>Ga0105053_10006174_pt1 | contig 16624 bp, 11 predicted proteins | sample BON01_FD_78093 | JGI IMG/M metagenome (GOLD analysis project Ga0105053, IMG submission 78093) | Freshwater microbial communities from Lake Bonney liftoff mats and glacier meltwater in Antarctica - BON-01 | ecosystem: Environmental > Aquatic > Freshwater > Ice > Glacier meltwater | place: Lake...
ATTCAGTTATTACTCAATTTGACTGTTCAAGAATATTGTTTTCAGTTGCAACTGGCAATTAATTACACGAAGTGAAATAAGCTAGAAAATTTCTGTAATGCGTTATTACAGTACAACCAGTCGGGTTGGGCAGTCAACTTTACAGAACTTTTTCAACGTCTCTCTATCAAATAGTATAAATGAATAATGAATCGATAGGAAGTATGATATCATTGATGAGAACATGTCGTTTTGTGACAGGAATGTATCCGAATTTTAAATTGTAAAATGAAGTTTTTAACAAAAAGGTAGGAATGGCACAAAATTAAACATTGACGGATGGAGATATGGACGGAGAAAGTGATGTATTATTTGTTCGCAATTTAGTCATTCGATTTGCTCGCTTTCCCTGAATAAAATTGAAGAGCACTAAATAGACTGATGCCGTCGCAAAGCATAGCAGCATTATTCTACCTAGAGGTTTGACGAGGTTGGTTACTTGACCTCCAAGGCGTTTATCAATGGAATCAGTGACTTCAAAAGTAAGAAAACAGGATTTCCCAGCCAATTGGAACCCGTAACATGAAGCAGTCATCATTGCCACCGCGAGAAAATGCGTGAATTTGACGATGCACGGTAACTTCCCCCATGAATTGAGCTCAAATTTTGTTTCCCGAGTCGCCTGCATTGCTTCCTCGCGTTCAAGCACTTCCATATCAGGAGCTATTGCTTTCAATTCCTCTTCTTTCTCTACAGCTAATTCCGCCACGAAATGAATAGCTCCAAAGAAAGCAATACCTTGGATAATAAGCGCTATCATCATTGACACAGAACTTGCTGGTGCCCATACTCCTCCTTGTCCAGCTTTCAGTAACAATGACCCAGCGACACAAACTGGAGATACAAGAAAAAACACTGGTAATGTACCCAGCAGCATTTGCCATACATTGAGTTTAAGCACACCGGTGAGTACGGATGTGGGCCAATCAGGGCCGCCGCATAGTATCATAACCTTTTTTCTATTCATACCCGGTTTCTCGAGGATTAAACGAAAGGATCGCATTTCCATGGAGTTGATACCTACCAGCGAGCGGATGTAGACACTACGAGAACCAAAAAGTTCTCCGATCAACTTTTGCTGAAGAACCACTGCCACGAGTTTGACTAAGAAGCAGATGACACAGACATAAAACACTGCCCACCAAAACCCAAATACTTGTTCGGCACTTCCAGTCAAAGCCACACCCCCTGTGAAGTATACGGGCAGTCCTGGAACTGGTGGAAGGAGAAACATCGTCAACCCCACAGCGCTGAAGAGCAAGGTCGCCGTCCCGAGACTAAGTGGCTTCAGTTGCTCATTAAGCCAACTCAGGAACACAGTTGTGACGCGAGCTACTCCAACAACAAAGATGAAGAAAAATATCCCAATGTACAAGGACTTGATGAGCACAGAGCCCCATTCCCAGGATTTAACAGCATCCAGCTGAGACTTGGCTGTGGCGGTCACCCAAAATTTCTTTTCCTTGTCACATTTAATGGTTTTGCCAAAAAATGTGTATCGGCGTACCATTTGTCGGAGGAACGACAACAGGAGGTACACGAGAAACACGGGCGCTGCAAAAACAACAAGAAAACCTCTGGCCCAATCAGATGTTATCGCATGAGAAGCTCGCGATCCAATGGGAGATTTAATAAATTGACTCTTGAGATATTTAATTCCGAATACTCCTACAGCAAGCACTGCCGATAGGAGCATGGCCAGCATTGACAGCGTGATGATAACTGTCGAAACATACATTTCTGCGGCGGCGATACTGCTGGCCACCCAAGTAGAAAGCACAGAAATTGCCACGAAAACGAAGAAGAATTGTGCCATTGGCTCAACACCGACGGCGCTTCTCGTTTCGCGTCTTCGTAGTTCGGCTCGGATCATGAAGTGAAGGATGATGGCAAACATGGCAAACCATGCGAACAACAGAAAAGGCGATAGCCAAAGAAGGAATGCACGTGTGCAATTAGTCATCGATTTATCAATAGCTTCGTATGTGATGCCATAATCAGGCGAGTCTGGCGAGATGGACTTGAGGAAGAGTTGAAGATCTTCAGCAGTTGTCGCATTCTCTATCAAGCTTAAATCAGCAGAATATGCATCATAATTGTTTTTGACAATGTACTGTCCTACTTTTTCAGCTTTGATTTCGCATTCCATCTTTGTATAGAACGATATTTTCGTGCTGAGTTTCCAGTAATTTTCCGTTTTTACGATCCAAGTGCCCCAGCCTACCAATGCCAGTATTGCAACCAAAAGTAATGGCCACATAAGAGCACGCATATAAGGAACATTGTCAGTTTCCCTGAAAAATTGTACCTTGATGAAAATGGTGACGATTGGAAACCCAAACAAAAACATGCTTAAGGGTGCCGCTGCAAAGTAGTCTACGGCCAGTAAACACGAAGCCCCTAAACCACATAGAGCAGCTACGATTAAGAAATCGCCCAGAATTTTCATCCATTTACTCCAATACATGATATCCAAGATGAACAGACCTGCCATCAATCCAAACGAGCCTAAAGCCACGTAAGTCACAACCACACTAGCCGAATGTAAAGCAAGATACACTTGACTACCTAGTCCAATGTATCGCACTTGGCTAAACAGAACCAAGTATGCAGCTGCAGCGACAAACGGCATACATACGGCCACGAAGACTCCAGCTATTGAGTAGCTTTTCCCGCCACGATCCATTGCTGCTATCCAGGAAGACTGTTGTCGCACAATACCAGGTCTCTGCCTGATAGGCCCATCTTCCTCTTGCTTTCCATGGAAGAATATTGGTTCGTCGCTTTCGGACGAGACAACCTCAACATCAGTCATTCGTTTATTTTAGAGCTGAGAAAGAACACACCTTTTTTCAACCCCTCTTTTAACTCTATAGTTTTCCCTACAAAATCCAGTGTCACACTCTAATTTTAAAAAGACTTCCAGCGTACTTACTCCATTAAACTGTTTTATAAACTGGTATCGATCTCAAGATCTTTGTACATGATCTTTCAAATGAGCGGCTAAAATTTTGATTTGAAACATAGCAGAACTACTTGTGATTTTGTCAGACGAAAGTGATTGATTCGGAATTTATTGTCAAAGTTGATTCTTTCATCGCTGGGCGGGCTGCTGTTTTTAAATTCTTGATTTAATTAGAATATTTGATCGATTGAATCATTCGAATTTCTAATACTACTAAAAATCAGTCCGTCCTTTATTGAAACGAGTGAAATAACTCTAAAAATGGTGCTTCACAAGTACAAGCAACTGCCACTCCGCTCATTGGTGGATACTCTCCTTGCAGGGCCATCATGCGGGAATTTGGATATGGGATGGGGCCGATTATTTGGAGGCCAATTATGCGCTCAATCTCTCAGCGCCGCCCTTGTGAAAGCTCCGAGTGGGGCCCTTGCACATTCAATTCATTGTACGTTTTTGCGTGAAGGTAGCGTGGACGAAACACCACGATATGAAGTTGAAGTGCTGAGAGAAGGCCGATCGTTTTCAACCATCAAAGTTAGGGGATTGCAGAGACATGGAATTGTTTGTGAAACGATTGTAAGCACCCATGTTGGTGAGGAAGGCTTGGACCATCAGGTTTGCATGCCCGATGAACTTGACCCCGTGCGTGATCTAGGACCGAACATTGCACGGTATACTAAATTCAAGGAAAGCAGCGACGGTGGGACGATACCTCCTGTATTAAAGGATATCTATATGGATGAATGCCAACCGATTATCATGAGACCGATCAGCTTTGCCAGCGATTGCATTGAAACTCACACTAAAACAGAAGAATCAGTTGAATCACGGCATTGGATTAAACTCAATGGTAGCTTAGATTCTTCTGGAATGGAGCTTTCCAAAGAGCAAGTTTCACAAATTTGTTTAGCTTTCTTGACAGATTTCCGGTTTCTGAGCACTTCTTTGCTACCACATGGTGTCACACTTTGGCAAGGAACGATTCAGCCTGCGAGCCTCTCGCATTCACTTTATTTCCATAGGCCTTTTGTGTTAGATGACTGGGTCTTGTTCAACAAAAAAACACCCAATGCGTCGATGGCGCGAGGGTTTGTGAATGGGGAGATATTTGAAAGAAATTCAGGAAAACTGCTTGCTTCCGCTGTCCAAGAAGGCCTTATTCGACCCAGAACCCTAAAGAGGAATACTGCTAAATCATTCTTCTCGTAGTTCATCTGTCACGCGTGAGGCATGATTTCTATTTATATCTCCTCTGTCGTATTAGAACCAAGTCTTCTTCATAAGATCTCGAATTCTTAAAATCCATTTGAATATACCCAATATGCTTAAATCAAATGATAAATCAACTCTCAATCTCGCAAGGAGTAGGTTTTCCATGCTTGGCAACGAGTAGGTTTTCCATGCGTGGCAACGACAATTTGCAATAGGGTCAGAAACTCCCGATATTTTGAAAGGAGAGACAAACGAAATGAAATTCAATTGAAGCATGGCACATCGAGAGTTGTGAAGGTTGGTTGGCAGTTTTGGAGACAATGGATCCCCAATGGTTCCGAGTGATTCGTACATTCTAACAGCAAAAGAATACATTTAGACTTCAAAGTTAACTATTCCTATCTGCGGTGTATAACGTGCATTGATATGGCCCATATATTAAAATAAATGAATCCACGGTCTTCCAAGCATGTTTAGAACTGAGCAAGAGATGCTGGCAAATCTACCTACATAATTGATATCCACCAATGAATCCGTAACACTCGATTCCCAAACCATCAGCTGTTGTCGGAATTAAATAAGGAAACTTTCTTTGATGGTTCTCCGAAAAGATGTCTAATTTTCAAAATCCTTTTCATCCATCAAGGAAGCTACCTCCATGCCGTAACGCAAAACATGTTGAATGACTCCTTTTGAATGATTTGTTGTGCTGGTCTCGTTTGTTAAGAGCTTTTTTCTACTATTGCCATTTCGAATAAAACCTGTGTTCAAAGAACTGTCGACGTATTCTTTTGGTAGATTCACTATTTGGCTTGGATTTGATTGGGGTGTACTGACAAGGCAATATCGCCGCATGACATTTACGTATGTTCAATGCTGATCAAACCAAACGAAATAAAATATTGAAGGAACGCTGCCACCAATAGTCCACCAGCCATAAACACGTATTTTTGAAATTGAAAGGAAGGTGATTGTACAAGAAGAACATGTAATTTTCGAATGATAAGGGAATCAGACTTATTCACTACGAAATATTTTGAAGAATTTCCTATCACTTGAAATGATTCCGGGTCATCAATGTTGAGATCGCATTCAACTATGAAGGCGGAATTGAAACACTCCAGTTTATACTTACTATCGCCAGGAAACCGTTGGCTATGCCAGAAATGTCTCTTGTAGTTGTTGCTCAGGGCGAATTCCTCGGCAACTTTCCAAGTATCGCTTGTATAAATTCCGTGTCCGAAGGCATCTCCATTTTTCATTAAGCGAGTGTCTGTCAGAATCCGCAATCCATTTTGAAGGATGGAATGCAAGTTTTCCCCTTTTGTACCATGAAATACCCGAATAGCTGTTAAATCAGACTCTTTACCTGTAACAACATTGAAAGTAACTATAAAGTCACCATGGCCTCGTTCTTTGATACTTTCGAATTCGAGTTGTGTGTTTAAACTCATCAACCATCCTAATGTTTGAATACCTTGGGCTTCCATTGTAGTTTTCAAGTCTAAATCACGAAGACAGTGCATTAAAAAGCTGCTGCATGTGTCGGGCACTGACCAATGACTAGGATATGGATTGCAAAGTAGATGCTGGCGGCCGTTACCCAGTGACATAAACAGAAGCGATAATTGCATTTCAAGCCCACGGCGTCTATTTAAATCGTCCATTTTTTCAACTATCCAGTTAGGTACAATACCAGTAGGCTTTTCATGAACTACAGCTGTTTGATTAAACGAACTGATGGCCTGTAAAAATTGCCCCACATACACAATTAACGTCCAGTGGTGCTTGAGCGATTCGTCGTTCGTGTGATTAATCGTTTTTGAAAATCCATTAGTGGACACTGGACCACTGTATCCAAAAGCTGGAAATCCAGGCCCGAAATGTATATGCACAACATCGCAAACAGCCTCGCAATGTGGCCTTTTGCTCTCCCACGGCATCATAAAACGCATCTGAAATTCGTTATTAAGAGATTGACAGTCGACTATTCCGGTTCCTTTCAATTGAAACATATTACCAATTGGGTCCGTGTTCTGTTTGAACACAGGTTTCATTCTACCATTCACAAAGGATTCCATCAACATGTCACCGTCGTTCATCTTGACATGCGGCGGGGACCGTATCGGTTTTTCATGGAGCAGCTGCTGGAAAGCGTCAACGATGAAGGCAGCTCTTTGGAATTGAAGATTGCAGAATTGGGTCTGTTTCCTTATCATAAATGGAGCCTCGATGAATTTCCGGTTGAACTGCACCAATACTGTGGAAAAGGCATCGGCGTGTGGCAGTATCCATGTCAACTAGCACCTTTGTTGCAGTTGCTTGTTCAGTACGATATCAAAAGGTATCTTGAAATTGGAGTAGCTGCTGGTGGTACATTCACTCTTATGTGTGAATTGCTGAAGCGACATTCTTCTGGACAGTTTTATGCGTAAGTTACATAGTCCTCCTTTTCGTTGTTACTCACATTTTGTTGTCAGAGTTGCATGCGATCCCGCAAAGCCAGGCTCTGTGGCTTATTTGGGTGGAAAGAATCCTTATACTGGGGGCTTCACTACTTGGCTGGCATCCGAACCTAACTGGGAATACATTCAGGAATACTCTGAGCGATTAGAAAAAATGAGACCTGACTTGAATCACTTTGATTGTGTGTTTATAGATGGAGATCATAGTCTTGAAGGATGCTTGGCAGATTTTGAAATGGCTCTTCGGATGAAAGCTCGAATTATTATCATCCACGATATTGTTAGCCATGCCTGTCCAGGGGTTGTGGAAGCTTGGCAACGTATAAAGACTGAAAATGAGTGTTCTTTCTTTGAATTTACCAATCAACACGAAAGTGTTAATTTAGAAACGGGCAAGCAGTTTCTTGGAATTGGAGTAGCTATTATGACTGAACAAAAGTAATCTATTATATTATCATATTTCGGGATTCCAATGGACCGAGGATTTGCAGCTGTTTACGAGAGAGTAACGAACTGTCACCAAAAAAGTGAATGATCTTCGGGCAGATATTACTTCTCATACCTGCTGTTAAGGTGAGTCTAGATAGTTGAGCTAATGTTTCATCACCAAAGAAGTCGAGGGCCTTCTGATTTACGTGAGAGACGCCTTCGGGAAGGGCCAGTTGATCTTTGGACGGTTTCGCGTTAATTCTCTCCTGCAGTGCTTGCAGTTGCTGTTTTAAAGTTGCAGCCATCGTGTTCTCTTGGTGAAGGATGGCGGCTTTTTTTTGTTTGGCTGTCATGTCTTGGCCGAATTTGTTTTGAACTGTTGCGGATATCAAGGATGGTTCTCCTAGAATCCTTACAGCTTTCGGGAACGCTCTTGCCCGTTGACGGTCTTGTGCAGTCACAGCTCGAGCAGAACTCGCTTGCAAAGCATCATCCCCGAAGAACCATAGCACCTTGGCATTGACGCGCAAGTTCTCGGGAGGTTCGTTTCTTGGTTTCGTTATAGTCCGTTTGAAGCTCCTTCGAATCGCATTGATGGCCTTCATTCAAAGTAATGAGGGACGGCGCGCGACAACGTTTTGTATCCTCCACCTATGAAAAACAATAAGACTAGAAGTTCCCCCAGTGGTCGCTCTAAAAAAAAACACACTTTTTTCATAATAAATGAATATAAATTCATCTTTTTTTTTTTTTAAACAACAACAAAAATCGATTTTTACTTCTTTTTTGAACAAACAGAAGATAATTAAAATTTAACCCCCCCCCCAAATGGATCAACCTACAACAACTATTAAACTTTTGAAATTCGAAATATGGCGACATAATATCTCTGAAATAATATTAATTAAAATGTACTACAAGAAGTGAATAGAACCCATCAAATGCTAATTTCTCAAAAAACATGAGTATATTGTTGAAAGAAAAGAGCCTGATGACAATCCATGAGGTAATCAGAAGCAACAACAATATGAGAAATCACTGAATTCGCGTTGTATTGCTCTTGATTTTAATACCAACTTCGCGACTTGTGGAAGTAGATGAGAAAATTGAGAAAGACAAACGAATTTTCATGCGTGTTTTATTCAAATATAAAATAGTAAAGAGAATATATTAGGAAGAAACAAAAAGGGCGTCTCTGTAAGAGCAATCGCCTCTTCCACCCCAAGAGCCTTGTCCATTACTACTGACATATCCTGAGAAACATTTACATTCCCCAGTCTTGCGATTGCATTTTCCATGATTGGAACACTCTACGTTTTCAAATGTCCCTTTTACGGTTTCCACCACAATTGCTGTTCCACCAGATAAGCTCGTTACATCAGTTGTCAATAACGGTAGCTCTCCTAAATTGCCTGTAAAATTGACCAGTATTCCTACTCCCGCACCGCTGCATGCAACACTTCCAGTGCTATATGTGACGGTAGCACTCTCTATGGTAGACAATGCTGTGAGTGCGGTTTGTATGTCTTCCACGGAAGCATCGTAGGCGATGTTGGATGTCGTTTCTTGGCGGAAAGACACCTTGAATGCCCCTGAGGTAGCTGTGCACGTTATTGTCTGGACCTCGTTGGCCTGACGATTATTTCCTTCAACAGTTTCCATTACTGTCGCTGTACTTGTACCTCCTGTAAGAGAGGTAGCGGTAGTTTTCATAAGCGGCTTGTTACCGAAATCAGTATCAAATTGAACCGTAATGACAACTCCACCCGATGAACAGGCTTCTACACCACTGTCGTAAGTGACGGTAACGGTGCCAATAGTAGAAAGAGCCTCCAATGAGCTCGTTACTGTAGCTTGGTCGGCATTGTATGCAATGGAAGCCGTGGTAGCCCCATTAAACGATATTTGAAATGTCCCCCCAGTGGCGGAGCAAGTAATAGTCTGTACTTCAAGCACTTGGTAATAGATAGCACTGAATGAAGTTCCTGGATCGTCACCATATGGACACGCAAGAGAAGAGCAGTCGTGACCAATAGCATCTACAAAGCCGCCTCTATCCCGATGTCGGTCGCATTTGCAACCAAAGAGTGATTCGTGGTCCCAAGAATGCAAATTAGATGGGTCTAGTCCATAGGTGTATGTTCCTGTATCTCCATTTGCATCTGTTTCTATGGCCAAGTTTGCCAGGGATAAGCATCTTCCATTCCCATTACAGCTTTTGTGGCAACTTGTCCGCTGGCATGCGTACCCTTGGAATCCATTGTCGCAAGAACAAGTTCCATAGTTGGAATCACATACCCCTCGATTGGAACATGTCATTTGGTAATGGGCCATTTCTGGGCGCCCATATGGTTCGGCATACGTCACTGATATTCCTTCATAGGCAGCTTCCAATGGAAGGTTGGTAGCGTCGAAGGTTCCAGTGGCAGCGACCACTAATTCTTCCCCGTTGATCACAATCGTTTCACCTCTATTGATATAAGAGCGAAGGTCTGCAGTTGTGGTAACTGTTGTTGCAGCATTTGCTATGGTTACAAATCCTGGAAGTGATTCGCCAGGTTCCGCAAACCACGCTTTACCAGTGGGGCAAACTCGAAAGGAGCAATCAACTCCTGAGAATCCATCATCACATGTACACAAGTAAGTAGAAGCTCCAGAGCAAACACCGTTGGAGCTGCAGCTATTGGGACAGGTAGACACCGATCCGTCACTGTATCCGCAGTCCCCACTGGCCCCTACATTGCCTTGTCGGTCACTAGAGGAGAATCCGGTGTAGCAAGTACAATCTCCAGAAGTATCGCAGTCCCCTCTGCCGTTGCAAGGGAGATTTTCTTTAGTTCCAATGACAGAAGTTGTTCCTTGCAAACTGGTTCGTCCACTGTGAACGATATCCAGTGCAACGCTTCCAACTCCTGCAGTCAATCCATTATGGTACAGACGAAGTTGCGGTAAGTCTCCAGGATTTTTAGTGAATGTTATAGCTGCTGAGACCCCCGCAGCGCTGCAAAGGGTAGAGCCAGTGTCATAAGATACAGACACTCCATGAATTGTTTTAAGATTTTCTAAAATGGCCTGGACTGTCGACGTGGACGCATCATGAGGAATAGCAGTAGTCACTTCTCCCTTGAAACTGAGGTGTAAAGAACCTGAACAAGTATCGCAGGTACAATCTATCACTTGAATCTCGTCAACTTGTCCGGTCGTGAGGGGGTCGTCTCCCGCTGGACATTCTTTCGTTTCACAAGCATATCCGGAGTAACCGATTTCGCATTGACAACCAAATATACGATTAGCCTCCCATGATGATGAGTATGCAGTTTCTCTATAAAAATTACGATCATCTTTTATTTCCGCAGCTCGCTTCAGAGAAATACAAGCCCCATGTCCATTGCATCCCGACGGACAAGCCATCCTTTCACAGGCTATCCCGGTGAATCCACTTTGACAGGTGCAAAGACCAGTAGTAGTAACACATGACCCGACATTGGAACACACTGCATATGTTTGATGCATGCTGTCAGTGGCACTAGCATCTCCTGTCCACTGAAGTCCAGATGGACATGTACGTGAGGAACAATCAGGGTCAGTCCATTGGTTATAGCACGTGCATACACAAGCTGAATTGCATGTACCGTGACCAGAACATGAATTGGCGCAACAGCCGGACGACAGGCTCAATAAGCTCAGCAATACCACGATCACCAACATGTTTTTTTGTAACCGTTATTTTGTTCATGGTATTGGTGAGAGGCAAGGTGTGTGCATTGGAGGGATTTTCAGCAGCCAATTTATATGTAGTAATCAACGGAACCATTCAGCCTCAAATTAACGAATGGTTTTTGATTGAATCAGAGGAATATTCGATCGTAGTGAACGAAAATGTTCCATTACGCCAAAGTGAATTAGGACGTTGCCATTTCTACCAAGAGGCTTTTTCTCAAGAAAAGTATAAAAAAATGAAGTTTAAAGTGTATGATTGCAAAAAGCATGTATGTGGATATATAACAATGAAAGCCAGACTTTTGGCTAGTGCTCCGGAATTGAAATTGAAACTCAACACGATTGTTGGCCTTTCCTCCAAGTCGTTTTACTTTAAAGGACTTGCTGACAATGAGATGGTTATAGATACTTTGTACAAAACAGAGTCTCCTAAAATATTTGCGTTTAAAGTGACGCGCAAGTTGGAATTATATGTTGAAGAAGGGACCAAGGTTGGCGGGATGCATTTGAATGTTGCAGACATGAAGGACGGAATCTTTATATTGAAGGATCAAAAAACCGGGGATGATTTGTTTCAGGTGAATCTTGAATTTGATTGGAGTTTCAGCCGAAAAGAGAATATCCTGAAGAAGGAAAACGATGCCCCAACATTGAATACCACCGACACAACTGAACAGAATATTCGGATACTGCATGCAAACAACAAGATATTAACCAACAATGTTGCAACCTTAAAAAGGCAACTAATGCGTAAAGAACAAACTATTGATTCTTTAGATTCCCAGCTTGAACGTTTGAACGAGGAGAATGAGGAGCTTCGCAAAGTGGTTGCCTATTTGATGCAAATTTCTGGTAAGAACAAAGTTACCTTATCAGTAGAATAATAATTATAATAATTAATTAAATAGTTACCCAAAATTGCTTGTCTTTCGAAATGATAGATTTGTAAACAACATTTCCAAGAGCAATGGAGTAACACGCGTAACCGAGAACAACCCACATGCCAGGCAGCACTGTGGTAGACACAGCAAAACATGCAGCTTCTGAATCAGAAGCCCCCAGTAGACCCACCACGCTACCAAGTACTCTGGGACAGAAAGGCAATCCATCCGCGACGGCATCAAAGATGTTGGGAAGATCCTGAGACACCACCAACACACAAACAGCTACCACAACGGTGGAGTTCCAGGCACTGAGAAGGCGGTAGACTATCGAGACACCATGTCTAAACTTTCCCGAGGTCTTACTCTTCCCGAACGATCGACCAAACCATACTACATTCGCCAAGAGTATCAACAACCCAGGTGCTATAACAACCAGGAGGAGGTAGGCCAGAAATACAAAAAGGAGGGCAAAGAAATGAGTTAGGTGGAAAGGATCAGCGTTCAATAACGCATTCAGCAAAGAAAAGATGGACTGTTCTCTGACTTTAGCACCACCAAGAACCTGAATTCCAAAACCAACCACACCCATAAATTCAAATGCAAACAAATGTCGAAGGTGGGAGTAGACGTATAGAAAAGGCCAAAATACAAGGGCGCTGCTAACTAGCTTGTTTTGCCACGATGATGGAACGACCAATTCCAAAGGCTCCCCTAAACTGAAATCTTCGGTTGCTTCCTCGATGATCGTAGTTGGTTCATTCATGGCTTTCATATTGTGCTGTCTTATGTTATCATGATGGTAAATAATGAAATGATTCAAAATTGTCGATAATAATGCAGCACATACAAAAGAGAAGAAGCCCCAGGAAGGAACAAATCCTACTTTTACTGTGAATGATTCTTGAGGGATAAATTGTATGATTCCTGGTACGGTCAGGGAAGTGGTCATGGAAGCCATTAAGATGATACAAAAGTAACACATGGCCATCGTCCATTTTCCAATTCCTTCCAACATTAGCAACACATATCCTCGATGTTCCACTGTTAGTACATTCGCTGGAGCCACCCAGCAATAACCTAACAATGCCACCTTGATCCATGGAAGCAATCCGGAACAAAGACCAATCAAGACGGATGTTAAAAGCGAACCAGATTCGGCCATAAGATCTACACCGTAATCGATTGAAAACGTGAGAATAGGAATCTGTTTGAACGTGTCCCCCGCGAGGTCGATCACCACAATGACTTGACCAAAAGGGTAGAAATTTCCTGAGACGAACATGAAAAAGTTCAAAGCAAGAGCACATGCAATAAAGAAAGATACAAACGGACTGATGGAAGGATGTCTAAACATTGATTTATCGTGTCCCAGGAGATACAATGTATCTGATTCAGATACTACCTCGCGAGGCGATTGCAGCAAAGAGGTACGAGATACCACACATGAACTGACTCGCCTTCGAAATTCCTTCACCACATGTCTATGGAATGTTGGGTCGTTCATGTCGTCAAAACTAACAGATCTATTTGGTGATGGTTCAGTGTCAGGGCTCATAGTATTGTTGATTGGACTTGGTGAGAAACTAGTTGCACTATCTGAACCAGTGTTCAAGAAATCGCTCTGTAATAGATGAGTAGCCAAGCGCTTTGACTGATGCGTGCGATGAATCCAAGACCTGATATTGGCATGAAGCAACGAGAATAAGAACAAGCCAAGCATTCCAGCAGCAGCAACCGCCATCAAAACTTTCATGGGAGGAATCCACCATGGTTTAACGTACTTATTCTGTGGTCTTGGAGGAGGCAAGGGAATCCCTAAACACCTGCTACGTAGAAATCGCAGCATTCTATTGACACCATGGTTTGCATTCGCACCACCAAAGAGAACCAAATCACTTGTGTTGGTGAATATCCCTTCAATAACAGGGGTGGCTATATGAATAAACTTGAGTAAAGCAGCTGCACTTGTTGGAGTCGACATGTACTCTAGAATTTCGTCTAACGTTGGACTGGTGCACGAGAGACACTTTGCATCTACGGTGATGTTTCCTAAAGTGACTAGTAGCTGCTTCAAACCCAATGGGGCTGGTTGTGACGAAAACAAGCGCTCGTCTTCTGGGGGATTCGGAAACATGAATGCTGCACATTCAGATAGCAATGTTTTCGGTTGGAAGAAATCTAACGAGGAACGATCGATCTTTGCGAGGGCGTCAAAGAACATATGAAGCATGGATGATTCAGGGTGGTCCTTGTACAAGCGAGTAGCGGCAGGAACAGTACGCATATCGATGGTGACCACATCATGTATCAGATCAGGTTGTTTATCTAAAAGTCCAACCACATCTAAAGTCAAATCCAGTTTGATGGACACTTGATTCAGAGTGATCCAATTGAAAAACTCGTATGGGGAGTTTTGTTTCGTCTTGAAAATCTCTAAATGTTGAACGTGATTTATCCCGTGAAGTGTCAAATTACCAAATCCTGCTCCTATAAAAGCAGGTTGGTCCAGAAACGGGAAAAAACGGTTGATGCTGAAAGGCCCGATATATATAATCGATCCAGGGATGCTTAGTGAATCATTGAACCATTTATCCTCAAACACATAGTTCATAAACCAATCCATAACTACCCCAACATTCAAGTCGCCACTGGTGCCAACTAGATCGTTGACGAGCCAGGATGCTAGTCTTATGATCGGGTTTACTGACCAGTCGATCAGGTTCTGGGATGCTTCAGGAGGAGGCCATGTTCTCGTGGGGCATTGTGCATGCTGCATTAGTGATTGTGTGTATGCGTTTGACGTGAGAAACTGCAAGAATGAAGTGGAATGGAATTGAATGATGTTGTAGAGAGGTCGAGCAAACAGATCCTTTCCAATCGCAGTGATTGATTCGATAAAAGCGAATAGCTCATCATCCCCAGAAATGTGGAATAAGGAGCCGAATCCTGTATCTCCAAGTTCGAATTCCACGACCACAATTTGAGCAGCAGCTGACAAGATACATTTAAGAAACTCCATTGGATTTTCAAACAAACTGCCAAAAGTCACATTCGCGAAACCGCTACTATCGACGGCGGTAAGAATTGTCACCAAAATGTCAGGTTGATCGATTCCAATGACGACATTGAAAGGAATTTCGTATTCATCATTTTCAGACAGTACCAAAGATATATTCGCCTGTAGCCTGGAACCCAATTGAATTTTATTTCTTGTGGTGTACTCGCCTACTATATCAGCGATGATTAAATTCTCAAACGAATCCAATCCGATGATATCCAAATGACTCACTCGAATTCCTAGATTGGAGTCAAACAAACAGACATCGATTGTACCAGTTTCATTTAGCAAGCTCCACGCGGATCCTGGACGGTTATCGTCTAGAAGGGTTTCTCGTATGATGCTGTTAATAACAAGTTCCCCGCGTGCGTCGTCGCTTGCCAATAGTGAAGACACCATATCAGAAACCATGCGCACCAGAGTAGTATTGACAGATATCGCTTCTTGGACTTTATTTTCAAAATAGCTGATAGACTTGGGTCGGAATGGTAACCAATACTGAAAAAAGGAGGAAATGGCATGGTTCAGGAAATCAAGAAGTACACTGAGCTGAAATGTAATAATATTCAATCCAATTCGTAGAGCAGGATCAAGGATTAAGGCACCAAACTCCGGAGCTAAGGTATTCAAAATGCTGTCTTCTAGATGCGAAAGTATTCGTGGTTGTCCGAGTACTTTGAACGAGGTTCGTTTCAGATGGGTCCTGACAAGTGATTTATGAAGACTGACTCTATACGGCAAATGACGTTCATGATCTGCAGAGACAATGAATGATTGTTTCCAGAAAAAATCCCATTCACCTCCTATTTCAATGTCAGGCAGCCACATCTCGAGTCCTAGTGTCCCTTGTAATTCCGTATCATCTTGATAATGTAATTCTCCTTGACAATCCGAGGCAATTTTCTTCGCACTAAAAAATGCTTTATATTTATGATGGGTGTCAATCCCATTCGCATCTAAAGATCCAATCTGTAAAGACTTGCAGCGCAACGTGATATCGCAATGAATTGTTTTGCTCCCAATCAGATTCACATGGAAGGATATTGGTGGTAACGTAAAATTCATAGATCCAAGCGCAGCATTGATGAAGGGCGACCATCCTTCTATAGCAGTCACCAACGTCAAAGGCACCAGTAACGTTATCAGTCCTTTCATGCCGAACAGGGTTTTAAAAAGAATGGAACATCGACTTGAAAAAACGATGTGATCGTGGCAGATATTGTACTTCAAGTGACCTCGCACTCAATATAAGTTCTATGAGACCTTCTTTCTTAATTTGACTAAATGCATCACGAGTTCGTTCAAAGACGGCGGAAAAAAGGATATCATTCACTTAATTAAACGACCCGGGTTGAAAGAAGAGCCGAACCCGGTTAGAAAGAATAACCGAAGTAGATTATTGGAGCCTTCAAAATACAAACATGCTAACAACGCATTATTTGTTGAAACATAGATCTTCAGTATTACCAGATAAATAAAAACCAAATAAAAAGGGAATGCAAATGATGATGCAAATCTTGCTGAATTTGTGCAGGAGAACAATGAGATTCTATCTCACGTACTGGAGGCATTGTCGAAGGATGAGCAAGAGAGGCACCCCCTAGTTATGAAATTGAACAAACGACTAAAGATGAGAGCGATGTCCAACATTTCGGCGAGGAGAAAACTTTTTGAAAGCATAGTCAAAATCATGTATGAAGATGAGATCATTCGAGCCCTAGAGTCAAGCGGGCAAAAGTGTGGTGCTCGTGGAGCGACGGAGGCAGCGGGACATGTAATGAGAGGTATACTGGAACATTCTATTTCGGCAGGAGTTGTCAGTGACGATGAAAAGAATGCATTCCCATCGATG
>Ga0105053_10006175_pt1 | contig 16621 bp, 16 predicted proteins | sample BON01_FD_78093 | JGI IMG/M metagenome (GOLD analysis project Ga0105053, IMG submission 78093) | Freshwater microbial communities from Lake Bonney liftoff mats and glacier meltwater in Antarctica - BON-01 | ecosystem: Environmental > Aquatic > Freshwater > Ice > Glacier meltwater | place: Lake...
CTTCGAACATTGAAGATGAGGAACTCTTAAAATTTGTTTTGAGAAGCGAGACCACATCAAACCTGAAAGACAAACTATTGTCAAAAGATGGTACAACGACCATAAACGACCTTCAAAAACTATTTAAAACATTTTAAAACGTTTCATGCTTTCATCTTTGAAACTGTCAACGAATCTATTTTTCCTTTTTTGCACCAATTTGTTGACAACGTTACAATATGATCGTTTGAGTGATCCCCAGTAAGACATCCTACTGACATATACTACAGTTTCCATTAGGTACCTAGTAGGAAAGCATTTTTACAACTCAAATTTACATAATAAATGAAGTTAATAACCGTCGCAGCAGTTTTTGAAGAGCAAACTCTGTAAACAGGTAGAGTCCTAAAGTCCTAACTTTTCCTCGTTAGTCAGCATCAACAAGCAGCACCTTCGAGTAGTCTCCGCTTCAGTATCCCTCTCTCGTGCTTCATTCCCTCCCTCAAGTGTGTCGCTATATTTTATTCAAACTATTCCAGTACCATGCAAAGTAACACCCCCGCCAAAAGCGCATGGAATGTGTGGAACAACGGACAGACCAAACAGAGTATCGCGTCCTCCCTCTTCTCCGACCAATCAGAGCAAGACAAAACACCTCCTTCATCATCAGCGGAACATCTTCGTCGCATTTCTTCCGGTGGGCCAGAGTCAAGCACCAGCAACAGAAGTGAGAGCAACAATAGCCCTTTCTCTGAAGGGGAAGAGTCCTGTAAGAATGGTCTCAAGAAGAAAACGACTGGTCCAGTTCACAACCAACGTTACAAAGCCAAAATGTGTAAAAACTGGATAAAAACAGGAGCATGCCCTTATTTCGAAAAATGCCAGTTTGCGCACGGTTCTTATGAACTTGAGAAGTGGTCTACTCGCAGAACCCGAACTCAATCTCAAGACGACGATGAGGAAGATGAGGAACATAAAGACTTTGAAGAAGGAGATCAAGTGTTCCATGCTAAACCGGATAACCAACAGGAGGAATCCGAAGTTGAGTCAAGCTTCACTGCTATTTCGCCTCAACCTACAACCGAAGATGAGTCTGCGAAACGAACCAACCATATAGACGAGGAGGATTTCCTTCCAAACCTGTGTCGAAGCCTTGAAGAGTTCCGATATGAAGATCCGGCACCAAAATCCACATTTGAAACCAGAACCCCTTCCTTTTCAGAGTCTCTATTCTTTACGTCGTCTACTCTGCCATGCTTGGACTCGCAAGTAGACCCTTTTAACTCGTTTTCAACAAGTACGGGACAGTCCTACGACCTATTTTCGAACGGATCTTTTTTTGAGTCTTCTGCACTTTACCCTGCTTCCTCGGAACCAAGTGAACCAATTTCTCAATTCTATGGCAACCCTCCCTCGATGCATGGGTATGACCAACCTGTCATGAACCAGCAGCATCCTCATTCAATGTACGAAGGACATCCTCAAAATTCCTATTGCGAACAGAATACGTATTTTTAAAGACATCACTATTATATCCGAATAATTATTTTTAGAAACTTTTATTATTTCTGAGATGCTAGTGCAGCTTTGGCATCAGTCCATTCTTCCAACAGTTCCTTTTCCGTAATTTGGATTTTATTTTGGGCGAAGGAATTGACTTTGTAATCATTTGAAATGGAAACTGCCCCATTTTCAATATGCACTGGGAAGGAGAAGATCAAGCCGCCTTGAACTCCGTACGGATTGCCGTTGGACCATACACCCATGGAGGTGGTTTCGCCAGGTTTCGTGCCAGTGACCAACCATGTGCGAAGATGGTCTTTAATAGCATTGGCAGCAGACATCGCACTGGATAGCTTTCTAGCATCAATAACAGCTTTTCCACGTTGCTGAACTGTTTTGATAAAGTCGTTTTCCAACCAATCATTGTCATCTACTGCATCTGATACAGAAAGCTTAACAGAGTTACGTACCACATGGGCGTTAAATGCGTCTGGAAACTGAGTATCCGAATGATTACCCCATATAGCAACGTTGGATACATCTTGAACTTTACACAAAGCACGCTGGGCAATCTGGAACTTCGCCCTGTTCAAATCTAGGCGAGTCAGACAAGTAAAGTTCTCACTTGGAATAGAAGGAGCATTCTCTTTTAAGATAAGACAATTGGTGTTTGCTGGGTTCGCCACAACAAGAATCTTGCAAGATTTCTTGGCTACTTGCTCCAACGCTTTTCCTTGGGCACTGAATATTCCACAGTTCTTCGCGATCAGATCCTTGCGCAACATACCTGGTCCACGAGGGAATCCACCAACAAATACTGCGACATCTACATCAGCAAGAGCCTCAGCGGCCTCTGCAGTCACGACAACCCCTTTCAGAAGTGGATAAGCTCCATCCTCAAGTTCCATCTTGACTCCTCCAAGAGCTCCAAGTGCAGGGGCGATATCAAGCAAATGCAAAATAATCTCTTGCTGCTCACCAAGTGCTTGGCCGGAGGCAATAAGTGGAAGTAGCGAGTATCCTATCTGTCCAGCTGCACCTGACACCATCACACGAAGTGGGGCTTTACCATTGCTAGAAGCTTCACCGGACACGCTACTACGCTCTGAGAGCTTGCTGTAAATTACAGAGGCTGCGGCCCCTCCCGCAGCCGCAGCTGCTACCATTTTCACGCCAGATGACATCGTGTCCTATCGAGAAGTTGTTTTGAAAAATGCAAAAATGACGTCGTCATTTTTTTTTGATGGTTGTCATGACTTGTCAATAATAAAATAGTCACCAATCCATCTCGATGGATTTCAAGAAGTCGCGACCGATCCAAGAAGCCATGGAAAATGGGGACTTCAAGGGAACACTGAAACTTTGCGAAAAGAAAGATATTGCTGGAATTCCATTGGTGAAAGCTTTCAAAGTTGCTGCGCTTACCAAACTCTGGAGAGATGCAGAAGCTGTCGAGTTTGCGAAAACGTTGATTGAGGGTGATTTACAAGATTACGATGCAATTCGAATTATTCAGAAATCCATTCGTGATCTGGGGCTCTTTGAAGAATCGGCAAAATTATTGGATCTGCAAGTGAATCTCTATCCAGACGCAGTGAGTGTATGGCATCAAAGGTTCGTCGACCGTATCCGATTGGGGCAGTTCAATATGATGCAAATACTTGCCCTTGGCATGGTTAAATCTCTGGCGCAACCCTCTTACCTGGCATGGGCTGGCACCTTCATGGTACCAGAAGCCGAACAGATGGCCATTGAGGGCGATGTTGAAGGTGCTCGAATGAAGCTTAAAACCTGCCTCTCAGTGATGCAGAAATCCCTGAATTTTGTTAAAGCTGCATTTCCAGATCCTGGTGCCTCTCTTACGAATGTTTGTATAATTATGCTCCAATCGCTTGTGGCCCTATCGACGCCCGAACATCTTATCTCGGCAGTAAATCTAGTTGAGGATGAAATGACACACATCCAAGCTCGAGAGCGTTTGTTGATTCTAGCGGAAATTCATAGCCGTGGCAAAAATTGGAAGGCCGCCCATGATTGTTTTTTTAAATTGGTTTCGGAAGAGGATGGCGAGGACTGGAGAAACTGGGCTGGATTTGTTGAAACAGGGACCATGCAAGGTCAAATTGACATTCATGAACAGATCCAGCATGTTGCGTCTAATGGGAAGCGAGGACCCAAATTAGCGGCAATATATGCGCACTTCCTCGCCTTGAAAAATGAACCGAATACGATGTTTATTCAGTCACTTCTGGGATACGTCGAGGAGTTTGGTTCCAAGTCATGTTGCTTCGGTGACATTGTGAACTTTCTTAGTGTGCTAGTGGGTGAAGATGGAAAACCTGAAGTACCGCCAAAAGCCAATTCCGTGTATTTCAGGAAGACATTCGGGGTTCCCTATCACGTTGAGAAACTGGACAAAAAACACTCAAAACGCTGGCCTGTTGATATATTCAATGGATTTGTACCTCTAGATGACGAAAATCGAAAACTGTTTGTTGGCCAGATCAACAGCTGGATTACGGTATCTGATGCTACTTTGATGAAAGATTGTGCTGTATCAGAAAAAACTAAATCCATTCGCAGAATCCTCACTTGTTTTCAAGTTCTTCGATATATTGGCCATTTCGAAAAACAAACAAGGGGTCAAACGATGGAGGTTGTCAAGCAGCTGCTGGTGTACTACGAAGCTTCGTTGGGCATCGAAGCGGATGAGTCAGATGCCAATCAAAAAGGCGTCAAAGTGGGCGACGACTTGGTGATCCTTGCGGCTCACTTTGCGCTGGATGTATCTTATTCGACAGAAAATCCAGCCGATATCTTACTGGGAGTTGCTGCCATTCTCGAGAGGGCGCATTCCAACAGTCCATACGGGTTTCAGATATCTCTGCTGCTGCTGGAAGTATACTCGAAGCTTGATATGACCAAGCGCGCATGCGAACTCTACACGGAATTGGATATAAAGCATATACAATTTGATTCGTTAAGCCATATCATATTTGGCGATTGTGTTCGCTCGGGGTACTTTGAAGAAGGTCTCCAATGCTGCACGAATCTCGAAAGATTTTGGCAGAGTTCTCGTCGTGAGAATCCAGATTTTGTTGGACATGCAATGAGTGCCGATAATTTCACATCTGCCTTGGAATTCGTGAGATTAGATCGCATGTTGGAATACTCTCACCAGAGAGCTGTTTGCTGTTCTGAAGGTTTTTTCTTGGAGGCCGTGGTTCACTGCGCTGATAAATGGGAAGATGTTGTTGAACATGTAGATGCTCATTTGAGTACCAACCCAAAAACATACCACAGAACAATTCGTATGCGTTCGATATCCTGCTTGAACTTGAAGACGCTGTCATGCAACTACGATTTCACCACCAGAGTTTCTTGGGATTATCCAAATGGTATTGTTGTCACCGCGGAATTGAATTCCCTTCAGAGTGCTTCATCGGGGTCTACACAGTATCGTGGATGTGTTGCAAGTGCAACATATGATGCCGACTGGGTCGAGCGAGCCAAGGTATGGATTGAACTCCGAGTGGCAGTGTCGCAACTATGGCATCATGTGTTAGTAGACCGGAGTCCACTGCCTTCAACGTTCCTTTCAAAATACAGGTCCTTGTTGGGACAATTGCGTTTCATATCGGTAACTTCAAAGGAAGAAAACAAAGGCGAGGAGTCATTATGGCATGCTAGTGTCTCTGTGGTCGAATGCATTGAAGCAGTCTTAACAGGAGAGCTGGATCTAGGTGCGGCTCATTTGTTTCAACTGGACTTCCACATTGCCAATGCAATGCCCATTCAACGTAGTTTGCGACAATGGACTCAAGACTTATACAATCCACTTCTATGGATAGTAGTACTCGTGAGGGGATTGATGGCAGCGTTCCCCAAGAAGAAGAAAAAGCCTTTGGATTCATTCCAGCAACAACTTCGCTCAGTCTCCAAGGCGCTGGTAGCCTATCTCGAAAACGCTTCAACGACCATTAAGGAGACTGAATACACAGCAAGAGAGTTTGCCTCTAGTTCAGACCTGGCTGTTATTAAGGATCACATCGATTCAAAATACGTCGCTAAAATTCTAGTGTGGCAGCAAGAAAGCTCATATGGAACAGTGACAAACCTGGGAGTCATTTGCAACAAATATATCAGCCTGTTTAAAAGTTTAAAATATTAATTATTAACGCTATCTTCAAGTTTGTCCCATAGAGATTTTCGTGCGGGTCCTCGCAACTCTAGTGCGGCAGCAAGAAAGCTCATATGGAACAGTGACAAACCTGGTGGTCATTTGCAACAAATATATCAGCCTGCTTAAAAGTTTAAAATATTAATTATTAACGCTATCTTCAAGTTTGTCCCATAGAGATTTTCGTGCGGGTCCTCGCAACTCTGCTTTAGAGGCTGCATTTCTCCCTACGAATGTTTTCGTGTTGAGAATGTTGTACCCATGTCCGTAACTATGGGTATCCTTTTGTCTTTCAGCAGTACATCGGTTCATCGTTCTTCTCTCGCTTAAACTAGACATAGCCGCAGCTCTCTCCTGCTGAGATCTTTCCATCGATGATCTCAATGTAGAATTCTGTAGTTGCGGATCAGCGGATACCTGTGTGGATGACAATATATTCCTTTTCATTCCTTCAGAGTTCTTGATTGACGATGGAAGACGATCCACACTGTTTGATGCATGCATGTTTTCAATGGCCTGTCTTTGTTTATGGAAATACTCTTCCTTGTCAGGATTGTAGAACGATCCGGATACTGGGTTGAAATCTCGGGACTTCCAAAATGTTGCCGCAGCAGTGGCTTTGTGATGCTGGTGATCCATTTCTGTCTTCTCTTGATGACCTATTTTATACCTGTTTGAAATAATATCAATATCAGGATTGGCGCTTCGTCTACCGGCTGTGTGTTTTCTAGCTGGAATAGACGCCATTCGTTCAGGACGAGTTCCAGGGTTCGCTGGATGATGATCGGCAAGATCGTGGTTACTGACTATATTAAATCCCGGCTTATACTAAGAAATCAATATAAGTCAAGATGTCTATGAGAGGCAAATAACTTACTTGATATCGCACTGGGGGTGCAGATACCTCCACCCACGGTGCTTGATTGGAATGACTGATTATATTATGGGATTGTACCCTTTGCAATTGTCTAGCTTTCGAAGAATTTAAGCCTCTTATTTTATCGCTGGTTTCTTTGAATATCAATTGGGATTCTCTATCGGAGTTTCGGTATTTCTGCAAAACAGGGTCGAAGGTTCTTTCTTGGCGAGATTTTTCGTATCGGGTAATATAATTCACTTTCTCTGCTTGTTTCCATGGTAACTGCGTCCTCGCGATATCTTGGGCACGCAGTAGATCACCCCACGATGCTTCATGGGTGTCAACTGAGTGAATCACCATAAACAACTTTTAACTTTTCAACGGATATATATTTTAATTTTTTTTTTCTTGATTCACATATTGTTCATCTTCGTCTGTGGAATTGAAGCTCTTGAGAGGAGCTCGAATAGCGATGGCTGAAATGCCAGCACTCATATTTCGAGAGATCACTTCGTCTGAAATGTGCTGACCCATGATCGTATGCAATACGATGTAGCCATTTTCGTCAGCTGTCAATCTTTCAATGCCTAGTTGTCTGATTGCAGCAATGTAAGACTCCATGAATAAACTCTGAAGCTCATCATGGGCTTCCAAAACTTTCCCTCCATCTTCAAGTGGTTTCATGACATCCTTATATCGTTTAGAAACAATATCAAGAAACCCTGGTTCTTGTAGGTTTGCAGCGACTTTAGCTGAAGCTTCGTGAAGCTGAGGTTTCGTGAGTTCCGGAATTTTCGTAATTCCAAAAGCCAATCTCAAAAGTACGCTTTGAATTTCAGTATTGTATTTTTGCAGCACATGGGCCTCCTTATTAAAATCCTTCTTTCCCGCAAGAACAGTTTGATCATGGACCCAGTGACGATAGCCAACTTCATCCGGCGAATAGCCAAACGGAGTAATGGTATGCAATTGACAAGTGGACAAAACCTGCATGGATTCTCTCATTCTTGTTGGTACGGTAGCTTTCATCTTCTTGATGGCTTCCAGTCTATATGTAAAGATTGAATTCTGAAGGTAAAACAGAACTGTTTCAGATGTTCCAATGAGTTGATTCACGGTCATTTCGATTGGTCCACCACCTACAGGTCCAGCATTTTTCGGATTTACTGGCTTCTCATTTGCTGTTGACAGCCATCGCCGACTACTCGTTGAAACTCGCCTCCACATATTTCGAGAAATGGATACACTGCTAATACATTCATTGATACATTCCAGTAGGAACCTATGAAGACATTGCAGTTTAGAAACTATGTTCCGATGGATGAGAGTTTGGGTAGCAACAACACAGTTGTTACTGCGGGAGAGTCGCTTGCTTACTCATCTTTCGTCATAAAAGGCCTGGAAGAACGACTACAGAAAACAAAAGGACAGCTAGACCAGTTAAAGATCGCTCCTAAGAAAATCAATTGGGATTTAAAAAGGGATATGGCCAAGAGCCTAGCAAAGTTGAACAGACAAACGCAGAGAGCGATTATTTCTATAGTTGAAGAAGAACAAGCCCGTTTAGCTGAAGAAAGTGGCAGCGAAGAAAGTGACAGTGAAGAAAGTGACAGTGAACAAGTGTCACAGTAACGTAATTTATTTTACAGTTGTACATAAATAAATACCATCAGTTTCTATTCTCAAGTTTCTCTAGGCGCGAAAGCAGAATAACCTGAATTTGTTCTTGGGTAGCTTTGTTGGTCACTTTATTCCCGAGCACTTCTAAAAGCACTTTCGAATCGGTGCTTTGTAGCTCGTCAGTCCTCAACGACCCTTCCAATGAATTCAGAAACTGACAATGATCGTCTAAGAAATTATCTTCTAGATTCTTGAGAATTTTCTCGCGTTGCTTTCTTTTTTGCACAATACGATCAACTAGTGAACTCTCAACAATTGCCTCTGGGAACCTGGGCAAGGAATCCATGACGACGCTTCGGTATTCATTTGTATCTGGGTCTTGCAAAGCTATAAATTCAATCATATGATTCTCCTCAAGGAGATTACTGGATAATTCGCATTTAATCGTAATTTTTCGAAAAAATGTCCCCAGGTCTACCGAAGCATCAACAACCCTTTCAATTACAAGAGTTTCATAGACTCCACTTTCGGAAAGATGCCTTAGTTGTTCCAGTGCCACGATAGCAGCAGTATTGATTTGCTCATCGAAAGAAACGATTCCAATTACTAAAAATAAATTTCCCAGAAAAACACTTGCTCCATACATGGATCACGCAAGTATCCAACCAAAACCACGCGGGGGGCTTTCTCCAGTAGAAAAACCAGACGACGTACCATGACAGTGACACATTTGAATGAGGTTTTTAGCAAGTGTGCTTCCGAGAAGAGAGCTGCGTTTATTCCATATGTGACGGCTGGGTATCCTAACCAGGCAGCAACAGTTCCCCAATTGCTCGCCATGCAAGAAGGAGGTGCAGATATCATTGAGCTTGGAATGCCCTTCAGTGATCCTCTTGCGGATGGACCAACAATTCAAAAATCTAGTTTCATCGCTCTTCAAAACGGAATTACTGTTGATGATTGTATGGCACTAGTTGTGAAAGCTCGAAGTCAAGGATTGACCACACCCGTAATATTAATGGGATATTACAACCCGTTTGCTCAGTATGGAGAGCAAGCATTAGTGGACGCTGCAGCTAAAGCCACTGTGAGCGGGTTTATTATTGTTGATGTTTGTGGTGCAGAAGCGAAGAGCTTTGCCGCTTTGTGCAACTTGAAAGATCTGTGCATGATTCCGCTTGTCGCTCCCACATCAACTGAAAAACGCCTGGCAGAGATTGCCGAGTATGCCAGTGGCTATGTATACTGTGTGAGTGTCACTGGAATCACTGGGGCAAGATCGGACCTGCCCCCTGATCTTAAAGATTTTTTAGATCGAGTGAGAAAGTTTTTCAAAATACCACTTGCAGTTGGATTTGGTCTGAATACGAGAGAACACGTTGCTCAAGTTGGCAAGCTTGCTGAAGGTGCTGTAATGGGAAGTATTATTATTAAGACCATCGAGGCTGCTGGTCAAGATGTTACTTCACAGTGCACTGCGCTGAAGAACTTTGTCAAAAGTGTAACTAGCGATTAAAACCGTTTTCAATTAGTTTCTTAAATTTATCGTTTATTGTTAGCTTTAGAAAGCGCGATCGGTCTAACGGTAAGGCTTTTCTGTCTCCAAAACAAGGAGTTCAGACCAACAAGGAAAAGGCTGAGTATCTGGAATCGAAGGAAAGCTCTATCCGAAAAATGAACCAACAATAAGTACCAGCAATAAAAAACAGAATCTAGACAGAAGTTCCAGTAATTCGTGCAGCATGTCTAAAATTGAAGCATTCATGGATATACTACGAAAATGAAGAGGTATCATAGTATTCAGTGATTGTGTTTCCACGATGAGTGGACTGCCAGGCATATCAAGTGAAATATATACGGAACTAATTTGAGGAGTCGCGATGAAGCACTACTGGCAATGGTTGGGAAATAACAAGTCTTGCGTTGGACTTCTATTTCAATTCAACATGTTTCAAATTGATTTGACTCGGAGGTAAAAAAAATTCGAGAGTACCATTGAAATATGAATGCTGCTAGAGATGCTGCTTTAGGTCATTCACAGGTATGTGGAAATATGATAATACCAAATTTGAAATAATTTATTTGTTAGATTCATGGTTACAATCTAATTTCAACAGTTGCCAGCTGTTCTGGATTGGAAAAGGAAAAGCCGATGGAAGATGACGATTCTGAATCGGAATTTTATGTGATGAAATTGGCCACTAATACTGATGATTCATTAGCGGTTGCTGCTTGGTCGGACATGAATCTTCGAGTTTATGACATAGCTTCTGGTTTGAGTCGAGACTGCACTCACACTTTTGTAGGCCATGTTGATAGAATTACGAGTCTCATGTTTGGGTCCACTGACAATTTTTCTGTATATTCAAGTGCAGAAGATGGAATTGTTGGTTGTTGGGACACTAGAAGCGGTCCGTCTATGACTCAGCGATTTGAAGTTGATGGTAAACCGATGATCGCCAGCATGGACGTCGGTCTCGATGATCAACTAATTGTGGCAGGAACAGAAAATGGAGACAAGTCGAAGATCTATTTTTGGGATAGAAGAAGTAAAAAACTTTTAGGAGAATATGAGGAGTCTCATAATGATGGAATTACGCAGTTGCAATTTAATCCAATACAGAAAACTCGACTCGCTTCAGCTTCGTTGGATGGATTAGTATGTTATTTTGATATAACAAAACCCAAGGAAGAGGATGCGCTAATCTCTGTTATGAATGCTGGTGGACCGGTTAATAAAATTGGTTTTTTTGGCCCTGAAATGCAATGTTTGTGAGTAGTATATTGTAGAGGTTGTTTTTCGGAGCTGACATTTTTAGATATTGCTTGACCCACTCTGAATCTTTTTCAATGTTTCATGCTGAAAAAGCAGCGACAATGGCAAGTTTCCCCAATATTCGAGAGGAGTTAACAAAGCAAGGTGCTCCTTCTGACTTTTTGATCGACTGTTGTTACGTTCAAGGTCCAACAAGAAACTCAAAGAACCAGACGTTAGTTCTCGCTTCAGGCGATCATAGTGGATCTTTATATTTAAGTGATGTTACCCTCGGGGGGCTGCGAAAGTTATGCCGGATTAGTAATGCACTAGGTCATTCGAGTGACATTAGAAGTGTCGCTTTCAGCACACGCGATCCTTCGTCCGGAGTGCCTTTGTTTCTACTGACAGGGGGTGAAGACGGCAATCTGGCTGGATGGGTAAGTGATTCAATAAGTACTTAATAATTCTAATCCTCATAAAGCGACACAAGAAAGAGACTGTTAGAAAGTCCGCCAAAAAAGGCAGAAGTCAGCCTTATTAAATATGTAAACAACTCTTGGAAATATATATTTTATCTCTTAACCCACTGATATTTCTTTCTCGCCTTCTTCTGTCCAGGTTTTTTTCTTTCTACCTTTCTCATATCTCTCGTAAGCAATTTCAATGGCTTCATAATGACTCTAGTGGTGGGATCCCAATTTTGAAGAGCTCTGGCAAGACCCATGCGGATTGCACCTGATTGCCCAGTGTGGCCTCCTCCAGTCGCGATAATCCTTACATCAAATTTGCCAATGTATTTCGTCACCACTAGAGGTTCAATTGCATGAACCTTCCAATAGTCCATTGTGAAATAGTCTTCGAAAGGCCTATTATTTACGGTGATCTTACCAGTGCCCTCTTTAATCCAAACCTGTGCCATACTCTGTTTACGAGTACCTGTTCCATTGGCAGTACCGTCCGGTGCAACTTTCCTGTGATACTCTCGAGGACTAACGTTCTAATATGCAGGTGAGCCACATGTGGAAGTCTGTTCAAAACACTTACAAATACTGGACGTGGGAGGCCATCGACGCCAAATTGTGCAGGAGATACTTGAAGGTTCTTCCAGTATTCTTCCCAGCCTTCCTCGGCCTCCTCAAGATCGTCTAATAACTCCCCTTCCAATTTTTCAATTAACTTCATCTTCTCGGCCGTAGTCTTAGGAGTTTCATCAGTGGAAATACCACGCCACTGACACGCAGGCCTTAAAGATACATTACGTCGAAACGCTACATTACATCTCAAAGCTGCACTAGATCTAAGGGCACCGCTTGCAAGAGATCTAATCATCTTGGAAACCAACAACAAACAAAAATGTGGGGGCTATCCGCATGGTCTACCTATGATTCGGGACTATCCGTCTAATAGTAGTTGACTATTGAGTCCTAGTTGAGAATGAATGGTTGAGCATAGGGTTTTAAAAAGTGTTAATTGTGTGGAGGAGAGAATAGAATACTAATTTAGTTATCAACATGTCTACCGCTGCCGCACGACCAACAGTGTCTGTATTTGACGCTGCGACTGGAGAGTCCAAGGTATTAGCTACTGCTGCCCTTCCATCTGTTCTTACTGCGCCAATCCGACCTGATGTGGTGAGCTTTATTCACACTCAGATCGCCAAGAACAAGAGACAAGCGTACGCTGTATACCATGAAGCTGGTATGCAAACTGCTGCTGAATCATGGGGTACTGGACGTGCAGTTTCTCGTATTCCTCGTGTTCCAGGAGGAGGTACTCATCGCGCCGGACAAGCTGCCTTCGGTAATATGTGCCGTGGGGGTCGCATGTACTCGAACACTCGCCCATGGAGAAAATGGCACAAGAAGGTTAACAAGAACCAACGCCGATATGCTATTTGCTCTGCACTTGCAGCTTCTGCGGTTCCTGCTCTTGTTATGTCGCGTGGACACAGAATCAGTCAAGTTCCTGAAATGCCTTTAGTAATTGGAGGAGCTGGTCTTGAAATCACCAAAACAAAGGACGCTCTTGCTGTTCTTGCTCGATTTGGAGCGAGTGAAGATGTTGAGAAAGTTAAGGGATCAAAGAAGCTTCGAGTTGGTACTGGTAAGATGAGAAACCGCAGATATGTAAAGAGACGTGGTCCTCTTGTTATCCACACTGGTTCCGCTACCGATGCACTCAGCAAGGCATTCCGAAACATTGAGGGAGTTGATCTCTGCAACGTTAACAGATTGAACATCCTTCAACTTGCGCCTGGGGGACATCTCGGACGATTTGTAATCTGGACCCAAGACGCACTTGCACGTCTAGATCCTCTATACGGAACCCACACTGAAAAATCTTCCGAGAAGGTTAACTATACCCTTCCAAGACCGTGCATTACGAACACGGATATCGGACGTATCATCGAATCTGATGAAATTCAAAAAGCTATTCGCGCACCAAAGACTGCAAGTGCATTCACTCGCAGAAAGAAGAATGCTCTTAGAAATGTTGGAGTTCGCATCAAGCTTAATCCATATGCAGCAGTACTTCGCAGAGCTGAAGTTAAGGCTGCTGCCCAAGGAAAGCAAAGAAAGGAAAAGATCAAGAACTCGAGAGAGGTACGAGAAGCATTCTACCAAAACCTTATCAAGTAATTTCGAAATATATTTTTGCTTTTAGTATTTGTTGCTACAAAAGAAAGGGTGGTTCTTTATTCCATGAGTCCTCGTTTTCGATACCGTGATTGCTCTAATTTTGAAAATCTAAATACTTTACGATGAATTATTTTAAGTAAAAACCTCCCCCAGCTATACGTTTTTCAGGACTTCCGTTTTCAATTGCCATGCTACTTTTCGTCTCCTTTTCTTGATTCGTGGACTCGCAAGTATTTCGTGATTGTTTCTCTCTTTTGTGAACGTAGTATTTTCTCTTCATGTCCTGCAGATCTCTCGTAACTCTTTCAATCTCATACTTGTATTCATTAACCTGAGCTTGATGCATGTTCAACTCGGAAGCCATCGCTTTCATTTGACGAGTTTTTTCCTTCAACGTCTGTTGGTACACGTTAAGTTGTTCTGCCACCTCCGGACCTGGTTGTCTCGCCAAGATCGTCTTCAACTCGTGGTAAAGTTTCTCCTTCTCCTGAATCAATAAGTCTTTCTCCACCACTTGTTCCGTCTTTGAGATCAATCTTCTCTGCAATGTTTGGATTTTTTGAATCATCTCGTAGGTTGCAGGATCACTGCCCTCCAATTTTCTCCATCGATGGACATTCATTGGGTTCTCAAGTTCCTCTGACAGCGCTTTGACCTTTGTCTTCTCTTGTAAAAGGTCTCGTTGCATGCTGAACACTTCTCTCTTTAGGTCGTCAACATTAGTTCCAGAATATTTGCTAACTTGCAGCTCTCGCTTGAGGTCCCCAATCTTAAGTTTCATGATACGTATATCTTCCACTCGTTCTTTATACTGCGTTTCTCCATTGCGTAAAGTACTTTGCTGAATTTTAATCTTTTCATACAGGAGAGCAAGCTCGTCATTGCGTCTGATTAACTGAGTTCCAAGTATATCTCGTTCATTAATAGCCTGATCGTACTCTTTTCGCTGTCGCAACGCCTCGTCGTCCATCTTTTGAATCATGTGAGCGAGTTTTAACACCTCAGTATTCTGTGACGTGATAGTCTGTTCATTGGAATCGAGAAGAGACTTCATTTTACTGAGTTCATTCTTCAGTTGGTCTTTTTGCTTGTCCACTTTTTGATGTTCAAAATGTTCCTTTACTAGTGCGTGATCTTTGGCGGTGATCTCCTCCTTGAGTTGCTCAATTTGATGGTTCATGATTTTAAATTTGCGCTTCATTTCAGCTATCTCGTCCTGATTCTCAATCAGGTTCTTGCTATACAAATTTCTATCCGAACGAACGGCTTCATATAGCTGCTGTTGTTGCTTCAGTTTTCCTTCACCTTCAAGAACTTTCTTCTGCGTTTCTGCCAGTAGCATTTCTTTTAGCTTGACTTGATCTAATGCTTGAATGTATTTTGCATGGGCTTCACTGGCTTCCAATCCGTACTTTTCCCTGTCTTTTTCTAGTTGGTATATAAGTTTGCGTTGCTTTGAAGCTTCCTGCTTAAACGAATATATTTCCGTCTCTAAGTTTTTGGAGGCCAATTCGGTCAACTGAACCTGTTTAGTAACATGCTTCACTTTTTGAGATTCTCTTGAAATAAGCTTTTCTGATAGCTCAGCTGCTCGCTTCAAACTGTCTACATCTTTGGCCTTCACATCCTCTTGCTTGACAGCATGATGAAGATCTTTGTTCAACTGCAAAACTTGACTCTCAAGATTGCTGTGTTCCGCTTTTCTATCTTCGATGATTTGCCTCAATTGCAAAGTTAATTTTTTCTCTTTGTCTACCTTCCTTTTGAGCATTTCACATTCGTTGCTCATTTTGGTCACCTCGATATTGTTTCGTTTGGCATCTTCTTTCAAACAGTTGTTCTCAATAGCCAACTGCTGTCCATTCACTGTATGTTTTTCCACATCGTCATTTAGTTTAGCTGTACGTTGTAAAAGAGCATCTTGGTCACGGAGATGTTTCTCCATTGCATTTCGGGCTTCCCGAAGGTCCGACAAATGTTTCTGATTTTGTTCTTGGCCTTCTCTCATGGAAATTTGAGAGTCCTCTAACTGCGCTTCTTTACCTTCGAGTCGTAATTTAAGATCTTTCATTTCCTTTTCGATCCTCTCTTTGCGTCTTTGCTCCCGATCGTGTTCTGCCGACTTGGTCTCCAGTGAATCGGAAAGATTTTGGTTCTTTTCAGCAATAGATTCCTTCTCTTTGTTAAGTTTTTCGATATAGAGAAGATTTTCATCAATACGAGCTTTGAATTCTTCTTGCTTCTTCTCGTACTCTTGGTTTATTCGTTCCAGCTCTTCTTTTTCACGAGTCAACTCTTGCATGGCGCCTTCCTGACCTAGTGTAAGACCTGCTCCTTGTTCAACAAGGAGACTCAGTGAAATTATTTCATCCTTTAAATCCTGAATAGTATCTTTCGCAGCAACTTCTTTGTCGTGACTCGCATCAACCATTTTCCAAGCCTTTTCAATCTCCTTCTTCAAGCTACCGATGGTTGTTTGATCCTCTTGACTTAGTTTTAAGGCTGTTTGAACCTTTGCCGCATTGTTTACAATCTCAGTATTTAACACTCTACATTTCTGAATGAGTCGTTTTTCTTGATCGTGGCTTTTCTTCAGTGCACGATGCAATTTCTCATACTCTAATCTGAACTTGTCAAGACTTTTGTCGCCAACTAATTCCGAAAGGACTTCTTGAAAGTCTTTCTCCAGAGATTCAAACGCGGATGTTTCAAAATCAGCAAGAGCGTCGGTCTCTGTCCCCGCCTTATCTCCATCACTCATGATTCTCTTTTCTGAAATAGTACAACGGATCTATCTCGTGCACATCCTGTACAGTATTTTAAATAACGGATATATCCCCTGTCCAAGTTCCCCCTCATGTTTTAAACACAACAAAAATCGATTTTTTAAAGCACTACTAAGCTACCACGTACGTCGAAACTATCAGGAGCAAAATAAGAACCAAACTGGGGGATGATATTGATGATGAAAAGTTTCATGTAGTCTGGTCTGACTATGTTCAAGAGGTGATATGGTGGTTGAAGGATTCGAAGAAAGAGCGCGATTCCAATATCATGAAAGCAGTGGTTGGTTTGATCAAGTA
>Ga0105053_10006181_pt1 | contig 16617 bp, 8 predicted proteins | sample BON01_FD_78093 | JGI IMG/M metagenome (GOLD analysis project Ga0105053, IMG submission 78093) | Freshwater microbial communities from Lake Bonney liftoff mats and glacier meltwater in Antarctica - BON-01 | ecosystem: Environmental > Aquatic > Freshwater > Ice > Glacier meltwater | place: Lake...
CCACGGAATCGTTGTAGCTCATAGACAGGTAGTGACCTTGCGTCATGTTAAATTTCAAATTACTGGTCTTGGTTTCAATTACTTGTTGGGAGTTACTGAGAATATCTCCTGCCATCCTATATAATCCGGTGCTAAAATCCAAGTTCACATATCCATTAGTATTGTTCATAGTGCTCTCGGTAACACCACAACTTGAATCGATATGGCAATCACCTTCGACGAACAAATTATATTGATATATGGACTGACCAAGTATAGGCGGCATCTTATCAGAGCCAAATTCCAACTCATTTCCCAAAAGTACTAATTCATCATGCAACGCAGCGCATCTTTCATTGACTTGTACTTGAGATTGATTTTGCTGCACGCAGAAAACTAATTCTGACAGAGAAATCCAGAATTGACCAGTGGCGAAAAGAGTGACTTCCATTTGACTTACTTCCGATGCGCGGCCACTTGCCTGTACATTCGCAATGATAAAGAACACCATCATTACCAGAACAGGCATCGCAATCGCAGTTCCGAAGTAAAGCCAGCCGAACACCACAGTTTTCAAATCTTCCTCTGCAGTAAGCCGCGTTTCTAGACGTTTAGACATAGCTTTAGCTGTGAGTGTTTTAAAGAAATTTGAAATGCTCGATTTTCGTACCATGATTTGGTTCGAGTCTCCTTTTCCCTTGATTTGATTTGAAAAATCCTCTAAAATGGTTTCGTCTTCGTCGTCTTCATCATCATCGAGTAATTTAGAAGCATCCAAATCGTTCTTCTTTGCGTTGTTAAGTATTTTGATCAATCGTTTCAAATGCCTCAATCTGTCTATGGTGTCCCCTTCCATTTTAAATAAAGAAGCAATAGGCAGTAACTGGAATGCATTGATTACAAGTCGCCGTTGTGCTAGAGTCCTTCGAATTAAGGGTCTGTAAAGCAATATTGCCATGAGCACTAATCCGACTGATACGAAGCCCATAAACCAACTCGTAACCGTGTTCACCTGAAAAGCAGTTATGCGCAGCGACTCAAAATAGAAATCCCTTGCAGCGCTTGTCGCCGGTAGTACCACTGAAGTTCCATTCGATGAAATGTATTCGCATGAGGTACCACAGAAAGGATATTCGTTTTGGACATAAGACTGTATCTTACTAAGGAATTCAAAAACCGAGATCCACAAAACCGACGGATCGATACCAACAGTGTAAAAGAATACATTCGCAGTCTCACACTTCATCAAAGTACGGTGACTGTTTCTAAGATTAACGGAGATATCATTCAAATACTCAGGTGCACAAACGAAAGAGTCCCTGGTACTACTTGCGAGGCAGTTCTTGACCAGATTGCTACTCGTGGAAACAAGTGCAGACCGACGAAACTGATCACGTGAGTGCTTTAAGTGGTCGATATAGCCATATTCGAAAATGAACAGTGCCAAATTATAGCAAAGAAGCAAAGCAGCAAAACCCACCTTTTGAGAATTCGCGATAGAAATCAATCGCATGGTCCAAGGTGATTTTGAGCGAATGTATTCTTGAATTCGTGATAAAATGGATCCTCTTTCTGAAGCTCCGTTTTCTATTTTCTTTCCGTTGAAACTATGTAACTCATTAAAGCTGGTCAAATCTAGACTGTTAGTTGAACCGAAACATGTTTGATCCTTTCCCAATGTCTTGGTGGTTTGCTTCTTTAAGTGCAGTGTGATCATGTGAATAACTGTTTCTTCGTCTCCAACTTTATGCACCTTCATGCACTCATGGTCATAATAGTATTCGACATCCCCGACAAGAAGTTTTGGGGTCGTCAACGCATCAAGATTATGCAAGGATGTAATCTCAGGGAACATATGACACAACGGTTGATCTTCAGTAACTTCAACATCTGCATCTAGCAAAATATCAATTAGATGAGAAGAAGGCGCAATCACTTTGTCATTGTCATTCACCAATACATATATTGCTTCTTCTATCTCGTCAAAATTATTTGAAACACGAAGAACTGTCGTTCCGTCTTCTCTTCCGCTGGTAAAAATAGCTTTGTTAAATGCCATGCAATATCCATCCTGGTTTTTAAACCAAAAGTACTTTAATGGCCAGGTATCTGGCTCTTGGGAGGATTTGTATTCCTTTTTCAAATATTCATTCAAAAGCACTTGGAATTCTTCATACACTATAAAATGACTCGGCTGAGTCACAAGCTCCTCTGTCCTGTATTCTAAATAGCTCGCTATTTCAGGGGAGGCCCGGATAATGGGATGATCGTCTTTCGCAGAAAAAGTAATCTCGTATCTTTTCGCGGCCTTGGCAAACATTGAATCAATGGCATCAAGATTAGAACAGTTTTTGGGAAACACAGAGAGTGAGGACACCAATATTCGAGCTGTTTTCTCATCCCCAAGTACAAATTGGTAAAACAAGATTTGCAGTTTGACAACTTCGTGTGGCTCAGATGTAAGTAGACTGAGTTCGTGCAAGTGATTTCGGGAAGCAAGTGCCTGCTCATTCAGCTTGAGACTCACGTCGTACAATTCCTGCTCTGTGAACCCGCCAGTCGCCAAAGCTTTCCAGAATATACATAGACTTTGTAAACACTTTTTCATAGAGTTATGAGCACCTTGGGTATGGAAGTCAAATGCTAGATATGAAATTGCACCTTTTGTTCCAGTAGCCTGTTCTTTAGATCGTAAAGCTCTTTGGTACATAATGAATCGTAAGTCAAACGGTAATTCCAAGTCTTCGGCAAGTTGGAAATAATAAGTGGCTTCTTCGGGACTATTCCAAACGTTTTCCATTAAAAGGGCAAGATGAAGAACTAGGAAACCACTTCTAGGAAATTGAGCTACTCGGTGTTTGTAAACATCGACAGTATCATCATCTAAAATATCATAGTCACCACGAAGCTTTAATTCTGCAATATACGATGACGATATTGAGTTTGGGTGCACGGATTTAAGATATTTGATTCGTCTATCCACCAATTTCACGCAAGTGTACAGGAAAAATGGAGTACCTAAAACAAACATCATAACCGATGTATAATCATCTGTATTGTCAACCAACCAAGTTACATTTAAAACAATGGCTGTCCATAAATAGGTCCCCATGGCTACTACCATAAGTTTATTTGTCCAGGTCAAATAGTAGGGCAGAAAATACAGGTAGGAAAACGTGAACCATGAAGCAGTAGCGAGCACAAACAGGCTCAGGAATACTTTCGTGGTATGACTGACTACCTCTGTCGGCTCTAAATGTTTAACAGTAAAGAAAAATCCAAATTCTAGAATAGTCCTGACAATGAAATTCGAAAACTCAACGTGTCGGTGAACTGCTGCCTCCGGATTTCCAGATGATGGATTTCTATCTCCGAAAACCACCACCACAAGTCCAGCAAAACCAATAAAGAAAATTAAAATGACAGCGAAAATAATAGAGACGATGAATCTGGCCCAATTATTACAACCCAAGATTTCTCCGTAGATATTGTTGCATTTAAAACTTCCCAGCATCGTATTCAGAACCGGCATATACAGCACTGTAGTGAGAAGCTTCAACTGGAACTTGAGTACAGGAAGCACCCATAGATGTTTTACGCTACCACTTGCGAATTCTCGTGCCATCATCACCAGCATCACACAGGTTGAAATCATCAAAGAAATATTAATCGCAAAAGCAACTACTGCTAATTGTTTCAACGATTCGTCAAAAGCCATATGAAATATTTGCATTAACGGTGCAATAGCATTCGTAAGAGATTTATTCCATGGAAACCCAGCTTCAGGTCGGAAGCACAACGAGCATAATTGAGCAGTGTTAATGAATATCGTGATTTGAATAGACATTTTAGACCCCTCCGCGTCCTTTGAAACCAAGTAAAGAACCCCATACAGGCCCTCCATCACATTTCTATACAGGCGTCGAGGCCACCATATTTCATCCCTAACTGACAGCATCGACCACTAGATTGCCGTTACAACAAGTAGACACTAGAATTCTTGTAAATTTGAAGTGTACATTGTACATATTTGATTGATCGAACCCAACTAAATTCTCCTTTTCGTTTTTTATTTTCTTTGATTAATTTGAATAAGAGAATACACAGCCACCCCTAAACAAGCTATAGTTACACCAACCATATTAATAAAAGAAACTTTCGTATCGAGAGTGAAAACATCAAATAAAATGACCGCAGGACGTCGAAAGGCATTCAGCACTGAGTGAGAAACCAAAGATACATAAGATAATACCACAAAGGATAATTGCAAGTACAGAAAAAAATAAGCTCCATTCCAGTAAACAGTATATGGAAGCGAAGGAGATAAACCCATGGACGTGTTAAACATCGACAATAGGATAGCCGAAAGCCCACTCGTATAGAAAAACATTGTGGTGTGATCCAAATGGAGTTTTGCTTTGATATGCTTGTACATAAACATTCGTAAGGCAAAGAATAAATTAGCTAGCGAACAATAGCAAAAACCCCACCAGGAGAAGGTGGCGTTTCCATAGCTTGCGAGCATGGCACCAAAAACGATAGGAATAATGGCTACTATCAAATTCCAATTCACTACATCATTCGAAGACAATTTTAAGAGCAGCAATGAATACAATGGTTCCATCGATCGCTGAGTATTGGCAAGAGAAGTCGACATTGAAGTGTAGGCTAGATTTAAAAACCAGAAAGCAAGCGTGAATACAATAGAAAGGATCACTAGATGGAGGACATCTTTCACCGAATGTAAATAGAGATGTTTGACCGTCCCATTACTGACCACACTTGAACCTAAAGCTAAGATGCTAGAAATGAGCATCTGAGTCAGTGACAATGATGAGGCGTCTAAAGTCCCTTCTGTAAGCAAGGTCTTGGAACTCGTAGCAGCAAGCATAGAAGCCCCATACCAGACGCAAACAATCAACCCTAATTCCAACGATTGATGATGTATCATGAAATGTTTTGTACAAAAATATAAAACGGTCCCCGCACCAATATCTAGGCTAGAACTTTTTCAAAACTCTTTGCTATATCTTCTAATGGAAAATAAACTATTTCTGTATCGGAAGTGGTAACAGCAATATAAGGAGCAAACTGATCTACATCAGGGTGCTCTTTCAAGTACTTCACGAGCTTCCCTCCTTTTGATTGATCGAATCCGTACAACTTCCAAATTGAGATCATCACACTGATAAACCCAGTAAAAGGATATTCACAGTACAGGGATGCAAAGCTCGGAATCCTTGCGCTTCGGTATCCTTCAGCTTGAAGATACTTTCTAACCTCCTCCGGATTGCTAAAAGATCCCAATGCTACACCGACACTCGAGCGTATATCCGATTCAGCCACTAGAAATGGATCATCGTGATAAACCCCCACCACTTGCGAACCTGGTTGATTCATAGGAGAACCACTCATCTTGTCCATAAGCTTAAGAAGTTTCTTGAATTCAAGCCCAACATTTGAATAAGGGCCTTTCACAGTGCGCAGCATAAACTCCTCCTCCGTCGCGAATCTACCCGTCTTTATTCGAAAATCGTGGAAGATCCCTGACCGAACCAAATAATACACACCATACGAAGCAACACCCACGAGAGCTGGAAACACGACTGTGAACATGACGATATGTGGCGAGGTACGGTCCCCGCATTTAATTGCAACTATACAAGACTTGGTATTCTTATGTATTTAAAATATGGGTCCTATACCACTGTCTCAATAGAATGTTCACGATAGTTGCATCATGTTTGTCAAACACAAGGTGCTTAAATTTTGAAGTTCCTGATACTCTTTCAAATTCTCTTGAAGCAGCTCCATTGTCTGTAAGTATTCGAATAGCGTATCTCTAGGCCAATGCGTTGCGCCCTGATCTTTATCATGAAAGTATTCCAATGAAGAACTAAGAGTTTTCTGCCAAATGGAATCTGATGGTGGTCCAGCTTTAGAGAACTGCTGGTCTAGTTTCTGTTTCGTTTTCTGCATTCTCGCCTCCTTTTTAGCATCATGGTCAATTTGAGTCAGCTCTTGATTAATACTCTGGAAATTTTTTACCATGACTCCAATAAAGATATTACGAAAAATGAATGCACCAATGAATACCCACGAGATGAAAAAGAATTCAGTCATGGATTCGTTTCCGCTTATTGCACTTATCTCCATTTCAATATTATACCATTGGTCAAGGGTGAGAAGCTGAAAAAGGGTATCAAATGCTGTTAAAAAGTCAGAAAAGTATGTTATCTGGGGAAACAAGTTGACAGCAAGGATGCTGAATATATACATGACCAACCCCAGCAGCAGCAGAATAAACCCAAGACTCTGTAACGCTTCCATGACTGTTAGAACAATCAACCTTAAATTTTTAAATTTCCCAATAACCTTGAAGCATCTAAATGTCCTCACACTTGAAAACAAACTCAAGTTGATGCTATTTGCAGAACCAAATTGGTCTTGATTGGACAAAAACAAAGTCATGTTTGGAACAAGAGACATCAGCGTAACAAAAAAGTCAAATATATTCCACCCGCTTCTCCAGAAGCCCTTAAAGTCCGCCACCCATCTTAGTAAAATCTCGACTACGAAGACGACCATGGTGATATTATCTATGGAAGCACATGTGTCATTCAGAGGCTGCTCCATAACGGCATCTAATCCCGTTGCAAATCCCAAATTAATAGCATTCACGAAAATCGTAAATATAGTAAAGTTCACAAAATAGGGATGACCTATCAACCACAACGCCCAGAGTTTGCTTGAACGTGCTTTGGTATATTTCTTCACTCGCACTCCAGATCGACTCCTTGCTGATTCAGCTACAGGTACTGCAACATCTCCCATCGTTCTTTTAAATATCTTAAACTTAATTAACGAATGAGGCTCACTTCGAAGTACTTTCACCTTGACATCTTCATTTCTGGTGAATATTGACGAGCTATGTTTAGGAGCTTCAACATTATTATTCGTCCCGGATTCTGTTAGTCGGAACTCTTGGATTAACGTGCTTCTGAAGTGGCGAGTGCGAACAGCCACATCCAGAGGTTTCTTCCCTTGTTTCATAATGATTGTAGTGCTTTAAAAAATAGTACCGTTGAAGTTGAAATGAAGGTCGAATCGCTAGTTATCGGGAAAGTTGACAAGGAGGTGGCGAAGTTTACACAGGTATTGTTTGACGAGATGAATGTAGCTCTGAAGAATGAAAACATAGAGATTGATAAAGAAGACCAGGCTCTAACGGAGTTCTTACAAAGTGCAGGTTTGCAGTGTAGCAATCTAGGCAATGCTTCGAAGTTACTTGACTTGATGAATTCAAATGACACCCAATCGTTTTTGAATAATTCCCTCTTTGAGAGAAAAATCTCTTCCATATATGCCCGAAATCTATCCGTGAGCACAAAGAACGACTCATTTTAAATCTTGAATAAATTCAAAAATTGAATAAGTGTGTGCCATACATCGTGTGATATCAGGTTAAACTTTTCTTGTAATTACTATCAGAAAAGTCTTGATATCTAAATATTTAAAATGTTTAATTCCTGCTGTATTTTTGAATAAATTAAACCCTATTCATCTTGGAAAGAAGCACAAATTATTATTAGAGTGGCGTGGCGTGATTATTAATTTTAGAGACCCCCTCGTTTTTAAATGTTATCATTATAGGATCCTGAATTTCGACAGAACAAGATTTGGCGAGGCCACGATGAATAACTTTCTATCTGTCGCTGCTCTTCAAGACGCCATTTAAGAAGCACCAGAAAAATCAAAACATGCATTCGTTTCAACCAATTGTCATAATGTATATTCGAAATATTCTGATCCATCTTTTGACAAATCTCATATTCGGAATCGCTTGTTTAATACCACTGTTGCTAGTATATCATGTGCTGATCTGAGTTATGATAGAGCTCTTAGAACTCTTTACTTTGGTACCGAAGGTGATTTGCTATTAGAGGTATGCATTTATGGCCCATTTTATTATATAAGGCTCACTGATGTTGCTAGTTTCTTGGACAACTTGTTGGCAAAACTTTGTTTAGGCTGGATGACAAACTTGGTGCGTGTTCTATCAATGTATTTCGTCCAGGAATGTCTCATGCTTGGCATTCAGACGAAAGCGAGTACACCGTAGCGTTATGCTTGCTACGTGCCGATGTGGGAGGTCAGTTTATGTACAGTCCACCTATCAAAAGAGACGTTGCTGATTACGATCAAGTGATAGGAGTTCTCGAAGGTCAGGTCCCCACATAGGAACTTGGATTTAAAAAAGCGGTCTTCAACGGGCAAAAGTCATTGCATTGTGTCAACGAGGTTGGGGGGACTACAGATTGATTGGCGGTAGTATTGTGCTATTCAAGTGAATCTGGAGCACGAAATAGCGATCAGGTATATCGACAGTTCTGGGGAAGGAGCTTGATTTAGATTGTTCGCATTTGAAGTCTATCTGAAACTCTACTTTTGGACCTTTTAAATTTTAAAATAAATCAATATGCTCATCTGAAACGGAGGCTCATCCCGCACGAACGAATTTACTGGGTGACATTTCCGTGTTATATATTTGTACAACTGTGGCGGTTGTAAGACCATCTCCATGAATCTCAATTCTCGTTGCGGAATCGTTTTCATCGGAGAGAATCGTGTTGCTGGAATCAGTTCTTTGTAACACCCCTTTTCTGGACTTGCGATACGAAGACTTTCTTTGCAACGATCTCTTATGAAGACTCATGTCACTGACAGCACTCGAGAAACTCTCAAACGAACTTGATGAGTTTGACCTTCGCAGCACCTGACTATCGACTTTCCATCCTTTGAAAGCTGTACCAGCTACTTCATTCAAGTCTTGAGCAGTATATCGTGGAACTCGCCGTTTTGGTAGCTCATATGCATCTGTGCTGGCATTTTGGGTTCCTTTGGGCTTACCGCGGGGTGCGTCTCTAATTCGATGGAAGGGTGTACTTTCACTCTGTTGAACTGTCGTGTCATAACCAACCATTTTGAACGTCTCTTTGCATCCGTTGACCAACCAAATGTGTCGTCTTTTTCTGCAAAGATCAATATCATTCGGAAACAATTCCGGAAGAGAAGTAAATGAAGCTCGGATCAGTTTCAAAGCTCGTCGCTCAAGTCCAACTGCGAAACGGAGTTCTTCAACTATCAGCTGGCTACGTTGCTCTTTGCGCCTGAGTAGTTCCTTCCTTATAAAAAAATCCTGGGACTCGAATTCCTTTTGAGCCACTGCTAGTTTTTCAAAATTTCTTTGAGCTGCAGTCTTTGAAGTTGTTCCTTTTGCTCTTCGGCGGTAAACGTCATAATCAATCTTGGCCAGTTCTCGCTGCTTGATTCGCTGCTGCAATTTCTTGTCATATATATGCGTCAGATCGCGCATAGGACTGATCACTTGGGCCGACCATTGGTCATTCACTTGATTACTTATCTCCTTGATACTTTCCTGTGTCAAAGCAAACGATGTAAAGATCTCTTTCAGCTGATGGTATTCTGAGGTTGTACCATCAGTGCTAGGCTGGTGCAGAAACATGCCTATCTCATCTGATAGTGCCGCTCCTGCTTTTTGCCATCGTTGCATTGTATCCATGTAGAGCTGCATCCTGCTGAGGATTTTAACTAGCGATTCGTGTGAAGAATGGAAGTTGGAGCATAGGGAATCGAAATCTTCCCCGTCGTTGGTGATATCGGTCTGCCCTAACTTGCGCAGAATCTTCTCTGTCGTTTGCCTCTTGGTTCTTTTTATCGTATTCATTTTTTGAATTGGTTCAAGTGAATTCGAATTCGAAAAAGTCACTCAAAATAAATTAAAGATGCATTAGGACATACACTAACAGTAGCTCAACCTACGCCAGGCAAGCAAAGGAAACGCCACACCCAAGTAAGGTATAAAAATAAATTACATGATTACTGCGTGCCAAAATTGTCGCAGAAAATAAGGAATAACTTTGAAAATAATCAAAGTGACAATAAGGACACAAGCAAACACAGATTTATGCGCATAGAGCTGTGGCAAGTTGCACATTTTGATTTCATCAGCCGACATTTTCGAAATTCCTTTTTGAACCTTGGAAGCGAAGAGACTATTTGCCGGAGTGTCAACATAAAGTTGAAGCGCCATCCTAGAGACATATGCATTACTTAAAAGTACCATCGAAGGATCACCTTTGAAAATCGCAACATTTGACCACGCAAAACCGTATTGGGGTATCATAATAAATGGCAAGAATAAGCGAAACCAAAAGTCAGGAAATCGCAACAAATGCATGCACATTCTTAGCGGTAATCCAAGCGGAGATGGAGCGGCTGAAACTAACTGAACCTGGTCCTGTTTCAAAATTTTAAGCGACTCTTCAAGCAAAACGAAATAGAAGAGTCGGGTCTCACTATCTCCCAACCCTTCATAGAATGTCACTTTATAATCAGAACCATATTGAACAATCCAGTATCCGTGAAAAAGCTTCCAAGTAATATCACCGAAGCACCAGTTGGTTAATTGCTGGTAACCACGATAAACAACGTGAAGACCGGTGGTTTCCATGCATTGAAGCACGTACTCGAGATGCTTCTGATCGCGACGAAGACGGGAAAGCATTAGCCCCCCCATTGTGGTAGCTCGCACATCACCAATAGATGATATAGTACCGGAAACCGTGATAGCTCCTTGGATGACATTCGTTGATGCATGATTCAACGGCTCCTTGTCAGATTCGTCACTTGGTTGACGAACCTTCGTACAAAGTTGCACAACTGCAACTGAAGGGTGTGTACGTTGCTTTTTGAGCCATTCCAGATCTCGAGTTCCATCAGCAAGTATCACGATCTTGCTTGTTTTCAAATGGTCATCTGTGTTGCTATGAACAGAAATGAACTCAGGTGCAAGCAAGGCGCCTTCAAACGATTGCATTTTTAAATCGGTGAATAGATGAACATGTTTTAAAAGTCCCGCGCCGTCTTTCGTTCGAGGGATTGTCCCAGATGCGATATTCAAACTCAGTCTACCCGCTATGATACAAGCAGCAACATCACCAACCACGAACACATCCATTATCCGATACCTGTACTACAATTAAAGTACATTCGTAGCGGTCCCCGCGGTATACAAAATGTATCAAAGTCGAAGTTCCCACATGCGGCTGATATCATAGGCATGAACTGGGTCCCTAGCCAGTCCTCGTCTCATCAAATACCCCAATGCATCGTCAGAGGTGGTGAATGAAAGTTGTCGAAGAATTGATACTGCCATTAAATCAAGGTCCATGGAGCTCCGACTGATTGCATGAAGCATTATGGGATCGCAACTCGACTGAACGGTATGAGAGAATGGTGGAGTATTGTAACCCTGAGCAATATTCGTTCATCGTGATTGATAGCCAATAGTTTTTGGGTTTCATATTCATCTAACATCCTGAAACGATCATACGCCTGCAATCCTTGGCGAGCAGGTTCGAATTATATAAAATATCCAATCGATTTTAACTTATTAAGAAGGAGGGAGTATATATATATTATCATTAGACGAACGTGGCAACATAGTTAGTTTTTTCATCAATGAGCTTTGTGAGTTTCGCAGACTCAAAAGAATCTTTTTCGTTTAATAAGTTCTGTGCTACATGCACAACTTCTTCCATCAAAATATCTCGAGTTGGTTGCGTCGCTAACTGAATGGGACAGTCGCTAGAAAATGAAAAAAGGTTCAAAGTCAATCCCTGGCCCAATGTAAAATCAACACAAACATGCTGAATTCGATTCACTGCATTATCGTGAGGGACCACAACGAACTTCGTGAGTGCGACATACTGCATCATTCTCTGAATCTTGGGTATAACCTTCGCGTGAAACTCGTCACCGTCTCTTAAAAGCTTTCGATCCACCAGGTCGTCAACAAGCATATCGATATCAGACAACACTAGCGAAGAAGAAGAGTCAAATGAAGGAAGTCTTGAGGAGACAATTTTCTCATAGCTTTCCTTGGGAGAGGTTTCAGTGTAAGGGGAAAAGTCTTGAGAGGAGACTAAGATATCGGGTTTCGATACACTGTATACTAGCAAAGGGGATGTTGATGCGATAACCAAATAGGATCGAATTACAAACGCATTATGATCTTGAAATAGTAACAAGTCATTGTGATATTCCGAGGCCAGAAGGTTCAATGAGACCGAGTTATATTTGGGGTTTCCTAAAATCGGGGATATATCTTTCAACAACTGAGGTTTTCCGTTTGGACCCTGTACCATTAAAAACGGACTATGTTTACTTTTCAGAATATCAGAATCTTCGACTACGGAATAAAATGCGTGCGCTGATAGACCTTGTTCCACCAACGATTTCAGTGCAGCCGAATGTTTCAGCTGAAACTGTGACAACTCCTGTTTTTCATCTTGAACCAAATGTCTACCAATAGTATAAGCTGCACAAAAGACAACATGAGGATGAGATTCTCCTCCTTCCTTGGATAGCATGGAATCGGAGGACGGACATTTCTTTCCAAACATATTCAGCCATAACGGCAAGGCACCTGATGCTGATGAATGCCTTTGATACCCCAATCCGCTAAGAACATTCTCAAAAGAAGCTGATAGTTCTGTTGAAATACCTCGGGTATTCGCAAATGTACCACCATTTTCTTGTTGAGCAGTTGCAGACCATCCGAACAACGACCCTACTTTACTCAACATTCCATCATCAATGGGAGGGTGCCGGGGGACGATTAGCGCAGGATTGCTGAGTATAGAGTTATAAATAAAAGGGAGTTCCGACGAAAACGTTTCCTTCGAGGCAATGTACGTGTCTGCAAAAAGATTCTCTACGAATACCTGTCGTTTTCGAAGTTTTTCAATTACCGGATTCTTCTTATTCAAAAGATCTACGTGGGTAGATACGCTTTGTATTTCGTCGTGATATCTATGAAGATATGCAACAATGCTTTGTTGGACTTTGGTTTCCAAGTCCTCAATGGATGTAGGCTTCACGCCGGACAACCCGTTCATAGACGAATCAGAGAGCCCGGAAAGTTTGTTCAGATCCACTCGCGAGTCACCTTGGTATGTTTGAAGCGACTTCTCTTCCCTACGTTTCCACATAGCATCCATGTGCTCCTGGTGCAAATCAGATATTTTTGCATTCCTTGCTTTTACATCTTTTAGAATAGACTCAAATCCAGAACCATCATCAACATCTAATTGAGTAATTTTAAGAATGTATACCAGAAAGGACCAGTACACAAACAGCATCACGAAGACAGGCCATCTTCCATCGCTTTCTTCATCCTTCGTTCTCATCAACAAAGTCGACTACTTGCCGGTTCATAAAAACACAGGGAAACAGAAAGGGTCTTAAAGAAAACAGACAAGGTCTCGCGCTGTAGAGATCCGTTAAATTGAAAGCCCCCCGCATTTGTTTTTGGTAGTAAATGAGTAGTAGTGAAACTGATTTATTCGTTGAATTGTAAAATAGAAACTACTCTTGATGGAAGCCGCGCACTCGGTGTCCCGCCAAGTTCCATCGAGCCATAAGAACAATGCGGCTTACTATAGTAAGCTCCCGTTCTTGCCTGGAAACGACTTGTTTCATTTGCTGGGTCCCATAGGTGGCAAAAAGAGAACAAGACCGTCATCAGCAATACCCTCTGACATGGAAGGAGTGCCTCGGAATCGACACGATGGTTGCTTGCATGTGCGCATACCATACACTCTCAGTATCTCAGGCTCTGAGAAATCCATTTTGGAGTATGATGAAGGTGTGGTCACTCGCAGCGTGGCGGAAGAATTCGATGACGGAGCTTTTGTGAAGGAAATGGCTGACATTGCAGCAGAGAGTAAAAAAAACTGTCATCCAATGATTGCAGTAAGAAAGATTACAGATTGGACGAATCCAGAAGCGCAAGAAAACGCTGCCTTGACTGAGACTAGTCTCAAGAGAGAACTTGAATCAGCTCCAAATAAATGCGTGTTCCAACAGTTCGTCAAGAGTCGGGGAGCAAAACCAACGGTGTTCAGATCCTCTTGGTGCGATAACAAGCCAGTTACAGTGTACAGCATCGTATCGAATGTGACATTTGTGGAGGTACTAGAATCATCATCCGCTAGTAAAGAAACTGAAGCTGAAGCTGAGATCACGGAAGAAAGTCCAAGATCTAATGATGGCGCAGAAGATGATGAAAATGCACCACCTAAAGCAGTTGTTATGGATGATGCAGAGATATCGTCGTGGATTTGTCCAAGTACGGCGGACAGGAGTAAATTGTCCATGTTCAAAATGTCACCATTGGTGACGGAGCCTATTCAAGAGATGCTTAAACGAGTGACAAAACACTTGGAAAGCGCTCTTAGTGCTCACTATGGTATCCCAGCCATTCGTTTCCAAGAAATGACCTGTGATTTTCTCAAGGATGACAATCAAGACTGGTATTTGCTTGGCATTAGGTCGTTCACTTTAACTGAAACATCCTATGCAGTAACTGCTCTACTGCACGAGACATCAGCAGCGAATGGTGGTGAAGAAGAGTTTTCTGATTCTGAAGATGAAGGAGAAAATACAAAAGGTAACAGCAGAAAAGGAAGAGTGGAGCATCGAGTTCCACGTTTCTCTCTCGACAGTTGCAAATTGTGCGGCGCAGATTGCAAGAAAGTTGCTAAGAAACAAGCAGCTGAAGAAGACAACAAAAGTGGGGTGAATCGATACGAGATCACCCAAACGATGGGGAATCTCTTAATGACCCAACTTAGTCTCCAAGGACATCCTACTCACTCTTTTGCTGACGGTTTGCTGATGCAAATGAGCCAATCGCAAACTGCTCCTGGATCTGTGGGCCAGTTGTACCAGGTGTGTAGAACTTGTCATGCTATTTGGGAGGCAAACGATGCTTGTTTTAAGGCTGGTAAACAGCTTGGAAGTTGTATCCTTGGGGGAAATCCTCATGATGTGCAGCTACCAGGAGATCCTGGATATGGAGAGACTCCTGGATCCGTTGCCAAGATCCTTCCTGAATGCACCCAGCATGCAAAGGCTCAAATCAGTTGTCGTTTAGCATCTGAAATCGATAATATGACGTACACTACTAGTGAACGAGCTCGATGTCAACCAAAGCAATATCGAATGTTTTTATTCTTCCAGGATCTGTTCGATGTTGATGAATCCATTTTGAAGGAAAACGTTTTGAATTTGGAATACTCGCTGCAGCCCAATCACAACCGAATGAATACCGTCCAATGTAGAATGGACAATCAAAGGATACGGAAAATAAACGATTCTGCATTCAGCGTTCAAATTCGAAAAGTTGTTTGCCATTATCTTCTTTCCAATTTGTCATCGTTGCAACAGTATTTTCTTTCTAAATCCATTCCTTTGAGAGTTACGCTGGCCAACAATCGCGTTTATTCTGGGGTTCTTTATTTGTCAAGGTTTCTTACCAGTTTGTCCAGCAAGAAGTTCAAGCCAACTATGGTCAACTTTACCATCGACTTAAACGATGAGATGGATGCTTCGCAGTCTATATCAGTGGGCGTATCAGTGGGAATAATGGGCGACGCTGTAGATGCATCGATGTTAGACCCTAATATGCCTCTTGATTCTCACGACTCTGTTTTTTACTATCCAACCGAGTACTACGATCTGAAACCTATCCCAACGTACTGGCTTGAAGGAATCTTGGCGAGACAGCATGCAATAGAAAAAATGGAGATGGAGAAGAATCATAGAGCCATGACTGCCCAGAAAGAAGAAGAAGAACGACTCGCTAAACCATTCTTGATGCTAAGAAGGACCTCTTCCACACCGGCGGTGGACTTGGATTCGATTCAAGTGGGCGGTGATTTCTGGGTGGAATTAGATCGATGGTTTGATCAGATATATCCAAGTTCGGCGACAACTATATCTCGCTCCACAATCGTCGAGATGGCTATGGAAAAAGCAAATGAACCATATTCTATAATTGACTGGGCAGCATTGGTAATGTTGTTACACACGGATGAGAAAGCCCCAATGGAAGGTAGAAAAAGTCCGACTCACTTAATGCATCGAGGCAACGTTTTGATTGATGCAAAAATCTCAGATATAGCCAACCAAAAATCGCCTCTTGAACACGAACTACTCACTCGAATAGCTTTGGTGAGACTTCTTAAACTTCGTGTAGCAGAAATCGAAGCCGAAAATGATTTTGATGAGGAGGATGAATACAACAAAGAACATTCGGGTATTGTGAAGACAGTAGGCGCTTTTTCCTCGCGCACTCGCCGTCATGCCGTGGCTAGACGCACTTTGAGATTTGGGATTTACGCAAAATTATGGCGGGAGATTGATGCTGATAAATCCGGTACTGTGGATCTCCCCGAGTTGCGTGGTTTTATGAATCAGCGTCCAACTATGATGACTCAGGAAGGACGTTCACGTGACTACACTGAATGGAGTCTAAGAGATATCAATGATGAGTTTGGGTATTGGTTGAGTCACTCAGGGCACATGCGCAAGAAATTCAGAGATTATGAAACACATGGAACTGGCGAGATATCTTGGCGGGAATTTGTAACCCTTGGTGATAAATGGTTTTCATCCCTGCACAATGACAGTCTTGCATTCGCTGTAAGCAAATCAATGGGCTTCTGTGAGAAGCATGGCAAGGTACCATTGTATGCCATCGATCTATGC
>Ga0105053_10006182_pt1 | contig 16617 bp, 17 predicted proteins | sample BON01_FD_78093 | JGI IMG/M metagenome (GOLD analysis project Ga0105053, IMG submission 78093) | Freshwater microbial communities from Lake Bonney liftoff mats and glacier meltwater in Antarctica - BON-01 | ecosystem: Environmental > Aquatic > Freshwater > Ice > Glacier meltwater | place: Lake...
GCTCAAGATTCTGCTCAACTTGTTGCTCAACTTGTTGCTCAACTTGTTGCTCAACTTGTTGCTCAACTTGTTGCTGGCAGTCCGGCTGGCACAATATCAGCAGACGTCCTGCATCGGTGGCGTCAGCAAATCATGGTAGTTGTCACTTCGCTTCAAACAGACCCTGCTAAACATCGGTCATTCGTTGATGATGCAGAGCAATTGGTCGCCCTTGGCAAGCTCGATGACGCTTTGGATCTGATTTACGAGCGTGCCGACGAAATGATGCTGGCGGGTGAATTTGATGCGTTGAACCACGTTATTGATGGACTCGATCCCGATACGCTGTCTGTTGACGTAACGCTCGGAATACTGACGATTACGCTGCCAGCAAGAGGAAAGTTAGTTGCACGAAAAACGTTCTTTGAACGGGCGGAAAGTTCCATTCGTGCCAAAGGCGAATGGACTGAAGGGCTACTGACTGGACTACTGTAAGTCGGTTTCATTCATGCAGAAGGTATCAAACCAAATTGAAAAACCGCTCAGCAGTATTGCAACTGCGGCCGTGGCAATCGGTATTGCTAATCCTTCGCATCCCCACCAGTTGCATACTGGCGTGATCCATCGCATGGCGGATGGCGGCTTGAGGATGCTTCATTTGGCTTGGCACTGCGTCCTGCGCAATGACCAGCCTGAGCCACAGTACCTTTGCGTCTCATTGGGATTTGACGAGCGCCGTTTGCGGCAACTCGCCACAATGTGCCGCCGAATATTTTATAAGAATCAACAGAGCGGAGTTCCATACGGGTTTGCTCCGCCGAAAGACTCATTTGACGTGGCAACCGGCGCGTATTTGTTGCAAGAATCACAGGTTGGATTGACCTGCGCGAGCTTCGTGCTGGCAGTGTTTCATGCAGTCGGGTTGCAACTTGCGGACTACAGTTCTTGGCCAACTGATCGTCCAGGAGATAGGGATTGGCAAAGTTGGGTCGTGAAAATGCTGGAACGAGATCCCGAGAACGCCGCACACGCAAAGTGCATCATGCGTGACATTGGATCAGTGCGATTTTATCCGCAAGAAGTAGCTGCATGTGCGACAATTGCAAGTTACGGTGTTCTTGCAAAATTCAACGACGTTGAAGATATTGCAGAGAACATTCGCAAAAAGTGTCAGTGAGATTATCTGACATCGCTGGCCGATGAAGCGGGTTATCATTTTCATCAGATGGCTGGCCGATTCCATGAAGAGTGGCGCAATCTGGTGATTCGGGAAAGAACGCAACGGCGGATGCGTGATTGATTGCACACCGGGGGCAAGAACAATACCCTCAGGATTCATTGAATCCGGAAAGCGATCAAAACCCAGCGGCAAAGCCACGAAACCAGCATGAACCACGAAGCATTCATCACCCGGTGGCAGCGAAGCGGCGGGGCGGAAATGGCGAACAGCCAATCGTTCCTGAAAGAACTCTGCCAGGTGCTTGAACTGCCGGAACCTGAACCGACTCAGGCCGATGAATCGCAAAACAACTACGTCTTTGAAAAGGCCGTGAACTTCAACAACGGGGACGGCACGTTCAGCGACGGGCGACTCGATCTGTACCGGCAGAAATCGTTTGTCCTCGAATCCAAACAGGGAGCTGAACGGCGAGCCAACGAACTGGCCGCAGCCTTGGCCACCGTCACGAAGCAACAAAAGCACCGCAAAGGCACAGCACAACGAGGAACCGCCCAATGGGCTCAAGCGATGCGTTCAGCGTATCAGCAAGCAAAACGCTACGCCGAAGCGCTGCCCGAATGGCCACCGTTTCTGATCGTCTGCGATGTTGGGTATTGCTTCGACGTGTACGCGGATTTCAGCGGTTCAGGAAAGAACTACTCCCAATTTCCCGACCCGCAAACGTCCCGCATTCCCCTTCAGAATCTGACGAAGCCAGAGACACAAGCATTCCTTAAAGCCGTCTGGCAAGATCCGCATTCACTCGACCCGTCGAAGAAATCCGCCAAGGTCACTCGGGAACTTGCCGACCGACTCGCGAAACTCGCCAAGAGTCTGGAAACGGCTTCCACTGAAACAAAAGACGAACGAGCCCACCGAGTCGCTCAATTCCTGATGCGATGCCTGTTCACGATGTTCGCCGAAGACGTGGAACTGATTCCGAAAGGATCGTTTGCCGAATTGCTGGAAAGCCTGCGGAACACTCCCGAGAAATTTTGCCCGATGATGGAAGCCCTGTGGCGAGACATGGACAAAGGCGGGTTCAGTCCGATCCTGCGACAGAAGATTCTGCAATTCAACGGAGGACTGTTTTCCGACTGTGCAGCGTTGCCACTGAATCGTGATCAGTTGGAACTGCTGATCGAAGCGGCAAAATCCAACTGGGCCGAAGTGGAACCCGCGATCTTTGGCACATTGCTGGAAAGAGCCCTCGACCCGGTGGAACGCCACAAGCTGGGAGCCCACTACACGCCGCGAGCTTACGTTGAACGGCTGGTGATGCCAACGCTCATTGAACCGCTACGGAATGAATGGGACACAGCGTACGCCACGGCAGTGGCGTTGTACGAGGCGGGCAAGACCAGCGAAGCACAGAAAACCGTTCGCGAGTTCCACGAAAAGCTGTGCCACGTTCGAGTTCTCGACCCGGCTTGCGGTTCAGGAAACTTCCTTTACGTCGCCCTGGAACTGATGAAGCGGCTGGAAGGCGAAGTCACAAAAGCAATGGCGGACTTTGGCGACCGGCAGAAGATTTTCACAACGATTGATCCGCACCAATTCATGGGTATCGAAGTGAACCCACGAGCGGCAGCCATTGCGGATCTGGTGTTGTGGATTGGATACCTGCAATGGCATATCCGAGCGCTGGGTAGAGAATCGATTTCCGAACCGATCATTCGCAAGTTCGACAACATTGAATGCCGTGACGCTGTGTTGGCGTGGGATTCCATTGAACCGGTGTTCGACGCTGACGGAAAGCCTGTCACACGTTGGGATGGCAGGACGACAAAGCCGCATCCCGCGACGGGGGAAGAGGTTCCCGATGAAACATCGCGCCTCCAAGAGTTAAAGTATCTGAATCCGAAAGAGGCGTTTTGGCCTACTTGCGACTACATAATCGGAAATCCCCCGTTTGTTGGCCCCGCAAGAATGCGATTAGCCTTGGGTGACGGGTACACAGAAGCGTTGAGGGCAGCCTTCCACGAACTACCGAAATCATGTGATTTTGTGATGGTTTGGTGGCACAAGGCCGCAAAACTTACCCGAGAAAAGCAATCACTGCAGTTTGGTTTTATCGCTACCAATAGTCTTCGACAGCCGTTCAACAGAAAGGTGATTGAGCCACATCTTGGCGGCAAAAGCCCCCTGTCCATTGTCTTCTGTATTCCGGATCATCCGTGGGTAGACGCTGCAGACGGAGCGGATGTCCGGATTTCTATGACCGTTGCGAAGGCTGGTACTCACTCGGGAACTTTGCTCACGGTTGCCGACTTAAAAGCAAGAGGCGAACTAGATCCGCAGGTCGGACTTAAATTTCAGTACGGAAAGATACTTCAAACACTGACGATTGGCGCTGACGTTGCCCGCACAGTTCCGCTGCGTTCAAATGAGGCAGTGAGTAATCGCGGGGTCTGCCTCTTTGGAGGGGGATTCATTATTACAAGAGAAGAGGCTGATTCGCTTGGATATTTGACCGAACCCAAAGTTCAAAGTTGCATCCGTGAATACGTTAACGGTCGCGACGTAATGCAGTCGCCCCGTCGGCTAAAGGTGATTGATTTGTTCGGCTATAGCGAGCGAGAAACGGCTGACAACTTTCCATCTATTTACCAGTGGATACTTACGAGAGTGAAGCCTGAAAGAGATCAAAATCGCGACAAAAACATTCGTGAAAATTGGTGGCTACACGGCAGGCCCCGTCCAGAACTTCGAAGAATGCTGAACGGACTTTCGCGATATATTTCGACGGTCGAAACTTCAAAGTATCGGCTGTTCATGTTCTTCGATCAAAGTGTGCTGCCAGACAACAAGTTAGTAAACATCGCCACTTCGGATGCTCTGGCGATTGGCGTGCTTTCATCGAGAGTCCATGCCACTTGGGCGTTGGCCGTGGGTAGTCGCTTAGGAATCGGTAATGATCCTGTGTACGTCAAGACAACGTGCTTTGAAACATTTCCTTTCCCAGGATCAAATTCGGCGAGCGATTCTCGCATTCGTTTAATAGGCGACAGACTCGACGCGCACCGCAAACGACAGCAGGGACTGCATCCCGATCTGACCATGACCGGCATGTACAATGTTCTCGAAAAGTTACGATCCGGCGAAGAACTGACAGCCAAAGAAAAACAGATTCACGAGAAAGGACTCGTAACCATTCTCAAACAGATTCACGACGCCTTGGATGCCGCCGTGTTCGACGCCTACGGCTGGCCACATGATTTGACGGACGAAGAAATCCTCGAACGCCTGGTCGCCCTCAACCACGAACGAGCCGAAGAAGAAAAACGCGGTCTGATTCGCTGGCTACGTCCAGCGTTTCAGAATCCATCCGGCGGCAAAGTAGCCGAGCAACCTGAACTGGAACTGGAAGGCGATTCCGACGACAAAGACGATACCTCCGAAGAACAGCCAGCAACGGGTAAAGGCAGAAAGAAACAGCCCGCGAAAGCAAAATCAAAAGCACCTGCCAAAGCTGACTGGCCAAAGAAGCTACCGGAACAATTCGCGACTGTTCGCCAGTCTCTTCAGGACCACAAAGGCCCAACAACATCCGAAGCCATTGCCACCCGTTTCAAGTCAGTCAAAGCTGACACGATTGAAGAACTTCTCGACACCCTCGTTCTGATCGGCCAAGCTCGCCTGTTGCCCGATGGCCGATACGTTGCGTAGAGTTTTGCCAGCACTTCCGGCGGGCTGCGACCAGAAAACTGCTTTCTGGAAAGCATTTAATCCAAAAGGTACTTCCAAAAGCACTGCAAAACCGGCATCGGGCGGCAGACGGCAGGGTTTTTTGCTGTAAGAAATTTTCCAAACGTATGAATACACTATAAACAGGCCGAGGCGGAAAATCGTTTGGCAACGCTGCGGTTCCAGTCGTTTCAGACCATGCGAACACCGGCTGAATTATCTTCTGTTTCGGAGATGCCATTCGCCTTCGGATATCTCTTCGCCATACCAGTAGAAAACGGTGCGGACATTGCTTTCGAAACGACTAGGACCAGGCGTACCCCATTCCCATTGACCGTGGGGTTTTCCTGTGCCTGCCATTGGGCCATGCCCCCAATACATCGCTCTAACTTCGGAAAACAGCACTCCATCGCTGGATTGCAAAGCCTCCGGCGAGTCGTAGACTGCGAAATGGCGCGCAAGTAGCCTTCCTGACCATCGCTGGCGGGTATCGGAATAGCGTGTTGATCCTTTAATCCACCTGCCTTCTATTGTATCGCTGCTCCCCCAAGCGTAGAGCACAAGACCTGTGGTCAGTATCGTGACTGGTAGCGCCCATCGGGGCCAGCCTTTCTTCGGCCGAAAGACATAGTGCGCAGCCAAGAACGACAGCACTATGCTGGGATAGCAGAAGATATTCCGTTCATCCCTCGACTCGTTGGCGGAGAACCAGCCGATCAGTCCGACAGCTAGCGCGAATTTTTGGAACATCCGCCGTTGCAGGGCGTGTTCCAAAGCGGTATTGGCCGACTTCCAGAGATCCGCTTTGAAGCTATTGAACTCCGGAGCGCAGTCAGTAAAAAAATCGCGGATGCTGGACACCAAGTCACGCGATCGCCGTGGCCGATAAACCGATTGCGATACGTCGTCATTCCTGAGCACAACCACAGGGTCAGACTCCACCGTCGGCACTGTCAGCATCTTATCACACTTCGGACACCGCAGCGATTTGCCGGCGTGAACTGCGGATACCGATAGCCGCGTTTTGCACCCTGGGCATTTCGTTTTGATTGTATCGCTCATGTGAACTCCGTGGACTCGCTGACATCAAGGCCGAAATTGATAACAAAAAAAAACGATCACGCCTCTGAATCACAATCACAATCGTGCGTCTAGTTTGCTTCCGTCAGAAAACACTTTCCTGAGCGTTGGCTAGTGTAATTGCACGTTTTCGCATCACGAATCTCGAACTTTTTTTCGCTTCGCGCCCTGTAATCATCGTATATGCATGTAAGGCTACGAACTTCCATTCAACGATGAAAACGCGAAACGAAACAGGCGCAATTATGACCACCGTCAAACTAAACGGCAATCATCCGACTACAGAGTTGGTAGGTCCGGAGATGATGACCAAACGAGACCTTGCGGATTATCTACAGTGCTCACTCCGTCAGGTCGAAATTCTGACCAAAAAAAAGCGATTACCGAAGCCACTGTACCTCGGGACAGCAATGCCCCGCTGGCGGCGATCCGAACTGATGGCGTTTCTGGAAATGCTTGCCGCCAATGCTTCAGCTGCCAATCAAAACACGAACGCGCGCAAGGAATGAACCGTGCGGAACAAACTCGAATCAGCAATAGTGTACGCTGCAACGGGATGGAGGATTGTCCCTTGCCATTCGGTGAAGAATGGAAAATGCACATGCAGGAAGCAGAACTGTTCCAAGCCGGGTAAGCATCCGCGATTGAAGCAGTGGCCAAACGTTGCAACGTTCGATGTTGAAACGATTCGGGCGTGGTGGACACAATGGCCGGATGCGAATGTGGGTGTTGCTACCGGGGAACGATCGGGAATCATCGTTTTTGACTTTGACGGTAAGGACGGTGAACTGTCACTTAAAGAGCTCGTTGAACGTGATTCTTCGATACTCGAGACGCGCGTTCATCGCTCTGGAAGTGGGGGAACTCACCTGTTCTTTCGGAGTCTCGGAACCCAAGTTCGAAACGCCGTGCGGCGGATTCCCGGAATGGATGTAAGGGCAGACGGTGGGATGATTATTCTTCCGCCGTCGAATCACGTCTCTGGCAAGTGCTACTCTGTCGTCTCAGCACTCTCTATTGCCGCGCTTCCCGCTTCGCTGCATTCTCTCCTTGTCTGTCATAAAGAGGATGATGACCATAAGGAAAGTAATGAGAGTGAAGAAATAAAGAGGATGAAGCAAGAAAAGGAGGGGGGAAGGGAGGCGAGGAAGATCGCCCCAAAAAAACAAACGATTCCACGGGAGATCAGCGAACAAATCGAATGGGAGTGTGGCTGGGGAGTGGAGACGAACCTACGACGAATCATCGATGCAGCCCAGAAAAGTCTGCGACGGATGGCAGACTAACGCACATCAAACGACGAAACCCGCGTCAACCGAGGGAACGAATGACGCGGGCTTCAGATTCTTTTTCAATCGTCGCGGCAAACGACGATCATACAACAGGTAGGCACATGGTAACCACTAGACTTGATGACGAACAGACAAAACGACTCACCTGTGATGAACTGGATGAAGTTCGCGATTGTTGGGGCATGGGTGTCCCACTGCCAATGCTTGCGGCACAGCAATACATGACTGAGCAGGAACTGCGGGTGCAGTTGCGTGAGCCCGCATGGCAACGGATCCCGGACATGACCTTGGGGGGCCGCTGCGATGACTGAGACCGTCTGGCAGCGGGACAAGCGAATCCGCAAATCAGATTTGAGCATGGCGCAGACGTTCTATCTCTGCACTCTCAATCAGTTCGTCGGGAACAATCCGGACGCATGGCCGAGTCAAGAAACAATCGCGAACGCGATGAATGCGAAAGACCGGTCAGTTCGAAATTGGCAAACCGAACTGGAAGCGATTGGCGTTCTTGTCGTCGAAGTTGGTAAGGGCCGTTCGGCAACTAATCGTTATCGGCTAAACCTTGATGCGCTGCCACAAAAACAGGAACCACGTTCCGCATTAAATGAGGAACCACGTTCCGGTTTTAGTCCGGATTCTGCGAAGAAAAGAGGAACCACGTTCCGCCCTAATGAGGAACCACGTTCCGGTGAAAAGAGGAACCACGTTCCTACAGAAAGAACAGTGAAAGAACATAAGAAAGAACAGGGGTTTTCGTTTCCGGAGAAACTGAGCTCGAAAGAGTTCTCGGAAGCGTGGGATTCTTGGACGAAATATCGACGTGAGATCAAAAAGAAACTCACGGCTTCAACCATCACGAAGCAACTGAAGTTGCTGGAGACGTTCGGCACGTCGAAAGCCGTTCAGTCGATCGAACGTTCAATCACGAACGGCTGGCAAGGCTTGTTCGATCCTGATCAGAGAAACGGCAAGGCTATTCCTGCGGCATCGTCCGAAGCGGTCGCAGCGTGGCAAGTCATCGACAACGCGGCACACGAACACCGATTCGACGAACCGCAATTCCTTGAGACGATCGGCAAGCGATCTGCGGAAGTTCTGAAGCGCGTACGGATGACAGCGAAGCGGATCAATGAAGCTGGCGACTTTGACAAGCGTGAAATGCAAAAACAGTTCAGTCAGGAATTCACCAGACAGGGGGCGGCTCAATGATCCAGGCAACAAACACCACCGAACGCCGAGACATCGAAGCGGCGGTGATAGGATCAATGGCACTTCTGCCTGATGCTGCGGAATATGCTGCAACAGAACTCAGCGGTTCGGAATTCAGTTGTCAGGATCTGCGGCAACAGTTCAACGCGGTTCGCAGGATGACAGAACACGGCACGCCGATTGATGTGATTACCTTGGCGGAAGAATTGATCCGATCGGGCGACTTTGCAGCGGCTGGCGGCAACGCTGGAATCTTTGAAGTCCTTGAAGCCGTTCCCCATGCGGCGCATTGCAGGTTCTACGTTCAGCAACTTCAGGAACATTTTCAACGCGATTCCATGCGGCTTCTGAGTGATCGTCTGCGGCTTCGGGCTGAAGATCCGACAATCGAGCCGTCTCAAACAATCAACGCAATCCTGAACGAACTGGAAGCGATTAGAGCGGGCAACGTTCGCCAGTATGATTTGAAGAGTTCAGCCGACGCACTTCAGGACGCAGAGACGCGAAACGAAGATCCGAAGAATATTATCCAGACAGGTATTCACGAACTCGACAGAACGCTACGCGGCGGGCTTCGGGCTGGGCAACTGGTTGTCTTTGGCGGTCGCCCTGGTCTCGGCAAGTCTGCGCTGATGGCGCAAATAGTTCTGAACGCGGCAAAGCATCATCGGGCGGGTTTGATTGCGAGTCTCGAAATGACGGCGGGCGAGATAGCTGAACGCGGATTGAGGACGATCCAGCGGCAACGATTCGCAGAATTGCCAGTCTGGTTTTCAGAATGCGGCGAGTTCTCGAAGCTGGCATCATTGATTCGACTTGCAAGGCGGCGGCATTCCATCGAGTTGGCGGCTGTCGATTATCTTCAGTTGATCGAAAGCCCGATCGGTCGCAACGAACTTAGAGAACGCCAGGTCGCCACAATGAGCCGCAGTCTGAAGCGGTTGGCGATGGAACTTCAGATTCCAATTTTGCTCGGTTCGCAATTGAACAGGGAATCAGAAAAACGCGACCGTCCTTCACTGGCTGATCTGAGGGAATCGGGAGCGATTGAACAGGATGCAGACATCGTGATTCTGATTGCAGGCGATGCGGAATCAGATGAAAGGGAATTAATCATCGCCAAACATCGCGGCGGGCCGCGTGGTATGGTGAAGGTGAACTTTGATGGTCCAAAATTCTGGTTCAGTGATGCTGTGCCGTATATCGGAAGTCTTTGAAAATCCAATCTCCCGCTTTGAGTGGTGTCACATTTAGACAATTCTGTACATAACCGAAACGGTTTTGTAGAAAGAGTCAATTGACACTTACGAAAGGACGATTAGAATACGAGTCAGACGACACGCAAACCCTGAAAGGCCGAACGATGGCGTTTCACTTGTTGAGAACGAAGACGAATTGCGAGCGGTTGGACTGATTAGGTCTCTGAAGGATCAGGGGTACTCATTGCGAGCGATCGCGGCGGAACTGGACGAACAAAAGATTCCAACGAAAGACGGGAAGGGCAAATGGCAGCACACGACCGTGAAAAGCATTCTCGCCAGAGTCTGAGGAATTCCCCGGAGTTCCGGGAACTGGCGGAACTGATGACCGGCATCGCTCCCGATCGGCGGGGCGATGCTTTCGAGATGGCAGAAACGCGGGATACCAACGATGTCAAAGAAGAAACCACAAAGAACGACACTTCCGGAGGGGCTCCGGCAAGCAGTGCGGAATTCGGGAAAGACGTCCTACCAACTGAATGAAGAAACCGGAGTCAATCACGGAGTGATTCTGAGGTTCCTGAAGGGCGAACGGGATATTCGGATGGAGACTGCTGAAAAACTTGCGGCGGCTGTGGGGCTTACTGTCAAGGTGCCAGCAGCAAAGAAGAAAAAGGCTGACTGATGACCTTTGGGCGGTCGTGGTTGACCATGTGCTAAAACACTACGGTTTTGATAGGGGCGGGAATAATGGCAAGCGTAGGCAAAGACTCGAAGGGTTATCGTGTTCGGTTTGTAATGCCGGACGGAACGAACAAAACAATCCGGCTTTCAGGCTTCAACAAATCGAAGTCTGAGGATATCGCCCGACACATCGAAGAACTTGTTGCAGCGAAAGCATCCGGCAGCGCGATTGATCGGGCAACGTCGAACTGGCTGGCAAAGATCGGTCAGCAAGTTCACGACAAGTTGAGCAACGCCGGATTGGTTGAACAACGGGCATCATCGATGCTGACTGAGTTCATGGTGGAATTCATTGCAGATGGTAAGACATCAGACGGCAGGCCAGCGGCTGAGAATACTGTTCGAAAGTGGAAACAGGCTCAACAGGTTCTCAATGAATTCTTCGGGAATAGGAACCTCCGCGAAATCACCCACGATGATGCTGTGAAGTTCCGTAGATGGCTGGACACGCAGGCCCGAAGCGAGAACGGCAAGCGGATTCACGTTTGCGTTGCAAAAACATTATTCAACTCTGCAAAACGTCGAAAGCTGGTTGACGAAAACCCGTTCGAGTTTCAGAAGTCGTCTTGTGTTCTCGACCGTTCACGGGATTTCTTTCTGACAAGGGCGAACGCGACGAAGATAATCGACGCCTGTCCTGACAATCAATGGCGGCTGATTTTCTCCCTTTGGCGTTTCGCTGCATTGCGGAAAATGGAGATCTTTCAACTACGCTGGGAGAACATCCTTTGGGATCAAGGCCGAATGCTGGTCACCATTCCAAAGACAAAGCACCATGAAGGCAAGGGAAGCCGGTTCGTGCCGATTGGCGATATCCTGCCTTGGCTGGAGAAAGCCTTTGACGAAGCGCCTGAAGGTTCACAGCGAGTGATTACGCGGTTCACCGAAACCAATGTGAATCTGGCGAAGCCGTTCGAGAAGATCATTGAGGCGGCTGGTTTGACAGTGTGGCCAAAGCTGATTCAGAATCTTCGAGCATCCTGCGAAACCGATTGGCTTGACGCTGGCAATCCCGCCCACGTTGTAGCGCGATGGGTAGGCCACAGCGTAAAAGTTCAGAACAATCACTACGCGCAGGTTGATGACCATCACTTCGAACAGTTCAACGAACGAGCCAAGGCGAATCCGATTCAAGCGGCGGCAAAACCTGTTGAACCGGTTGCCAATTCTTCCAATGACTCGCTGGTGGCCATCCAGGTGGACAGTGAGATACGCGAAATGGAGAAAACTGGCGAACCTTCGAAAAAAAAGCCCGGACAGAAAACCAATGTTTTTCCTAGTTCTGCGGATGAATTCGCTCCAGTGCGTGCAGATCGATTGTCCCGGACAGGAGTCGAACCTGTAACCTTCGCCTTCGGAGGGCGACGCTCTATCCAATTGAGCTACCGAGACTTGTAGGAAAAATACTGGGTTTATGTGATTTAAGGCAGCGTTTTGTTTGCTGACTACACCCGACGCTACACCTGAAAGCCAAACTCATGACGGAATCAAAAACGGCTACACCCGGCAAAACATATCCAGAATATCTGCTCTTTGCACATGCTGTCGGCCAATGGGCAAAGAAAATAAAGGGGAAACTCTGGTACTTCGGTGTCTGGTCCGACTCTGAAGCTGTGTTCGCGAAGTATCTCGACGAAGTCGATGAAATTCAAGCGGGTTGAGATCCCCGGAAAACGGGTGTCGTCGGGGTGTCGCCCGCTGAGTTGACGGGGTATAACCTTTGACTGATCTTTGCCGCGAAGTTGCGTACCGTTCGCCGCCACAGTTTTGGACACGCCAGCGTCACTCACGACTGCATACATGCAGATCGCACTGCACTCGATGCCAGCATGCGGTTTCAGTGATGTGACGTTATTGCAAAACGTACGGTTCCGATGCATCAGAGTTTGACGACTCACGACTGGCCCCATGGACCCAAGTATCTCCAGGACGAGCATGGCATCGACGAAGGCGGGGCTATTTTCGCACACTCTTGATTCCATGGCAAAACTGAGCGGCGGAAGTAGGATTGCCCAGGAAGGTCCTGTAGTATTCAACGCCGTTCCGGAATTGTACTGCGAGAATCATCGCCCCAGTCCCCACTGAACGTCCATGAACCAGCAAAAACTGTCCTCCTTCATCTGGTCCGTCGCAGACCTCCTGCGCGGCGACTACAAGCAATCCGACTACGGCAAGGTCATTCTGCCGTTCACCGTCCTCAGGCGTCTGATGCTTGGATCGATCACGAGAAGACCAAAGTCGGCTACGAGATTCCGTTCAACCGCCACTTCTACGTATTCAAGCCCCCGAGGGAACTGGATCAGATAGATGCCGAATTGAAATTGGTAACAGACCGCATACTAAAGATGATCGGAGGGCTGTCGAAATGAAGAAGAATGAACTGGTCGATCCGTCTGATGATCCACAGTACCAAAAGCTACTGGACCAAATTTCCGAAACCTTTACTAACGGCCAGCGGCAAGCATATCAGGCCGTCAATGAGCATCTGACTGCTACCAACTGGCGAATTGGCCAGTACATCGTGGAATTTGAGCAGGGTGGTAAAGCCCGTGCGGACTACGGGACCGGCCTGCTGAAGCGGCTGAGTCGCGATCTGATGCTGCTTCACGGCAAGGGGTTTACTCGCAGTGGAGTCATTCGCATTCGGCAGTTTTATCTCGCTTTTCCAAAAGGTGCGACAGCGTCGCACCTTTTGAGTTGGTCACATTTTGTTGAACTCCTGAAGATCGACGACAAACTTGAACGCAGCTTTTACGAACAGCAAACCATCCACGAAAAATGGACGGTTCGAGAACTGGTCCGCCAGAAAAAATCGGCCCTGTTCCTGCGACTGGCTGCTGGAAAGGACAAAGAGTCGATCTTGAAACTGGCCTCGCAGGGACAGCTCATTGCTGAACCCAACGATCTGTTTCGTGAACCATACATTTTTGAATTTCTGTCGATCCCGGAACCACACGTGATCTCGGAAACGGATCTGGTGTCGCTGCTCTGCGACCATTTACAACCGTTCCTGCTTGAACTCGGCAAAGGTTTTACGTTCGTTGGGCGTCAGTATCGCATCACGTTGGACAACAAGCATTATCGCGTCGATCTGGTCTTTTACCATCGTATTCTCCGTTGTTTCGTGTTGATCGACCTCAAGCTGGACGAAGTTCAGCACCAGGACATCGGTCAGATGAACATGTATTTCGGCTACTTTGCGGCTGAGGAAAATGGCGAAGGCGACAATCCACCGATCGGCATTATCCTGAGTCGCGAGAAAGATGAACTGCTGGTTGAATACGCGACCTACGAAATGAACAGTCAGTTGTTCGTCCAGAAGTATCAACTCTATCTGCCTGATCGGGAAGAGTTGCGGCGAGAGCTGGAGAATACACTTCGCATCGCTGAAGAGCGAAATCAGTCGGAGAATCAGCCTTGAAGTACGAAGACTTTTTCGAAACCGTCAGCGGTCTGGCCACGCAGATCAGTAGTCTGCACCTGCAAATCGCCAACCAGCAGGAGCCAGTTGTTAAACATCTGATCGCGACCAAAAGTCGCGACACGAAAGCGATTGAACAGACACTCGATCGATTACTCGATGTCGCGTGTTGCGATGCAGGCTTAAAGCTGTTTCGCCGACTCTGTCGCCATTACTGGACGATCAATCCGGAAGCGACCGCCAGTTACATTAATGCGTACCGGGAAATGTGGGACAGTGAGGACGGCGAAGTGGCCGAAGCCGATCTGGGCGATGCAAAGGGAGGTGACGCATGAGCTTTCCGAGATACCCGAAGTACAAAGCCAGCGGCGTTGAGTGGCTCGGTGATGTGCCGCAAAGTAGCAGGCATTTTCCAAATGCCGTCCGCCAAGTCTGAACGCAGCCGCATCGGGAGAAACGTAACCGATCAAGCGGACGGCACTGGGAGAGTGCCTGCTACGATACGCGGGATCGAGCTGCTGCAAGAACGCTGCACCGCTCTGATCTCCGCTGCCGTCACCGGTAGGATCGACGTTCGGAAATTTGCAAGTTAACATTTGATAAGAAAAAGGGCACTACAATGATCATCACACTTCGCGTAAAACTCGGAACAGTATGGAGCGTTGACATGGAGCTTGACGACTCGACCGTCCTCGCCGACGTTCACCTCGCCATTCAACGGGCCGTCGAATTTGACAACGATCATCTATATACCTTCTTTGTCGCAAGAAACGAATGCGCACAGAAACGCTTCCTGTTGGGTGATGAAAATGAATTCGTCTTTTCAAGGAAACTAAGTCAGCTTTTTCCGTTGCCTGACAAACACTCGTTGTTCTACCTGTTCGACTATGGTGATAACTGGATATTCAAGATCGTACTTACCCGCAAACGCCCGCATGAACCAGTCGCCGGCATCGAATATCCAGGAGTCGTCAACGAAACCGGCACCAAGCCAATCCAGTATCGAGGCCCTGACGACTGGGACGAAGAATAGCCGTGGCCATCGGAGTTATTCAGGAACGCCGCAATGGCTGGACGGAATGGAAAAAAAAGACGGTAAGACGCTTGATGAATGGAAGCGGCAGTCGGGCGAAAACTCTGGGGAAATAGATGAACTTTTCCTGCCGGTTTGATGTTTGCCCGAAAGTCATACCTCTTGCATTCAATTCTTTGATACAAAGCTTGGTTTGCGAATCAGTCAAAACAAGTGGACCAGGAAAACTCCCTGGCTGAGAGTCGGTCTTGATATTGTCAAAAGGAGATTTGCTATGATTGCCGTGCGTCAAATTCATGACGTTCTTGCGGACGTAATTCCTGTTCCTCCGGAGTTGCGTCACCGGAAAACCGAGGTGATTTTTATCGCGATTGACGAATCTCCCGCAGAACAGGCGGAATCCGCTTTGTCCGAGCGAGATTCAAGAAAACAAGCTGCCTCCCTGTCGGAATTGTTCGGTTCGCTGGGTGATTTCCCGGAACGTGAAGCTCAGGGGAACTTTGATTCCCGTTTGGAACTGCCCTGATGTTTCTTCTCGATACAAACGTGTGTATTCGCTTTCTTCAGGGACGCAGCGTCAACCTGTTGCGACGGTTGGAATCGGTCGCGGACACGGACAAATGCCTCTGTTCGGTTGTGGCTGCGGAACTGCTTTACGGAGCTGCCAAATCACAACGAAAAAGGAAACACTGGAACGGCTGAATCAGTTTTTGAACTGTTTTCGCATGTTCGATTTCGACCTTGCGGCAGCTCGCCATTTTGGCGAGATTCGGGCCGAACTTCAGCAGCGGGGCACACCAATCGGTCCCTATGATTTGCAGATCGCGGGTATCGCCAGAGCCAATCAGCTCATTCTTGTCACCAACAACCTAAATGAGTTTTCAAGAGTCCCCAATCTGACCTGCGAGGATTGGGAATCTGAATGAGCCTCCACACAGAAATCAATTTCGAAACGGAAATTTGCGAGCACTTGGCTGCAAACGGCTGGCTGTACTGTGACAAAGACGCCGCCGGTTTCGTGCGGGGCTTGTGCCTGTTCCCGGAAGACGTGTTGGCGTGGGTGCAGACGACTCAGCCGGATGCCTGGGCAACGCTGACGAAGAATCACGGTGCCGCTGCGGCGGATACGCTGCTGAACAGGTTGCGGCATTCCATTGATCAGCTTGGCGCGCTGCATGTCCTGCGGCATGGCTTCGATGTGCTGGGGCTGCGCAAAGAACTCAAAATGGCTCAGTTCAAACCGGCGCTGGCGATGAACCCCGACATCATGACCCGTTACGCTGCCAATCGGCTGCGCGTCGTCCGGCAGGTTCGCTATTCCATGCACAATGAAAACAGCATTGATCTGGTGCTGTTCCTGAATGGCATTCCGGTGGCCACGGTGGAACTGAAGACCGATTTCACGCAGAGCATCGACGACGACGTCAATCAGTATCGCTTCGACCGTGATCCGGCACCCAAAGGCCAGTCACGTGAACCGCTGCTGTCGTTCCCCAATGGGGCACTGGTTCACTTTGCGGTCAGCAATCGTGAAGTCTGCATGACAACACGCCTGGAAGGCACGAACACTCGTTTCCTGCCGTTCAACAAGGGCGACGAAGGTGCCGCCGGGAATCCGCTGAATCCGAATGGTCACCAGACTGCCTACCTGTGGGAAGAAGTCTGGCAGCGTGACAGTTGGCTGGAAATCCTCGGGCGTTACATCGTGGCCGAACGCGACGACAAGAAACAACTGAAACGAATCCTCTTCCCCA
>Ga0105053_10006184_pt1 | contig 16615 bp, 14 predicted proteins | sample BON01_FD_78093 | JGI IMG/M metagenome (GOLD analysis project Ga0105053, IMG submission 78093) | Freshwater microbial communities from Lake Bonney liftoff mats and glacier meltwater in Antarctica - BON-01 | ecosystem: Environmental > Aquatic > Freshwater > Ice > Glacier meltwater | place: Lake...
CCTGCTTGTTATGTTCGTTGGTGCCAGGTAGAAACAGTGCTTCGACAGCAAATTCCCCAAATGAATACAGAGTAAAATAACCACGTCCCTAGTATAGTTCGCAATTCCTCATTCTCATCAAGTGCCTTCTGTACAGCTTCAGCGATTGAAGAAGTATTGACATCCTTAGCAAGCAGGTCTGCTAAAATAAACTTTACAACTATACTTCCATTTTGTACATCGCAAATTGTCACCCGCTGCGCCTAAGGCAATGTATGAAGTCAAATTAGTCGCAGCAGGTTCGGAATCAGAAAGATTCGTGTAATTACCGTTGACGAATCTCACAGCGAGTATTGTCGGATTGGGATATGCGGAAGCACAATCACTTGGTGAACTCGATGGGGAAGTGCTTGGAGAATTCGATGGTGAGATTAAAAGAGAACTCGACGGAGAGCTTGAAGGCGAATCGCATGGGGAATTGGATGGTGAGTAACTTGGTGAACTCGATGGTGAGGTTGAAGGCGAACCTGACGGAGAACCAGATGTTGAGCTTGAAGGAGAACCTGATGGAGAAATCGATGGCAAGCTACTTGGAGAACTCGATGGTGAACTCGAAGGAGAACCCAATGGGGAATTCGACGGTGTGCTCCGTGGAGAATTTGACAGGGAGTTTGAAGAAGAGCTAGTTGGAGAACTGGAAGGAGAATCTGAATCTGAAGCGGTGCAATTGCCGAATACTTCAATACTAATATCGGGAGTTCTTCTTTTACGAATCCTGGTTGCTTCTTCGTCTGTCATATTCCAACAAAGATTATAGTTAAAGGCTTGCGCAACGCTAAATAAGTATTTTATGCTCGTAGCGCTGCTCACATCCCAACCACTTATATTTCCATTGAAGACTTTTGCACCCCAAAACATGGATTCTATGTTCGTAGCTTTGCTCAACTCCCAATTACTGATATTACCATTAAAGACTCGTGCATCACGAAACACGGATTTCATGTTCATTGCGCTGCTCACATTCCAATCACTAATACTTCCATTAAAAGCTATTGCATTCATGGATTCCATGCTGGTAACACTGCTCACATCCCAATCACTGATATCTCCATTAAAGACTTGCACTTTGGAAAACATAGCTTTCATGTTTGTCACGTTGCTCAGACAAGTTAACAACATTTAATAATACGCGAATCTGTTGGCTTCAATGGAATTAACTTATATGGTCAGCCTCGCGTGATCCAGAAGTAAACTGCTTGCAGTCCACGTAAGATCTCAAGTCCCCTAAAAGTTAAAAATATTATAGCGTTTGACTGCAAATACTAGCTCGTCAAGAAGGTCGTCACAATTAACGCGCTATAAATTAATGTTTAGCTCAAAACATTCAAAATAATTGCGTTCTGCGCTAAGAGGTTTTATACTCCAGACCAAACCACTTGAATTGAAATCCAGAACACGAATAAAACTTTGAAGAAACTTTACCACCACTCGTGACTTCATACCCGAAAAGAGGCGGCATACAGCAAAACATTCATTCCGTGCCTCCATGCATATGACTTTCTTTCTAGGCGGTACATATATCCTAAAATTAGGGGTGATTTAAAGTGAAATGAATCGTCATTGCGCATGAAATCTGCATGCATTTTAGGCAACCTCGAAAACTTCCTTGGAAAAAATGATCCTTGACACCAGTGGATTGGGTAGCTTGAATGGAGTCTTCAACAACAAAGGCCTCTATATTTCATGAACCTTACAAAATTAGTAACAAGAAGTACAGTGAGGAAGATCTTCTTCACCTTTAGTTTCTAACATTGCACACGATATCACCCAAGAGAGGTATGCCCTTACACCCAGCAATTCGCTTCAGTCGAGTGAAATTACTGGACACCAAAAGAAATAGATCGAACGACTGGAAGTCATTTTTGTAAAACGGCAAGTTAATAAAAACCTAAATTTTGTTGATTGAAACTAGTCCGAACTACCCAACTACAAGTTTGATGGATGCATTTTTGACGAGTGCGTTTTCGATGAGTTCGCTGCGTTTTCATACACGTCAATTTGACTTGGGGAAAGGCGGCACTAAATGAAGCAGACTAATATCAGAAAAGTTGAGGACAGAAGCATAAATAAAGTGAAAGACACTCCAGCAATCGATTGATCGACAGAATTGTACTGCTGAAATTGCAAGTTGAACAAGGACGGGAAAAAATCCACGGTTTGATCCCACAAATTAATATTTACTTGGGCTTGTTCAAGCCCCAATGAAGTCATTCGTTTATGTTGCATACGTTTGTGATTTTGCATGGCCCGAAATGACTCTGTACTCCGCTTCTTCATTTCATCGCTTTGTTTCTTTTCATCCGACTCCAGTTTTACTCGATTTAGAAAATTCTCCATCAAAGAAACCGGGACTTTTATTAAATTTGCAACATCCAGAATGCTTTGGCCGTGGTGATTCACTTTTGTAACACCAGCCCCCAACTCGATAAATTCTAACACAAGGTGGTATTTATGGAGCTGTAAGAGCAAGAGCAAAGATGTATTGCCATTGATATCTCGATAATCTAGATCGCAGAGACCAATTTTTACGAATCCTAAAATAAAATCGTCCTCTGTTTGCTCATTTGCACACATATCTACAAGCTGTCTACCGCGGTCTTGCATTTCGGCTTGAATTAACTTCCGAAGCGAAATATTCCGTATAACACTTTGACTCTCAAGTTCTTCATTCGTGACTGGCGAACGTGTTTTACCGGTTTGAAACCATTTTAAGATAGCGAATCTTTCATAAGTATGGCCGTCTTCGATGACGCAAGGGTCCACCATCCACTCCTGACTCAAGTCTTATATTAAAAATATAGGAACCGATACAAAAGTAATCCCAAACTTACGTGAGTAATAGGACAAACAAATTCCCTGCATTTCTATTTCAAATTCAAAATCACTAAAGAATCAAAAACAGAAGCGCTTACCAAAAGTAGAGTTTGCTCATCCATATTTAAAAGGAAAGGAAGCTCACCAATCCTTGAACAGCCAGACTGTTAACTTGAAGCAAGGGATCAAATCTATTAATAATAGACCCTACAATCAATGTACTAATCGAGTCGTGATGCGATCAGCACCAACCACTCCTCTTTCAGTATTATTATTCTGAAGAAATTTCACACCGTGAATAAAAGATCGGAATGAAATCTCTATCAGGCAAGTGTGCAGTGGTTACTGGAGCGGGAAGCGGAATTGGAAGAGCTAGTGTTCTGGAGTTTTACAAGGCTGGTGCTAATGTTGTTGCATCCGATGTAAACGAAGAGGCGTTGCTGGAGACCGTGTCATTGACAGGAGATGGCGTCATCCCGTTCGTATGTGACACATCAGATCCTATCCAAGTAGAAGCACTTATGGAAGCATGCTGCAACTTCTTTGGTCATCTAGATATTTGTTTTGCGAATGCTGGAATTGTGGGAAATCCGTTGCCTTTTTATGATTTGGAACCACAAGACTACGAAACAGTGTTCAAAGTGAATGTAATTGGGGTTTTCAACTGCTTCAAATATGCCTCTATCAAAATGATGGCACAGGGAGATAAAGGAGGAAGTCTTATTGCCACAGCCAGCGTTGCTGGTGTTCGAAGTGGTGCTGGCGATAGTGCATATAGTGCATCGAAAGCAGCAGTCATTTCTCTATGTAAAACTGTGGCGAATCAGCTCACCGGGACAAATATCAGGTGCAATGCCATTTGCCCTGGACTCATTGAAACTGAAATGACAAAAATTGTATTTGACATGGCTGATCAGCGTGGACGTCGGTCGAAGATTGGCCAGTTGAATCCATTATTGCGATATGGAAATCCTAGCGAAATTGCCTCGGTGGCAGTTTTCTTAGCTGGAGATGGAAGTTCTTATATTAATGGACAACCAATCAACGTGTGTGGGGGGCTCACTTCCTCTCATCCAGTTGCACGACGAGTTAAGGGGCAAGTTTCGATGTGAGTCGACATCAAAAAAGGAATTCAACTATTCGTGCATTCAACCGGAGTTTTTTCCTCCCTTTCTGACTCTCTTTCGCTCCAATTTTATTATTAATTAAAAGGATAAATGGAAAAATAGTATAAACATAGTAGGTGATGAATTTCAGAAAATTGTGTTTTGTTTTCAAATTGAATTTCAAGATTCAATTCAACATTTTTCAACATTTTGTGCAAGTTATTTGTCAGTGACAGGGGGGCTTTACTTCCTTTTCCTGTGGTAAATCTTTCGTGTGTTTAGGGTGAATGCATGACAGCCAGGTTCTCGAAGCGGAGGTGAATGATAAATTTCCATGGAGCCTGTACAAAGACGCCCTGATAAGCATCGTCGAGGAGCTCTCGGCCCTACCTGAATTTTCAGACTTCGTAACCTGTGACTTTACTTCGTTATCCAACTACAGCAATTTTGCTCCGGAGAACTTGACACTTAGCGATGTTAAAGCGCTGTCAAATAGCTCAATCTGTGATACAGCAACTCTCGTCAGAAAAACTCGGAGTGTTTTCACCAATGCTTTGCGTTACTGGCATTTAGGGGACACAAAATTCGTTCGATTGACAGCCTTTAAAGGTCTAGATACATTCAATGACTTACTGCAAGAGAAAATCCCAGGTTTGTTTGCTTGCTATACTGGAGGCGGAAGAATGAGCTTAAAGTCATTAAAAGATTGCCGAATTGAATTAGACTCTTTGATTTACGACGACCCTAATTACAAGACGACTAAAAGACTTTTGACACAAGTGAGTTTTCCTGGAAGTCCCACTTTACTGGACACGATAAGTAATTTAAATTTGCAAGACACCTATGCATCCCGTGATTCGTTATTTAACGACGTCCGAAGTGTCTTGGATGGCCTCATCGTGAAACCGGACTTTGCGAAATACCAGAGAAAAGTGAGCCAAATTCTACAAAAAATATCTGGAAAGCCGGCATCGAACTTATCAATTGGTGCGACGCCTAAACCGAATGCGGCGCTTAAACTGGAAGGAAAAGAAGTTCATCTCAGCAAAATTACCCAGTATTTTATAGTTTCGGAATTGGTCAAGTTGGACAGCGAAGGGAATTTTCATAAACCTGCTGTTGAATTGCATCCTGATATTGCCGATTCCTATTTGATGATAATCAAACAACCAATGGACTTCGGGACTATCCGAAACAACGTTGAGAGCGGACTATATTCCTCAAGTGCAGCATTCAAAAACGACATCGAGCTGGTCTTTCAGAATTGCCAGAGTTTTAATAAAGGAAACCCCTATTTCGAAGAGCTGTGTGCCGCGTTGCAAGGCCGTTTCATCGCCTTGTACAGTGATCCTTTCCCCGAGAAGGTACATTGTAAGAAACTTTTAACCAAGATCATGGAGAAAAAGAATGCAATTATTTTCAATGAGCCAGTGGATTGGAAGGCGCTTCAAATGTTGGACTATCCAGATATTATTAAAGCCCCTATGGATTTCAGAACGATAAAGGGAAAATTAGAGAGCAATCAATACTCCAAGTCAAAGTATTTTTTTCGCGACATATCACTGGTATTTTCAAATTGTAGAACTTACAATGTGAATAACCCAACTATTACCAATCTTTGTGATGCTTTAGAGCTTTCCATTGCCTCGCTTTGTGCTTCATTAAATCTATTGTACGGCAAAACAGACCTAAAGGTGACGATACCGGTTTCTAAATCTCCTGTCAGTACTACACACTTTCCGAAGAAACAATGCACGAGTATTATACTCGCAATTAAAAAGTTACCGGCTTCCAATATATTTCATAAACCAGTGAGTCATCGTGATTTCCCCACTTATGGAGATATTATAAAGCATCCTATGGACATAAAGACGCTATGGAATAACGTGAAGAGCGGGATATACGCCACCAAGGAGGACTTCGCCAAAGATATGAGATTGATATTTGACAATTGTCTCTTGTTCAATCCAGATATTCCAGAAAATCATGATATCAGAACCTACGCTCGTGAATTGAAAGATACCTTTGAGGAGTATTTTGAAAACGAGTTCAAAGAAGCAACCCGAGAAGCCCCTGTAAAGAAAATGATTAAAGAGGTAAAAGTGAAAATACTTGCAGAAGAACGTTTGGAAATCCCCCCTCCACCACCAAAGAGAAGGAAGGAGAAGACGAAAACATCCCCTGCTCACCAACCCGCACCTGTTATAAAGCCGGAGTTTAAGAGCGTACCTGTTGCACCCCCTTCCAGAACGCCATCTCCTGTTGTTGTGAAGAGAGCTCAGTTTCAAGCATCCAAAATAGCGTCGGCTACTTCATCTTCTAACAAGCGTAAACGCGAGGAGAACAAATCGACCAAGAAGAAAAGACCTGCAACCGAACAGGTGAGCGAAATTCCAGTGATATCTAGGAAGCATATGGAATTGTGGGAATCGTTTTATGCAATGGCCCTCCAACGGCTGGTCAAGTCTGCGTGGGGAGCTGAATATTTTAGTAAACCCGTACTTGCAGTGCACACGGATCAACTGTTTCAAGAGCAATACCTACAAAGAGTCCCTAACCCCATGGACCTCGCCACCATCATGAATAACTTGAATCAAGGAGGCATTTATAACCGTGCAGATGAACTTGCAGTGGATGTGAAACTGATGTTTGATAATGCATTCACTTTCAATGATGCTGAAGACCCAAGTAGCCAAAGGCTCAGAAAGAAGTTTATGGTTGTTCGCAACTATTGGGCTAACCTTTGTTTTGAAGGCCCTGGGGTGGCTTCAGAGGTAGCAGCTGCGAAACGTGTGGAGCGTGAATCGTTACTAGGGAACGATAGCGTGTCGCTGTTTCCGCCTGCCTTTTCCCGCATATTAAAGAAAATTACAACAATGAAAAACAAGCCGAAGTACATGCTGTTCTGGGAACCAGTGGATACTACGATCTACACGATGTACTTGGACGTCGTTTCAGAGCCCATGGATCTCAAGAGCATAAAGAAACAGCTGGATGACAGGCGATACCACAAGGCGCGCGGAATAGCAGCTTTCGCCCATGACTTCAGACTCATCTTCGATAATTGTCTCGCTTTCAACCAAGATGTTCCTGAAAACGCTTATGTAAGGGACGCAGCTATTGCACTCAGTCGTCAGTTTGAATTCGAATTTGCCCTGTCCACTTGTGATGCTCTGGAGAGAAGAGAACAAAAGACCCTACAGGCTCAATTTGACAAGGATGATGGAAAGGTTGTTCTTGTAAATCCAGAAAAGAAACGCAAAACAGAGATTGCTGCAAAGTCGAACCATGTTTCAAAATACGAATATGAAGAGCCAGATGATCTGGACGAAGACGATGTTGATGATGATTACAGCCCAAGTGGTCGTAAACTGAATAGATTCCCACCTTCAATACCTAGAACGTTCTTGTCACCTCAACAACATCGTGCTCCCAAACCATCTCCTGTGGACCACACTCGACATGACATCGGCTTCGTTTCGAATCGGCTTTACGAGATGGACGAGAGTGGATACGACAGATTGAAGCGTAATTTGGATATAGCCAAACAAGAGGCTTTGGCGAGGGTTCGGACTTTGAAAGAAATGGAAGATATGTCCACCGAGCAAGCTCTGCGCCGGCGCGAAAGAGAGCTGGATGAAGAGACTCGAGCACTCATTGAGTCACAAGGTCAAACAATCGATGTAGAAAACGCATTCAGTGCTATCTCCTTTCAGCTGAAAAGAAAGAAGAAGAATGTCTACGATATGGATGAGACCGATGAAGAGCCAGAGACTAAAGTTCCTCTGCTGCCTCTCCATAAAGAGCGTCCTGCAACGGACAACCCTGTGGTTGAAAAGCTTCCTGAGTTATCACAAATAGTTTTATCTGTTCCTGCTACCATGTTTGAAGAAGAGTTGCCACAGATAGAACCACAGAAGCGCAAGACTGGAAAAGGCAAACCCATACGAGATATTGCCAGGGCTGTGGTGAAGCCAACTGTTTCCATACAATTGCATCAACGCATACTGGAACTGCCTTCAAACTTAGGACCCTTGTGTTTGGGGACAATTGTTCTTAAAAAGTCTTCGCTCACTGAAGATATAGATAGACAGAAGCGAGAAGAGGAAGGCTCGATTAGGTCCAAGAGTCCGCCTTCAAGCAGAACACTGAATGGGAGCAGCAAGGTCATGGTAACAGATCTCAAAGAGTTTTTTGAGTCCTCCCTGCAGGTGGTTGTTGATGGGAAGCTTTCAAAGAGTATCGCAAAGGTGCTGAGAAACATTTGTGAAGAGCCTGGAGAGGAAGGGAAATTGGAATCCATCGGTCCTGATATAACATATGCTCGTGGGTTCTTGAACCAGGCAATCGATTGGAGAGTTGGTCAACATGATGATGTGGTTGTTTCGCCGCCATTGCCATATGTTCAATTTTCAAAAGACCATGTGATGATTCGATATGTTGGCCGACCTGGATCAATATCTATACACGTCAAAGGGGACGAAGTTCTCTCCATTTAGAATATAAAAGCAAACAAATGATGGCGAGAATCCCAACTAGATAGTTAAATTTAAATCAACGACATTTCCTTGTTTTTGATTATTTCAAAAATGAATCTAGCAGCATTAGTAAAGTCCTTGAGCTCCGTGTAAATAGCGCAACTGAAGCGAGCGTAGAAGGTATTCGGCGAGGCTCCTCGATCGATACCTCGATAAATTGGAACGAAAGTCCCGTATCTCTCCATCAGAATTTTAGGTATTGATAATGCCAGCTTCTCATTTGTGGTGGGAATACGAATGTCCTGGTGGGTTCTTTAGTATGGGTATCATTTCAAAATGTCTTCAACTACTTACAACCATCGCTGCATACATCGATTCATCACTATGCAAGGGTTCCGTACTCCAAATTTCAGATACGTGACCCGCCACCGATATCGCCAAGGTGTGCATATATTCCATAATAACTTTATCCCCTCCCAAGTACTCGCGGAATGCAAGTGCTTCAGCCATTGCAAGATAAGCGGAGTAGCTCGTTGTCCCAGTGTAGCTGAAAGCTGCTTGGAAGTGAGTGATGCCTTGGCCTTCCCAATTAATAGCGGTGGGTTCGACTAACACCTGATTATGAGGAGACACATAGAGTACAGCTGACCCTTTAGGACTGAATAACCATTTGTGACCATTTCCCACCCAAAAATCCACCTTCAACTCATCCAAATTCAACGGTATTTGGCCCAAACTGTGGGCTCCATCCACAAATATCAATGATCCGTATTTATGACATAGTGAAGCTAACTGCTGGATCGGAAGAACTATAGCTGGAGTAGATGCAATATGACTGAAGCTTGCGATATGGATGTCGTTCGTTTTTAATGCTTGTTCTACCTTGGCAAGAATCTTTTCGGCACTAGTGGGAAGTGAAATATTCACCATCATCACATCTTCATGAGAAACATTTGAAATATATTGAAACGTGTTTTTGACCATATCGTAGGCAATGTTTAAATACAATATCTTTCGTCCTTTTGGAACGGTAATCGATCTGAAAACAGCGTTGACGCCATTCGAAGCGTTTGGAACAAAGACGAGGTTTGAGCTGTTGGTTTTCAAATAATTGGCCATTGTGTCTCTCACTGCATTCATCAGACCGTAAACATCGTATCTCAAAAACTGATCTGGATTTCTCTCCATGAGCAATTCCCACTCGAGCCACTTGCTGGTGACAACTTTCGGTACAGCTCCATAAGAGCCGTGATTAACATTTGAATAGTTGGGGTCGATATTAAAATGGTCCAGCACACGGTGTCCTAATGATAGATCCTCAGCCAAAGCACTGACCACGAGTACCCAGTAAAACCAAAGTAACATTGAAAAACCGTTTTTGACACAAAACACATAGATACATCTCACGAGTCAGTACTAACTACATGGGGTCACACTGATGTTGGCAATTTCCCAAAGTAACGCGGCTATGGATAAGAAGGGAATTGCTGGAATCATTGGAATTAATGCGGTTTGCTAAAAGTGGAGTTAAAGCTTGTATTAGTTGAAATAATCAAGCCGGGATTTTATCAAATACGAATATATTCCGTGGTCCAATCCAGATCACAAATCTTAACTTATTACTGGTTATTAAAATACTTGAATGATGTAGTCATATCCCAAACAGGCTATGCTCACAGACTATTTTACCGCCATGTTTGCAAATCAAGGGAAACACTTTCATGTAAGTGTCGAATTCGTCGATGCCTTCGACAGGAATTATCGAGATGGAATTGTATGCTGAATACCGAAAACTCTAATGTAAGGGCGAATTGCAATCAAAGATAGGGAAAGCTCATTCAACTCAAAAAAAATCCCGAAGAGTTGTTATACTGTGGACGAGGAGAAGAAAACTTACTCGTTTGATCCTTCCCAACTAATCAGTGTGGATGTGCTTCAAGATTTCTGGAAGATAGTTAGTAATTAATCCATTAGCTGGTATAGAAGCTCGAAGCAGAGGAATAAGGGTGGACTGTGTGACTGCAACGCTGGAATGTTATTGAAAATCAATTTCAAAAATGTACACAGAAATTTCCTGTTTCGTACCGAAACAAGTTTATAGTATATCTTATAGCTAAGGTAAAACCCGATATCCGTTAATAGTTGAGCAAATCACGGAATGTGTATATTTTGGCCTTACCAGCGGTATGACATTACTAGTACTATAAGTCCGACCAGCGAAAACAATAGTCCGTTCTAGCTGTATGTAGATTAAGCCACAAAACTCCACATTTTGGGCGTGGTGATATCATGGATTTGAACGAGCAGGCGCTTAACTTTATTGCTAGTGGACACGGAGAGATGAACGCCATGGACAACGACTTGGCATCATGGATGATGTTGTCAGGTGATCTACTAGGTGGTGTGAGTCGTGAACACGAGATGTTTGATCCTCACTACGAAGAAGCTCCTCATCCTTACCCTCCTCTTGAGGCCGCTAGTAGAAAACCAGTTCCCAATAATAAGAGAAAACTTAAAGCCACAAAATCGGCAATGTCCCCCCCAGCGCCACTTAAGAGGATGGAATCTGTCGACTCCGATGACGGTAACCTCGATCCTGATGCCAAACGACAACGACGGCTGGAGAAGAATCGAGAGATAGCCCGAAATTGTCGTAAGAGAAAGCGTGAGAGGTACGGTAAATTGGAAGAGGAAGTGGTTAAACTCCGCCAGTGGAACAAACAGTTAGAAAACCAACTGAATCAGGGCAAGGACGGTCGTGATAAGGAAGTTACCCGCCAAGCAGAAATTATTGCGATGAGAAAATTAGTTGATACCAAATGTTCTGACACGGAGGTTCGTCAACATTTAACGCATTATAAGGAAATATACAGCGACTTTGGCAAAGAGAGAGCAGCTGCTATTTCCTACCATATGAACCAGTTGAAAAGCTTGTTGATTCCGAATACTGTTTCCAAAATGACGCTTTGGTCTTTGCAGCAAGATGATGAATTCTATGATGAAAAAAAGAACCAAAAGACATTTGGAGGAGGAATATGGAACATGTTGTGTACGGAATTGCGTTTGACGGCTGAGCAGAAACAAAGCTTAATAGATATGCGTCATGGCATTCGCACACAACGACAAAACGTGGCCGAATGTATTCGTATTCTTAAGGAGCTTGATCAGCGAGTGAATTCCAACTTTGATTCCATGTCCCATCAAATGGACAGTGTTATGGATACCATAACTCCGGTCCAACAAGCCAAGTTTCTTTTGTGGATTGAGCGAAATAAGGCTTGCACCTTTATGCTAAATAATATGTGGAATCCCAATGAGACTTCAGATGCAGGAGAAGACGGCAGTGTTCCTGATGACTCCTCCAGTACAAGTGATAGCGTCAATACATCCACATTCAATTCCAGTATTTCTTCTGCTGTAACTAGCGCATTAGTCAAAGATGAATAATTTTTTATATTTTTAATTCAAATTTCTTTTGAGAAGAATTCATCAAGAACATCCAAGTCGTTTTTAATATCTGCTCGTCGGGGTTTTAAAAACGACGAGATCTCTTTAATTTCACTTGAAAAAGTCTCATTGGCGTCAAATTGTCTGAGTTGAGTCATGATATATTCGATGGGGTCGTGCCATACAATCGACTTGATCCAATCATTCAACAAATCCTTTGACAATAATATTCTCATCAACTCATTAGGTCTACGAGATTCTCTGGCGTAACGACACAAACAAGACACATGATATATCAAATGTATTGGAATTTTTCCATCTCCAATACTGGACACACCAATTTCAAACAGGTATCTGTGCAAAACATCGGATTCTACTTGTTGCTTGACATGGACATATCTCTCAATAATAGTCTCACACGCCCATGTATTTTTGAGATGCATCACTTGGTCCAGCACAGTTCCAACATTAGCAAGTGCCAAACTACTTCGTTTAGACATGCTATTTCTTTTGGTGGCACTGCTTCTTCTTGCACTGCTAATACTTCCTCTTTTAAGCCGTTTTTTGCCCACGTATTTCCCTTTCCGAACAGGGTTTTGAACTACTAGTGGACCTAACAACGCAGAAAATCTTAGATGCTCCTCTCTGTCTAGCTGGATATTGCACTTTTCAAGAAGTTGTGATATTTGAGTGAGATCCATGAATCCAGCATAAGCAAGTCCACTGAGCACCCATGCGCAAGGTTCAATGCCAAACTCAGTTTCGAATTTTTGCAAGTAATTCACTACTGGATTGTTCTCGCCATGGAAACTGTCCGGGAAGGTCTCCATACTACTACTCCCACTAAGTGAAATGTTTCGCATCAAGTCTTCACACAGGGCTCGAAGGTACGCAGGATGCTGCGCATTATTTTTGCGCAAGATGTCGGCTACTATCTCTTTCGAAGGTTGCAATCCATATTGCATGAAGTGGTTTTCAATCAAACTTTCTTGCTCCGAGAGGAATAACGGATTTATTGGAATGGACCGATATTGAAATGATTGGTCGATTGAGGATTTGGACTGCACGAGTCTCCAATTGTGATTTGAATTGTCAGTGGATATTACTATAGTAATTCCTGGAGGACTGCGCATGCGATACTTTGAAGGGAGCAACATCTCCCAATTGCTTGAACTGACATCAGATTCAAAAAAATCATCTATAACAATCACAGGACGAACATGTTGCAGCATGGCCGCTTCACTTGCTTGGCACAGTAGATTATGCCACCATTTCACAACGTTAACGGTATTCAAAAAGTATCCGCAAGGTGGTTGAAGTTCGAATTTATCAAATTTATTCGGAAAAGCTTTGAGTAGTTCTGTTCCAATACGCAGCAAGGTAAGAGCAAAGTTAAAAGCAGTAGGACTCCCACGACATGTATGAAACACAAGAAAGTGAGTGGAGTTTGAAATTGTTTTCCGGTACAAATCAGAAAAAGATGCTAGAAATGTGCTCTTTCCTGATCCTGAGTTTCCGTGAATAACTATCACTTTATTTCCAATTTGAGAGTCCGGGGTTCGAAGTGAGGTGTTTGCCGTAGCCCTTCTCTGTTGTCTCACAGAGCTATCTCCTGACGCGTCCCGCAGCAAGAACTCGTTCATACATATTAATCAGGACTTGAAGTATCAAACTATGCGTCTTCACTTCGCCCATGAGTCCAAGCGCCCTTGCAGCACTGGCTCTTCTGTACCAAGGCGAATCATGCAATGTCGACAACGTCAAATTTGCTGAATCGATTTGGAAAGCTACAAGGCATGCCGCTCTCACCGGATCTGAAAATCGCATGATTTGATTTAGGCACAAGTACTGAAGGTTTCTGGATTGGTGAGTTAGTCCTTCAAACAAATCCTTATCAGAAGTTGCGTTATCGTATCGGGTTTTCATTTGGTGTTTTATGTTAGGCTTGATGTTACCACTGTTCATGTCTTCCAGCATATCAGCGAGTAATTCAAGGTTGGATTCTGAACCATCTTTCAATAGGTTTGTCGTTATGGCTTCAAACAATACTTGACTCATAGATCCTGGCATACTGAGAAAAACACCTCGCCACCATGCATCTTCAAGTAATCCTTCCGATTCAGAAATCAATTTTAGATCCACCATTTTTTGCTGCAGCATTTGTTTGCTTAGTGCATGTTGCAGCTGGTCAATCAGGAATAGACCGGCAAGGTACTCTTGAAAAGTGAGATTAACAAATCTCATAACATAGTTCGTATCCCCAACCTTTCTTTCGTCAGAAGCGACCTTGCTGAGAGCAAATAGACCACAGCGGCAGTCACGTACTGCCATCTGAATGACACCAATGACCTCATATAAATGAGCTACCAGTTGAGTGTCACCTACCTTGTGGTAGCATTCGTTTGTTGCATGTTCGTCAGCGATGGCAGTAAGCAAAGCTGCTGGGCTGAAGTCCCTGACCTTCTTTGAATGCGAATAGAACGCGACGTGCTTCAGCAAGTTTAGGCATATCGACGAAGCCAATACCGATGTCATCTTTTCTATCTGTTTATCGTCGTCGCCTCGGCGCATACCAAACTTGGTCATTGTACTTTGATGTAACAACTGGTCCACAGCGTGCTTGAATAATTCTGTACGGGAATATTTTTTATCGTCTTAGTCTTTGGAAAGTAGGGACATGAGAAGAGACAGCATTAATGGATTCCTCACCAATGAAGAATACTCCGATTTATTGAATTCCTGTTTAATGAAATCAATTCGAGGCTGGTTTTTGCCCAGTCGAGTTTCAATCACTTGTTGCTGCAATACTTTAGTCAACGGCATTACCTGAAAAAAACTGAAGGATGAGAATATACCATGACTAAAACCTGTCATTCGGGAAGATATAATAATACGCTTCTCTGAAATCGCCATTCTAGAAATGTAGTTTTCAATTTCCATCTTGTGATCACCTGCTTCGTCCATTCCATCGAGCAACAGTAATAGGTTTCCTTGTGCACGCATATGACGTAAGAATGCTAATCTTGCACTTCCCTGACCATTCAAATCCTCAAGATACAAATTCAGTAGATCGTCTGCTGAGGTCAATTTCTTCTTTGTCATAAGTCTTCCTAGATCAATTAAAAGAATTAAGAGAGGAACTATATCGTCTTCACTTCCAACCTGTTCCTCGATTGCGGAAAGTAACAATTTTTTCATCAAACATGATTTGCCACTAGCAGCTCCCCCTAGAATCACTCTATGAGAATCACTCATCAACGACCCCAACAGCTGCATAGGTGATTTAAATCTAGCATGAAATTGCTCTGCAACTCCTTTGGACAGCACAACACTCTGAAGCATATCTAGTCGTTTTTGAAGCCTGCGTTGAGCTTGTAGCTCATCAACATCTAATTGTTGCTCTAATACTTGGTCTCGAATGGCACCTTCAAGCAGTTCTATTTCCACTGACTGCTCTGCCACATGTATACGTTCTCTCGTAATGACATTCATCAAAAAACTCTCTTTGATGAAAATATCATGGAAATATCGGCGTTTCTCGTAATGGACTTGGTCCGGGGTAAGATGAAGATTCATCGTTTTGAGATTGTTCTGATGTGTTGCGTTGACAATCGGTTTCAAAAGAGTAGATTGCTGAACGACCTCTAGTATCTTGCGAGCACAAGACTCGGCTGTATAAAATGCAAGCCTTTTGTCTGTGGTGTCCTGGAATCTGAGTGCCCGTAGTGCATAGTGAAGCATACTCAAATACATTTGCACAGGTTTTGGATCAGTTGCACAATAATGACTCAGATATGTTCTGAGAGTTTGCAATGACATTCATACTAATTGTAAATGGGGGAGCTCTGTCGCCTTAAGTGCGGCAGCACATTGAGGGATCTCGCCAAGATTGTCCATGTCGAGTAAAGCATCAACAAAATGTTGCATCAATTCATACTCTGAGGCCTGTTGAGTAATCACATATTCAAACAAAATACAAGATTCTAGTTTGATGATATCCTTTATAACATGACCCAGGCCTGTATATCCAAAGTCAATCACCCATACAATATCTTGTGAGTCTATCAGTATGTTCATTCCATTTAAATCCCCATGAATGAGTCCTTGTAAATAATCGCTCTTGGTGATGTGTAACTGATGTTTGTGAACATTGGCCAGTAAATCGCGAAATACACCTGAACAATCTAGGTTATCATCAAACACATTGCGGGAAATGTAGTATTCTAAACTATAATGTTGAAACAGGTTCATCTTAACTACTTGTGTGGAAGGAAGGGTCATTTTACGCAATAACTCCGCGAATGTTTCCTTCAGAACCTGACGCACTTCTCCAAATACTTCGATATTGTCCTCAACGAAAACACGGTCATTCTTTACTCTTTCCATCGCTATATGCGTTTGCAGTTCGCTTTCTATCTCGGATACAAACAATGTTTTGAATGTATTCAACAAATTTTGGGAATCTTCTTGAAAATCAGGAAGCGTCCAAACTGCGCCCACGAGTTCGAATATTAGCCCCCCGAATTCCATGCCATTCGGAGTCACATCGGTGTTCAATATTGCAGGTGCATAATCTTCCATATAATTCGAAACTTGATTATAGTGTTGTATATTGAGTTAGATGGTATAGTAATATCTATATATTGGATATTATGTAAATATTCACTTAACATCAATGAATGGTTCTGGATGTTGGGACCATTCATTTAGAATTCACATTTGTCTAGTTTA
>Ga0105053_10006189_pt1 | contig 16606 bp, 12 predicted proteins | sample BON01_FD_78093 | JGI IMG/M metagenome (GOLD analysis project Ga0105053, IMG submission 78093) | Freshwater microbial communities from Lake Bonney liftoff mats and glacier meltwater in Antarctica - BON-01 | ecosystem: Environmental > Aquatic > Freshwater > Ice > Glacier meltwater | place: Lake...
GACCTCTAGGGCTTCCAGTCGCTTGGTAGGATAATATCCTTTTTAATAATAAACCGAAACTAGTATATTTAGTGGTCATTCATTAAGTAACCCAACGACAATATCCTTAATGATCTTGGAATGCACTGCTACCGAATCACCAAGTTCTTTTTGAAGCTGCTTTTTCGCATCTTTTAGGCTAAAAGTGTCTCTATCAGCATTCGCAACAATCTCCTTGAGGGACTTTTCCATTTTCGCCAGCAAAACAAGAGGGACTTCTGATTCGGTGTCTTCTTTGTCTTCTACAACCTGTGCAGTTTTCTTCACACGTTTTGATGGTTTAGAAACCGCTTTTTTCATGGGGCGCTTTTTTTCAAGCGACTTTTTCCCAGACGATTTGGGATTCTCCAACCAATCAAGCAACACATCCATCAACTCCTCTTTAGTCTTCTTACCACTTCGATCAACTTCAAAAATATCACAAACTTGTTTCACCAGATCCATTTTCCATTTCCCAATAGAATCAAAAGCTCTCTCACGGCCAAAAGCTTTATTTTCATCCGCAACATATGCCATGCCACAAAATTCATATAGGTGCTTTTTCACTTCATGTTTCTTTCCAGCAGTCCCAAATAAGACTCGATGAATTGCCTTCAGTTCATCGCCCGCACCGCTGAATTTAGAAAGTCGTTCCACCACGTTGGGCAGGTCACCTATTTTAGTACCGGATCCCGTTGGCGCTTCGAAGTGTTTGGTTACTGCTGAACCTTTGTCAGTGTAATGACTAACTTGTTTTCTTTGGCGTCTGCCAGACACTACATCTTCAGTCACTACATTTGACTCGGGTTCATTCACTACTGATTCATCCACTACTGATTCACTGTCCACCATCTTTGCAAAACGAAAACTATCTTCAGGTAAGGTCCCCGCAATTTTTTACGTTAAAAAACGGCATGAGCCCTTCTTAGTATTTTGGGTAGCTCGGTATTAATGGGCTGTAACGGCAATATTCTGAAATAACTCCAAAACAACAAAACCAAGGCTATCAACTGAGCGAGCGACGTCGTTGAATTCATTGACTGTCTTAAGATGCAAGACCAGGGTGAAGCATGCTTCTTTGTTGCTGTAGGTGAAGATAATGCTCTTCAGCAGCGAAAGCCTGGTACTCCAACCAAGCGTAGAACAGGATCGACTCCAGGTGTTGAGAACAAAACTCGTCTGGGGAATCAAATGAAGAAATCTCCTCCTCAGAAGCTTGAGTTACCAGAGCATTTGAAGGAGAGACTAGCTTCGCTTCCAACGAGACGTTCTCCTGAGAACATCTTGAAACGTGAAGCACAGGTGTCTGCTAAACGAGCTGCTATGTTAGAGGCGAAAGTGAATGCGGCAAAGAGCCTGGGAGAAAAGGGATTTGAGGTGAGAGCACGTAAAGCTAGCTTCGAAGGGAATGTTTCGTTTTTACCGAACAGTCCATTAGAGAAACCTTTTAGAGTTCCTGCTTCACTTTTGACCAAACTTACTGGGTTGGCTAAAGTTGGCAATCTGGATTTAATAGAGAAAATGCAAGCGGATGCTTCTGAACGCAGGGTGCAGTTTCTGAATGCACGCATTGCATCATGTCGTGAACATGCTAAAATTGTTCGTCTGCGATGCAAAAACAAGCAAACTGTTTCCCGTTTCACTGCAATTCCATCCGACTTACCTGATCGTCTCAAAGAGCGTCTTTCCACGTTTCGTCAACGTACTCCCGACGCAATATTGAGGCGCGAAAATCTCGCAACGATCAACAGAAAGATTTCTCTTGAAGCAACGGTTTTTAAATTGAAGTCTCGAGACCTACTTGGAGAAAAGGTCAAGGATGCGAAGATTCAGTTTTCAGAGAATCAAGTGGATTTTAGTGGGATTTCAAGGACTGTTTCATTGCCACCTCGTCTTGCCGAGAGGATCAGAAAACTTACTTTAGACCCTCAAGTATTGAATGCCAAAGTTCTTGAAAGATCAGCTCAGGCAGCAAAACTTCACGGTGATATATTGGCAAGAAATGTCCAGAAACTTCATCAGCATCAAGAGCACGTGGAAATTCTGAAACAGAAAAAGCTGACTCAATCTCGTTTCCCAAATGCTTCAGAATTGCCTTTTCTTCCAAAGCGACTTGTGGATCGATTGAGCACGTATCGTGTTCGAACTCCAGCAGCGATTATGAGACAAGAGGTTTTGACTGCACAGCGTAGAAGTATTCACATCATGCAAGTGGCTCAGAAGGCGTCCATTCATGCTGAGAAAGTGAATCGCGTCAAAGCACTCAAAGCCTTGATGGACGAAAACATTATTTTGCCAACAACTTCAACTTTTCAGTTTCAACCATGCAAATTACCAGCGAGAATTGCAGCTAAGCTTACTCAACTATCACGTCGTGAACCTGAATTGATCATGAGTCAGTTTGATGCTGTTGTTGAGAGAGCAGAAAACCGTCTGAAGAATGTGCAAGAAAAATGTAAGCAGCATTCCAGTCATGTTCAAATAGTCAAGAAAACCCATCAATCGGTTGCCAGGTTCACTGAGATTCCATCTTTTTTGCCTGCAAAATTGCAAGAAAGACTCAGGACGTACCATCAAAGAACTCCTGCGACGATTCTTCGTCAAAATGAGAATGCTGTGACCAGAGCCAAGCTGTCCAATGATACCAAAGCTTTCAAAGCCAAAACTGAATCCTTTAAAGCGTCACAGGCAAAGTTATTCAAAGAGAGTGCCAAAAAGAATGATATCCACTTTTTCGAATCCAATACTACCCCTGTTGTGCTCCCACCAAGACTTGCAAAGAGAATGGCTTCTTTGAAACCAAAATGGACAACTCAGAGTGTATTATTGAAGGACGACATGGCAGCTATTCGTCGTAATGCCCGATTGGATGAAGTAATAGCCCGTGCTAAGAAACATAACGACAAAGATGTCAAGACTAAGATGGTTGCAAAGTCGCATGTAAAGCGTTTTGATACAGAAAAGTTTGTAGAGTATTTGCCTGCGCGGTTGAAGGAGAGACTCTCCACTTTTTCAAGACCTTCGTCTGAAGCTCTTCTTCGCAAAAGTCAGATTGCAGATGCAAAGCATAAATCGACTCTCTTGGCTGTGAGTCAGAAAGCTAAAGACCATGGTATTGTGGCTCAGCATGTAAGAACACTCAAGCAACTTGCAGTGGACAATCAAATTGATTACTCAGGAGACGCAACCCCCGTGAAACTTCCAACTCGGTTGGCTGAACGGTTAAAGACTTTCAAGATTCGTACTCCTCAAGAAATTCTTGCTAGGAGTGAGCATGCTTCTCAGGTTCGAGCTGAATCGATCAAGTTCATTAAGAAACGCAATGCCAAGCATGCTGCCATTGTAGCAAATAGGATGGCGGCGAAGAACAGTGAGCGTAGATTCTCTCCTGAGAGTTACTCAACTTTACCAAAGAAACTCCAGAATAGATTATCAATGTTCAAGAGACCTACCGCTGACTCCTTACTCCGAAAGTATGAACTTGCTTACAGTAGAGCCAATCTATTGAAACAATCTACAATTGCTAGATCTAAGGCGCATTCAGTGCATGTGGCCAATGTGGTGAAAACACATCACAAGTTTCGTGATACGATGGAAATACTCACTAAGAATTCTTCGATACCTGTAACTTTGCCTAGTAGACTTCGATTGAGACTCGAACAGCTCAGTGCCAAAAAGAGAACACCTGATCAATTGCTTGAAAATGAAAAGCAAGTTCATACTCGCAGAACGCGTACAATTGCTGACAGATCTTTGAAGGTAGCTGATCATTTAAAGCATGTGTCTCAGATTCACCAACAGAAAATGTCGGTCCCAAGGTTCATTGAAGAGGAATTTTCAGATATCCTTCCTGCTAGGCTCAAGGAAAGATTGAAGACCTATCGAGTACCAACCGACTCTGCAATCACCAACAAGAGTATCAGAGTGCAGCAACGCCACGATCTTCTTATTGCAGCAAAGGTGAGTGATGCCTCGAGGCATGCTGAGCATGTGGAGAAAGTCAAGGCAACAAAAGCTGAATTTGCGGAAAACATTCAATATGGTCAAGAAAGGCAAGAGGAAATCACGCTGCCAGTAAAACTTGCTTCCATACTCGAAGATTTGAAATCCAAATTTCATGGTCATACACCAGAAAAACTCTTGGAGAAAGAAGCAAAGGCCCATGAGCGTAGAGAAGTATTGCTGGCTAAACGAGTTGAAGTGAACCATAAGAGGTCTGAAAAGGTTTCATCTCTGCTTTCCACCAAGCGACGAGTAGAAGAAGATAGCCCTAAACTGGACAGCGAGGTACCGGAAACAGACTAAAAGTGAATGTACACAATTCGTATATATAATAAATATTTTTAGATTCTTATTTTTAATCTGAAATTTCGTTTGGAATAAGGAATCGTGAGATCTTCATTGTCATCAATCAATGGTTACTTTTGCTATCTTGGACAGAATGGGTTGGATTGGTCCAAATAGTAAAAAAAATAGTTCCGTTAAGTTCGATGTCTGTTGAAGAGCTTGTTGACCTTCACGCCCGTCTTCTAGATGCACAAATGAAAGGAGACGAGTCTCTTGCCTTAGAGATTAATAAAAAACTTCGAGCCAGTGCATCACACTCTAAAGCGGCAAGGATGAAGCGGCGTCAAGCTCAAACCGAAACAAATGCATGCTCGAGTTCAATTCACGCTTCTACTTCAAAACCTCGAAAACTACTCATTGACTTGAAGGATGTGGAATTCTTTTTTGAATATAAATTTAGTGCTGAAGAAATAGAGGATCCTGTCATTATCCTCAGCTATTCGTATTTCAATGCAGTATTTCAGAGTAAAATATCAGATGGTAGGCCTCCTGCATTCGTACTTTCAAACGGCATTAAGGAAAAGCTACAGAACAAATACGAAGATGGCCTTTTGTTTTGGGTTGGGAAGGAGGAGGGGAAAACTTTTGAAAAGTTGTCCAATTGGTTTAAGGGACTAGGAGACTATAATTTCTTAATATTGGATCAGCGATGGTGGAGAACTACATTCGGAAAAGGATTAAAACCTCAATACACACAATCAGCAAGGAAGGTGAGTTGGTTTTGTTTCAAATCAACTGGTTCAATAACAATTTTCTAGGTTGTTACCAATTTCTTGTCAAATTCATTCGAGCCTAAGAGCGTCATGGAACTATTATATCAATCAAATCACGGTAAATTTGATTTCATCTTGAGGGACTAGTATATAAGAATCTTTCATTTAAAAACTTTCTATTTAGTACGTCGAGCAATAACAGCATCGGCCAGTTCTTGGAGTACCCGTTGAGTGGTAGGGAGATCAACGCATGCATCTGTAACACTGACACCGTATTTGAGCGTGGAAACATCTGTCGAACCAATGGAAAGAGACTGTTTCCCTTCGTTGACGTTGGACTCGATCATCAAACCAACAATGGAACGGCTGCCCTTGGCAATCTGTTCAGCACATGCACTTGCAACTTTGGGCTGGTTGTTGTGATCTTTCAATGAATTACCATGACTGCAATCGACCACTATTCCGGTCTGAACACCGTGCTTCTTCATAAGCGCAGCGGTTGCTTCAACGGTTGGCTCGTCGTAATTGGTACCATCACTACCACCTCTCAGGATCACATGACCTCCATCATTACCTGATGTTGTTACGATTGCTGCCAATCCCTGTTCCGTGACTCCTAAGAATGAATGAGGACTAATCGCCGAGCGACAAGCATCCACGGCCACTTGGACGTCTCCACTAGTTGCATTCTTGAATCCAATAGCACAAGAACATCCACTGGCAAGTTCTCGATGCACTTGACTTTCAGTTGTTCTTGCACCAATAGCTCCCCAACTCACTAGATCACCAAGAAACTGAGGAGATATGGTATCAAGAAACTCCACACCTGCTGGTAACCCCAATTTATTAACTTGTAATAAAAAATCACGTGCGATTCGAAGACCCTTGTTAATATTAAAACTTCCGTCCATGTCAGGATCATTGATTAGGCCTTTCCAACCTACAGTAGTTCTAGGTTTCTCAAAGTACACACGCATCACAATAATGAGGCTATCCTTAAATTGATCAGCCATCTTCTTCAAAGCTACTGCATATTCCATGCCTGCTTTGGGGTCGTGAATGGAGCATGGTCCCACCACAATCACCAAACGATCATCATGCCCTTGAAGAACTTGGACTATTTCGTTCCTCTTGGTCTCAACGTGCTTGGAAACTTCCTCTGAAGCTGATATCTCCTCCACAAGAATTGCAGGTGGTAGAAGGGGCCTGATACTGGTCACCCGAACATTCGAAGTTGATGATCTGTCCATCTCTGAGCTATTTCGTTTTGGCATACACTTTCTTTGTATTTCGTCCGTCGATTTTCAATCTTTTCTTCAAAGATTGGGCCTTAAAAAACGACACGGACTACTGGAAATTGCGGAATATGGTGAATAGCGTGCAAAACAACCAGCGTGTTTTTTCACATCTTATTCTGTTTCAGCGAATTTGACATTAAAGCAAAAGAGTCATATCTGGAATACGAATTTTCTAGTTTATTATTTCCTAGTTAATTTTGCTTAAAGAAAATGTGAATACCCATCCATTCGCAGGTCCTATGTATATATGCAGGTTGGATCGGAGTTGAGTTGAGGGCTGGATCATCTCAAGTTCTATTTTATAGACATTCGATACAGAAGGCACTCGGGAGCTGAAGAATACCGTGATATGCCTTACTATCAAAATATCGATCATTTGAAAGCGGAAATTCCTATTATTTGAGATTTTTGACCAGAGAGTATATAGAACGAAACAAGTCGGGTGAATTTAGTATACACGTTTTTAGAATCCACAAATATTTAGATAAATTTCAAATTAGAAGTATGCATTGGAATTTATTAAAATAGAATATATTTTATTTGTGGCATTTTGACTCTGTATTTGTTTTCATCTGTTTTCCGTTGCTAGCTAATAACGCAGCGTGATTTCTCATCAATCCGTAAAACCTATCATATTCGGTTGCAGCAAGAATAAATTCAATGAAAAACTTTTCTTCTGTATCAGCTTCCAAAGCTGCTTCGCATTCTATGATAAATTCTTTGAATGTATAATCCTGTTTCTTGATATACGACTCCAATTCGTGTTCGAAAAGATCACAGAACTCTTGGTGAAGTTGCTTCAACTCCAGAGGGTGATCTGTAGCTTTGCAATTTCCCAGTTCGTAAAAGGGTGCAGCGTTGGCGTCTGCGAATTCTTCAAACGAAACATCAAAATCGTTCCCGAATTTGCTCACCACCTTGTCAAGAATCGACATACTCTTCCGTTTTTGCCGCGCACGAATAAAAAAAATTAATTTTGGATTAGAGATTTGAATTCGTCGACAGGCTTTGGGAAGACCCTTTTGTATAGGCTCATACATACAGTATCATTTTGTTTAATATGCTTCTCGAAGGTACACTTGAATAGTCCGTGAGTTCCAATCGATTCAATAATCCTACCGGATGTTCCATATTTCGTCCACAGATCAACAGGCTTAAACCATCTCACGTCTTCCGGTTTATAAAACATATATCTGACGACCGCCCATGATTTTTTTGTGCGAACAGGATATCCGGATAGAATAACTCGTTTTAAAACGATCCTATCAGGATCAGCACTCAACACAGAACCGCTGGCCATGAGCTCATTCGATTGAGGGTTGAAGAGCAATACTGGTACGTTGGATCCGAATGTAAGAGGTGCATACATGGATGCTACTGACCATCGACCAGGGAGTAAAAATCTTTCATATTTGTGTTTATCCGACCCAGCACTATTTTCAGAATAGATGGGTCTCACAGTTCTTCGCCAAATACCGCAACTGACAACTACTGGGTCTCGGGACTTTATTGGCTCCTCGTATGTTTGTACACGTTGAATGTTGCAATTCAAAACAGTCAACTTCTGTTCATGATCTAGCAAAGATCCTAGAACAAGTGGTACTCCTTCATCAACAAGATCTTTCAGTAAAGTGTTTGACACGACCTCCACATAGATGGTAATGAATTTTCCTGGAAATGCAATACACTCGTCAGAATCAACCATCGAATTATCTTCCAATTCTCCTTGAAGAAACTTTCGTTCTAATTCTTGACCAGCTTCCAATACCTCTTTTTGAAGTGCTGCGGGGTTCTCAATCTGATAAATTAATGAATACTCTCTCGGTAAAAGCTCCTTAGGATGCCACGGACTCGTTCTGAACGATTTTAATCCACGAAATTTAGAAAAACGTTCTTTTGCTGAGATATCTGTCGGCGTGTTCACTTCATCTGGGAAATCAAGTTCCTCTTTTTCAAACTCTTGACGGTTTCGTTTCCATTCTTCCAATGTTACTTGCATTACTTTATCTTCTGGTTCTTCAAGATCCTCCATATCTTCTCCTTCGCTGTCACTGTCGTCACTTGGCAGCCAGGAAGCCTGATAGCTAGAGGTCCCCACGGGAACCCTCTTTTTACGTTTTTTTTCTTCCTCTGGGTGAACTTCATCTTTCATTTCATCTTCAGTCGGCCAAGTTTGTTCACCGGACAGAATATCAGGAGTCGCTTCAGACTCTAAAGTTGCTTGTTTCGATTTCTCCGCGACTGCAATCATTTGAACTTTCTGGCCTCTTGACTTTAACGAATGATTATCAATGGACAATTCAATACGACTCATACGAAAACTACCTTGACCTGGAATATGGACCAATTGATGAACATCCAATGGTTTACCTCGCAAATACCCAGAAACTTTGAGCGTGGAAGTTGCACCATTATCAGATTCAGTAGGTTGCAACTCAGCTTCACAACCCAGTAAATATGATCGTTCAGTTCGCCAAGCAATTGCTTTCAATTTGATATCCATAATTGTGCGGAGAAAAAAAGAACAAGGGGTGGATAAATTGCTAATCGAAGCATCAGGATTCCCAAACTCCAACTTATCGTTATCAGACATCATTCCTGGCTTTTCATCAACAAGCACCTTGATATTCGATCCAAATTCTTCCGAGAAAAAATTCGTTGCATGCTTTTTCACTGCGTTTTGTCGATTGGATGGAACCATATCTAAATGCTGGATCAAACCAATGACTTGAGGCATTCCTTGAGCCTTGGCAAGAGATATGAAATGCCTTCCTGCTTCGTCAACAGAATCACCAAGAAAAGCTTCCATTCCTTTTGTTGAAGTATTCTCATTGTGAATTCCAACTGGGAGAACAAAACAAATCACATCGGCTACCTTGACCGAGTCCAACAGGCTCATTGCATTCCTTTCTGCCACCATAAAACTAGAACGAAATCTCTCCTTTTTAAACACACAGGTCTGAGGATTAGTGGGTGTCAAATTTCCACCTACACTTGTTCCGAGCAAATTAGGAACAGCGGCATTCTCGTGCAAGAGAACAAAAAGAACAATTCGAGGAGCTTCGTCTGTCGCTCCAACAGAACCTGTTATGCGTCGTTGAGTTATCAGTGCATTTCTTTTGTTTTTTCTGATCAGTGCAGCTCTATTTACTCGATCATCTCGTCCTAGAGACGCGTTCGTTGAAACTGATCTAGAAGTCGTAGACTGCGCACTCACTCTACCATGAAATGATTTTTCTATCTCACGCTTACTGCTATGCACTTGCTTGTGGGTTTTATTTGTTTGTTTCAACCAGCCACTCCTATGTTGCGACATTATTCAATAGAATGTGGAATGACTGGCAACCATTTCCCCATGGTCTACACCAATGAAGTAGACCATATATCAACGGACCTTTCACGTCTCATGGTCGAGCCTGTGTGTCGAGCAACTCCTAAGAGTAAAGACCACCTAATCCCAATTAGCAATTATTCAAAAGTAACAGGTAATCACGAGGATGAGTATATGGGAAGTCAACTATCTGAATTGCGTGCGACAGACAGAAAGCAGGCTGCAGAAAACATGAGAAGTACTGAATACTTGACTGAAAGAAAATTAGAAATGAATTTTGAACAGCGAATTCAATGGCTAAAATATATCAACACGAAATGGTTTGCGCTCCATGAGCTTCATCAGATAAGAGCCGCTCCTAAACATCGTTTTTCGAAATCGTTAGAGAATGCATTTTCAAAAGCGACTCCGTGTTATGATATCACATGCCAGGAATACATCCGTTCCTATATGAATAATTATGCATTTGATAGGTACGAAAGAGAAAAGTGCATTGTAGCCTTGGATCGCATATTTGTTCTACTGGATGAGAACTTTGACGGGCTACTAGATTGGCGGGATTTTGTGACGCACATGAGAATTCTTGAACATCCAAAACGAACACCAAGCAAGAAAGCAGCCTCTATATTTGACCTTTACGCCGATGTTAATGGGCTTATAACTGTTGGGCAAATGTGGCAAATTGTACGAACTGTTGCTCTCGAGCACCAACGACCTCTAGTAGCTGGGTTTCTCGCACATAGATACTCTAAATACGTTAGTAATCCCCCACTGCACCATCCCTGGGAAGATTTTAAAGATAAACTGCAAGTGCGATTAGATGAATTAGCAAATGCGAAACCAACCGCGCTTAGTGCCCAGCTTCGAATAGAACAAGACATTTCTATTTCTGAGACAAATGTATTGCCACAGGGGTTAACTTCGTCTTTCATTACTAAAAAGGTGTTTGAGAAAATATTATTTGATGAAGAGCCTGGAGGAAACGGCCTTGATGCATTGTTAACCAAACTTCTGTGGGATAGACAGCCAGATTCCATTAAGACCTCCATTTTGTTTAAAGAACAGGAAGCAGCAGCTACAAGATTTAAAATTATTAATCAAAAGGTTCGTTGGATGGAAGCCAAGGCATGGTGGCGAAGGAACATTCGACCAAATATCCTTTTGTCCAGATTTACATTCTGGAAAGAATACTCGAAAAACAAGTTGCGTGCTCGAAAAGGGATGAACTATTATTTGAAGAGGATTAAAATGAATGCAATCGAGACTTTGATCATCCGCACAGAAGAAAATGTTTTTAGCAGATGGCGAAATCAAGCTGCAGATCGATTTTGTAGACGAATTCGAAAATCGTCAACCTTTCGTTCATGGATTTGCTTCTTAGAAAAACAAAGACATGTCCTTGTAATTCAATCGCGGAAAGCTACATTATTGTACCAAGCAGTTCTTTGTGAAAGAATTTTATTTGAATGGCGAACCAATGCCACACTAGTGCGTCGTATTCGTGAAATGATCAAAAAGAGAGAATTCAAAATGAAACTATCGCACGTGGGCATGTGGAAATACAATGTACGTAGGATGATGAAAGCGCGTGAACAGGAAAACGAGAAGAGTGTCATGCGACAAATGATGCTGAAGCAGGAATTAGATGAAACTGATGCACACATATCCCAAATGAAAAGAGCCCGCGAAGAAGCAGAAAGAGAAGAAAGAGAAGAGGAGGAACGGTGCGAAGAAGAAAGAAGGAGACAAGAAACCCAATGGGAGATTAAGCGTGAAAAAGCTCATGCTCAGACCGAGCGAAGAAACAAGCTTAAGAGACAGGAAGATGAGAGAATGAAACATAAAACGGAACTCAACCGACACGAGAGGGATACATTCAATGACGCATGGGATGGAATCGAATCTAAAGTGATTGCGGATGCCAAAAAAGAGGCTGAAATATATGCATGCACTTCAGAAGGTAAGGAGGAAATGAGAGTTGTTGGAGAATCGATAATGAATGATGCTGCCAATATGCAGCGCAAAGGAACTGCGGGAGAGGATACGGAATCAGACTGGGTCAAAATGTTTGATCCTCTCTTTGATACACACTTCTTCTACAACCCGGAGACTGGCGAGAAAGTAATGGCTAACAGTCTAACAATGGAAGAAAGCCTCAAAATAGCACAAGGTGAATACATAGCCAAGCAAATCAAACTGGCAGAAGAAGAAGTGAAACGACTCAGACAAAGAGAACTGGATCAAAAACAATTAGTATCTGCTGGGAAGAAACTTCAAGCTGTCTGGAAAACCAAGAAAGCGCGGATGTTGGTTTATGAGCTGATTAAAAAGGATTACTTGAAACGAATTGATCCATACACTGGCAAGGCGTATTACTACAATGTTAAAACCAGAAAATCCAGCTGGGAGAAACCAGTGAGTTTAGGAAAGAAGGAGCTTCGTGTTTGTGAATGGAATATTCGCTATGATGATACTGGAACTATAATATACGAGAATCGAGTGTCACCTTGGCTTTCCTCTCCTATTAAGCCTTGTGGATATATCCCGTGTCTAGTATGTACTATTCAACTCTCAGCCGTTCAGTGTTCTGATTGCAATTTGCATTATTGCCTGGATTGCTTTGAACAGGCACATCCACTGCGTGGAGGCGAACCTCATCAATTTCAAAGATGTTCTTACGAGAATATCATAAAGGCTACACCATTAAGTTGTGTTATGTGCAAAGATGCAACAGCATCAAAATACTGCGTTGAATGTGGTTTAAGAGAATGGTATTGCGGAAAGTGTTACAACCTGTCTCATGGAATCAACCCAAAACGCCCAAACAAATTGACAACTAAGCAGCAGCATGCCCCGCCTCTTGAATTCTAAATTATTTAAATGTACTAAGGCAACTAGACAGATGCCCTGTCATGCATGCACTACAGAGGCGATTTGATTTTCCTAAGCCGATCAAGACTGGTAGTTTGCAAAGAGGGCATCGTTCAAATGAAACCTGCACAAGTGATTCGTACACGTAGTATGTCGAACTTTGTCTTCCATTCCGATCGAGCAGTTCGGATACATCCACCATTGAATCATACTTCTCAACATTTTCAGGCATCCTTTTCTCCAGCATCGAACTCACAATTCCATTCAAATCACTATCTTGTAGCTTTAACATTCTAGTATGATTTATCTCGCCGATCGAATCATACTTGGAGCTATTCCTAGATGGAGACGACGAATTGACAGAATGTTTTCGTTTTCGACCTCGTTTGAACATTGGTCGAAAGATGCACCTTTGGTCTGTTCTAAGACACCTCAAACAAGTTGGAGGCCCGCCACATTTGACTTTGGAACGGGTACATGCTTCACAAGTCCGTTTAGAAGCTTCGTGCCGTCGATCGAGTTCCCATTGGTTTTTGATGTTATGAAACATTGGTGGATTCTCTGGCCCATGTGACGGAGCACTACAATATCCAGTCTCTATTGAAGCGCCATTGTTTTTGATAAATATATCGGTTGATTAGTCTTGGAGACTTCTGTTAATCCTTGAAACATCATTTTCAGGTTCCTTTGAATGCAGCCATTCAGTAACGAAGTTGATCGTATCTAAATTACGTTGAGATGTAACTTCGTATTTAGATAAAGCTTTCCCTTGGCTCATACTTATATAACAGCAAGAGAGATTCGTGACATTTTAGGTAGTACTAGTTATTCGGCCGGGATAGTTGAATGAATTACGCTTTCGGTGAGGAATTTGGTCCTGAGTTAATTGATAATAACGAGAACCAACCAAGTAGCTGCCTGATCTCGCGTATTCTTAATAACTTATCAGTTTCACAAGAAAATATGATGGGAATTCTCTTGAATTTTTTTAAACAACAAAAATCGATATTTTTTTAAAACTACTAGTAGTGGATAAAAGCCATCAAATGCTAATTTCTTAATGATGTGTTCGAAAGTCCGAACCAAACAAACAAAATGTGTTTTAAACTGTTTTAAACTGTTTCTGAAATGCCACTTTTTTTTGTGAATAAAACAGTTTTATTCAAAAAAAAAATCTAGTTACAAGAAGGTAGTCTAGTGTTGACTAGTCCTTGCGTTTCTTTGCCCCTCTGCGTTAATACTGGCCGCAAGGAAGGAGGCGATTCAGTCTCTCTATTTGTCCAATCAAGACCCTTGAGTTATTTTGTACGTCAGGACTTTCTCTCGTGAGTGGCTACAGTGTCCAGGGCTAATGACCACAGGCAAAAGTGGGCGTCCGCGCGACGCGTACAGGCTTCCGTTTGTTGGTCACTTATGAATCTTTTGGCCGCTCCTGTGCTTGCTACGCATTCCGCGCTCCTTCGCCATGTTACCAATGCTTCAATTCAATTGCCAGTCGCACAATACCCTGGGTGTGTGAAATTTCCACGAATGTCACTGGAAATCGATTAAGATTCAAGTGGAAATCCATTATTCTGAAAAGGCAACTTGCTCAATTTTCCTCCACTTCCACTTTTAATCGAAGTTTCGACAGCTTAGACTTTCCCGTAATGTCACAGGACATCAATTGGAAGAATGTCCGGGAATTTCCATAGCTATTGATAAGAAGTTCCGATGAAATCAAGTGGATTTCCGCTCCGTGATTTCAGGCCCTAAGTCATGAACTCTAAATCACTCTACAACAATGATGGGTCAGTATGGTTAGTATTGTTTTGTTACTCTTGTTACTATCGTTCGTTGACGTCAGTATCGCCCATTTGGTCTCTAGCAAATTCATTTCCAGGAATTTCTAGTGGAAATCCTATGAAGTTCTAGGTACTTCCATATTCTAGGAACTTCCTATGGAAATACCTTGAATTCCCGTGTACTTCCAGGGAAATACATTTTCGTGAGTCGATTCGAATTGCTATGGAAATCGTTATAAAGGCTTGTACTCGTTTTTTGTCCTATAGTTATTGATAGGCTACCTGTAAGACTCAATTCTTGAAACTTTTTTTTCGTGTACGCCCGTTTTTGGGAATACACCCAGAGGGCCATCACGAGCAACGAAAAGGAACGACAGAGGCTCGAAAAGTATCTTGAACATAGTCTCAATATGGATTCTAGAGTAGTAGTAGAGCAAATAAAACAAATGATATGGTTTGCATAATGCTGCAGATGGCGTGGTTTGCGTCCCTACCTGATTCCGTATCGCCTAGTGCCACTAATAAAAGGACACGGTCATATACTATAGGAACTACTGAAAATCGCCCCAGACGATATGAAGAAGTTGAACAAGTTCATTCCTCCATACCAGGTTGTTCAAAAACAATTTATCGCATGGAGGAATCTGACTTCGATGTTTTACTCGAAAAGCCGATGAGGCACGATGATTGGAAAACAGAAGAAGAACGTAAAGTGATGTGTCTTAGATCAGACGTGAATCCTGTTCCGGATAGAACTCGTCTGATGCTTTTCCTTCGTCACCTTTCAGGCAGTCATCATATGGACTTGCTTTCTACGTGGAGTATATCTAAAGAACAGATATCAAAAGATATAGATGTGGTTGCTAAGATTGTGGACGAAATTTTTACTGCTAAGCTACCCAAATTTGAAGATACTCCGGAGTTTGCAAGTCAGTGTGAACTACGGAGGATCGGTTTCCGAAATCTATGTCGACAAGGAAACGAAATTTTCGACGGCGCGATATTAGCTGGAGACGAAATCGTGTTTCCAATCGTTCTTCCAAGTACATTGGAACATGACAATCCTGTTTCCTATTATTCCGACAAAATCAAAGGATACGGAATTAACGTGCAGGCGATTTGTGACTCCAACAAAATTAGATACCCTCGAATAATTCTGTTTATTCTGCGAAACTTCAGCTGAAATTTGTCTGTTTGCATGCATCGTTGAGAGCAACTTATCATTACATGTTAGCATCATTGTGACCAATTTATCATTACCTGTTTGCATCATTGCGAGCAATTTATCATTACCTGTTTGCATCATTGTGACCAATTTATCATTACGTTTGGAGAAATTTTCCAAAGCAGCCTGATTGCCGATGCTGCTGCGAGAACTTGCTGATTCTAATTCAACAGCAGCCCTTCTTTTCCTTGCTACTTTGGCCGACTGTCCATTCTGTGCATTTGGTCTTGAATCCATCATGCCTAGAACGATACGACGAGGATCACGCTCCTCGCCCATCTTGTAACACTGCTAGATAGTGTACAACTTCCAAAGATACACCTCTCCCCGCATATGTCTCAGGATCGTCTGCAACACGCGCACACCACGAATTATTCTGCGTTCCGGAATGATGCTTCGCCATGCTTGCAGAGTACGTTTGTCTTATTTTATGGAAATGACTTGCCAGAACATCTTCGGTGATATCATGTTGATGGTAAGGAACCTCTCCCGGCTCGCCTCTGGGTTTTCCGAAAAAATTATACAAAGTACCTGATAATTTGAGCAAGTCATGATCAATTAAATAGGTTTGCTTCGCGTTAAAACGACTCGCTTTGATTCCCTTCACTGTTGGGAAGAACATCTCCCTGAAGTCGACCAGAGAGAAACGAGAGAATTTGAAAAGAGAACCATTTGAACACAAACCAGAAGAACAGTCAACAGCGTTCAAGTGTATATTGACCGCGCGTCTTATTGTCTTTTGGATGAAGACCATTTGCCTTCCTGTAGAAGAAGGAAAACAGGGATCTAAAGTCATCAGCTATCCGGCATCTTGAAAGATCAGTAGGATCTGGGTCGGAGCTAAGAGATTAGGATAGTAGGCACAAAACGTTTGAACATGAGTATCACGCGCATGAATTTTGAAACCAGTTCAAGAATCTACTCGCGGTACTTGGTAGCAGACCCTATGCCGAATAAAATATTTATCGATCAAGGCATCAACCTTACGATTGATGAGAAAACCCGCTTGACTGGAGGGC
>Ga0105053_10006202_pt1 | contig 16576 bp, 10 predicted proteins | sample BON01_FD_78093 | JGI IMG/M metagenome (GOLD analysis project Ga0105053, IMG submission 78093) | Freshwater microbial communities from Lake Bonney liftoff mats and glacier meltwater in Antarctica - BON-01 | ecosystem: Environmental > Aquatic > Freshwater > Ice > Glacier meltwater | place: Lake...
TCCACGGGTCGCGACTTGGGTGCGGCTGGTGGATCGGGTGAGTGGGCAGGCACTTTGGGTGGTGAACATGCACTTGGATCACCGCAATCAGGTGTCGCGGGAGAAGGGGGTGAGGCTGGTGGCAGAGAGGCTGGTGGAGATGAATCCGGAGGGAGATCCCCTGGTGTGGATGGGGGATTTCAACGCGACGGAGCAGAACTCAGCGGTGAGATTCGTCAAAGGTGACAATCGGGGTCTGGGGGCCGTGACCGGGTTTGAGGGATTGACTGAGACCTACGATAAGTTGAATGCGGGAGTGAGGGAGCGCGGGACGCTGCATTTCTGGATGAACGATCCGGACCGGCAATGGAAGGTCGACCACATTTTTATCTCGAAGGCAGGGGCGGTTCTAAAATCGGGAATTCTTCGGACTGGGGAGCCGTATCTTTCGGATCACTTTCCGGTGACGGCTCGGGTGAGCTTTCCTGCTGGCTCCAAGTGAGAGTGCGGAGAGTTTGTTTTAAAGGTTCCGGCCACGGGAGTTTCTCGATGGCTTCGGGGTCGGCCCAGGACTCGTCGATGGCTTTGAGTTGCGCGAGATAGGAGCTGGCGGTTTCGAGATCGCCGAGTTGGGTGTGGGCGATGGCGAGCAGGGCGGTGGTGTTTTCGATTTCGCTGGGCGGGAGGCCGAGGGTGGCGGCGTGGGAGAGATATTTTGCGCCGTGTTGGGGGTGGGTGGTGAGGAGGGCGATCCAGCCTGCGCGGATGGCGAATTTGACGTCGTTGGGGAAACGGAAGATACCGGTTTCGAGGATTTCGATGGCCTGTCGGGAGTCGGCGTTTTCGAAGGCGGTGTAGGCGGCTTCTGAGTAGTCGGTGGGGAGGTGGCTGGCTTCGGGTTGGTTGGTGATCAGGTCGAGCCAACTGCGATGGGCGGAGGCGAAATCGGCGAGGGAGGTGAATGCGGTTGCGCGGATGCGCAGGATTTCTGCGGGATGGGCGCCCATGCGCTCGGCGATAGCGGTGAATTTGAGGGCGGAGGTCGCGTATTCCTGTGTATGGGAAAGGGAGTGGGCGGCCGAGGTGGCAGCTTCGGCGATCGCGGGGTGGCCGATTTGACGGAGGGTTTCCGGGTTGAGGAGTTTGGTAAAGAGAGTTTGGATTTCCCCTTCGGTGGGGGATTTGGAAAGGTTTAAGCTGGAGAGGGTTGTGGACTTTTCGGTGAGGCGTTTTTTGAAAACCGGGGAAAAGTCAGGAGTTTCGTATCCCAGCCAGTCTTGGGTGATGCGGAGGGCTGCGAGGTCTGGGACTTCGGTGCCCGGGGCGGTGATGTTTCGGAGGGCTTCGGGGACGTTTTCGGCTTGTTCGAGAACGGCGGAGAGCAGTGCGGGATCGCCGGATTGGTGGGCGAGGAGAAGCGCGGTGGCGGTGGGTAGGCCGGCAGGGGGAAGGGCTGAGATTGTGGCGAGGATGGTAGCGGTGTCGCCGGAGGCGAAGGATTGCCTGACGATCTCAGCCTGGGTTCGGGAAGGGAGTGATAGGGCGGGGAATTTTTCAGGGAAGGCGGCGGCGAGGCGGGTTTCCAGTGGATCGCGGGCGAAGAAGAATTTCAGGGTGGGGGGGATTTCCGGAAAGAATTCCGAAAGGGTCTGGAGGCGGTTGGGGATGGGGGTTTGCTCTAGGGACTGGGTGGTGGGGTTGAGGTGGTAACCGGTTAGGGCGCTGAGGAGAGGGGGTGATGGAGGGAGGAGGCGAGGGGGGGAGAAGGTTTGGTGGCGGGTGATGGTTTTCCCGGAGAAGGTGAAGGTGAAGGTGGGCTGGGCTGGGTGGTCTACGGATGGAGGTTTGGCTTTGCCTTTTTTAATTTCACCGATGAGAGGTATAGCGAGTTGGATACGGTTTTCAAGTGTGACGATGAGGGTGGTGTTGTCGAAGGAGGCGGAGACTGGTTTCGGGTAGGTGGGAAGGGTTTCGGAGCGGAGGATTTCGCCGGTGGCAGCATCGCGAATGTGCCAGGTGAGAGAGTGACTCGGGGAGGCGACGGGGTGGCCGAGGAGTAGGGAGTTTTGGGAAAATGGTTGGAGTGAATCGGGGGTTAGGTCGGGAGGGAGGGTGCCGATTGAAGCGATGGGTTTAAGGGTTTCCGCGTTGCAGAGGAGGTTGATGGAATCGCGTTGGACCAGGAGATATTTCCCCGAGGGAGAGGGGACGAGGTGGGAAATGGTTTTTGATTCGGTGGGGAAGAGCACGGCATCGACGGTCGCTATGTCTGTTAGATGCCAGCGGACGACGGTCGGGAAGGGGCCGCCGACCGCTGCGAAAAGGCTGTCTCCTGAGCTGGCGATTCCGAGGACGGGAAATGGATGAGATAGCTGAAGGGTTGGGACGCTGAAGCGGGTGGACGCGAGGGTGTTGTCGAGGAGTTTCCGGGCTTCAGGGAGCGGGTGGGTTTTGAGCGATGCTTGGAGGTAGGGTAGGGCTTTTTGCGGGAAATTGTTTTCGAGATGGGTTTTCGCGAGGGCGAGTTGGGCGCTGGCGAGGGTGGGATGGGGCGCTGCGGGCGCGGGTTTATCTTGTGAAACGGGCGCGGGTTTCTCGCACGAGACAAGGAGGCAGATGAGGAGGATGGAAATTTTAAATTTCAAACTTTAAACTCTAATGAAGAGGTAGGAGGGAACGATTGAACATCGAATGGAAGAGGGTTGGTGCGTTAATGCCGGTGGGACTCGCCGACTAAAGTCAGCGCTCCGTTAGGGTGCCTTCGGTGACGCCTAGTTTTTCGGTGGCGTGGATCTGGATTAGCAGTTGGTCGGGGGAGATGGTTTCCGAGAGGAGGTCCTGGTAGGCGCGGATGGTGGCGAGGGCGGATGCGTGGTCTTCGTCTAGGAGCTCGATGCGGTAGTTGCGCAGGCCGGTGGCGAGGAGTTGGCTGAAGAAGCGGGCACCGGTTTGGGCGCGGCCGTTGAAGAGGGTGTTGCGGCAGCCGACATCGGCTTGGAGGCGGTGGAGTTGGCCGACGCGGTCGCGAAGGTGGACGACGTGTTTTTCGCAGGGGCGGCCGCAGTCTTTGTAGGTGGTTCCGGAGCTGAGGAAGGTGCAGAAGACGCAATGCTCCATATGAAACATGGGCATGTGCTGGTGGAGGGTGAGTTCGAGCCAGTTTGGGGGTGTTTTTGCGAGGAGGTCGAGGACTTGGGAAATGTTGAGGTCGTAGGAGATGGTGAGGCGGTCGAGGTTGGCGGCTTCGCGGAGGAGTTTCGCGGTGAGGGGGTTGGCGACGTTTAGGGAGAAGTCGCCGATTTTGATCAGGTCGGAATTTGATTTGAAGTGTTGGAGGGCGGCGAGGTTGCGGAGGAGGAGGCCATCGGGCTTGGCGCGCTCGATGAGTTTGAGGTATCCGATTTCGCCGGTTTTGATGATGCGCGGGGTGGCGAGGATGATGGTGGAAGCCGGGTTGGTTTTGGTGGATTTGAAGATTTCTACCGCTTCGTTGTATCGGCGTGGGTCTTCGAAGTCGCAGTAGATCTGGTCGGCGGAGGTTGCTATGGCGGCTTGGAGTTGTTCGATGGTGCGGGTTAGGATGGAGAGGGAGGGAGTGCCGAGTGCCGAGTGATCAGTGATCAGTGGGAAGAGGGCTTGGGTGGTGGCGGGGGATGCGCTGCGGACTAAAGTCCGCGTTCCTTGTTGCGCTTCGAGTTTCTCGACTAGATCGCGGCGGGCTTGGTTGAGGGCGGAGATGGGGATGTGGCAGTCACCGGTGAGGTTGTTTTTTAGGGAGGTTAGCTCGTATGGGGTGTCGCCTAGGCGGGAGAATTGCTTGGTAAGGGTCTCGGTGGAGAGGGGTTGATTGGTGGCTTGGGTTAGGGGGATGGTGGTGGTGGCTTGGGCTTCTGGACTGGGGGCAGGATGCCCCGAAAACGGACTGGAGCAGGATGCTCCAGCTACTAGTGGCTGGCCGGGCTGGCCGGTTATGATGAGGTGGAGGGGAGATTTTTTGAGCTTGGGTTTGGCGGTTTGCCAGAACTTGCGGATGGAGGATTCGAAGGCGGGGTCGGCGGTTTTGTAGAGGGTAACTCCGGGGCGGATGCGGTCGAAATTGATGCCTGAATAGTTGCGGTGGAAAATGATGCGGTCGTTTTCGATTTTCCAGATGGATGCTCCTTGTTCGAGATCGCGGTTTTCCCCGGCGTCGAAGACGATTCCGTCGCCTGCTTTGAGAGGGGGTGTTTGGGCGGAGGGCGGGGTGTCGAGACGAATCCAGCCGTTCTGTGCTTCGATGATCGTGCCGAGGAAGGGCCCGCGTTTTTTGCCGAATTTTCCGTGGGTGAGGTAGGGGTGGTTTGTGCCTGCGAGCCAGCCGGTGCTAAGGCCGCGGGAGAAGGTCATTTCTAAAGAATACCTGTCGGTATCCGTGATTGGATTTTGGATGGTGGAGGCGGCTGCGTCTAGTGCCTTGCGATAGACGCGGGTGACGGCTGCGACGTATTCGGGGGTTTTTAGGCGGCCTTCGATTTTGTAGCTGACGACTCCGGCGCGGACTAGGTCCGGGATGAGATCGACGGCGGCGAGATCTTGGGGAGAGAGGAGGTAGCGGTGCTCGCCGAGATCTTGTAGTTCACCGTCGACGAGAATTTCGTAAGGCATGCGGCAGGCTTGGGCGCATTCGCCGCGGTTTGCGGAGCGTTGGCCGAGGGATTCGGATGTCAGGCATTGGCCGGAGTAGGCGACGCATAGGGCACCGTGGACGAAGACTTCTAAAGGGGTGATTGGAGCTGGGTGATTTGAAATTTGGGAAGACTGGAAGCGTTCGATTTCTTTGATAGAGAGTTCGCGGGAGAGGACGGCCCGCTCCATGGGGAAGATGGATTCGAGGAAAGCGAGGCCCTCGGGGGAGGTGATGGTCATCTGGGTGGAGGCGTGTAGCTCGACGTGGGGGACGATTTCTCGGGCCATTTTTGCAAGACCGATGTCCTGGATGATGAGGGCGTCGACTCCGGCTTCGCTGATGAGGCGGAGCTGTCTTTCGGCGGCTTCGATTTCACCGGTGAAGATCAAGGTGTTCATGGCGATGAAGCCGCGGACGCCATGTTTGTGGAGGTAGACCATCAACTCCGGGAGGTCTTCTTCGGAGAAATTATCGGCGCGGAGGCGGGCGTTGAATTTCGGCAAGCCGAAATAGATGGCGTCGGCACCGGCTGCGACAGCGGCGCGAGCGCAGTCCCAGTTTCCGGCGGGTGATAGTAGTTCGGTCATTGTGGCAGGTGGAAAATTTAAGTGAAATTGAGGGGCGGCGCAACCGTCACAGGTTTTCGGTGTTTTGAAAGGGGTAAGGAGAAACGTATGTTGACGAAAGCGACGGGAAACTGGACCAAGAAAGAGGCAAGGCACTTGCTGAGCCGTGCGGGTTTTGGCGGATCGCCGGAGGATGTCGAGAGTTTCCACCGCTTGGGGAGGGAGAAGGTTGTGAATTTCCTGCTGGAACCGACGGAGCGGATCGATGCGATTCCGAAACCCGAGTGGGCGAATATCGAGAGCGTGAGGGAGAATATGATGGAAGCCATGGAGATGCGCCGTGAAGTAATGTCCGAAACCGAGGGGATGTCCCGAGAGGAAGCTGACAAAGCAAGGCGCGCGGCGCAGAGGGAAATTCAGCAAAAGAATCGTCGTCAGGGTCTTGAGGGACAGGGCTGGTGGTTCCGAAAAATGCTAACGACTGATGCCCCACTGCGGGAGAAGATGACGCTTTTCTGGCATGATCATTTCGCAACCTCGATTCAGAAGGTGAAACAGCCCGCATTGATGATCGTTCAGAACGAATTATTCCGGGAACATGCGTTTGGTAATTTCCGTGAGCTGACTCAGGATGTGGTTCGGGATCCGGCGATGATGCTCTATCTGGATACGCAGAGATCAAGCAAGGCACAGCCGAATGAGAATTTCGCGAGGGAAGTGATGGAGTTATTTACTCTGGGAGAGGGGAACTACAGCGAGGAGGATGTGAAGAACGCGGCCCGGGCTTTCACTGGATATCGGCTCAACCGCCTGACCGGCGAAGTGGTCCAGAACGTTGGCGCTTGGGATGGTGGTGAGAAAGAGATTTTCGGGGAGACTGGTAAATTTAACGGCTCCGATGTGGTGAAACTGATTTTCCGAAAGGACAGGTGTGCGGATTTCATGGCGGAAAAGGTCTGGGAGTTTTTCGCCTATGAAAATCCCGATGATGAGATCGTGGTGTGGCTCGGTAAGGTATTAAGGGACGCGGACTACGAGATGAAACCCTTGTTGAAAGCCGTGTTTCTTTCTGCGGAGTTTTACTCTGAGAAGGCGGTCGGCACGCAGATCAAGTGTCCGGTGCAGTATCTGGTTCAGATGCTTAAGGAACTGGAGATGGAGTCGCCACCGATGGGTCTGGCGATCACGGGGCAAGTTCAACTCGGGCAGGTATTGTTCATGCCGCCGAATGTGGCCGGCTGGGATTGGGGAAAAGCCTGGATTAATACGAACACGTTGCTGACGCGTTATAACATCGCAGGAAACCTGACCAAAGGCAGCTATGACGATGGCAAGAGAGGAGATGCGATGCGGGGCCGCGCGCGCGACAGGATGGCGAAGCGGGCAGCTATGAATAGAGGTGGCGCGGCACCGGTGTTTTCCGAAATCGCCGGCAGTGATTTGAGGAATCATACGGAAGAGTTGGTGGATTCGCTGATCGAACGTTTTTTCAGTGTGCCGATTCCGGCGCAGGCGAGGAAATCATTCCTTGAATATGCGGAATCAAAAAAGGGTGGGACATTTACTGACAAGGAACTTGGGGAGCTTTGCCATCTGATGCTTAGTACGCCGTATTATCAGCTTTGCTGACTTTCAGAATCTAGAGCTTAGAAACCAGAAACCAGAGAAGAAGATTATGAAAACGAGAAGAGATTTTATGAGGTCGGCGGTTCTTGGAGCTTCGGCGACTTGGACTTTACCGGGGTTTATTGATCGGACGTTTGCCGAGCTTGCGGAAGGTGCTCGGGATAAATCGGTGCAATTCACGAGTGGGAAGGATGATACGATACTTGTCGTACTTCAGCTGGCGGGTGGAAATGACGGGCTCAACACCTTGGTTCCATTCGAGAATGACGAATACCACAAAGCGCGTCCGACGATTGGGAAGAAGGCGAAGGACCTGATCAAGATCGGTGATGGCTTGGGGTTGAATGCTTCGATGCCTTTCCTGGGATCCATGTTTAAAGAAGGTCAGCTCGGAGTCGTGCAGGGAGTCGGGTATCCGAATCCGAACCGGTCGCATTTCGTTTCGACTTCGATTTGGGAAACCGCCGACACGAACAATCGTTCGAACACGGGCTGGCTGGGCCGCTATTTCGACAACGCATGTGAAGGGATCGATCCGACGGTCGGCATCAGTTTTAATAAATCCACGCCTGAGTCATTCGGTGCGATGAGGAACCCGGGAGTGAGCCTGAGTTCGCCGGAGCTTTATCGATGGATCCACGGCGGGGGACAGAAGGCGAAGGCCGAGGAGTTTTTCGCGGACCTCAACCAGCCGGAGCATGGAGTGGACGGACCGGTCGATGGTGGTTCGATTGATATGCCGGCGGGTGGAAAGGTCGGAGCTGTGGTTGGGGAATCGAATTTGGATTTCCTGGAGCGGGTCGCGCTGGACGCACAGGTTTCGTCCAAGAAGATTCTGGAAGTTGCGTCTAAACACCGGACGACGTTGACTTACGATGGCACGCCGATCGCGCGGAATCTCAATCTGGTTTCGCGGATGATTGCGGGAGGGATGGCGACTCGGGTTTACTACGTCAGCCACGGCGGATTCGATACGCACACGGGACAAGTGAACTCACATGACAGGTTGCTTGGACAGCTGGACTCCGCTCTTAAATCGTTTTTCGCGGATCTCAAGCAGCAGGGAAATGACAAGCGGGTGGTGTTGATGACTTTCTCGGAATTTGGCAGAAGGGTTTCGCAAAACGCCAGCGCGGGAACGGATCACGGCAAGGCCTCGTGCATGTTTGTTGCGGGTGGCGGGGTGAAAGGCGGGCTCTATGGGAAGTATCCTAGTCTGACCGAACTCTCGCAAGGCGACCTGATCCACACGGTGGATTTCAGGAACGTTTATGCGGATCTGTTAGGTGGATGGCTGAAGGCACCGGGAGTGGAGAGTATTCTCGGTGGAAAATATGAGGGCATCGGGCTAGTCTGAACCCGGTGTTAGACCGTTTGCCAAAAGTCCGTGCGGTTATGTGAATTCTTGCGGCAGGATGCCCCAAGAACGGACTGGAGCAGGATGTTCGAGCCACGATTAAATGCGAACGGACCTTTGGTAAACGGCCTAGCGCCGCCTGTGGGAGGATTTTTTGGCGGAGGAGCCGCGCTTTTTCTGGGGACCGGAGCTCGCTGCGGTTTTCGGAGTAGGCTTTTTGCCCCCGTGCTTAGCGCCGCCACGTGGTGCCGGGGCTTTTCCAGAGATTTTCACTCCCTCTGTGGTCGGCGGACCTGCGACTGCGAAATCGACGAAGCGTTTAATTTTGTCGATGGCGACGATGCGCAGTGGCAGTTTCATGCCGAGCGCGAGGCGTTTGCCGTCGAAAGAGGTCCAGGCCATGTTGTGTGCTTCGAAACGCCATTTCGAGGATCGTGGGAGATCCTCGCGTTTGACCACACCGCGGACGTTCATTTCAGGAATCTCGACCATCAGGCCCATGGCGCGGACGTCGGTGATGACGCCGTCGAAAGTGGTTTCTTCGCCATCGTCTTTCGCTTCGTCGGAGGAGGCGATGAATTCCAGGTATTCGAGCAGTTTGATCTGTTTGGTTTCGGATTCGGCTTCTGAGGAGGTGCGTTCGGTGTCCGAGATATGGCGGGCGATATCGCGGAGGTCGGCTTGCGATGGTGTAAGGTCGGTTTTCTTGGGGGCGTTTTCCAGGAAAGCTTGGAGCGAGCGATGAACGATGAGGTCTGCGTAGCGCCGGATCGGGGAGGTGAAGTGGGTATAGTCCGTTTTCGCAAGACCGTAGTGACCGATAGGATCGGCGGCATAGGCGGCGCGTTTTAGGGATTTGAGGAGGCCAAGCTTGATCGTGTGTTCTTCAGCGGTGCCTTTCGCTTCATCGAGAAGTTTTTGAATGTGGGACCGGTTGTTCAGGTCACCTGGCTGGTAACCGTGTTGTTTTGCCGTCTCCGCGTAGTCAGCGAGGCGTGAGGGATCGGGATCTTCGTGGATGCGGTAGATGGATGGCTTGGAGCGTTCGCGAAGGATTTTTGCGACCGATTGGTTGGCAATGAGCATGCACTCTTCGACGAGTTGGTGGGAATGAGTGTGGACGACCTGATGCGCCTCGCAGGCGCGGCCTTCCTCATCGAGTTTAATTTTGATCTCGCTCATTTCGAGATCGAGCGCACCGTTGGCAAAGCGGTTTTTGCGGAGTAGGGAAGCCATTTTCCATGCTTCCTTAACGGAGCCGGCGAGAGTCGGATCAGAACCTTTCGGAGCGGGCTTGCCATCGAGAATGGCCTGTGCTTGTTCGTATGAGAGCTTGGCGCGGGAGTGGATCACGGCATCAACGAACTTCGTGTTCACCACGTGGCCGTCTTTGGAAATTTCGATGATCGCGCATTTGGTGAGACGGTCGACGTCCGGTTTGAGGGAGCAGATACCGTTGGAAAGCTCGACCGGGAGCATGGGCAGGACTCGGTCGACCAGGTAGGTGGAGTTGCCACGCTCGACGGCTTCCTTGTCCATTGGCGAGCCGGGTTTGATGTAGTGGGAAACGTCGGCGATGTGGACTTCGAGCAGCCAACCGCCGGATTTTGTTTTCGCGATATAAATTGCGTCGTCGTGGTCTTTCGCATCGGCTGGGTCGATGGTGATGACGAGCTTTTTGCGATGATCCTTGCGGCGGGCGATTTCTGTTTCGTCAGGTAGCTCAGGGACGGCGCGGGCCTCGCGGAGCACATCTTCGGGAAAGGAGGTGCGCAGGCCGAAGCGTGCGATGGTCGAGAGGATGTCGACTCCGGCATCTCCGGGCCAGCCGAGGACTTCGATTACGCGGCCGATGGGGTCGGTATTCTCGCTTTCCCAGCTTTCAAGATCTACGACGACCGTCTGCCCCGGCTCGGCGGTGGTGTCGCCGGTAATATTGATGCGGCCTTCGAGTGCCTTGTCATCGGTTTCGACCCACGAGAATTTGTTCTTCTTGCGGAAGACTCCGACGATGCGTCCCGAGCGGCGGGAGAGAATTTCGATCACCGCGCCGCGCATTTCCTGGTCGTCGGGCGCGGAGCCACGTTGGTGGGGCTTGGAACTCGGCGCGGAAGGTTTGATCCGGACGCTGTCGCCATCGAGTGCGGTTGATGTTTTGTCGCGGGGGATGAAAATGCGGGAGTGGACGGTAAAATCGATTCCGGTGGCTTCGTTCTCCGGTCCGCCGATGATCGGGTAGAAGAACGCGTGGCCGTTAGGCAGGAACTTGATCGAGCCAGTGAGTGAACCCTTGGGGCCTGGCTTCGAAGCTGTGGTCTTGGCTTCGGTTTTCGGAGCGGATTTTTTTTCCTCCTTCGGGACTGGGAGGGAGTAGAGGTCCTTTTTACCGGCGATGATCAGGTTTTCCTCTTTGAGATCGCTGAGCACGCCGCCGAGTTCACCCTTACGATTGCCGGGGATATCCAGCTTCTTGGCGATCTGGGTTTTTGAAAAAGTGATGTCCGGATTCTGCCGGAATAGTTCTAGGATATTTTCGCGCATGGAACGGTTTGGAAAGGGATGTTTGGGAAAGGCGGGCTGATTCGGCCCGCGCTGCAATTCGGTCCTCCGCTGCGGCTTTTCCTGTGTGCCCTGTGGCGAAGGTTAGTTGCCGCGCCACCCGCTGGCAAGAGCGCTTTGCGGGCGGTAGAGGGGACCAATGGAATCGAGAAGAGCGCCACCGCTCATCTCTCCCATTTTCATCAGGTAACCTGCGGCTGCCTCAGAGGCAGAGGCGTTTGAAGAGTTCGGCGAGGGGAAGTTGGAGGCAGATGTAGAAGTCGCCGAATTCGGAGTAGCGGGCGGAGACTTCGTCGAAACGCATTTCATAGACGATGGCTTTGATCTCGGCGGTGTCTTTGGCAAGTAGGGTGACGCCCCATTCGTGTTCGTCGAGGCCCGTGGAGCCGGTGATGAGTTGGAGAATTCGTCCTGAGTAGGTGCGTCCGACACGGGCATGACCCATCATGAGGGTGCGGCGGGTTTCGTAGTCGAGGGAATACCAGTTATCGGCACCATGGCGGCGCTTGGTCATGGGGTAGAAGCAGACGACTGGCCAGTCGGGAAGCTGGGGATAGATGCGGTAGGAGCGGTAGTGGGTCATGCGCTCGTCGAACTCTTTGAGCGCGGTTTCGAACTCCTCGCTGCCTTCAGTGAGTTTCTTTTCGGTGATGAGGGTTTCCGCAGTGTATTGCTCACGGGTGGTGGTGTATTCCGAGGGCTCGGTGAGTGATAGATAGGAGTATGCCGGAGTGAGGATCTCGGGACCTAGGGACAGCGAAAGCTGTTTCTCGAACGAGTTGGCAACGTGAAGGTCTGGGGTGAGGAGCATGAAGCCCATGTCCGCCTTTGGGGAGACGATGGAAAAGGTGAGTAGCTGGGTATCCTGGGTGGCGCGGATTTCCTGGACGAGCTCAGTGAAGCGGACTTTCGCCTGACGCTGTTCCTCGTCGCTAAAAAGTTCCCATTGGGAGTAGTCGATGTGGTAGAAAAGATGGAGAACGTGCCAACCTTCTTTTGGTATGATAGGTGTCATGGGGGATAGTAAGCTCATAATCTCTTAATCTGTGGGAATTTTTTTCAAAAGTCGGCTCACCGGACATCTGTCGAGATCTCTGTTTCCAGAAGAGCTCGGAATTTTTCGCGAGGGGCACCGACTGAAGGACCCTCAAGGACTTGCACGGTCCACCTTTCTCCTTCTCCAGTGCGGTAAGCGGCGTGCATTCCGATATCCTCAAATCCGTCTGTTGCAGTGATCTCGATGATTCCGTCCTTTTCGATTTGGCGGCTTATATTATCGCCGACTACCGTTTCGCTTTCATTCCGGAAGAGGACACGGATCGCACCTGGGGAACCCTCGATACCAATACGTATCGTAGGAATCAGTTTGACGTCGCGACGGACCACATCGGCGTCATCGCCTCTGGTTACGGGTTCCCGCCAGTAGGTTTCGAGAGACTTAACGGTGATGAGCTTACCCTCAATCGGAAAGTCTAGTTGCTCGGCAATGAGTGGTTTGATCGGAACCTCGTTGGAAAAATGAATGAGTGAGAATGTCGTGGTAAGCGCGAGTATTGCGACGAGTAAGGCGATAGAAATTTTCTCGATCTTACTCAGCGAGCCAAAGAAATTTCCGTTAGGTTCGGCGGTTTTTGAGGTTTTATCAACCGGCGACGAATCTTTGCCAGAAGATTCCGGGGCGGCTTCATCTGACGAAGTTGTCTTCTCAGTATCGAGTTCAGCGGTAATTTCTTTCGTGATTGGTTCTTCGGTTTGGCGTTCGACCGGGGTTCGGGATTGGATCGATGAGTCGTCACTGCGGCGAGAAGGCAAGCTTCCTCTACTCGATTTTTCGGGTCCTGCCCCCGATGAAAGATCATTATCAAGATCCCAAAGGTCGTTTTCCGTGTGATCTTTCTGGGCCTTGGAAGACTGAGTGCTTTCTCCGTAAGGGCGCTTTTGAGGATTCTGTGACTCGTTACTCATATTGGCTGTTGGGTGGGGTTTTAGTGTTAGGAAAGGTGCTTGGCGAGAGTAGAAAGGTATAAAGGGGGGGGATCCCTTGGAACTGAGATTCAATCTTGTTTGAAGCGTCGAAAGTGAACAGCATGGATCGCAATCGAAAGAAAGAAGATGAACAGTTTGTTTGGGACAGATGGAATCAGAGGAAAGGCGGGGATTTATCCGGTGACAGCAGAGTTTGCCGAGAAGCTTGGGGGGGCAGTTGTGGAGGTGCTTGGGAGGAACGATGTGGCGAAGGTATTGATTGGAAGGGATACGCGAGAATCGGGTCCGCTATTGGAGGACGGCCTGGTCAGGGGGCTAACCGGGCGGGGAGCCCAAGTAATCAGGCTCGGGGTGGTGCCAACACCGGCCCTAGCTTCGCTTGCGAGCGAGCTTGGTGCGGATGCAGCGGTGATGATCACGGCCTCACACAACCCGTTTTTCGATAACGGGATGAAGGTCTTTGGGCCGGGCGGGCACAAGTTGGATAATGCTTGCGAAGCGGATATCGAAAGGGTTCTGCTTGAGGAGATCGAGCCTGAGAGTGGTGTAAGCAGTGGTTCAGAGAAGGATTTTCTCGAAGGTCTGGGGCATTATGCCCGGATGGCCAAGAGCAGTGTCGAGGGGCTTGATTTGGAGGGTTTGAAAATCGTGCTGGACGCGGGAAACGGCTCGGCTTTCAAGATCGCTCCAAAAATCTTCCGTGAACTGGGCGCTGAAGTTATCGCCATGGCCATCGATCCAGACGGTAGGAATATCAATGAAAACTGCGGTGCGGTCCACGCGGATGTGGCTGGAAGGTTGGTTGTAGAACACGGCGCGGATCTCGGTATCTCGCTCGACGGCGATGCTGACCGGGTAATTTTTACGACATCCGACGGTGCCGTGCTGAGCGGCGACCGGGTATTGGCGATTGGTGCGCTCGGGCTCAAGTCGAGGGGCCGTTTGCGAAACGATGCGATGGTGGCGACCGTGATGAGCAACTTAGGTCTCGACGAGGCGCTGCGGAAACGTGGGATTAGAGTTTTCAGGGCCGGGGTTGGCGATAGGCAGGTTTTGAAGATGATGAAGGCGGAGAACCTGAACTTCGGTGGGGAGAACTCCGGGCATTTGATTTTTTCCGACCATGCAACGACAGGGGACGGAATTATGAGCGCGTTACAGGTCTGTCGCCTCATGAGAGACGAGGGTAAAAGTCTGGCTGAACTCGCTTCCGTGATGGATGAGTATCCGTGCGTTTTGCTGAACCTTGCGGTGCGCGAGAAGATTCCAATCGCTGAACTTCCCGGTCTGCTGCTAATGATTTCCAAAGCGAACGAGGTATTTGGCGCAGATGGCCGGCAGTTGATCCGCTATTCCGGAACGGAGGCGAAGATCCGGGTGCTGGTCGAGCACAAGGAAGCGGCGGTAGTTGATGAATGGATAGGGAAATTCAAACACAAGATCTTGGAGGAACTCGGATGATTGGTAACGACCCAGATTGTTATCCGTTGACGTTAACGCGGACCCTAATGGATTTTCCCGTAGCCAACATAGCCCTCAGCTTGTGGCTCGAAGATGCCGACGGGGAGCTCGCGAAGATGATTTCGGGCTGCCGATTTCCTTGGGATATTATCGCGATCAACGAACGAATTGTCGGGGCTATGGATACGGACAATATTGAGGGCGACATGCATCCTTCCGCCGTGGTCGAGGGATTTTTAAAACTGGGGAAGGGCTCCCGGATTCTACCCGGTGTGTTCATCGAAGGTAATGTGGTGATCGGTGAAAACTGCAAGATCGGCCCGAATTGTTATGTTCGGGGCAACACGAGCATTGGGAACCGCTGCCACATCGGCCAGTCGGTGGAGATCAAAAACTGTGTTATTCTTGACGGAACGAAGGTCGGGCATTTGTCCTATGTGGGAGACTCGATACTCGCGGAGGGCGTGAACTTTGGGGCCGGGACGATTGTTTCAAACCTCAGGCACGACGGCGGCAATCATCGTTCGATGGTGAATGGCGAGCTGGTTGATACGGGACGTAGGAAGTTCGGGGCGATTGTCGGCGACGGGGTGCATACCGGGATTGGAACGATGATTTACCCGGGAAGAAAATTGTGGCCGAATACGACGACGCTTCCGGGCGCCATCGTTGATCGTGATGTGGTCGGCTGAGGGAAAAAATCAAAGAGAAATGACAATATGTGTGGAATCGTAGGATATCTGGGAAAAGCAAATGCGGCCTCGGTGCTGATCAGTGGACTGAAACGGCTCGAATACCGGGGCTACGATTCGGCGGGCTTGGCGGTGCTTGACCAAAACGATTTATGGGTCTCGAAAGCGGCCGGGAAAGTTACGAACCTAAATCAGCAGGTCCATGCTGAGTGGAGCCCAGAACTGTTTCAAAGGGCTTCCACCGGGATCGCACATACCCGTTGGGCGACTCATGGCCCGCCGACTCAGGTCAACGCTCATCCACATCTCGACGAATCAGGCGACATCGCGCTGGTTCACAACGGGATCATTGAAAACTACCGCGCGCTGCGATCGCGGCTTGAAAGTAAGGGCCATCATTTCAAATCGGATACGGATACCGAAGTGCTTTCCCACCTGATTGGCGACTGCGATACGGGAGATCTTTTCCAAGCGGTTTGCGATGCGCTCCATCAGGTCGAAGGCACGTTTGGCATTGCGGTGATTTCCTCGCGTGAACCTGACAAGATCATCACCGCCCGGCGGGGAAGTCCGATTGTGATCGGAATTGGAAACGGGGAAGTCATTATTGCCTCCGACGCCTCAGCGATTCTAGCTCACACGCAGCGGGTCATCTATTTGGACGATAACGACATCGCCATTATCACCGTTGGCGGGATTGATATCAGAGATTTAAATAACATCCCTGTGACCCGCGAGATCGCGGAGCTCGGTCTTGATGCCTCGGCGGCGGAGAAAGGTGGTTTTGATCATTTCATGCTCAAGGAAATTTATGAGCAACCCGACGCCCTCGGCAACGCCATTCGAGGCCGCCTCGATATGAATCTCGGCTCCTCGGTTCTTGCCGGGATGGGCACGTCGCAACGCGATCTCGCCGAGCTTTCCCGGGTCGTGATGGTGGGATGCGGAACTTCATTGCACGCTGCGATGGTCGGGGAGTATGCCTTCGAGGATCTGGCAGATATCCATGCCGAGGTCCAGCAGGCGGCGGAGTTCCGCTACAGGAATCCGATTCTTGGAAGCCGCGATATTGTGATCGCGATTTCGCAATCAGGTGAAACCGCAGACACCCTCGCCGCGGTTCGTGAGGCGAATCAGAAGGGCGCGGTTGTGATGAGTCTGGTGAATGTGGTCGGATCGACTATTGCCAGGGAAACGGGGCGAGGAGTTTATCTTCACGCCGGGCCGGAGATATCCGTGGCATCCACCAAAGCCTTCACCTGCCAGGTTAGTGTGCTGCTGATGATGGCGCTCAAGCTCGGACGAGGACGGCGTTTCTCCCGAGAGGACGGCATGAGTCTTGCCAAAGAAATCGCGTCCCTGCCAGAGCTGGTTGCAAAGGTGATCGCCAAGGACAAGCTCATCGCTGAGATCGCGGAGGGGTATGTAAAAAACGAACATGCATTTTTCATCGGTCGCGGTCCCATGTATCCGGTCGCGTTGGAGGGAGCGCTGAAGCTTAAGGAAATTTCATACATCCATGCGGAGGGTTATCATGCCGCCGAGCTGAAACACGGCCCCATTGCGCTTCTTCAGCAAGGGACTCCGGTAATCGCTATTGCTTGCGAAGGTCCGGGAAAGGAAAAAACTCTCGGGAATATTGAAGAATGTCGGGCGCGTGGGGCGAAGATTCTCGGGATTACCA
>Ga0105053_10006204_pt1 | contig 16574 bp, 14 predicted proteins | sample BON01_FD_78093 | JGI IMG/M metagenome (GOLD analysis project Ga0105053, IMG submission 78093) | Freshwater microbial communities from Lake Bonney liftoff mats and glacier meltwater in Antarctica - BON-01 | ecosystem: Environmental > Aquatic > Freshwater > Ice > Glacier meltwater | place: Lake...
ACCGCCCAAGCCACTGACGAGAAAATCGCAGAACTCACCCCGAGGGCATTTGCTGAGCGTAAAAAATCTGAGGCAAACTCCTGAGATTTTTTGTCAATAAGGTGAATTTTGAAGTGCTTACGTTTCGGATAGAGCACGCGATAGCGGCGGATCAATTCTTGTTTAGTTATTTTAGGATTAATCACTGATCTAGAGGGACTTTTGGATACGCGGTAGCTAAAGCAACCGATCCCAGTTATTTTAACAAATCGCTTAAGTCCGTGCCATTCGGGTCATGCCGATATTCGGACGACGATGATCTACACGCACACGGTGCAAAGCCGGACGAAGAAGGAGATGGTCAGCCCGATGGATCTGTAGCTTTTTTGGGCGATAATTTAGATCGACAGCACGGGAATTTAACCCTGAACTCAGCTACTCACCGATAGTTTTTGTCTTTTTAATTAACGGTTCAACTCATTTTTTTAGGTTAAACGTAGAGCGGCTACCCTTGCTTCGACTGGGAGGCGAGTATCTCTTTGAGTTGATCCTTTTTCGCGTCGTCCATCTTGGGGCGTTGATCGGCGATTTCCTCTTCGTTCTGTTTGTAGCAGCGGCACATATCTTGTGATTCCATCACCTGACGGTTAAATTTACCGCAGAAAATGCACAGTTTTACGTGCAAACGCAGAAAAAAGCGCCGCATGGGGGGTAGCTTTTCGTAGTCTTCTTTAGACAGTGCATTCGATACTTGTTTGCAGGTAAACATTTGAAATTCAGTTATTTAGCGTCTTTTCCGGTCCAGTTGGCTTCGAGCGAGACTTTGAGTTGTTCTCTCGCTCGGTGCAAGAGCACCCATAGATAGTTCGGAGTGATGTCCATTGCCTTACAAACTTCTTCAGTTGTTTGATCTTCGAGCACGCGCAGCACAAAGGCCTCGCGGGCGGGGTCTTTGACTTGGCCGATGCACTTCTCGAAGACTACCCAGAATTCTCCGTTATCGTAAGACTTGCGCGGGTTGAACTGCCAAGGGTCGGGGTTGGTGGTGGCGATCCCGCTGTATTTGAACCAAAAGCTCTCTAGTAGTGCTTCGTCTTCGGCCTCAATATCGACTTTGTTTTCTTTGATCGATTTCCGGATCTGATCGACGATCTTGTTGCGCATGATGCCGCGCAGCCAAAACTTGATGTCGCGGCTGCCGTCGAATCGTTCGAGCGCTTTGATCCCGGCGAGGAAGGTGTCTTGTACGCAGTCATTGGCCGCGTCGGGGTTCCTCAAACGAGACATGGCGAAGCCGTAAAGGTAATCACCATACTGATCCACCCATTGTTCGGGGGGTGTGATGGGCACTTTTGCTTGGGGTTTGTCGGACACGGATTAAATGTGCTAAGTTCTAAGCAGTACGTCAACTAAAGTTGGTTCCTGTCTGTCAGGTAAGAATGGCGCGGACTTAGAGTGTAGTGGCGACTTCAGGCGCCATTCTAAGACGGTGGCTGAAGCTCACCGCTACGCTTTCAATCGAAACTCAATCACATGCTCCGCGGCATCGAGAATCGCGAGTGCCTCTTGCTCGGCTTGGCGCATGGCGGCGCGGTCGGGTTCGTTGCGGTCATCGTAGCCGGCGAGGTGTAGCCAGCCGTGTAAGAGGTAGAGGCTGAGCTCGCGGCTGAAGGGTTCGCTGAGTTCGGACGCGCGGCTGCGGGCGTGATCGACGGAGACGATGATCTCGCCGGCCGATTCCATTAGCTGGTCGGCGGGAAAGGTGATCACATCCGTGGGGGTGGGGTCGTGCATGAAGTCGGCGTGGACTTGGGCGATCTCGGGATCGCTGACGAAGGCGATGGATAGCTCGCCCTCGGTGATGGGGAACTTTCCTGAGGCGTGCAGCGTCTGGAAGAGCGCGCGTGCGGCGGCCTCGGGGGCGGCGAGCGTCTTATATTGGTTGTTGATTTCCAGGCTGAGCGTTGGCATCGGGCGTGACTTCGGTGGTTTTGTTAGCGTTTTCTTTTTCGAGCTCTTTGGCCTTTTCGGCATCGCTTTTCGGATACTCGATACGGGAGTGGAGCATGTTGAGCACAGTGTAGTTGAAGCTTTTGCGGATGAGGTCGAGCTCGTGAAAGGTAAGCGGGCAGTTGTCGAGCTGGCCGTCTTCAATCCGGTCTTTGAAGATGCGGTCGAGCAGCTCTTCGACATTTGGCTGGGTGACTTTTTTCAGGCTGCGGCTGGCCGCCTCGACGCTGTCGGCGAAGAAGATAATGGCGCTCTCCTTAAAAGCGGGCTTGGGGCCGTCGTAGCGGTAGGTGCTCTCCTCGACCTTGAGTTCGTCTTTGGCTTTTCCTTTGCCGTTGGCCTTTTCGGAGAAAGGGGCGTGGGTGCTGTGCTGGGTTTCCTTCGCCTTTTCTTTGGCTTGGTGAAAAAAGTATTGGATCAGGGTGGTGCCGTGGTGTTGGCGGATAACGTCGATGATCACGCGCGGCAGCTTGTTTTTGCGCGCCATTTCGACGCCTTCCTTGACGTGTGCTTTGATCACGAGCGCACTCATTGAGGGGTTTTTTGCGTCGTGCGGGTTAATGCCGTCGCGTTGGTTTTCGGTGAAGTATTCTGGCTTCACTAGCTTGCCGATGTCATGGAAGAAGCAGCAGACGCGGCAGAGTAGGGGGCTGGCACCGATGTCGGCGGCGGCGTTTTCTGAGAGGTTGGCGACCATCAAGCTATGGTGGTAGGTGCCGGGCGCTTCCATCTGCATGCGGCGCAGCAGCGGGTGGTTGAAGTCGGTCAGCTCCAGCAGTGTAATCTCAGTCGTGATCTTAAAGAGTTGCTCGAAGATGGGGAGCAGACCCACGGCAAGGATACCGGTGAGCAGGCCGACAATGAGGGCGACGAGGGTCTGCTGGCCGATGAGGCTGAACGAGTATCCGTTGAGCAGGCCGATGGCGGCACCGGCGATGGCGGCCGTCGCCCCGGCTAGGAGCCCGGAGCGGAGGAGCTTGGAGCGTTTGCGAATGTTGGTCGATACGTAGGCACCGACCACACCGGAGAGAAAGGCGATGAGGATGAACTCGACCGAGTTGTTTTGGATGATACCGAAGACCACTGCGATGATCAGAGCCGAGATGACGGCGGGGGAACCGCCCACGAGCACAGCCACGATAATCGGTGCCAGTGCATAGGGCGCGACGTAGGGCAGCATGCTTAGCGAGGGTCTGCTGTTGATTAGGGCACTCTCGCCGATCTCCATAGTGATGCGGATAATCAGGAGATTGAGCAGGATGCTAACAGCAGTAATGGCGATGGCGTGGTTGCGTTTGTTTAGCTCGCGCAGGCCTTGTTTCACGTAGATGTAAACGGCGATCAGCAGGATGGTTGTGAGAATCAGGCGCTCGATGAAAAGTTGATTAAAGATTAATGAGTTGCCCCGGCGCTCTAGCTCGACCTTACGATAGGCGGCGATGCGTTCTATGTCGGCAGGGGTGATGATCGCACTTGGCTCGATCAGGGTGTCGCCTTCTTTAAAGCTCACGACGCTGGGCTCGATTTGATCGATGACTCGCTTGATCGCGCGGTTCGTTCCTGCTGCGCTGTAAAGTAGGTTGGGGCGTAGGCCTTCCCGGAAGATGTCGAATAGTATGCGCCCGGTGATGGAGTCGCGCGAGAGGGCGTCGATCCGAACACGAAGCGCCACCAGTGCATCGTTTAGCGAGCGGGCATTGGGCATGTTGTAGTGGCCGTCTTCGTCGACGAGTTGGATGACGGTGACTTGTGGCCCTGCGCTTTCGGTGTGGTTTGCCGAGTAGATGCCGTCCTCGTAGATCGATTTAAGCACGGAGAGTGCGTCGTTGAAAAGCACCGAGCGTTCTTTCGGGGTGGTCTGTGTGGTCAGTTCGCCGATTTTTTCGGATTCGATTGCCAGGGCGTTGGTCTCGATCAGCGCCTGTGCCGTTTTGAGCAGCTCCGCTTGTAAGCGCTCTTTGCCTTCGGCTTCGTAGTCGATTTTATTTTTGGCGATGCTTGAGTTTAGGTCGTTGATGAAGCGGCTGTATTTTTCGTAAGGATCGAAGGTGCGCTGAAAGACTGGGGGCACTTGCGCACGCGCCGCAGCGGCCGCTGCTTCGGCTTGGACGGCGCTGGCATACTCGAATTGAAACTCGGAGACGATCCGTGTCTGGGCGGCTTGATTGAGGATGATGCGGGGGCCATTGGGCTTTTGCCCGAGGAAACAAATGATGACCACCAGCGCCGAGAAGAGTAGGAAAAGGCTAATCTCAATCAGCTGACTGGTCTCGAAAAAATACGAAGTCGCTGATTCTTTGCCGCGACCGGAGTCCTTGCGCGAAGCGCTTGGACTGTCCTTGGACTTGCGCGAGTTGTTCTTTTTAGATGAAAAAGTCATAAGGTGTGAGGTAGCGGCGCGCTTTAGCCGCCGTATGTGTAGGAAAGGTAATTTCTAAGAATTATTCGCCGCCGCTGCGCGCGTAGGCGTTTATAATGTCCTGCACCAACGGGTGTCGGACGACGTCTTGTCCATCGAAGTAAAAAAGGCGGATGCGCTCAATGTTTTTGAGAATACGGGCGGCCTCTTTGAGGCCGGATTGCTTACTGCGTGGTAAATCGATTTGGGTGATATCGCCCGTGATGACCATGCGGCTGCCGTCGCCGAGGCGAGTGAGGAACATCATCATTTGCTCGTGGGTGGTGTTTTGCGCTTCGTCCAGCACGATGAAGGCGTTCGCGAGGGTGCGCCCGCGCATGTAGGCGAGCGGCGCGATCTCCACGATGCCGCGCTCGACCAGTTGCAGCGTTTGCTCCTTGCCGATCATGTCGTTCATCGCGTCGTAGAGCGGCGTGAGGTAGGGGAGGATCTTTTCCTGTAGCTCCCCGGGGAGGAAGCCGAGTGCCTCGCCCGCTTCCACTGCCGGGCGGGTGAGGATGATGCGCTCGACACGGCCTTCGAGCAATTCGCGCAGCGCCATCGCCATGGCGAGGTAGGTCTTACCCGTGCCAGCGGGGCCGATCCCAAAGGTGATGGAGTGGGCATCGATCGCTTGCAGGTAGCGCTTTTGGTTGAGCGTCTTAGGCACCACGCTTTGGCGCTTTAGTTTGATCACCAGTGGATTGCGGTAGATCTCGCGCAGTTCGTCGGCCTTGCCATCGGCTACACAGCGCAGCGTATAAAGAAAGTCGGAGCTGCGGATGCGCAGGCCTTGGTCGCGCGCGGCTTCGAGTAGTTCGAAGACCGCCTTGACCGCAGCGATGCCCTCACGACTGCCTTCGAGGCTCACCCAATCGTCGCGACTCGCCAGGCTCACGCCCAAGCGGTGCTCGGCTTCTTCAAGGTTGCGGCCGTCGTCGGCATAGAGCAGGCTCAGCTGACGGGCGCTGGAAAAGTGGATCGTCTCGGACGGCATTTTAAGTTCTATTCAGCTGCGATGCACGCGTGCAAGCGCTGCCACATGGCGTCCATCGAATCGGGGAGGACGCGGGTATTGCCGATGACCGGCATGAAATTGGTATCGCCGTTCCAACGCGGCACGACGTGGCAATGTAGGTGGCAAGGGATGCCGGCTCCGGCGGCATTGCCGAAATTAAAGCCAGTATTAAACCCATCGGGTCGTAGGGCGCGGGTGAGAATGTTTTGAGCTTCGACGATGAGATCCATTAGCTCGTGCCGTTCTTCGGTATTGAGGTCTTCCAGCCGCGCCACTTCGCGGTAGGGCAGCACCAGCAGGTGCCCCGCATTGTAGGGGTAGCGGTTCATCACAATGTAATTATGGGTGCCGCGCAGCAGAATGTATTCCTTCGCGTCGTCGCCCGATTGCGTGATCCGAGTAAAGGGGTTGCCGCCCTCGTCCGGGTTTTTGGGCGCGAGGATATAGGGCATACGCCAGTAGGCGTGTAGCCGCTCCATTGAGGGGGGGAGCTGTGCGGAGGTCTGCGTTGGTGCGGATTCGTCCATAAATTAACAGGGCAAAGTAGAGTCTCCCTGCGCCCGCGTCGATGGTTAATTCGTCGCTCAAAATCGGCTTTTCGGGGTTGCTTTGAGCGCTCAGCGGGGCAACTCTTCTCGGCTATTTACTTTTTTAGACTGCGACCACTTGATCCTGAAACCCCGTGACGAAGACATCCGAAAATCCAACTTTTAAGAATCTCCTGCCCGAGCAAATCGCGGCGGCCTGCCTAATCGTCGGATTTGCCATCTATACCGTCTGGGATCAACTCTTCTGGTGGGGCAATCGCGAGGACTATAGTTTCGGCTATCTTGTGCCTCTGTTTGCGGCCTATGTCATTTTCGATCGTTGGCCGACGATCCGTAGTTATCTGTTTCGTGGCGACGCACCCGGCGAGCCAAAGCCCGCGCCAGCCGCTAAGGATAGCGGGTTGGCCACCTTTCTGGAGTGGGTCGCCGTGGCTGCATTTGCCGCTTCCCTCTGCCTATTCGCCATCGGCGCACTCTTGCGCGCGGCGACCGGGCCACAAAACCCCGCATCGCTCGCCATCGCCGCCAGCTTCGGCGGGCTCACGCTCAGCACGATCTTTATCTTTACCAAGCAACGTGTGGACGGCCAGCCCATGCCGCTCAAGCAGCGTCTGGCAGTGACTGCGCTCTTTCTCTTTCCGGCATTGATCTGGATGATCTCCGCGCCCCTTGTCTCGGTGCTCGAAACCAAGATTCGTGTCTTTTTGCTGACTAAGGTCACGATCATAGTTTTTCACTCCTTCGATTTTCTCGGCTACGAACTAGAGCGTGAGGGCAACGTCCTCATCCTGCCCGAAGGTCAGGTCGGGGTGGAAGAAGCTTGCTCGGGCATTCGCTCGCTCACGGCTTGTCTTTTCGCTGGTTCGTTTCTCGCTTCCGTCTTTCTTGATCGCTTCTGGAAAAAGGTTCTCCTCGTCGCAGCGGCCATGTTCTTCGCCGTATTTACGAATTTGATACGTAGTATTTTTCTGACGCTCTGGGCATACTACCACGGTTCGCAGGCGATTGATGATCACTGGGTGCTCCCACTCGTCGGCGATATTGGCTCTGTTCACGATGTTACGGGAATGGCTATCTTGGCCGTCACCTGTGTCGGCCTCATCTGCTTGCTGCCTATCTTTAATTTCAAGCTGAAAGACTTCGAAGAGGACGAAGATTGGTCTGAGCCACAAAAGTAGCACAGGCATCCTGCCTGTGTTTGTAGGGTTGGCTCACAGGCATCCTGCCTGTGTTTGTAGGGTTGGCTCACAGGCAGGATGCCTGTGCTACGGATGAAGGCCGCTCCCATGGAAATTAAGGAAGTTACACCTATGAAAAAGCAGCGCATCCTCATGCTGGCACCCGAAGTGGCGCCCTTTAAGAAAGTGGGGGGGCTTGCCGATGTGGTCGGCGCGCTTTCCAAGTCGCTTGCCGCACGTGGTCACGACGTCCGCATTCTGATGCCGCGCTACACGGAGCTGAACGACTTCGAGGGCGCTACCCCTCTGGAGCGACCGCTCATCGTGCGCCTCGGCGGGCACGAAGCCTATGCCCGCCTCTGGCAGCACGCGCTGCCGGGCTCGGATGTCCCTTGCTACTTTATCGAGCATAATCAGTATTTCGGCGCGCCCTTCGTCTATGTGGGCCCGACCGGTAATGAGGATGATAACGGCCAGCGTTTCACCTTCCTCAGCCGCGCTGCGATTGATTTTTGTGAACAGATTGACTGGATTCCTGACGTCGTGCATTGCCACGACTGGCCCTGTGGGCTCACACCGGTCTATATGAACACGACCGAATCCAACCGCCCGATGGGGCGCGTGGCCTCTGTCTTTACGATTCATAACTTGCAGCACCACGGTTGGTTCCATCGTAGTCTGCTCCAGTTTTCCGGCCTGCCCGAGTCGGTTTTTCGTAGCGACGGGCTTGAATCAATGGGCGAGCTTAATATGCTCAAGGGCGGGCTATATCACGCCACCAAGATCACCACTGTCAGCCCGACCTACGCGGCCGAGGTGCAGACGCCCGATGGTGGTTGCGGCCTCAACGCCTTACTGCGTTTTCGTTCGTCCGATCTCATTGGCGTGCTCAACGGCGTGGATCTCGACGAGTGGAATCCGCAAACAGACCCGCACATCCCCACGCCCTTTTCCGCGAAAAACATGGCGGGCAAAGCTGATGCCAAAGCCGCCTTGCAACAAGCCTACAGCCTTGAAGTGAATCCCACACTCCCGCTCTTTACTGTGGTCTCCCGCCTCGCCAATCAAAAGGGGCTCGACCTACTAGCTGCTTGTAGCGAGCGCCTTATGTCGAATATGCACATTCAGATTGCGGTGCTCGGCTCGGGCGAGCCTTCGCTTGAGCATGCCTTCCACCAGTTGACCGCCCGCCATCCAGGGCGCTTCGGCTCCTTTATCGGTTTTAATAACGAGCGGGCGCACCTCACCATTGCGGGCGCGGATTGTTTCCTCATGCCCAGTCGCTTCGAGCCCTGTGGCCTCGGGCAAATGTATGCGATGCGCTACGGCACCGTGCCTGTAGTGCGGGCGACCGGTGGCCTCATCGACACTGTGCAACAATTCGCCGAAGGGCGCGGCACTGGCACGGGATTCGTCTTTAACCAACCCACGGTGGCCGCGCTTTACTATGCCATCGGTTGGGCATGCGCCACCTACTACGACCGCCCCAATGAGTTTAAAAAGCTCCAACAAAACGGCATGTCCGGTGATTACAGCTGGGACGCCTCCGCCGCCAAGTATGAGTCCATCTACAACTGGGCAAGCGAAACCCGCAAAGCGGCGTTTGCAAAATCGTAGAAGCGACACTCCTGTCGCTTTTTAGCGTCAGAGTTAGCCGCGGGGTCAAAGGCATGCGAGCTCCATCAAAGCGACAGGAGTGTCGCTTCTACCGGAAAGTCCACTCGAGCGCTTACCTTGAACGATAATGATAATCTACGATTTCAATCAGTGAACTGAGTCAGTCATAACAAAGCCGATTTGTTAGGCACTTACACTTACAAGGGCGTCGCTCTTGGCCGCGGCTAGCTCGGCGAGCATGCTGCGGCGGCGGGCGCGGACGTCGAACATGTCGGATTGTTCATCAGCGTGATACGAAGAACGAATCATGGGGCCGGACTCACAGGCACCGAAGCCGATACTGAGGGCGTATTCCTTCCAGCGCTTAAACTCGTCGGGTGTCACCCAGCGGTCGATGCTTACGTGCTTCTTCGAGGGCTGTAAATATTGCCCAATTGTCAGAATGTCGACGCCGACATTGACCATGGCTTGCAGCACTTGCTTGATCTCGTCTTCTTTCTCGCCAATGCCGAGCATGACCCCGGATTTGGTGATGAAGTTACGCGACTTGGCGTGCTCTAGCACCCATAGGGAGCGATCATAGCGGGCGGTCTTGCGGATCGGGCGTTGGAGGCGCTCAACGGTTTCGAGATTGTGATTAAATATGTCGGGGCAGGCGTCGAGCACCACGTCGAGGTATTCCTGCTGGCCGCGGAAGTCGGCGGTGAGCACTTCGACCGCGCACTCGGGTGAGCGGTGGTGGATGGCGCGGATAGTGGCTGCCCAGACGCCGGCGCCGCCGTCTTTCAAGTCGTCGCGGGCGACGGAGGTGATCACGGCGTGTTTGAGGTTCATGCGCGCGATGGACTCAGCCACGCGGGCGGGTTCGCCGAGGTCGAGCTCTGTCGGGCGACCAGTCTGGATGGCACAGAAGGTGCAGGAGCGGGTGCAAATATTACCCAGAATCATGACCGTAGCGGTGCCGCGCGACCAGCATTCGCCCATGTTAGGGCATTGGGCACTCTTGCAGACAGTGTGCAGGTCGTTGGTGTCAACGATCTCGCGCACGGCCTTATATTCGTGGCTGGTGGGGAGCTTGGCTCGGAGCCAATCTGGCTTTCGGTTATCCATATTGTAGTTCAGTGTTCGCAAAAACTCTTTCAAATTCAACTGCTAATCGCGTTTTTACCTCCTGAATGTCCACGTCCTTATTTAGCTCATTAGCCAGCGAGGTCACGCTGCCGTCGGTGATGCCGCAGGGCACGATGCCGCCAAAATGGCGCATGTCGGGGCACACATTGAGCGCAAACCCGTGGTAGCTGACCCACGAGCGCACGGCCACACCGATGGCGCAGATTTTGCGCGCATCATCGAGCCAGATGCCAGTCTTGCCCTCGCGGCGGGCACTCTCAAGACCGTAGGTGGCGAGTGTGCGGATGACGACTTCTTCCAGATCGCGCAAGTAGGCGTGGAGGTCTTTTTTGTGAGCAAGCGAGAGAATGGGGTAGCCCACGATCTGGCCGGGGCCATGGTAGGTGATGTCGCCGCCGCGGTTGGATTGCACCACGGTGATGCCTTTACGGGCGCACTCGGCTTTCGCCCAGATCAGGTGTTGTGCGGCACCTTTGCGCATGCCCATGGTATAGACGGGTGCGTGTTCGGTGAAAATAAGCGCGTCGCGACAGTCGCCTGCTCGCCGTAAGTCGACGCGTGCTTTCTGCCGCGCAAAGGCGTCTTCGTAGTCGGTGCGCCCCCAGTCGATCACTTCAAGGGGCGTGGTCATGCGATCCAGAGTGTCAAAGAGTGCTTGCTGCATCCGCGTGTAAGTCTGCACGGGTTCGGCCAGCAGGCGTTCGGCAGACATGATGTAGCCTCCTTCGGTCAGTTCGTCGCCGCAGGCTTCGGTCAATGCGGCTAGGCTCTCGGGCGTGGCTTCGAGGTGGCACTGCCAAGCCAGCACATGCGCGCCATAGGCGAAGCCTTGGTTCTCGCAGGCTTCGCTGGAGGCGATCCGTGTCGCCCCAGCGGGCAGGTCAAAGCGGTCGCCGTGCCAGTGCATTACCGGTAAACTTTCGGGCAGGCGGCACCATGGCGGGCAGTCGTTCGTCCGCTGGATCGGATACCAGCCGATCTCGCGCTGCCTGCCCTTGGTTACGGCGGCGCCGAGCGCGTCTGCGACGAGTTGCCCGCCGAGGCAGATGCCGAGCACGTATTTGCCCGCGGTGATCGCCTCGCGGATCAGCCCCTTTTCCGCGGCGAGCCACGGATATGTAGCCTCCTCGTAGATATTCATTGGCCCGCCCATAATGAGCAAAAAGTCGAAGGTATCGACGCTTGGCAGTGGTCTGTCTTCGTATAGCGGATGGCAGCGGATCGTATGGCCACGTGTCTGCGTCCAGTCTGCCAGTGCGGCAGGCCCCTCGAACGGCACATGTTGTAGGCATAAAATACGCATCTTTTGTCTTGTGGAAAGACGGTTGTCTTTATTGGCAAGGAGTCTAGATTAAACAGCTATGAAAACCCACCGTCTGATCTGGATACTCTTCGCTCTAGCTCTATTAGGAGCGATGATCGGTTTTTTGATCTCAACCGAGCGCCCTTTTCCGTTCTTTTCTGATTCGGAATCTGACAGCGTCGCGGACGCGGCGAATACGCCCGAACAAGTCGATTTCGACTTTGACTTTCCCGCAGTGGCTGGCGAGTCACCCTCGATCGAAAATCTCAGCTACCCGACCAACGCCATCAAAGGTGAACTCGTGGTTCACTTTGCCAAGCGTAGTGATTACCTCGCCTATCTTAAAGCCCTGGCCGCAACCGGACTCGCACCACTTGGGCAGATCGACGAGCTCCTGGCAGTGCGAATTCCAGAGGAGGCACTTTTAAAAGCAAACTTTGGGCAATACGGTGCCCGCGCCAGCTTCTCCTACCAGATCGAGCGCCCTTTGCCACCCGTTGAAATCGACCCCGCAGCCCTGGCGCGACTGACTGCCTTTGGTAACTCGGCCCGCGCCATCACGGGCGGTGCGCTTTCCGGCACGGGCGCTGGAGTGATCGTCGGCATCCTTGATTCAGGGATTCAGGCGCACCCGCAATTTGACGATGTTTATATCGTCCATATCGATCTCGCTGGTGGTGGGGTCGCGGGTCCAGGTGCGGCGCACGGCACCTCGGTGGCTTCGATCATTTGCGGCAGCCAAGGCATCGCGCCCGATGCCGAACTCTTTGTCGTGCGCGTGCTCGACGATGAGGGGCTGGGTAATAGCTATCACGTCGCCCAGGGCATCGTGCAAGCGGTCGATCTCGGCGTAAAAATTATCAACATGAGTCTCGGCGTCTATCAAGACACCGTGCTCCTACGCGAAGCCGTCAAATACGCCCACGATCGCGGCGTGCTGATGGTCGCAGCGGCGGGTAATGACGGCTACAATCGTATGCCTTATCCCGCAGCCTATCCCGAGGTGCTCGCTGTAACGGCAGTGGATGCCACGGGGCAATATGCGCTTTTTCCAAACCAATCCAAGGACATCGACTTCGCGGCACCTGGCGTCGGCGTGCTCACCGCAAAAGAAGACTTCGGCACCACGCTCTTTTCTGGTACCTCGGCCGCCGCACCCTTTGTCAGCGGCACGCTCGCTTCGCTCATGACAGGGGACGATGCCTTGCCCGCGGAGCAGGCGGTCGAGCTGCTCAAGCGCTACCTCAACGATCAAGGCGCGCCCGGTGCGGATCCGATTTATGGCGCTGGCCTAGTCGACTGGGATCGCCTGCGTGAACGCGCCACCACCAACTTGCTCGATGTCGCCCTCGCCGATATTTATCTCCAGCCCGATGCGCAACCCGGCACCACCATGCCGATCGAGGTGACTGTGCAGAATCGCGGCACCAAATGGTTTAGCGATGCCCAGTTAGAAGTCTTCATCGGAGAGGCCGAGCCCGTCAGCTTCACGCTGGGTTCCCTCGGCCCCGGCCAAACCACCACGCGCAAAGTCTTTACTCAAATTCCTGCACTCGACAGCGACGAGACGCTGAGCCTCGCCGCCCGCGTCATGCCCGAGAAGATGATGGATGATATCCGCCTGAGCAACAATATCAAAGCGGTCACGTTTCGGCCTGCAAAGTAGCGGGCGGGCGGGCGGACGGCAAGGATGATGGCACGGGAGGGCGGATGTCCCATCCGCAGTGCGTTGGCGGGGGCTTTGATCCGAGCGGTCAAAGCAATCTTTTGATGTAGCCGAATTCGTAAGAATTTGGACGAATCGACCGAGTGGTGTCGACCGTCCAAATTCTTACGAATTCGGCTACACACGAGAGCGGACAGTGGTTTTAAAAAACTAATTTTTTAAATCTATTGCCTGAACTGGGTCTGCCCACCGCTGCGATTGGGACAATCGCCCTCCCTTTTACGTCGGGAAATGCAGTTACGGGAGGGCGGATGTCCCATCCGCAGTGCGTCGGGCGTGAGGCACCGGGCATTTGGGGTCTGGCGTCGGGCGTGGGGCAGTGGGTGCCTGGTTCCGCGGGGTATCAATCTTCGGGACTTGGTCGGCATTTTTTAGCCGCTCTGCCCACCGCTGCGATTGGGACAATCGCCCTCTCGGTAATGGCGTTCAGCGGCAGACCGTTTTTTAACTGGATTTGCCCGCGTTGTGCCTATACCGCTATCAGCCGTAAGTTTACACCTGCTATGAATGATTCCGAACAAGCGCCACTAATCCATGAAGAGGGAGAGGTCGGCTTCGTCGAGTATCAGGATTTTGTCTACAAAGAGCCGTTCAAATTCGTCTCTGGAGGCAGCCTCCCTGGGCTGACGCTGCGCTATGAAACTTACGGCCATCTGAACACGGCCAAGGACAACGGGATACTAATCTGCCACGCCCTCAGCGGCGACCACCACTGCGCCGGCGTCCATGGCATTGAAGAGCGCAAGCAAGGCTGGTGGAACTTTATGGTCGGCCCCGGTAAGCCGATCGATACGACGCGCTATTTTGTGATCTGCACCAACGTGCTCGGTGGCTGCCAAGGCTCGACGGGTCCCGGCTCGATCAATCCCGAGACGGGCAAACCCTACAATCTCGACTTTCCTAAGCTGACGGTGAAAGACATGGTCAAAGCGCAGTCGCTCTTGATCGATTCACTCGGCATTGATCGCTTGCACGCCGTGATCGGCGGCAGTATGGGCGGCATGCAGACTATGCAGTGGGTAATCGACTTTCCCGAGCGCGTCGGTCGCTACATCGCGCTGGCTTGTGGCGCGCGCCACACCGCGCAAGCCATCGCCTTTAACGACACGGGGCGCCAGGCCATCATTTCCGACCCTGCTTGGCAGCAAGGTCATTACGATCCAGAGCATGGGCCCGATCAAGGCCTCGCCGTGGCGCGTATGATGGCGCACATCACCTACCTCTCCGATGTCGGCATGCAGAGTAAGTTTGGCCGTAAGCGCCGTGTCGCCGACGAGTCCAAAGAGCACTTCGAGGTCGAGTTCGAGGTCGAGAGCTACTTGCGCTATCAAGGTGCTAGCTTCGTGACTCGCTTCGATGCCAATGCCTATTTATACCTCACAAAGGCGCTCGACCGCTTCGATCTGCATAGTCCCAAGTCCCTCGATGCCACCCTCAGTGGTGTCACCGCGCCCGGCCTCGTCGTTGGCTTTACCTCCGACTGGCTCTATCCGCCGCAAGGTAATAGAGAGATCGTCGAAGCGCTCCTGCGCCTCGGTAAACATGCCACCTATGCAGAGCTCGCGATGGATTTTGGGCACGATTCTTTCCTCGTGCGTTCACCGCAACTCTACGAATTGATTCACCGCTTTCTCACTCGCTGATCCGCCATGAGTCCCATCGATAAAAAACGTCAGGCCGACTTTCAGATCATTGCCCATTGGGTCCAATCGGGCGAGCGCGTACTCGATCTAGGCTGTGGCCGTGGCGTATTGCTTGAGTATTTGCAGCAGAAAAAGTCGATCTACGGCGTCGGCGTCGATATCGACCTCGATAAGATTCTCAGCTGCGTCAAGCGCGACGTGCCCGCCTATCAGGGCGACATCCGCTCAATACTCGCCACTTTCCCCGACGATGCCTTTGATCGAGTTATTTTCAGCCGTACCGTCGAGCAGCTCGGCGATGCCGACACCGTTCTGGCCGAGGGTTTGCGCGTCGGACGTCGTGTGACGGTCGGTTTTGTCAATATGGGTTTCTGGGTGAACCGTGTGAACGCCTTTTTTAAAGGCCGTCGCACGGTCAACGAAGTGTATTCAAAACGTTGGTACGAATCACTGCCGAGCAATCCGTTTTCGGTGGCAGAGTTTGAGGACTACTGCGATACGCGCAAAATTGTGATCGAAAATAAAGTGTATCTTTCCGGGGATTGGCGCAGCGAATGCACCGCATTTCCCAACTTGATGGCAGGCTATGCTATCTACGACCTATCCTCCATCGATTAATGACCGAGAAAGATAAAGCTGCGGCATTAGAAGATGCGATCGCTCGTTTCTACGAGCGTTATTCCACGAAACGTATTGCGTTGGCCACGTTCGTGGTCGGCTTGCTCAGCCTCGTTGTGTCACTCGCTGTCTATTGGGCTTTGGGCAGTGGGCTCTTTGCCGCCATTGCCTTTTTGTTTGTCGGATTTATTGGGATCAATGTCGCATTTTTAACCATCGTGCCACCCGCCAGCTCGCTGAACCAATCTCGCAATTTGATAACCAAGGCGATTCAAGATCCTGCGCGCATCAAATCTTACGATATGCAGCAGGTGCAGCTCGCTGATTCCAAAGGTAAAATTCATACGCTGGGCGCGCGCGAGCGCGGCGTCTGGGCTTCCCTCGTCGTGCCTTACTTGATCGAGTGCCAAGCAAATGGCGAGCAACCCACGCGCAAACCTTCGCAACGCCCGCTCACTGCATCTGAGCGAAAATACATCGAACAGCGCCGCAAAGAGGTGCTCGAAATAGAAAAGAAAATCGAAGACGAGCGTAAAAATCTTGATAAAGATCGCCGCGAGCTAGAGATGCGCAGTGCCGATCTGAAACAAGCGGAAGAACTCGTCATAGCTCGCTTGAATGGTGTCGAAGAGGCCGAAGCCGAACTCGAGCAACTCAAAATTGTCGCGGCCGAGCGTGCCGATGTCGATGCCGCGGCCTACGATGCCAAAGCTGCTAAGGCTAAAGCGGTCGAGCTGCGTGCCAAAGAAGTCGAGCTGGCCGAATTAAAAGAGCGCCTCGCCCAAGATCGCCAGAGCTTCGAGAGTCAAAAAGCCGACTTGCAGCGCCTCAAAAAGGACGTGACCCGTTCCCCCTTTCCCACATCAAAAGGTGCCACAGACCAAAGTATCGAAGCCCGTGAAGCCGCGCTGGTGGCTCGGCAAAAGCAACTTGAAGAGGAAGCCCAGAGCCTCGAAACACGCTCTAGTTTCGTCTCCGATAGTGAAAACTCCCTGATCGAACGTCTCGACGCCTTGACTGAACGCGAAGCGCACATCGAGCAAAGCGAAATCGACGCCGGTCTGCGCCGGGATTAAGATCGTTCGCCCTGCTTTTGTTTGTCTAGCACGGGATCGACGTAGATCGAAACATCAGCCGGAGTATTGCCTAGCTGTTCTTTTGCTCGCTTCAGCGCTTTGGCCGTGGACATGGTTGGATTCGACGGCTCGTCGGTGAAGATGTTTCGCTCTTGGATCTCGTCGTAGAGTCCGGAATTTTTCAATACGCGGGCCATCTCGGCCTTTACTTCACTCAGGATCAGGTAGCGGCCTTTTTCCTCCATGTAGAGTAGTAGTTCTTCAAGAGCCATCACGCCAGTGGCGTCGAGGTTGTGCGCATTGCGCATCTTCAAAACCACGATCTTTAA
>Ga0105053_10006206_pt1 | contig 16572 bp, 16 predicted proteins | sample BON01_FD_78093 | JGI IMG/M metagenome (GOLD analysis project Ga0105053, IMG submission 78093) | Freshwater microbial communities from Lake Bonney liftoff mats and glacier meltwater in Antarctica - BON-01 | ecosystem: Environmental > Aquatic > Freshwater > Ice > Glacier meltwater | place: Lake...
CGGTGCCGTCCCTCACCTCGTCCCGCAAAAGGGCGAGCCGATCATCGTCGGCATCGGCGCCTCCCTTGGCGGCTACCACGCGGAAAGTGCGGCGACATTCGTCTATGGCGATCTCACCCCCGATCAGCGCCGGGTCATGCAGGCCATGCAGGACGCCAATGACGCCACCGTCGATGCGCTGTCCCGACACCTCACCTGCAGCCATGTCAACGACGCCGCCCTCGCCCCGATCCGGGCCGCCGGTCTGGGCGACGCGATCCGGCACCGGATCGGGCATGGCATGGGGGTCGAGGGGCACGAGGCACCTTGGCTCTCCCTTGGCGACGCCACGCCAACCGCCCCGCATATGGTGTTTTCCTGTGAACCCGGCGTCTACCGCCCCGGCCATGACGGCTGGCGCTGTATCGAGACGCTGATCATCACCGATACCGGCGTGGAAATCCCCAGCCGGTTCCAGTCCACCCACCCCTTCGACGCCCGCGTCATCGCATAGGAGCATTAAGATGCCTGAACCAGCAGCCTGGCGCTATCAGAAGATCACCAAACCGATGTTCGACCTGCCTTTGGCCGATATTACGCTGACAGGGCGGGTCATCCCGATGACCGGCGGTGTCATCGCCGATGGCCATGTCAGCATCAAGGGTGGCAAGATCACGTCCGTCGGGACCGGCGCACCCGCAGGCGCGGTCAAGACCGGCGGCACCATCATGCCCGGCATGATCAACAGCCACGCGCATCTGAACTGGGACGGGATCCACGACCTCGCCCGGCAGTCGATGGACGACCCCAAGCCGATCTCTGCCTTCAAGGCCGCAGGCAACATGCTCAAATCCCTGCGCGCAGGGATCACCATGGTCCGCGATCTCGGCTTTCACGACATGAACCTCTACTCGAAACAGGCCGTCGAACAGGGCATCTTCCCGGGGCCAAGGCTCAAGGTCTGCGGCAATGCGATCATCCAGACCGGCGGGCACACCTACTGGGTCTGCAAAGAGGCGTCGGGCGCCGATGAAATGCGCAGGGCGGTCCGTGAACAGGTCAAGGGCGGGGCTGACCTGATCAAGATCATGGCCTGCCACGACACGCTCGAATTCACCGACGAGGAACTGGCCGCCGTCATCGACGAGGCGCACCGCAACCGCCTGCCGATCACCGCCCACGCCACCTATGACGCCTGTATCCGGCGGGTGGCGGAATTCGGCATCGACTGCGTCGAACATGGCGGTTCCATGTCCGACGAAACCATCGCGATCCTGCTGGAGAAAAAGATCCCCATCGTCACCACCTTTGCCCCCCTCGTGATGCAGTCCCAACCCGAGATTGCACGCAAATTCGGCATTCCCGAATGGAAGATCGAGGAACGGATCAAAGCCGTGGCAGACCCCGCCCGCTACGACGGCCTGAGGAAAGCCGCCGCCGCCGGTGTCCAGATTTGTTTCGGCACCGATGCAGGCTCGCCCGCAGTCGAACATGACGTGATCGCACCCGAACTGGCCCATATGGTCAAGGTAGGGGTCTGCCCCGACAATATGGACGCGCTCGCCTCCATCACCATACGCGCCGCGCGGCTCTCGAAAATGGACCACCTTATCGGCACGCTGGAGGTCGGCAAGGCCGCCGACCTGATTGTTGTCGACGGCAACCCCGACGAGGATCTCTTCGCGCTCAACCATGTGCGCACAACCTTTGTCGCTGGCAAGAGGATGCACGGATGAGCCTGCTCACAGACCGCCTCGCCCCCCGCATCGTCGAAGAGGACGGATCATTCCGCACCCGGATGCTCGGTATCGCATCGGGCATGACCAACCTGATCGCACTTGGCAGAGGCGACCCCGATTTCCACACGCCCGCGCATATCGTCGCGGCGGCCAAAGCGGCACTGGATGCGAACCAGCACCATTACACCGGCCCTACCGGCCTGCCCGCCCTGCGCCAGGCCATCGCCAAGGACCTCGCTGACAGCTACGGCCTCGACTACACCGCCGACGAAATCGTGGTGACGGCAGGCGTGCAGGAAAGCATAATGCTCACCATGCTGGCCCTGGTCAGCGAAGGTGACGAGGTGCTGATCACTTCGCCGCGCTTCACCACCTATGACACCGCCGTGCACCTCTGCGGCGGTATCCCGGTCCCTGTGCCAACCCATGAAAAGGACGATTTCGCTCTCGATGTGGCCGAGATCGAAAAGCGGATCACCCCGCGCACGCGGATGTTCGTCATGGTCTCGCCGAACAACCCCACAGGGGCGGTGACGCCCCCCGCCGTGATCCGGCAAATCGCGAATCTGGCGATCAAACGTGACATCCTGATCATCGCCGACGAGATCTACGCCAAGATGATCTATGCGCCCAACGAACACCTCTCCATCGCCACCCTGCCGGGGATGAAGGAGCGCACGATCACGCTGAACGGGTTTTCCAAGACCTACGCCATGACCGGCTGGCGCGTCGGCTACCTCGCCGCCCCGCTCGACTTCGTGGAAAAGGTGACAGAACCGCGCCACACCCTCTCGATCAACACCTGCACGATCAGCCAGTTCGCGGCCCTCGCCGCCCTGACCGGTCCGCAGGAACCGCTTCACGCCATGCTGGCCGAATATGCAGAGCGGCGCGACTGGCTGATGCCCGCACTGACGGCGGCAGGCTTTACCTATGGCCACCCCGGCGGCGCCTTCTATATCTACACCAACATCTCCTCATCCGGCATGGCCGCGCCGAAATTCTGCGAACGGCTCTTGCGCGAAACCGGCGTCATGCTGTTTCCGGGCACCATGTTCGGTGATGACAGTACCGACTACATCCGCATCAGCTATCTCCAGCCGCTGCCGATGATCCAGGAGGCGATGAAACGCATCACCGCCTTTGCGCAAAAGGTAAGGGCCGCAGCATGACCCCCGATCCCAAGGCCAAATTCGTCGGCTGCCAGATCAGCCCGATCAGCTTCATCGACGAGGGCGTCGAAACCGTGCTCGACACGCTGCAGAACCGGGTCGGCGTCAACGTCCTGATGCTCGGCACCGTCTCCTGGCTCGGCCTCAAATCCGGGCGCTCGATCAGCCACGCGCTCGACGGCTGGCCCGACCACGGCGTGCCTGAACCCTACCAGATGCGCGGCGGGGCCTATTTCGACCCCGACCCGCGCTATTACCGCGACACATTCATGGCCGACTACCGCTCGCGCGATCCCGAGTTTGCGGGCAAGGACATCCTCAAGATGGTCATCCCCGCCGCCCATGCGCGCGGGATGAAGGTCTATGTCGAACTGATGGAGCCATTCTTCAAATACGCCGGCCACGGCTCTGCGGCCTCTGTCGAAATCCCGACCCTGCCGCAAGCGATGGATGTCGACATCTTCGGGCGTCTCGGCAGTGAGCCTTCCACCTCGAATCCGGGCTATCGCAGCTGGATTCACTCGATGATCGAGGATCAGGTCCGCAACCATGACATCGACGGTTTCATGTGGTGCAACGAGCGCAATTCACCGCTCGACACGCTGATTCAGGGCGGCGCGCCCGGCGATTTCTCGCCCGACAGCCGTCGCGAGGCCGCAGAGCGTGGGGTCAATGTCGAGGCCTGCCGTCAGGCGCTTCTGCGGCTTTACGACTTCATGCAAGAGGCGGCCAATGGCAAAGCGTTCCACGACGGCTCGCTCATCACCTTCCTGCGCACCCTGCTCGACAACCCCGAGGCGCTGGTCTGGGAAAAATTCTGGCTGGAGCGGAACAAGGATCTCGACCGCGAGCTTTACGGTCTGGTCAAATGGTGCAAACCCAACCTGCCCTTCGGTCTGAACATCTGGAACCGCAACCATTTCAACCTGATCCGGCGCGCGCAATGGCCCTGGGCGGAACAGACCCGCTACGCCGATTTCGTCAAACCGATCACCTATCAGCATCAGGCAGGCGAGGTCTGGGCCAAAGAGCTTTCCTTCTTCCGCAAGACGGTCCTGCGCGACTTTGCCCCCGGCGAAACCACAACCGCACTCTTCCGCATCCTTGGCCTGAACGAGGCGCCCTTCGCCGATATCGTTGCCAAGGGGATGGACCCCGACACCTATGTTTTCGGCCAATGCGCCGACGCGCTCAAAGGGGTCGAAGGCAACGCCCAGGTCTATATGGGCATCGGCGTCGACGCGCCGCGCTCCACGCCCGAAACCGCGAAAATGACCAAAGACATCGCCTACCGCTCCGTCCACGCCACCTACCGCGCCGGTGGGCACGGCGTGGTGTTGGCCCCCAACTACACCTCCATGCACCTCACCCATCTCGACGGGGTCGCGGATGCGCTCACCGAGCTTGGGCTCAAGTGATGGTCGACCTCGCCATCTCGGGCGGTACACTCGTGACGCCTCTGGGCGAACAGCCCGGCACCCTGCTCGTCACGGGGGGCCGGATCGCTGGCATCGCTCAGCCCGGCGAAACCGTTACGGCAACCACCGTCGTGGACGCCATAGGCAAACACATCCTGCCCGGTCTGATCGACATCCACTGCCACATCCGCGCACCCGCCTATCCGCAGCGCGGCACTGTGGCGTCCGAGACTTTGGCCTGCGCGGCAGGCGGCATCACCACCGTCTTTGAAATGCCGATCACCAATCCCTGCTGCAACACGCCCGAACAGGTGGCGCTGCGGCGTGACCACTTCGCGCAATCTGCCCAGATCGACTTCGGGCTTTACGCTGCACCCCTGACCCTGACCGAAAAGGCCGTCGATGCGCTCGCAGCCACCGGCATCATCGCCTTCAAGATATTCACTACCCCCTCCCCCGCCGGACGCGAAGTGGAATTCGCAGGCCTCGCATGGCCCGACGAGGCCGACCAGTTCCGCGCATTGCAACTGATCGCCCGCACGGGCCTGCCGGTCGTCGTGCATGCCGAAAGCGCCCAGATCCTGAGCGCAGCCGCGCAGGCCGCCCGAAATATGGACCCCGCCGACGCGTGCACCCACGGTGCCGCACGGCCCGCCCTGGCAGAGGCGCTGGCCGTGGCCAAGCTGCTGACCATGAACATCAGCGCCGGGGCCAGACTGCACATCGCCCATGTCACCTCCGCGGCGACCATCACCATCCTGCGCAGTTTCAAGGATACCTCCGATTTCACCGCCGAGACCTGCCCACATTACCTGCGCTACACTGAACAAGACGTTAAGCGGGTTGGGGTCGCCGCGAAAATCAACCCGCCCTTGCGCGGCCCGCAGGACCGTGACGCCCTGTGGGAGGCGTTGGTGGATGGCACGCTGCAACACATCACCACCGATCACGCCGGTTTCTCGCAAGCCGAAAAATCCGCCCATGCGGATAATTTCCTTACCGCACCGCCCGGCCATCCCGGCACCGAATGTATGCTGCCCTCCCTGCTCGATGCTGCGGCCGCGGGCAAACTGACCTTGGCGCAGGTCGTGAACCTTGGGAGCACCAATGCCGCCGCCCGTTTTGGGCTTGGCGACCGGGGGCAACTGACCGTCGGTGCAAAGGCCGATCTGGTCATGATCGACCGCACCGCAGAAACCCGCGTCACGCCTGACAGCCTGCTCAGCACCGCCGGTCCCGTCGCCCGCCTGTCGCATGGCGAGGTGTTTCAGGGCAAAGTGCTGCAAACTTGGCTCTCCGGACAGACCGTCTGGGACCACTCCATCCAATCCCGCGCCCCATCAGGCCAGTTCGTTACACCGGAAGGATCACGATGACCCCTGTCCCCCCGCTGCTCGAGGTGCAGGACCTGCAAACCACCTTCACCCTTGGCCGCAACGTCCGGATCAAGGCTGTAGATGGTGTGTCCTTCTCCATCCAACCCGGCGAAACGCTGGCCATCGTCGGCGAAAGCGGCTCGGGTAAATCGGTCACCTCGCTTTCGATCATGCGGCTGCTGCCCAAAGGCATCGGCGAGGTGACGCGCGGCAGCATCAAGCTGCGCGGGCGCGACCTGATCAGCCTCTCGGAACGCGAAATGCGGGCGGTGCGTGGCAAGGATATGGGGATGATCTTTCAGGAACCCATGACCAGCCTAAATCCGGTGCACACGCTGGGGCGCCAGATCGCCGAAGTCATGATTCAGCATGAAGGGCTCAGCGCCGCCAAGGCGCATGAACGCGCCATCGACATGCTCGCACTTGTCGGCATCCCAGAGGCGCGCAAACGGGCCGATACCTATCCGCACGAGATGTCCGGCGGCATGCGGCAGCGCGCGATGATCGCCATGGCGCTCTCGTGCAAACCCTCGCTCCTGATCGCGGATGAACCGACCACTGCCCTCGACGTGACGATTCAGGCCCAGATCCTTGAATTGATGAAGGATCTTCAGGCACAGCTTGGCATGGCGATCATCTTCATCACCCATGACCTGGGCGTGGTGGCCGAAATGGCCGACCGGGTTGTGGTCATGTATGCCTCGCAAGTGGTCGAAACCGGCTCGGTGCAGGACATCTTCTACCGGCCGCGCATGCCCTACACCGCCGGGCTGCTGAACTCGATCCCACGTCTTGGCTCCAACGCCGCGCATAAAAGGCTCGAAACCATCCCCGGTCAGGTGCCCATGCTCTCGCGGCTGCCCTCCGGCTGCCGTTTCCGCACGCGCTGCACCCATGCCATTCCCGCCTGCGCCACCACCGAACCCGCGCTTGAGCTGACCCCGGACGGCGGCGAAGTACGCTGTATTCGCTGGACAGAACTCTCCCTCTCAGAAGGACTGCCCGCATGACCGCGCTGCTGCAAGTCGATGATCTGACAAAATATTTCCCCATTCGTGGCGGTATCCTCAACAGGATCGTCAATAATGTCCAAGCCGTCAACAGCGTCAGCTTTGACGTGCGGCGCGGCGAAGTCGTGGGGCTCGTGGGCGAAAGCGGTTCGGGCAAGACCACCGTAGGCCGCACCCTCCTGCGCCTCGAAGAGGCGACCTCGGGTCAGGTCCGCTTCGACGGCACCGATATCCTCAGCCTGCCAAAACAAGACATGCGCCGCTACCGCAAGCGCATGCAGATCATCTTTCAGGACCCCTACGCCAGCCTCAACCCGCGCGAAAAGGTGCGCACCCTGATCGGTCACGCCCTCGCGCTGCACGGTGTCGGCACCGCGTCCGACCGCGAGGACCGGATAGTGGCGCTGCTCGAACAGGTCGGGCTCTCGGCCGATTATCTTGACCGTTTCCCGCACGAGTTTTCCGGCGGTCAGCGGCAGCGGATCGGCATCGCCCGCGCGCTGGCGGTCGATCCGGAATTCGTTGTGGCGGACGAACCCGTCTCGGCACTCGATGTGTCGATTCAGGCACAGGTCATCAATCTGCTCGATGACCTCAAGGACAGCTTCAACCTGACCATGCTCTTCATCGCCCACGACCTCGCCGTGGTCGAACATATCTGCGACCGGGTCATCGTCATGTATCTGGGCCGGATCATGGAAATCGCGCCGGCGGCGACGCTCTACGCCAATCCAAACCACCCCTACACGCAGGCCCTCCTTTCCGCCGTGCCGATCCCGCAACCGGGGCGCAGACGGCAGCGGATCGTGCTCAAGGGCGACATCCCCAGCCCGATCAACCCGCCCTCCGGCTGCGTGTTCCGCACCCGGTGCCCACTCGCGATCCCCGATTGCGCCGCGATCGTGCCAGAACTCAAACCGGTCGGCACCGACCACGTCAGCGCCTGCATCCTGACGACCTGACCGCAACCCCTCGGATCCGCAGCCAAACCCTCTGCCACCTGCACAGAATCCATGCATCTGCCAACCAAACTGCGTTCTCCTGCCCCCTGCCTCTGCAAAGAGTTGACATAAGGTAAAGCACAGCACATCCTGACTTTGTCGATTGTCGACAATCAACTTGTCGACCTCGATTCTCGCAGGTGCGCTGCACCTCCGACTATGGAGACAGATCATGGTGCATGATCCATATTGGGATCTTGAGAACGAACCGGTCGAACCCGATTTTGACGCGGCAAAGACGGCGCTGCTGATCATCGACATGCAGAACATGTGCGCCCACCCGGACGGCTGGATGGGGCGTCTTTGCACCGATCAGGGCAAACCGGGTCACTTGCAGGAACGCTTCGATTTCATGACCGAAATCACGCCGAATCTGCAAAGGCTCCTGACATTCTGCCGGGGAAACGGGGTCGAGGTCTTTCACGTCCGTATCGCCTTCCGGACCAACACGGCGCGGGACGGCAAACGCGGGCTGCTGAACCGGCTCGACGAAACCCCGCTCGTGCCCTTCGATTTCGACATCATCGACGCGATCAAACCGCTGCCCGGCGAAATCATCCTCGACAAGACCTCGGTCAGCACGTTCAACTCGACAGCCATCGACCAGATCCTGCGCAACATGGGCAAAGACCGGGTCTGGACCGCTGGCTGCGTCACCGAAGGTTGCGTGGAACTGACCACGCGCGACGCCGCCGACCGGGGCTATTACACCACCATCGTGACAGACTGCTGCGCCTCATCCACCCACGCGGCGCATGATGACGCGGTCCAGAGGATTACAGATGGAAACATCATCCGTGGTTACAGCTCCGACGCGCTGATCGCGCGCGCAAATCATTGATCTTAATCAAAAAACGACAGGCAAGTACGCAAGGAAGCATCACTAAGAAACCTCCAGGGAGACGACCATGAGGACCATCAAGGGACTTGTCACCAGACGTCAGGCAGGGGCAGCACTCGCGCTCCTTCTCGCCGGAACCGCGTTCACACCCACGGCTTACGCCCAGACGCCCACCGAAGGGGGAACACTCACCGTTGCGCGCCCCGCCGACGTGAACCTCTGGGACCCCAAATTCACCAATGACAACGACTCGCTCTGGGCGCAGGGTCAAATCTTCGTCAACTTGCTGCAAAACTCGCCTGACGGCACGGAAATCAGGCCATGGCTCGCCGAGAGTTACACCATTAACGAGGATTCTTCGGTCTATACCTTCAATCTGCGGCAGGACGCCTTCTTCTGTGACGGATCGCAGATCACCGCCGAAGACGTAAAATACTCCTTCGACCGCGCCACCGAGCCCGATTCCGGCGTCAGCTGGCAGTTCCCCTCCGACCCGCAAGTCGAAGTGATCGACGCCCAGACCGTGCAGATCACGCTCAGCCGTCCGAACGTGGCCTTTGCAAGCTATCTGACGCTCTGGGGCTCCTCGATCCTCTCCAAAGCCTATGCTGAATCTGTGGGTGAAGAGGCGATGGCCGAAACGCCGCTCGGCTCCGGCCCCTTCTGCCTTGCCTCATGGGACAAAGGCTCCCAAGTCGTGCTGACCCCGAACCCCGGCTATTTCGACCCGACCCAACCTTACGTCGACGAAGTGATCCTGCGTGTCGTGCAGGACGATAATGCCCGGCTGCTGCAGGTCCGCACCGGCGAAGTCGACATAGCGCTCGCGATCCCGTTCAGTCTGGCTGCCGCCCTCGAAGGGGTCGAAGGGGTGTCGACCCATATGCAGACGATCTTCGGATCGGCGGCATTGGTGCCCAATTTCCGCACCGTTCCCGCGCTGGCTGATGTGAAGGTGCGGCAGGCCATGGCGATGGCGATAGACCGGCAAGCCATGGTCGACGCTCTGCTTTTCGGAAATGGCGCACCCGCGCAATCGCCGTTCTACGGGCCGGGCATCCTGTTCTGGACCGATGAATTCGCCGTGCCCTACGACCTTGACGCTGCCAAGGCACTTCTGGCCGAGTCTGGCTTTCCGGACGGGTTCAGCGCCACGCTGATCCTGCCCTCGGGTGACCAGTTGGCGCAACAGACTGCCACGATCTTTGCCGATCAGATGTCCCAGCTTGGAATAGAGATTCTGATCAGCCCGGTCGAGGCCGGCACCTGGTGGGACATGTGGTCCGGCGGCGAGTTCGAGCTTGTCTACAAACTTGGCACCAATGACGTGCTCGACCCGGCGATGAACATCCCGTTCGATTTCTGGTCCAAGGATGAAGGCGGCTCCGACGCGGCTTTCTCCGGCTACCGGAATGACGAAATCGTGCGGATCAGCATGGAGGCCGAAGCGGAGCTCGACCCCGCGAAGCGGACCGAGATGTACCGCGAACTGCAACGGATCGCGATGGAAGAAACCCCGCAATTCTACCTCTTCCACCCCACGACCATCTGGGCCACGCGCGACAATGTCGGTGGCTTTGCAGTGTTTCCGACCAAGGCGCACCGGTTCTGGGAAACCTGGATAACGCCTGAATAACGAGGGCATTGACCCGACTCGCATCCCCCAACCACACTTGGGGGATGCAACCTCATGCCGCCGAGAGGGGACAGAAGTGAACACACCCACCTTCCTGCGCCGACGCCTCCTGCAGGTTCTGCCTGTGCTGGCCGGGATCTTGCTTGTCGTGTTCCTCGTCGTGCGACTGATTCCCGGCGATCCCGCGCGGATCATGCTGGGCATCCACGCCTCCGAAGAACGGCTCGCCAACCTGCGCACCGAACTCGGGCTCGATCTGCCGATCTGGCAGCAGTTCGGCGTCTTTGTCGGCAACATCTTTCAGGGCGAACTTGGCACATCGCTGTTCTACCGGCGCGACGTGACCGACGTCATCCTCGAACGGCTTCCCGTCACGGTGACCCTCGTGGGCTTTTCCGTCCTGCTTTCAGTGCTGGTCTGCGTCCCGCTCGCGGTTGCAGCGGCCATGCGGCAAGGCTCTTGGGTCGATCAGGCCGTGCGCGCAATCTCCACCCTCACGCTCTCGATGCCCGGTTTCTGGCTCGGGCTCAATCTGCTCATCCTCTTTGCCGTGGTCTATCCGTTCTTTCCGATCTCCGGCTTCGGACGCGGCTTCTGGGATATCCTCTGGCATCTCACACTGCCCGCCATCACCATCACCCTCTCCCTCGCCCCCATCCTGATCCGCACCCTGCGCGCCTCCCTGATCGAGATTCTGCAGGCCCCCCATGTCGAATTCGCCCGCACCAAAGGGCTGTCCGAACGGCACCTGATCCAGCGGCATGTGTTGCGCAACGGTCTCATGGCCACGCTCACCATCCTCGGGGTCAATATCGGCTGGCTCATGGGCGGCTCCGTGGTGATCGAGACGGTTTTCAGCCTGCCCGGCCTCGGCGCCCTCATCGTCAGTTCCATCGCCGCGCGCGATTATCCGATGATTCAGGGCATCGCGTTGATATTCGGCCTGCTCGTCATCACTATCAACCTTGTCACAGACCTGCTTTACGCGGCCCTCGATCCAAGGGTCACCTATGAGTGACGCGACCCTGCCCGCTCCTGCTCTGCACCGCGGTCCCCGCCCGCCCGCCCGCTCTTGGCGGCGTCACAGCGGCCTGATCGCCGGCGCCGGTATTCTAGCCATCATTCTGCTCTCCAGCATCTTTGCCAACTGGATCAGCCCCTATGGCCCGCTCGAACAGAACCTGCGCAACACCCTGCAACCGCCCGGCTGGACGCATCCTTTCGGCACCGACAATTTCGGGCGCGACATTTTTACCCGCGTGCTGCACGCCGCCAAACTCGACCTGATGATCGGTTTCCTCTGCGTGTTTTTTCCATGGATGCTCGGCATCGCACTCGGCGGCATCGCGGGCTATTTCGGCGGCATCGCCGACACGATCATCATGCGCATTGTGGACACGTTCAGCGCATTTCCCTTTCTCATCATGGTGATCGGCATCATCGCCATCCTCGGGCCCGGCCTCACCAGCCTCTACATCGCCCTCACTCTGGCGGGGTGGAGCATGTATGCCCGGATAGTGCGCGCCGAAGTCCTCGTCGTGCGGCAGTCCGAATATGTGCTCGCCGCCCGCGCGCTCGGCTTCGGCCATCTGCGGATCATGTTCCGGCACATCCTGCCCAATGTGATCACGCCGACCATCATCTTTGCGATGACCGATATCGTGCTTGTTATCCTCTCCACCACCTCGCTCTCCTTCCTCGGGCTCGGGGTGCAGCCACCCGCCGCCGAATGGGGCATCATGATCTCCGAAGGGCGAGGATTCATTCTCACCGCATGGTGGATGGTGACGCTGCCCGGTCTCGCCATCGTTCTGGTCGGTCTGGCGCTCAGCCTCTTTGGCGATGGCGTCGCCAAATGGCTGCGGGAAAGGGGCTGACATGGCCATCCTCGACATCCGCAACCTGACCACCCGGATCCCCACCGCGCGGGGTAACCTCACCGTCGTCGATGACGTGAGCTTCAGCGTCGAAGCGGGCGAATGTTTCGGCCTCGTCGGCGAAAGCGGCTCTGGCAAGAGCATGACCGTGAAATCCATCCTCGGCCTCGTCCCCGCACCCGGCCGGGTCACCGCCGGATCGGTGCATCACGGCGGCCGCGACCTCACAAAACTGCCCGCCTCCGCAATGGCCGCCATCCGAGGCCGCACCATCGCCACCATCGTGCAGGACGCCGTCTCGGCGCTCAACCCGGTCTACCGGATCGGGCGACAGATCGCCGAACCCATGCTCGAACACGGGCTTGTCCGCTCCCGAACCGAGGCACGCACCCGCGCCATCGCGCTGATGACCAAAGTCGGCATCCCCGCGCCAGAAAAGCGGATCGATGATTACCCGCATCAGTTTTCCGGCGGCATGTGCCAGCGCGTCGTCATCGCCACCGCACTCTCCTGCGATCCCGGCCTGATCCTCGCAGACGAGCCCACCACCGCGCTCGACGTGACCATTCAGGACCAGATCCTCAAACTGCTGGTCAACCTCCAGCAAGACCTCGGCCTCAGCCTTCTGCTGGTCACCCATGACATGGGCGTCGTCGCACAGACCTGCCAGCGGGTTGCCGTCATGTATGCCGGTCAGATCGTGGAACTGGTCCGCACCGAAGACCTGTTTCGCAAACCGCGCCACCCCTACACCGCCGGTCTGCTCAATTGCGTGCCACGGCTTGACGGCCCCGCGCGCAGGCTCAACCCGATCCCCGGCGCACCGCCCGACCTCGCCTCGCCCCCCACCGGCTGCCGGTTCCACCCCCGCTGCCCGCTCGCCACCGAAGCATGCCGCGCAGGCAACCCCGCACTCAGAGAAGTCGCCCCCGGTCATTTCAGCCGCTGCATCCGTCAGGACGCACTGACACCCGACATGTGGGAGGCTGCAGATGCCTGACCTGCTGCAAGTGCGCAACCTCTCCAAACATTATGGCAGCAACCGCAGCCTGCTCTCGCGCCTCACCGGCGCCCCCGCCCCCCGGCTCATCGCCGTCGATGACGTGAGCTTCAGCATCGGCCAAGGCGAGATTTTCAGCCTCGTCGGCGAATCTGGCTCGGGTAAAACCACGCTCGGCCGCACCATCCTGCGATTGATCGAACCGACATCGGGCAGCATCATCTATGACGGCACCGACATCACCGCGCTGGACAAGTCCCGGTTGCGCCTCGCCCGCCGTCAGATCCAGATGATCTTTCAGGATCCCTTCTCCTCGCTCAACCCCCGCCTCACCGTCAGGCAGATGCTGGGCGAGGTGCTGCATGTCCACGGCATCCGCCCGCCTGACCAGATCAACAGCCGCATCGCCGAACTGCTCTGCCTCGTCGGCCTGCCGCCCGACAGCATCGACCGCACACCCCGGCATTTCTCCGGCGGACAGCGGCAGCGGATCGGCATCGCCCGCGCGCTCGCGGTCGAGCCGCGCTTTATCGTCGCCGATGAACCCGTCTCTGCCGTCGATGTCTCGGTGCAATCGCAGATCATGAACTTGCTGCTCGACTTGCGCGACAGGCTCGGGCTCACGCTTCTGTTCATCGCGCATGACCTCTCGGTCGTGCGTTATCTCAGCGACCGGGTCGGCGTCATGTATCTCGGGCGGATCGTCGAGATCGGCACCCGCGACCAGATCTTCGCAGCCCCCCGGCACCCCTACACCCAGGCGCTCCTGCGCGCCGCACCCCGTCCCGACCCCGCGCATCGGGGAACAGAGGCCGCGCTGGGGGGCGAACCACCCTCACCGCTCGACCCGCCTCAGGGCTGCCATTTCCACACCCGCTGCCCGCGTGCGACCGATCTCTGTCGCCGCGTGGCCCCCGCACCCGAAACCGTGGCCCCGGATCATATCGTCCGCTGCCATCACCACGACCCGGCCTTTGCCTGACCCGAAAGGACATATCATGGCCCACGACCCCTATTACGAACTCGTCCCCGAACCGCAGGAACTGCCCTTCGAGGCGGCAAAAACCGCGCTGCTCATCATCGACCTGCAATATCTCGATGCGCATCCCGACGGCTGGATGGGGCGGCTCTGCCGGGCGCAGGGGCGCCCCGACCTGCTCAACGAACGCTGGGACTTCATCGACGAGGTTCAGCCCAATATCCGCAAACTACAGGACGCCTGCCGCGCCGGTGGGGTCGAGTTGATCCATATCCGGGTCAAATACCTCACCCCCGATTGCCGCGACGGACAGCGCTCCCTCGCCATGGACGAAAAATCGGCCTCCGCCGATGCGCGCGACGACGACTTCCTTGAAATGGTCGCTCCTGTCGGTGACGAACTTGTGGTGAACAAGACCAGCGCAGGCACTTTCAACTCCACCGCCCTCGATCAGATCCTGCGCAACATGCGCATTGACCGGCTCTGGGTCACCGGCATCGTCACCGAAGGCTGTGTCGAACTTACAGCGCGCGATGCAGCCGACCGGGGGTTTTTCGTCACGTTGGTCAGTGACGGCCTCGCCTCCTCAACCCACACCGCGCACGATGACGCGCTGCAGCGCATGACCGACGGCGGATTGATCAAGGCGCGTACCGTGGACGAGCTTTGCGCCCAACTCGCCGACGCGCGGCAACCTGCCAAAGTCGCCTGAAGCTGAACGCAGCTTGCAGGGTGGACGCATGCCGTCCACCCAACGCTTCGCAGCAGGGTCGCAGACCCCTGCATCCCAAAAGTCGCTGACGCGACCAACCTCCAAAACCGCTGTTTCGCACCGTTGGAATACCGCTAAGATACCGACGTATTGCAGTATCCCGAAAGAGTAGCAAAATGACCTCGCTGGTCGGTCAGGACCTGAGCCGCGCCCAGATCATGGCCCGCACAGGCAACGTCGCCGCATTCGGCGGGGTACGCCTCATAACCCTGTCAGACGGGCTCGAACGCGGCGTGCGAATGCTCGATTTCCGCACCGGTTCCGGCCTGCATTTCACCGTTCTCGTGGACCGCGCGATGGACATAGCCGAGGTCGCACACAACGGTCGCGCCATCGGCTGGCAGTCGCCCACAGGCTTTCGCAACCCGGCGTTATTCGAGCCTGAAGGCGAGGATGGGCTCGGCTTCACCCGCTCCTTTTCCGGCTTTCTGGCCACCTGCGGACTCGACCATATCCTCGGCCCAGAGGAGCCGCTCACGCATCCATTCTACTGCCTGACCCGATTATCGGGCAGCTGAGTCAGGGACTCGACGCGTTTCTTGCTCAAATCGACACGCTGATCGCCTTGGCCGTGGCAACAAAATTGACCACAGGCAATCTTTGTCAGGACCGCCAATGCGTGGTCCTGCAGTCATTCCAACTCCGCCAGATCAGGCGCAGCCGCCAGGAAATCGAAGGATTGAGCGAACGCAACGCGCTGAACGCGGAACGTGCCGAGGCTGCATCACTGGCAAAGTCGACGTTCCTTGCCACCATGAGCCACGAAATCAGGACTCCACTCAACGGCATCATCGGCACCGCGGAATTGATGAATGACGGTGATATTACCCCGGGCCAGAGCGAAAACCTCGCGATGATCCGCAAGTCTGGCGATATCTTGCTCGATGTGATCACGGATATCCTCAACTTCTCCAAGATGGAAGCTGGCAAGATCACCTACCAGATGGAGGCATTCGCACTCCCCACTGTCATGCAAGAGATGTCCACAACCATGGCCCAGCGAGCAAAAGCTGCATTTTCAGATGCCGGTGACAAACGGCATCGAAGCAACGAGGTAAATCCGGGCGATGGGCCGGACCATGCCCATAGTTGGCCTCACCGCTGATGTTTTTGTCGATGACCGTGACCAATGCATTGCGGCCGGCATGGATGATTTCGTGCCCAAACCTGTCACCCGCGAAAATCTCTCGAGAGTGCTCAGGCGCTTTTGCCCCATAGATATAGCGCAGGCTGAACTGCCCCGGAACGTCGACAGGGTACAGTTCGAGATCTTGCTCGAAGACCTCGGCAAAGCGATCGTAGACGAACTTCTCGACAGCAACAGCACCGAAGCTCTGATACCAAAAGCCTTTTCCGCTGACTCTCATGTGACTTTGCATGGCCGCGGTAAGATGATTCACTCCCGACGATATGATGGGGGTTTGGATGGCGGTGGCGATCACAGGGAAAGACAAGACAGCGCAGGATGTTCGCGCGGTATCGGCGAAGTGCAAGGATGCGAAAGCGGCGCGACGCATGTTGGCGATTGCGATGGTTCTGGAAGGCTATGACCGCATGACCGCGGCCGAGCCTTGCGGGATGGATCGGCAAACGCTGCGGGATTGGGTTCATCGTTATAACGCTGAGGGGCCAGAGGGGCTGTCGAACCGGCGATCAGGCGGCCGGTCGCCCCGGCTGACGTCCGAGCAGAAAGCCACCTTGGCCGACTGGGTGCGTGCGGGTCCTGATCTTGCCAAAGACGGCGTTGTACGGTGGCGACGGATCGATCTGAA
>Ga0105053_10006212_pt1 | contig 16564 bp, 14 predicted proteins | sample BON01_FD_78093 | JGI IMG/M metagenome (GOLD analysis project Ga0105053, IMG submission 78093) | Freshwater microbial communities from Lake Bonney liftoff mats and glacier meltwater in Antarctica - BON-01 | ecosystem: Environmental > Aquatic > Freshwater > Ice > Glacier meltwater | place: Lake...
AAAAAAAAAAAAATAAATATTTTTTTTTTTTTTTTGATAAAAAAATTTTTTGTGGGGTAGTTGGGTTTGTTTGGGGGTTTGGTGGTTTTTGTTTGTTGTTTTGGTGGGGGGGGGGGGGGGGGGCCTTTTGAGGGGGACGCCCTTGGGCCTTTTGGGGCCTCCAGGGCCTTTTCGAGGGGTCCTCAGGGGCCTTTTCGAGGGACCCCAGGGGCTTTCTGGGGGCCCCCTGGCACTTTTTTTTGGGACCTAGGCACCTTTTTGGGGACCCCAGGGACTTCCCAGGGGCCTAAAATGGGGGATGGGGGTTTGTGGGCTAGAATATGGTTATAGTATTCGAATTTGTAATGCTATTTCGAGTGAATTTAGCCTATAAAATAAGTAACGGGCAGACAGACGCACTTGCACACTGATCGGTGAAATTGCATCCGGCGGTGAACATGGAAGTTATAAAATACGATGGCATCAAAAAACATGTAAACGAGCAAGGAGTGAATGGGTACCTTTGCCTGGTGTGTGATTACTTCAACGATCGCAAATCGCACACATACAAACACTATGAGCGTATTCATATGCTCAATGGCAGGCCTTGCAACAAGAAGAGGAAATACAAGTGTGGTGTACCCGAGGAAGCCGAGAAGTCGTATCACCAACGAACCTGCAGCATTGGCACACACGTGTTCACCGAGTGTTCTCATCGGGCGCGCATACGAGAGGAAGGTGCCGAGAGACGTTTAAAAAAAAAGGAGAAGAAGGATCTGTGCAGCAGCGTAATAGCAGGGAGTGACCATTGCGAGATGCAGCAAGTTGAGTCATGTGAAGCAGAAGAAGGCAAAGATCAAGACTCAGAGGGACAAGCAAAAGAGCAACGCCAACAAAGTGTGGACCTGAAAGAAAATGGTGTTGCGTTCGAGCAGTATGTGAAGAGTCTGCGTGGCACACAACGGGAATCTGACATTGTAAATGAGATTTTTGGGATGAGCATGGCTAGCGTCGAGGCTTTCAAGAATATTGACCGCTACAGCAAAGAAGCAAACAAGAAAAAGTTTTGTGTATTGAGCGTGGGAAACAAAAAGCGTTTTGTGATTCACCAAAAAGCTGTGCAGAACAATATGCATGTGTTGGACATGCAGACAGTGTCGATGCCTGAACTCAAATCAGAAGTGACCAATACAGTGTTGACGTTTGGGATTTCCACGATAGAGTGGAAAAAAAATGAGTGTCTGGGGGAGCCCAAATCGCCTGTGGTTGAGACTGCGACAAGTTTGCCGTACGATAGCGCAGACTCTAATATTGTGGGTGAAATAGGGTTTTTTGGGTCCAGCCTGTGAGACGGGGCTGCGAGGGGGGGTAATGCAGAGGGGCTGCAGAGAAACAAAGATCGTAAACACTTGACACTAGATCAACACTCACGGGGATTCAAATGGGTCCACTCGGGCGTGTCTGCTAGGGCCTTTCACGGGGGGGCATAGGAGGGAGGCCGAGGGGCTCTGGGGATACAAACATCGTAAACACGCGACACCGGATCAAGTTGCAAAAGTCAGTTGTTTGGTGCTAAAATGAGTATATTTCTACGAGATTTGTGGAGGGTTGGTGCATTGCTTGTGCGAGTGTAATATTTAATTGCAATGGCGCCTGAGATTATTAAAGTGCTGCAAACACTTGGAAACAAAAAGACGAGACATGCGCATCATAGACGTTTACTTTGCAGTGTTCGGACTGACCAACATCGCGCTGATTCACCTTGCTTGTAGCATGGATAATATGAACAGCAAGTGTGCCTTTTATGCCGTGGCCTGCGTCGTAACAGGCAGAATGTTGCTGGACCTCTATATCTATGCCAACGCAAATTATTCCACAGCGTTTTGCCCAGGCTTGCTGAGCATGGCTTTGATGGAGGCAGTGCTGCTTCGCTTTATTACACAAAGGATGACAAAATATGCAAGTTCGCCGCCTGTGATTCTGCTGATCACTACCTTTGCGGCCACTGCGCTGGACTCTTGTTCTATCTACTGGCAGCACCACAACAACACTTTATACAGACACAATGGATTGATTTGAGGTGTTTTTATTACTGCGCTACCATGCAGGGCCTTTTCCCGGGGCTCCTGCCACGCTTAGGCTGAAAAGGTAGTGCACGCACGAAGAGTGTGAACTTGCGGGCGGCCACGTTTGTCTACGCGACCGACTGCTTCTTGCAAAAACTAGCAATTGATATCTCGTCATATCGATCCAGACTTTTGGTGATTTCAGCCTTGAGGATAGATTTGCTCCATTTCAAGTAAAAGGGGATCTCGCCATGTGTAATGTAATGCCGGGAGATGGCGGGACTGTAATCGGACTTGAAGACGTTCATTTTGTTTTTGATGGTAATAAACGACAGTATAGGGATTTTTTCGATCTGAATATTGGAGTAGAGGTAGTCATCGTGCAGGAATATGTGTTTTTGGACATGCATACTGGGATGCATTCCTGTGATTTTACGCAGGATGTAGGGCACCTTGACGCTTGTCTGGTACGAGATTTCTGTGTAATAGGCAGGGTTTGTGACCACTGTTTTGCCGTGCGTGGTGGTGGTTTTGAACTTGAAATGCATGTTGTACGTGTTCAGAACAGCGTGTTTTGAAGATGTTATTTCCGTCCATGGGGCCATGTTCCAATTGGTGATTTCTCTGCCATTGGTCCAGTCACGACAGATTTCAAACTGTGTTTGGTTTGATTTCGCGCTTTCGATGTGCATGAGGCAGGGTTTGTCCAGTGTCTGCACGTGCACAATCAATTTCTGGCTGGCACACTCATGAAAAAGCGCAACAAAAATGCATGCCAACAATTCCGCGCGTGGCGCTCGGTGTACTGACATCAGACCGTCGTACACCAACACACGGGTACTTTTTTTGTGTGCTGTGTATATCAGCACACTTATATAGAGGGTGGGGTACAAACATAAAAGGTGTGGGTGCTCCCGTGGCACCCCGGGACCTGTGCAAATCGCTGGTGGTGTAAGGCCGCATTTGCGCGTAAAACAGTATCATTCGTGGGCTGCTCCGGCATCGAGGCTGAAGCATTTGCACTAGCACCGTCTATTCCACACCCACAGTGGATGTTGCGAAGCAGACGGTATTGGAAACTGTGTGTACATTTACACCACCACCGTGTGTCCACACACGCACACCTGATGCTGATGGTGGTTATTGGGAAGCCGCCGGTTTGTCGGGCGCCGTTGTGAGTTCATCTGCTGGTTCATCTTTTGCGGTGGTATCGGCATCTGCGGGGTCTTGGATGAGCACGTGGATGGATTCTGATGGAGCGCAGAGAGATGTGAGAGGTGTGTCTTCCTCTGCTGCGTCCTCTGGTATTGCTGAGATCGGGGCAGAGTTCGACGTTTTGGACGGCTTGGACCTGGGCCGCATCAACTGCGATTTTGTGGTGTGCGCAATTCGGATAATCGCGTTGTCGTTGCGACAGCAATCTTCGCTGTTTTCAATCTCACAGGTTACATGTTCCAAGACGTCTTCAATCGTGTAACGTGGCCTGTTGTGCAGCTCGTCCGCTGACTCGAAATCGTCACTGTCGTAGAGATCTTCCTCCCTATCGGCGTCCCAGCCGGTCTGTATGGCCTTGTTTTCGACCCTACAGAAGTTGATGGTGAGCATGATGTACACGGCGTCGAGAAATCCAATAAAAATCAAGGTCTGTGACACGTCTCTGTTTTTGTCATGCACGTTGTTGGCCACTTGCAGGGTTCGCAAGTAAGCAAAACAAATCAGCGCGCAGCACACCACCGAAATGGTCTTGTTGCGCACGCATTTCGTGATCAGAAACACGCAAACCCAGATGCACACTGGAATCGTGAATATATAGACGACCGTCACCCACTCAGAGAGCACCGTCTGAATAACATTGTGATGCAATCCGTTATTCCACTGGGCGTCTTGCTCCGTCACAAAGAGCGTGATGCTCAGCAAAACCGCAGCCAGACAGCTGAGAGAAGGCTGCAGTATTTCCAGAACAACAGGCAGTCGCACCGAGTCCGGAACTGTGGAGAGTGAAAACGGGACACAGAAACACGCGACCCACGTGGTGATTTTCTGTGCGATGTTGGGCTCTTGGAAGCTGCGCTCTGCCACGTCTATGATATCATCCAACACTGACGTGTTACTGGGCGACAGTAGCATAGCCTCGGACTCATCGTTGTGCAGAAGACTGCCAATGCTGTTTGGCGGAGCACCGTCTTGCTGTATGGTGTATCGCCTGCCTGAGGTGGCTGGTGGTTCCGTGTTGGTGTGCACACTCGTCATGTTTGCGGTGCCGTTGGACGAGGCTGGCGAGAGGGTCTGGACTTGCTGCGCCCTAGGTGCAAGCCTCGAGGATTGCGAAAAGAGTTGACTGTTCACCACCGTCACAATGGGACACAAGGACACAACGGACAAGAGTGCCGCCATGACCATCACAACAAACAGGATGGTGCGGTTGCTGTCTCGTTTCCACAAGAAGCCTCGTTTGCTTTCATCGTGGATGTTCTTGAACAAAAAGCCAAAGCACATTGCCAGGACACACGCAATGTTGTACATTGGAACACACAGAAACAGGATGAAGCAGGCCAACGCCACGGGATATTGTATGTACCACAGCTCCTCTCTGCTCACAAAAAGGCGGATTTCACGCATGCGATGGTCAAAGTCAACGGTCCGCAGAATCGAGGATTGTATGGTATACGTGTCCATGATAGTGCTCTGACTATCCACTCCGAGTGTGCTGGTCATGTTGTCCACAAAGGCTGATCGTTGACGAGAATTCTGCGAAGTTGCAGTGTCCACGTCTCGAGACTTTTTGATTGCGCGCTTGAACCGGCTCCACAGACACTGCAGACCGGTGAGACCAGTGTAGTAACAGTTGGAAACCAGAATGCTCAAGCAGCAGCACACGATCTGCTTGGCGAACAATTGGTCCGTTTGCAATGCCACCGAAGAAAACCCCAGACAGATGGACATGCTGCCCAAGAGACCCAACGCCATACCGAAGCGCATCATGTGTGGCCTGTAGTCGCTCTTTGACATCTTCTCTGCAAAACCGATCTCGCCTGATCTCCGGGCGTACAACAACCCCGTGCTATCTGCAGGTGTGTCCACACATATACTGTATATAGGTATGCTCTATTGTAAAACATGAACACATTGCGTCACTCCGTTTTTCGTCACTCGGTTTTGCGGGCCATCTGCGTATCATGATTTTTTGCTCTGGGTTTGTGCTGCGTTTTTCTTTGCGCAGAAACACCCCCTCCTCTGTCCCCCCGTGGCCAAGGATGTGAAAAAAAAATACAAACGCCAATGTGCAAAACGAGCAGATTTTGAAACGTATAGTTGCGAAATGTCGAATCCCAAAAAAACATCCTCCCATGCGCAAGATGAATATAATTCGTTCAGTGACGAAGAGATTGAGTTGGACAACAAGAAGACTACAGACAAACATGCGACCCACAAGAACTCACTTGCCCGAACTCCGGTTTGCTTGTTGGTTTTTGACACATACTATGCCAGATGCCCGGAACTATCGTAGGTAGACAAGCATACGCAAAAACCCTGTTTTGCATGCGAATTTAGTGTGACTGTGTTTGAAACTGTGCTCGCAGCAGAAAAAGCTGGCCAAGAAGAAGTCTCAGCCGACCAGTCAGGATATCAAGGACAAGATAGCAAAGCTCAAGCTCAACAAAAAGCGACTGGATCTGCGTAAAATTCAAGTGAATGCACGCGCCCTCTCAATTGACAGTAAACTTGAAGCAAACAAGGCGGATATGATGAAGTTGACGTGTTGTGCCGATTTGATGCCATGCAATTCGACTGCCTCTGCCAAGGCACATGCAAACGAGTAGCGAGCGTCTGTTGAGCGAGGCTTTTGAACCCTGAAACGTGCGCCGTGGCACACCGCCCTGAAAAAAAAAATACTCTAGTCGTGACAATTTAGCGCGTCTCGTGCCCTCTCTTGTTTCTGTTTTTTTGTTGCAATCTGTGGTGTTGTGGGGGCCCTCCAGACATTTGGGGAGCTTCACAGCTGCGAACTGGGTGTAGATGGATTTTAATGTTTCTTACTCCTCTTGCTGAGGTTACTCCTTAATAAACATTCCTACCTTGAAAATAAAATGAAGAACAAATCGTGTGTCTTTGCTGCTCTACCTGTCTGTCAACGGATGGCGCGGGTCACACGCCAAAATCAGCTGTGCACATGTTGTGTCGATATGCCGCATGCAGAGTGTCGAAATCTGTGGGTTTCGAGATGCGGTACACAAGTACGAATGCTTTTGTGTCAGGCCATGGCTTGTTTTGTGTATATGGAGGCCCAGAGGGGCCTACTTGGGCACTTTAGGCCCCTGAGGCTCATCTGGGCTTTTATGGGCCTTTTGGCCTCTGAGGCCTTTCAGGGTCTTGCAGGCCCAGGAAAGGCCTGTTGGCCTCTGAGGCCTTTCAGGGTCTTGCAGGCCCAGGAGAGGCCTTTGGGCCTCTGAGGCCTTTCAGGGTCTTGCAGGCCCAGGAGGGGCCTTTGGGCCTCAGGCCCAGCAGGGGCCTGTGGGCCTCAGGCCCAGCAGAACTGGCGATGCGGGATGAACCAAAAGTTGAGTTACGGTGTTTTTTTTTTGCACATCAAAACATGCAATTGACTTTGCATTGGTAGACTGGTGCTCATACACCAAAACTGCTTGTGCACATTGTGTCTCGATATGCCGTACGCAGCATGTCAAACTCCATGGGATTGGTGATCTGGTATTTCGATTGTTGTGCGCCAGCAGTGCATTCCACTGCTGCTTTGGCAACGGTTGGTTGTAACATGATTGTAGACCGGAGTACAGTGTCTGCCGTGGTGTCATGAATGAGCAACAAGAACTTGGTGTTTTCAGGGACAGCAGCATCCAAGGTAGCGTTTGCGAGAGATCCTGCAATGGGATCCGATGTTATTTGCAAGGTGTTACGCCAAGATGTCATGTTCTGATCAATGGACAGGACGAGAGTATTTGAGCTGTCAGGGGTTTCGAAAGTGAGTGTCAATGTGTGTACGGCAATTTCGTGTAGCGGTAACATGAAGAACTTGATTTCCAAAATCTGGGCAAGTATTAAGACCTCGTGCTGTGCTGTGACAATATGATATCCAGGCAATTGCGCTGCCTGGATATGGTTTGTTTTCAGTCGTGCCGACAGCACGCCATACCGTTGTATTACATCATCTAGGGGTGCGACATTGACGGAATATGAGAAACTATTTTGCTGTGGTGTCAAGGCTGCTTCGAATTCATCATTCAAATAGATTGCAGACATCTGAGAATCAATGGTCGCGCTGCGTAACACAGTCACGATTCCTGATAACCTGATGGTGTGAGTTTCTATGGCGTATTGAGAAAACGGCATCCATTTGATGTGAGCTGCCCCTTGCCATGGCACGTCTGTGCATTTGAAGGTGTTGGACTTGAAACTTGCTACGTTACCCTCCACCCACAGCTTTTTCCAAAGACCGCCTGCATAAAACGCACCTACACGATTCTGCTGTATACCACTCGCAAAGTCCAGGTATTGCTGCGTGTCCGAAGCGCACTCCACTTGCCCACCATTGCCAGAACCGTCGAACTCGTGTATACCGTACTTGAGTTTGAGCAAGCACGACGCTTGTGCGCATTTTCCTTGGCCTCGTTTTAAAAAAACATCGTCAAAAGTGCATGGCCGGCATATCCGGTCCGCGTGCGCCACCTTGTCAATCACTGTGCAATGGTCGCACTCCACGCAGTGGATGATGTTTTGGCTGTTGTGCCGTTGGAGAGCATTTCGTGTTGTCAGACCTTTAATTACGAAACACATTTTGCAAAATAGCAAGCAATTTTATAGCTTTCAAAAGCAGAGTAAGGGGTTTGAGGGCCCAAAAAATCACCTGGAACTCGCATCGTGCTGGAAGTGCAATCGTTTGTTTTGCGGACAATATGTGCACTGCTGTATGTGTACAGCGCCTGTTTGTGTAGTGGTTGTATTCGCAGGGCACGGTTGGCATGTGTGGTGCCATTGTAGGGGTTTGTACGTGCCAATAGCACATGGACGGCACTCGGTGAAGCGATTGTTTTGCGGAACTGCCACATCCTCAAATCCAACCACGCACTCGTATTTCGAGCGTCCCTCGTGCCACTGGCTGTGTTGCAGCAGTTCGAGCGGTATATTGCGAACTTCACAAGACCGTTTCCATGAGACGTTGAATATAAGTTTGTACACGGGACAGAATAGGCAGCTCCGCACCTCCGCATCAAAGTATTTGCGCTGCGACGCGTCGCATGTATCCGTGTAATCTACCGGCAGCGTATCTCTGTCCGCTCTGCATTCGCACGACTCGCATATGTCGCCTCCAGCGACTTGACAATTGACACAAGACTCCGCTGACGTAGCCGCTGATGCCCCAGAAAAGGTACCACTTTCACACGGCACGCACTCGGACGAATCCTGGGTCTGGTACTTTCCAGGCACACACTCGGTGCATGTTTCGTCGGGGTTGGTTCCTTTCGAATACCCCTGGTTGCACACACAATCAGATTGCAGTGTGCTTTGTTGTGGTGAATTCGAGTTTGCTGGGCAGGGTTGGCATGTATTGGTGTCCGCACCCAGTGCAGAGGAGTACTCGTTTGCCTTGCAATCGCTGCATGCCTGATTTTCCTGCGTATCCTTGTATGTGCCTGCGACGCACTGTGCACAGGACTCGCCGACACCATCTGCAGACACATAGCCATAGCCTTTGTTGCAGGTGCAGTCTGTTTCACCCCCCAGTGAATTGGAGTGTGTGTGACAGGCTTCGCAAGTCGTGCTTGTGCCGGTGTACCCGGTATTGCATACACAATCGGCCAATTCGTCGCTCCCTTGCAAGTTTTGTGTGTTTGTTTTTTCAGGGCACATCTCGCACTTATCGGCGCCCTCCGCGGCATTGAATTTGCCAGGCTGGCATCGTTGACAGGTGCTCGTTCCAGTGTCTGGCAGGAAGGAACCAGGCTGGCATTGTTCGCAGGTGCTCATTCCAGTGCCTCGCTGGAAGGAATTAGACTGGCATAGTTTGCAGGTGCTCGTTCCACTGTGTGGCTGGAAAGAACCGGGCTGGCAAAGTTTGCAGGTGCTCATTCCAATACTTTCCTGAAATTTTCCCGACGAGCACAAGACACATTCCATTTGCCCAGTATTCTCTTGATATTCGCCAGTTCTACAGTCTTGACATGCTGAAGCCTCCTGTGAGGAAAACTTGCCCTTGCTGCAATCTACACAGGTCTGTTGTTGCACGGATCTACACCCATCAATACCCTGAAGATACCCAACGTTGCATGAACAGTCTGATTCGGAAGTACTCTGTGGAGGCGAGTTGGAAAACGGGGGACATGCCTGGCAACCCATATTAGATTTGGTGCCAAAACGGGGGTCCACAACAGTTAATTGGTACGTCGACTGACCGCACGGTGAACAACATTCCGCGCCAGAACATTGTGCTGTTGGAGCGTGATACTGTCCCCATGGACAATTGAAACAATACGCGTTGAAGTATTGACCGGGTCCACAAATGGTGCCCGCACCAAGTGTGGCAAATTCCAGCAACAACAACACACAACTCAATGAAATGCGATATTTAGACACCATCTATGTTTTGAGATTTGCAATAGTCTTGAGAGGTATGTTATGCGATTGCCACGACCCACGTCTTACTGGACAGGCCCAGCAGGGATCAGGTCAATCTATCAGTAAGGTGGTATACGCTCAGACTGATGACGTCTCCCCAAAATCTCGGTTCCAATTCAATATTGGTTTTTTTGTTTTATATATATACAATAAATACGCAAACGTGACACTCATTTGCATAAGTCAGCTGGAATTACGCGGTGTGCGCAGAGTCAAGTACTGACAAAAACGAATGCAGAATTGCCCAATGTTGGGCTTTGGGTTTGAGGGTACAAGCCTACTGGAGGAAAGAAAAGTGGATTTCAACATTGTCTTGTATGTCAAGACAATGTTGAACAAAAACATGAACAAAGTAAATGCATTGTATGCTCGTATTGCACCCTTCAAAGTGTAAGGATACAATGCCTGGCCCTACTGACAAGTCGTGAGACACATCCTTGTCCAGCGTAAAAAGTGTGCAGTTGCGACAGCCAACGTGATGCATAAAACGTCGACATGGTGTTGCATCGGCAGGTAGTGCTCAAGCAGGACACGTGCCGCCTGTCAATCAATCAAGTACACCGCAGAGCTGAAGAAGGATTGTCGCGTGCGGCACACACATTTTTGCAACACGAAACTGCTGTGCGCCAGCCAGAACCTGTGCACATAGCGCAGCTCGACGTCCCCGAGCAGGCCGATGCCATGATGGTCGACGAATTTTAAAATATAGTTCTGCTGTGGGAGTGCGCCACTGTCTCTGATTTTTCGCAATGCTGAGGCTGATGTTGTTGGTAAAATCTGCACCCCACAATGAAGTTCCTTGCAGCAGGTTTTGCTGTACATGTGTTGACACCAATTTGAAGTTTTCGTTTTTGAAATGGCGGCCTTGTGGGATTCCACGAGGCCCACAGCCCTGAACGGGAGGGGGGGGGTCAAGGCGGTAGAGTTGCTAAAATAGGCATAGGCTCCTGTGTGTCTCCGTCAAAGCTAGAGCCGTAGTCCATAATGACTTCAGTTTTGCCTGGGATCCTGGCTGTGGCAACGAGCACCGTCAGAGCCTGTGGGAGTTTGTTGATGACAACATTGAATTGCTTGTAAACAGCATTGTTTGGTGGGTCGTCTTCGTGAAAATGTCCGTTGGCCGCAGCGCCGATAAGCATAGCCTGTGGATTAATAGAAAACACCACGTAATACCCGGGTTTATTATTTTGCGCATGTATGTGATACGATTGTCTATCGATGGGTTGGTCATGAAAACGGACCTCACTGCTGCACATCACAGCACATATTTCCCCCGGTTGCACAACACAACTGCTTCTGACAAACAAACCATGATGGTCGCGCCCATCCATCGTAGGGTGCACAAAACCTGAACGGTCCACTCTAGTTTTTCTGATACCGCAATACTCGCACAAAACTGCCATAACTGCAGCGAGATTCGGGTAATTTTTTTCTCCCAATGCTTGCGTACACTTGTCCTTGGTGTTTATCCAGTTTGTCAACCACTTTTCGGTATCGATCTCTTCCTGTGTCATATCAGGTTCTTGTTTTGCAGGGGCTGCATTACCGTTATTCCGGGTGTGCGGATGCAAACGTGCAACTGGCTCCATAGCTTGAGCCAAGATACGTTGTCTGGCATATGTTGGTGTCACGCTTGGTTCATTGTGCATGCACAAAGTGTTGCAAAGACAGTGCTGCGAGTTGTCACAGACGTCCGATCGAGGGGCCTTGCACGGGGTTTGCCATCCCGCGAAAGCATCGTCTTTGCTTTGAGCCATACATCGTGCAAGCTCCCTATCGACATAATTGTTGGTGCGATGCTGCTGCTCCGGACAACTAGGACACCCTGAGACCGGACGAAAATGATATTTTATGTCACCGCAGGCCATGATGACCCGATTCGTCGTGCACATACTTTTTTTTTGCCTGCTTATATATCTTTTCGAGATGCCACAAGGTGTGCTCAAAAGTATCGCATGCGATGGCATATATCATTTCGAGTTGCCTCCAGGTGTGGTATGAGCATCGCCCATTTTTATACAACTGCCCGAGAGCCGACCGTATATAACACATGCGCATATACTCAGCCGACCGAGCTCTCTGTGATCTATACTCATGTACACTTTCCCATGCCACCACCACGCATGCTATCCGATCGCATATATCGATTACGAGATTTTTCTGGGACCACTTGCGCTCTACGAATGGGAAGAGCTTTCGCAATTGGACGTGGACCGTGCGCATCTTCTCGTCCGCTGGCATCTTGCAAATTTTCGAGGCTGAACGCAGTCGTTTTTTGGCAAAAAGCTGCGCACACTGTGCGCAAAAGGATATTTGTGATTTCAGGCAGGCGTGCCGGGCTCGAAATATGCGTAGCACCGAGCCTTTTGTGCTGCACAACCATTGATTCGACAAGATTCGCTACGACGTGGGTGAGACTGGCTCCGAGTCCGAAGCCGAGCCCCAAATCGGTGAAAGTGGTCGATGCGACCGTGGCCTACTGCAGGCCTTGTGAGGAGACCCCATGGGGCGAATCGTGGGGGGGGGGGCGAATGGTGTGCTCGGGCGAAAGGTACACACGCGGGCGCAGACCCACCCCGAGATCACAGAACACATGCGCGATATAGGCGCGTTGACGGGTCTACGGCATATTTTACACAACACTATTTTATCTGTCAACTCGCATGGCCTAGAACCCGTTTGGATCAAATTTTCGCGATTTCCGCTTGTCCAGTCCATGCGTGTATTAAAGCTTTATCCAGAGCACTGAGCCAGCTCAGTCGAATAGTCGTTTGCAGGTACATTCTCATATCATATATAAGCAACTCGAGATTGGTTTGAGCGTATTTTGCTGATCCTCTTTTGGAACCAGCAGCAACACCCATGTCGGATGATATTCAAGGGCTTGGCAAGCGCGCGAGCTCGCGCAAAACAAGCGCCCCGGAGCGCTATGCCTCAGCGGGCTACAATGTGAGCGCCGAGAAACGGCGCGCTTTCCCCGAAATTGCCACGGGGGGCGGCCCTGTTGGGGCCTCAGGGGGCCCCTTGGGGGGTGCGGGTAAGGCGGCAGATGCGCCGCCTGACAGTGCGAGTCTCATCAAGAAACGTACAAAGGCGTTCATTCGCCACATGCTCGATGGCCCTGGGAACAAAAATCTTCGCCGTATTGTGGTAGGTGGGCATGAGCATCACGAGGAGTTTGGGTGTGGCATGCTGCATGTGAACGACATTAAGGATTTCCACTGGGACCTGATGAAGATGATGCATGAAGACACGGAAGGCATCTGGCCCGTCGGATCTGACACGACCTGGCCCGTGTACTCCATGCTTCGCCAGAATGGATTCAAGGAGATGTATTTCGGACAATTGATGTTTGGCGATCCGGTGAAAGAGCGTGGAGCCCCTCCCGGAGAGATGATGTGGTATAGGCGATACAGGTATACCCATCAGAACCGTCTGGACGCCGAGGGCGAGACACCCTTGTCCGAGTCTGGTGTGTTGGCCCTTGCCACCGCTGGCTGAGTTTCGGTAGAGTGACCATGCACCGCAATGCTTGCTGGAATACAGCATCAATTTTTTTTGCGTTTTGATTAAAAGCCCGTGTGTTCCTTCATTGAGTTTGCATGAATGGAGCAAAGTGTGAGAACCCTCAGACGTGTGCGAGTCGCCGGCCACTGTCAGAGTCAACTGCTACCTGGTTGGCATGTTTTCAGCGCGTCGGAGAGACTCATTCATGTTTTTGCTTTTACAAGACAGACAGGACAGAACAGCTATGAACTGGGTGTCTATGTTTTTGATTGTTTCTTACTCCTCTTGACGAGGTTAATTTTCAATAAACACTCTTGAATTAAAAAAAAGGGATTTTATTGGGCTTTTACAGAAACATAGTCGGCACCGCTGTTTTACCCCTAAAGCCCTCTTTATGTGCTACTGGCCACTGTCGTGGGCGGCTAAAGGAGGTCATTGGGCGGCTCCAGACGTGGCGGCCTTCTCCCTCGCAAATGTCGTGGCCTTCTCCCTCACAAGTGTCGTGGCCTTCTCCCTCGCAAGTTTCTTGGCATTCTCCTTTGCAAGTTCATTGGCATTCTGTATCGCAACTTTCTTGGCAATTGCCGAGATGCATTGCGTGGTGTGGCACATCCTCTCCTGCTCGAGCGGGAGAATCGAAGACGTGATTGCAGGCCTGTTGCACTTGCTACAGATGCCATTCACCACACGCCTGACGCGTGCGGCGGGCGGGTTCTTCCGACCCTCCGACACAGCCACAGCCAGAGTCTTTGCGGCAGCAATGTCAGCAAAAACAGCCGTCCTGCCCATGGGGATGTCCTTGGACGGGATAAACGCGTACTGACGCTGTGCGACCGGAATATTGCGGGCGAAGATGCACGGTTGCGAGGTTTTTGCATTGCAGATGCCGTTGCACTCGTCAAAGCGCATGTTGTCGAAGTCGCTTCCAGTGCCATCTTCGCCGCGCCACTCAATTGCATGCAAGCCCGGTTCATCACAATTGTCGTCGGGTCCGGCCACGATTCCACAGGTGTTGTACTCGCTGACAAGATTGCGCTGACAATCCTCACACATCTTTTCCATAAGTTCTCCATACCCGTACTCACTATACGACCTCGCATCGTCGGGTGTGGGGACCCTCTTACGTTTCTGGTACTCTAGCTCGAGGGGGTGGACCCATGAAAACGACGCAATAATGTCAGCCGGCAGGTTCGCCAGATCCCACTTGGTCCCACAAAACAGAGTGCACTCGGTCGACAGAACCCTGCCTTGCCTCAGAGATTTGGGAAGCGCAACTTCGATGTATTCAAAATAACGCCTCGAGAGTGGACCTTCTCCCATAAATTCTGCGTGGGGATGATCTGCCCACGGCACATCATCGTCCCACGGCTTCATATCAGATATGATGGTTGGCAAAAGTGAGTTATACTACACCTTTGAACCTAGCCCTGTCCGGGTGAGAGGGTCAAAACGCTACTCGTTCAAATGCGATTGTATTATATACATTTCATGCACCCAACATTTACGTTTTGTAAAACACGGCTCCACGCCCCCTGTTTTTATAAACCCATCAACGGCGCCCCCGTATTTTTGTTTTGATGCAAGGGTGTTTATCAAGGTGCAACCTTTAGCAAAGAGCTGGCTCTTGTTTGTACTGCCGATGTCTTCTTCTCGGGTGACTCAGTCGACAGAGAGACCAGTGCTCGTCAAATGATTATGAGCCATAGTGTCCGATCTTATGCATGGCAAGCGAGTTTTACATATATATAAACAGCCTCATGACAATGTATGCTTTTTGATACTTAAGAAAGTGGGTTAGCAAAACAGAACATGCCTGCCACAAAGTTGTACGAGTTTTTCTTGAGAGATGTCAAAAATTTCACGGATTGCTCCGAGCACTTTCTCCAAGACGTATTCGCACTGTCGGAAAAAGTCAGCTACTTGCCTGGGGAAATTCTGAGAACAGCAGGCAGAAAGAATACGCATGTTTGGGTTGTGTTTAGTGGCAAAGTGCACATAGTCGACGGGAATGACACTGTTCTTGACAGAAATGATGTTGTCGGCATCTATTCACAAATGAATGAACTGGGATTTTGTGTATATACAGCATATGCCGCACGAGAGGGAGCAATTTGCCTAATAATTTCGCAGCAATTATTGAATACCATGTTCAAAAAATATCCACTAGACAATGTGATAATAATGCGCAACACTTTAAAATGTGCCAATAGGAGACCTCGAGCACACATTCTGGCTGCCATGCAGATGCAAGTGAGCAATAGCCAAAGTCATTTTGGAGAGGGCTCTGTGAAGAATTTAAACCCAAATAAATACTCACATAGTGAAAACAGAACATTTTCGAAAAGTGCTCCAACCGTGTTGGAATTTCCAGCATCCACAAAGGCTCATTCGACGCTTGGGAATGAAATGGTCCCTGAAGGCTCTTTGTCTGTCCTCAAATTAAATTACGGAAACAACTACACAGAAGACTCAATGAGTAAAATTCGCTCAAACGGATTCGCATGTCGTCAAGAAAGAACATTTTCGAAAAGTGGTTCCAACGTCTTGAAATTTCAAGAATCGATGGACAGGCGTTCGATACTGGAAATTCAAAGAGATGGACAAGACTGTCTGACGGAGATGGATATACGACTCAATGCAGTGTTTATGACTGAGCATGCTAACTGTATCGCGCAAATAAATTTAGAAAAATCCAAAAGCCTGGCACAAGCGACCTTTCAGAGAGCGAGGCGGCACAGTGCTAACATTAGTGGTGGCGCGCTGTTTTATTCAAATGTGATTTTACAAGAAAAATATAAAAGCGCGACAGAATATGTCACAAATGGCCAAACCTCCCATTTGAAACTCGGACATACGCTCAAATTTTGGAATTTCAGATGCGCGTGCTTATCATGTTGGGTGATGGTTGCCGTGTATGTGACTTTGTTTAGCAATGCCTCGCCTTTTCACTGGACAGAGACATAGTTTCATAAAAACACAAGCTGCCTTGTTTTTGTATAGATGCGAACAAACACGGTTTTGATATGGTCTTTATTAATAAACAATTCTCCGATTCTCCAATAGCTTTTGCCGGTGGCATGAAGTTTCCCAGGACGGTCCTGGGGATTCCACAGCCCGTTTTGGGGGGTACCAGACCGTTTTGAAGGGGTCCCAGACGGTCCTGGGGATTCCCCAGACCGTTTTTTTGGGGGGGGGGGTATCAAAACCCTTTGAAAAACTGCCACGTTTTGTTATTCCACAGTATGGTGCGGCACGGGAGAGCAATGGTGGTGTCTTTGCAGAAACATGTGGAGTACAATGGTCGGGTGGGGAACATTTTGTCCTGCTCCGAAGCGAGTGTGGATGCGCGGGTATGCGTTTGTTTGGATGGAGATGGCAAGCAG
>Ga0105053_10006219_pt1 | contig 16548 bp, 16 predicted proteins | sample BON01_FD_78093 | JGI IMG/M metagenome (GOLD analysis project Ga0105053, IMG submission 78093) | Freshwater microbial communities from Lake Bonney liftoff mats and glacier meltwater in Antarctica - BON-01 | ecosystem: Environmental > Aquatic > Freshwater > Ice > Glacier meltwater | place: Lake...
ACAATGACCCAATTACCCTGGCTTGACCGCAGTTTACGAGTTCTGCAGGATTCCTGAACGATGGCCGCTCAGGTGCCATAGGCGCGGTTGACGCGCATCACCGAATTGACCGCCTCAAGCAGCGCCTCTGCGACCCAATCGCAATCGGCGAGTGACAACCGCGCCGGCAAGCGCACGTCGCAGGCCCGCATCAGCATGGCGCGCGTTTTGGGCAGCGCAGGGGCAGTTCCCAGAAACTGCCAGTTCCAGAATGCACGGGCATTGTCCCGGCTGGCCCCAAACACCTGCACCTTGATGCCGTACTCAGCCGCAGCCCCAACAAACGCGCCGATCTGTGCGCTGTCCATCCCATCCAGATTGAACTGGATCGAATCCGGCGCGCGCAATTCCGGCGCGAGTTTGTGCGGCACCGTGATCCAGTGAGATTGATTCAGCCGGTCTGCCACATGATCGTGATTGCGTCGACCATCGCTGACGCGGCGGGCAAGCTCTGGTAGTTGGGGCCGGATTATCGCGGCAGAAAGCGTGTTCAGGCGCAGATTATACAGCGGAAGTTGGTTTTGCCAACGCGCAAACGCCGATTGCAAGACCGGGTGTTTTTTCCAGTTATGCTCATAAGCACCCGACATGATCACCGCGCGGGCGACAAGATCGGCATCGTCGGTCACCATGATCCCGCCTTCACCGGCGTTGATCAGTTTGTAAGACTGAAAGCTGAAACAGCCGACGCGTCCGATCGTACCGATATTGCGGCCGTGCCAAGTCGTCCCGAGCGAATGGGCCGCATCCTCGATGACCGGAATTCCCGCCGCATCACAGAGGGTCATGATCGCATCCATGTCCGACGTATGGCCACGCATATGGCTGATCATCACCGCCTGCACATCAGGCAGTTTTGCTGCAAAATCATCCATGTCGATCCGGTAATCGTCACCGCATTCACAAAGCACCGGGGTAAGGTCAGCATGCACGATAGAAGAGGGGACCGCTGCGAATGTGAAGGCAGGGATCAATACCTTGGCGGCCTGCGGCAGCCCGAGCGCCTTGAGCGTCAGGAACAGCGCCGCCGAACAAGAGGAGACAGCGAGTGCATATTTCGAGCCAAGCAGCGCCGCGAACTCGGCTTCCAGCAGCGCAACCGGCGAATCATCGTTGGTGTAGCGGAACAGGTCGCCGGTTTGCAGAATCCGTGTGACTTCAGCTAATGCGGCTGCGGGGATCGGCTCGGCATCGTAAACATTCGGGGCGTTATGGCGAAGCGTTTGCGGTAGCATATCTTCAGCTTTCCTGAATACTCATTTAGGAAAAACCTACCATGTGGCCTGTAACAAAGCCATGACTTTTACGGTTCAGCGTTCGGTGCCTGGCGGAAATGAGCGGGAAAGGGCTGAAGGTGGAGCAACGGTTTGCGGCAGGGAATGCCAGCGCGTGTTGCGTTCAATCGGTTTCATATCCAGCAGACTTGAAGAAGTTGTAGCATTTACTCGGTGAAGAGGTCGCAGACATGCCCAACAGCTTGCCATAGGCCTTCGCAGGTCCGCGCTGCGGCTCCATCACACGCCAATCCGGTCAGTGGCAGGGCAAGGCGTTGATCGGAGGCAGGCGCAAACCATTGCGCGATGCCCTCTATGTGCCCGCATTGGTTGCCATGCGGTTCAATCCGGACCTCAAAGTCAAAAATGAGCACCTGCGTGAGCCAGGAAAATCCGCCAAAGTCGCCATCATGCGAAAGCTCATCGAGATCGCAAACACTCTGATCCAAAATGACCGCAAATGGGTCCACAAAGCGGCTTGACCACGACGGATACCCTAGATTCCCAACCGGTCGCGCAGCGCGAACCAGGTCATTGCCAAAGTCAGCAGCGGCGCCCGCAATGTGGCCCCGCCGGGGAACTGCGGGACTGGCAATGCCGACATGACATCGAAACGTCCCACTTGCCCGGCCACTGCCTCGGCCATGACCCGACCCGCCATACCGGAGAGTGCGACCCCATGGCCCGAAAACCCTGCTCCCGACAGGATATTGGGGGCGATCCGCGCGACATGCGGCAGGCGCGACATAGTGATACCCAGCGTTCCCCCCCAGGAATAGTCAATCCTGGCACCCGAAAGTTGTGGGAACAGCTTGACCATCCGCTGTCGCAGTTTGGGTGCCAGATCGGCGGGAAAACCGAGCGTATAACTTTCACGGCCACCAAAAAGGAACCGCCCATCCTCCGACATGCGGTAGTAATTCACCACAAACTTGCTATCTGCCACGGCAATATCACGCGCCAGAACCGCAGCCGCCAAGGGCCCCAGCGGTTCTGTTGCTGCGATAAAGCTGTTGATCGGCATGACACGTGCTGAAACGGCGGGCGCCAAATCCGGCAGATAGCCGTTGCCGGCAAGAATCACATGGTCAGCGGTCACCCGCCCCGACTTGCAATGCAAGGTGGCGGGGCTGCCGCGACTGATGCGCAGCACTTCGGACCGTTCGTGAATAATAGCGCCAGCAGCTTCTGCCGCACGGGCGAGGGCGAGGACGTAGCGAAGCGGATGCACATGCCCGGCGCCGTTGTCGAGGATGCCACCCTTGTAAAGTGGCGACTTGACCAAAGCCTGAAACGCCGCCTGATCGAGTACCTCAATCTGGTCATAGCCATAATGCGTGTTCAGGTGCTCCGCCTCGCGGCGCATTTCGCGCGCTTCGAGAACGGAATATTCGCCATGGGCCACGCCGGGGAGATAGCGGGCGCCGGGTGCCTCGGATGCACAGAAATCCCGCACCTGCGCCTTGGCGTCCTCTGCCAGATCCCAGAGCGCATGCGCCTGACCCCTGCCCAATCTGGATTCAAGCCACCTCTGCCCCTTGTTATACCCGGACCCGACCTGCCCGCCGTTGCGCCCCGACGCACCGAAACCAGCGCGATGCGCCTCAAGCACGACAACGCGCAGCCCCTTTTCGGCGAGCGTCCTGGCTGCCCAAAGCCCGGTATAACCTGCACCGACGACGCAGACGTCAACCCGCAGGTCACCGGGCAAGGCTGGCCGCTCTGCCGGAATCTCGGCACTGGCGGCGTACCAGCTGGGCGGGTAGACCCCGGGTTTGTCGTTGCGATAGAGTGGGTTCATACGTTCAACAGCAGATGTTCACGTTCCCACGGGCTGATGACCTGCAGGAATTCGTCATGTTCGCTGTGTTTGACGATCGAATAGACCCGCGCAAAATCCGGACCCAGCACCTCGTGCATTTCCTTGGCCTCGTCGAACAGGGCCAGTGCTGCGCGCAGACCCTGCGGGATATCCTCTTCGGCTTTGTAGGCGTCGCCCTGAAACCGTTTGTCGGCCCAGATTTCGTTCTTCATTCCCAGATAGCCACAGGCGAGTGATGCCGCGATGCAAAGGTAGGGGTTACAGTCCATCCCGGCCAGACGGTTTTCGATCCGCCGCGATTCGGGCGGTGAAATCGGGACACGAATGCCGGTTGTGCGATTGTCGCGGCCCCATTCCAGATTGATCGGCGCCGAATTGTTGCGCACATACCGCCGGTAACTGTTCACATAGGGCGCGATCACCGCGATCACCGACGGCATATGCTCTTGCAGTCCGCCGATGAAGTGAAAGAAGGCGTCAGTTTCACCCCCCTGCGGTCCGCAGAACAGGTTACGGCCCGTAGCCGTGTCGACGACTGAATGGTGCACATGCATGGCAGAGCCGGGCTCGCCCTCGATCGGCTTGGCCATGAAGGTGGCGAAACAATCGTTCTTGAGCGCGGCCTCGCGGATCAGGCGTTTGAAGTAGAACACTTCGTCCGCCAGTTTGACAGGATCGCCGTGGCGCAAGTTGATTTCGAGCTGACCGGCGCCACCCTCTTGGGTGATCCCGTCAATTTCGATCCCCTGAATCTCGGCGAACTCATAGATGTCGTCGATCACCGGGCCGTAATCATCCACCGCACTCATCGAATAGGCCTGCCGCGCGGCGGCGGGGCGGCCGGTGCGGCCCATCATGGGAACAATCGGTTTGGCAGGGTCGCTGTGTCGGGCGACGAGGTAGAACTCCATCTCGGGTGCCACCACCGGAGTCCACCCTTCGGCCTTGTAGAGTTCTACCACCCGCTTGAGCACATTGCGCGGTGCACATTCGATGGGGCGTCCCTTGGTGTCATAGGCGTCGTGGATCACCTGCAGTGTGCCATCGGCGGCCCAGGGCGCGGCAGAGGCTGTTGACAGATCAGGGCGCAGGGTCATGTCCGGTTCGGTGTCGCCTCCGGGGCCTGCAGCGTCGCCCCAGTCACCTGTGATGGTCTGAAAGAAGATCGAGTTGGGCAGGTGAAAATACTGCTGCCGTTCCCATTTTGAGGCAGGCACAGCTTTGCCGCGCGAAATGCCGGGAAGATCGGGGATGATGCATTCGACTTCGTCGAGACGGTTCTTTTCGAGATAGATCCGGGCGGCGTCAGGAATATGATTGATCCAGTTGCTCACGATACGAGCTCTCTTTTCTTGAAGAAGCCTGCGATCTGGCGGGCCAGACGGGCATTGTCGATTGGGGCGGATACGGCAGAAGCAGCTGTATCAAGCAAGGTGTCAGGCACCAGGCCGCGCCCGCGTTTTTCAACCAGTTCAGCCAGAAAATCAGGGCTGAATTCTGGATGCGCCTGCACACTGAAGATCTTGTCGCCGTAAACGAGAGCCGCATTCTCGCAAAAGGCATTGCTGGCGCAAACTTCTGCTTCGGCGGGCCGGACGGTGACCTGATCCTGATGCCAGGCGTTCAGGGCAACAGGTTCGCCCCCCCAATCGTAAATCTGCCTGCCAACGGACCAGCCACCACCATATTTTTCGACCTTGCCACCCAGGGCCTGCGCAATGATCTGATGCCCGAAACATACGCCGACAAGTGGCACACCGGCGGCATAACAGTCGCGGATGAACGCTTCGAGTGGCGGGATGAACGGGTGATCCTCATAGGCCCCATGTCGCGAACCGGTGATGAGCCACCCTTCTGCATCATGGATGCCGGAGGGGAATACCATTTCCACAACAGGCCAGGTCTGAAAGGTGAGTCCCTGTCCGGCGAGCAGCTTTTCGAACAGGTCGTTGTAGTCCCCATGCGCGGGGCGCAGCGCGTCTGGCGCGTGGCCCGTCTGCAGGATGCCGATTTTCATTAGAACACCGTGGTTTTTGATCCCCGCAAGCTATCCTTTGGCCGATCAAAGGGCAACGGGGATCAGCGAATGATCTGTGGCCGTACCCGCAACTTTGCCCGCCGGTCCTGTGGCAAATGCCGGTTGAGCCGCTGATTGATCAGACCAAAGACCCCGATGATAATCAGGGTCAGCAAGATGAAATAGCCCGCAAGGATTGGATATGGCACGAAAGGGTTGAAGGTCTTGTCGGCGAAATAGCTGGCATAATAGAGCGCGTCGCCGCGCTGTTGCGTCGCAGGAAATCCGCTGAAGAACACCAGTGTCGTGGCGTGAAACAGGAAGATCGCTTCGTTCGTGTAGGCGGGCCAGGCCAGCCGCAGCATCGTGGGCCAGATCACCCGGCGAAACCGGGCCCAACCGGACAGGCCATAGGCATCTGCCGCTTCGGTATCGCCCTTGGGAATGGATTGCAGCGCTCCGTAAAAGATTTCAGCGCTATAGGCGGCGGTATTGAGAAACAGGACCACCAGTGCTCCGGCCCAGGCATTGGTCAAGGTGCCAAGACCCGGGTATTGCAGCTTGAGGCTCAAAAACAGGAAATAGGCGAAAAAAAACTGGATGAACAAGGGTGAGCCACGGAATATAAAAATGAACCATTCCGCCGGTTTACGCAGCCAGATCCGGTGTGATCCTTTGCCGAGTGCGACAACCGTGGCGAACACGAAACCCGCCAGCAGCGAGAAAAGCCCAAAATAGATGTTCCAGATCATACCGGACCCGATCAGCGTGAATTGCTGACACAGCGTAAAATCCGATGCGGGCAGCAGCCGTTCGCCGTAGCCCAGCGAGCGCAGGCCATAATCGGCTATGGTTTGCAGGCAGCTCATGTGGCGGCCTTACGCTGGGCTTCGCCGCCGCTTGTGGCCTGTCCGAAGGTCAGCCTTTGCATGATCCGGCCGAGCACGACTTCGGACACCTTGGTGAAGGCAAGATAGAACACCAGCAGGAACAGGAAATACCACATCCGCCAGTCGCCATGCGGGTAATCGGTGAATTGCGGGGTCTTGGTTCCGCCCAGTTCGCGCGACCAGTAGACGATGTCCTCCACCCCCAGCAAAAACAGGAGCGGCGTGGATTTAATGAGCACCATCCACAGGTTAGACAGCCCCGGCAGGGCATAAACCCACATTTGCGGCACAAGGACCCGCCAGAATGTCTGGCGGGTATTCATGCCGTAGGCCTCGGCGGTTTCCAGTTGCGGGCGCGGCACGGCGCGCATGGCGCCGTAGAGGACGTTTGCCGCGAAGGCGCCGAAGACGATGGCGAAGGTCAAAACCGCGACGCCAAAGCCATAAACCTCATGAATCCATTGGGATGCGTTGGAAAGCGGGAGTTTTGCGGCGGTGCAGACGATGAAATCATTGCCCTGGCGAATCGGTTGATCCCAATCGGGGCATTTCCACTGGTGGCGCAGCCATTCGAAGCCCTGATCCAGCGCGATCACAAAAAATAAAAAAAATGCAATGTCCGGCACGCCGCGCACGACCGAGATATAGGCTTTGCCCAACCACTGCAGCGGCAGGAACCGGCTGCGCGCGGCCATGGCCCCGCCAAAGCCAAAGGCCATCGCCGCCGGTGCGGTAATCGCGAGCAGCAAGAGTACCGTTCCGAACGCCCAATAAAGGCCCAGATGCTTGCCCGTTGTCAGGTAGCACAGGTACCAGTTGAGCCCGGCGAGCGTTTCAGGTGTGGCGCAGGATGCGAACATCGCGGGTCAGGGACGGCATATCGCTATGCCGTCCCGAATGTCATCAATAGGTCTGGGTTTCTTCGCCGAACCACTCGATCAGCAGCGCGTTGAGCGTACCGTCAGCCTTCATGGCCGTGATTTGCGCATCAAAGGTGTCGCGCAGCTCAAGGTCGGTTTCGCGCAGTCCCATGCCGATTCCGCCGCCCAGCGGGACGGGTTCGCCCACGAACATCAACTCGCCACCCGACGCTTCGACTATGGGCAACAGATAGTCATAATCGGCGAATACGGCATCAGCCTCGCCGTTGCGGACGGCGGCGATGGTTTCGTCGGGGGTCGCATATTCGAGCAGGGTTGCGCCTGACTCGGCGATATAGCCGGCCTGAATGGTCGAGGTCTGGGCGGAGACGACACCGCCCGCCAGATCGGCCGCGTCAGAGACAGCGACATAGGCGGAGGCGGTGGGCGGGTAGTAATCCTGCGTGAAGTTGATGACTTCGTCGCGTTCGGCAGTGATGCTCATCCCGGCGATGATCGTGTCGTAGTTGCCGGAAACGAGGTTGGGGATGATGCTGTCCCACTCGTTCGTCACCCATTCGCAGGTCAGGCTGGCGCGGGCGCAAAGCTCGTTGCCAAGCTCGATCTCGAAGCCATCCACAGTCCCGGCGTCATTGATGAAGTTATACGGAGGATAGGCGCCTTCGGTGCCCATGCGTATAACGTCCTGGGCCAGTGCCAGACCCGATGAAAGTGCCAGAGCGGCAGTTGCAAGCAGCAGTTTCTTCATTATCGTTCTCCCTTTGGTGTTTTGATGAAGTCAGAGATCAGGTCGGTTCGCCCGAGACGAACCAGCGGGCTTCGAGCATTTCGAGCGTGCCGTCGGCGCGCATTTCGACCAGAACGGCGTTGATACGGCGAGCGTCCGGATCATGCCGCCGCCCCTGCCGACAGAAAACCGCGCAGACGTTCGGACCTTGGTGCGCCAAAGAGTTGGTCTGGCGCGCCTTCTTCTTCGATCAGGCCCTTGTGCAGAAACACGACATGATCGCTCACATCGGCGGCCAGGCGCATGTCATGCGTGACGATGATCATGGTGCGGCCCTCTTCGGCCAGGGCCTTGATCACCTTGATGACTTCCTGTTCCAGTTCGGGGTCGAGCGCGGATGTGGGCTCGTCAAACAAGAGCGCCTTTGGCTCCATGCAGAGCGCGCGCGCGATGGCTGCGCGCTGCTGCTGACCGCCGGAGAGCATGGCCGGGTAGGCATCTGCCTTTTCGGCGATACCGACCTTTTCCAGATAGGCGCGCGCCGATGCCTCGACCTCTTTGGGATCACGTTTCAGCACGGTCAGTGGTGCTTCCATCACGTTCTGCAGGATGGTCATATGCGCCCAGAGGTTGAACTGCTGGAATACCATCGACAGATTGGTGCGGATGCGGATGATCTGGTGCCGGTCGGCAGGGCGGCGCTGCAGCCCGGTGCCTTTCCATTTGACCGGTTCGCCACAGAACAATACGTCGCCCTGTTGGCTGTCCTCGAGCAGGTTGGCGCAGCGCAGCAGGGTAGATTTACCTGAACCGGATGAACCGATCATGGCGACGACATGCCCGGCGGGGGCCGTGATATCGACGCCTTTGAGCACTTCGAGCGTGCCAAAGGATTTGTGCAGGCCGCGAATCTGGATCACGGGGGCCGGTGTTACGGGGGCCGGGGTAAGGGGGGCCGGTGTTGTCACGATGCGTCTTTGTCCCTGTTTGACCTCAGATTAGGGCGCATTTCCAGACCAAATGCAACGGTCTGTCGTGGGAGCTGCTGGTGTCAGGCTGGAATTGCCTCTTGTTCAGGCAGGTCAGGAACGGGCGGCAGGGGAATGTCATAGGCCGAAGCGGGCAGGGCCACGATGCCGCGAAGCCCCAGCGCGTCGCGATGCGCCTGCGGCAGGGCGCGGATCGCGCAGTGGATGGCCGCGAAATAAGGCGCGGGGTCATGGCCTTGGGCGGTGATGAAGGTCATGCCCGGTGTCATATGGGTGCGGCCGATGATGCGGATCTGCTGCGCCGCTGGCTCCCAGCGCTGCAGGTTGCGCAGGGTTATGGCGTCAATCGACGCCAGATCGGCACGGCCTTCGATCAGGGCACCGAGGCTGTTGCGGTGGCCGCCGCTCCGCAGGACCGGGGTCAAGGTATGGTCATGCGCCTGTGCCCAGTCATGTGGCGCGCCCCAGCCGGATTGCGACAAGGGTTCGCTCAGAACAAAGCGGTAGCCTGTGCATTGGGCAGGATCGGTTGCCGGATCATCGGCCCGGACGATGAACTGGCTGTAATACTGTCCGGGTCCGGCATCCGGCAGCCCATAATCGGCAGCGCCGATCAGCGTGACCTTGCCCCGGAACATGGCGCGGTAGGGCAGGTTGCAGATCTGGCTCAGCACCAGATCGGGGCGGGCCCAGCCGGTCATGTGAGGCGTCTCGCGGTCGAGCGTCTGGGGGGCCGCGATGCCCTGCGCGCTCAGGCTGTCGCGGATCAGGGACCAGAGCGCGTCATGCGCTGCCGCATTCTCGGGCCGGTCATACATCGGCAGGCTGGCGATCATGCCTCGCGGGCGGCTTCGACGCGGCGGCGGGCCATGTTGCTGGCCTGATCGCTGACGCCCAGCATGGGTGCCACCATCCGCAACAGTGTATCCTCGTCGGGGCGGCGTTCGCCATCGGCGAGCACGACTTCCCAGAAACTCTCGATCACGGCCTCGCGGTCCTCATAGACCACTGCATCCTTGATCGCGCGGGTAAAGCGGACGGTATCGGGCGCATCGTGTTCAATTGCCTCGCAATTTGCGCGCAGTTGCGCCGCTTCGACCACGTTGAGGTGGTAGCGGCGGGCGAGGATGGAATCGATCAGGGCAATCTCGCGCACGTCATAGACATGGTCGGATTTGGCGATGCGCACCAAGAGCGCGCCAAGCGCCAGCCGCGCATCGGCGTCGTCGAGGCGCGAAGGGTCCGGGGCCGTCAGGCGCTTGAATAAATCTGCAAACATTCGTTTGGTATAGGGCGAAAGTTGAGGCCCGGAAAGGGGCGTCAGGCAATGCGGGCGCTGCGTCGCCTGATCCCGGTCAGTGCGTTCATCACGATGGCGAGCAGGACGATGCCACCGCCGAGGAAGGTCGTGGCGCTGGCGGTCTCGCCCAGCAGCAGCCAGACCCAGAGCGGGGCCAGCATCACCTCGACCATGGCAAGCAGCGCCAGTTCGGCGGCGGGGACGGCGCGGCTGCCCATGGTGTAGAGGGTCATGCCGAGGCCGAGGAGGATCACGCCCATGGCCAGGGTGATCGCCAGATCGCGGGGGGGCAACATCAGGCTTTGCCCATTGATCCAGATCACGATTCCGGCGACGAGCATGGAGAAAATCCCGCCCAGAATGACCGCCGGCAGCATCTGCGACAGACGCCCCCAGCGCAATGTGACGGTGAAGGCGGCAAAGCCGAGCGCCGATCCGAGGGCTGCCAGATTGCCGGCGAGGGCGCCGGTCGAGAGCCCTTCGCGGACCATGATCAGCATGCCGATCCCGGCCACTATAATCGCCGCCCATGTGGCACGGCGCACCGGTTCGCGCAGCAGAAGCCAGCCAAGCAGGGCGGTGAGGAAGGGCGAGGCCGCAAAAAGGAACACCGCGTTGGCGATGGTGGTTGCCTGAATGGCATAGATCGCACCGCCGTAAGCCGCGACGAGGCCAAGGCCGCCGATCACACCGGCGATGCCTACAGCTTGGATCGCGCTGAGCAAATGCCAGCCGCTGCGCCAGCCGACAAAACCGCCGAGCACCAGAACCGTGCCGAAGGAGCGCCAGAACATGATTGCCCATGTGCCAGCGTCGGGCACCATGCGGATGGCCAGACCCATGCAGGACCAGAAGATGGCCGCGACAACCACGAGGATCACCCCGGTCTGATACTCGTCCTTGCCCATGCTTCCCTGTCTGGTTGCAGCGGCACATGCCCTGCGGGGCGGGGGGCCGTCTGTTCCGTTACCGACCCCACGTCCGGTCGGTTTCGGCAGCAGGGTCAGCCGGTGGTGCGGCCGTCCTGTGGCAAGGCGCTGGTCCGGGTGGGCGGATCGAAGCGCAGGTTGTCAAAGGCGATGCCTTCGGGATCGTCGTTCAAGATGAGAAAGCCTGCAATATCAGTATTTTGTCCGGTTCGAACAAAGCCATAGCTCGCCTCGGCCAGCGGGCCGGGGTGGTGGATGTCGATCAGGGAGCCATCGCGCCGGTAGAAGGCGACGGTGGCAAAGCCGCCCTCGCCGCCGCGCAGGTCAAAGGCGAGCGCGCGTTGGTCGATGTCAAAGAGCACGGCGATGGCCCCTTCGCCGGTTGCGTCCTGACGTGGGAAACCGGCGGGGCCGTCGCCACTGAGCAGGACCGTGTCGGGCAGGCGCAGGATCGAGAGGTTGAAGCGGTCCGCACCGGGCAAAAGCGTCAGGGGGGCGGTGGCACGGACATTGGGCAGGTCCGGGACATGGTCGTAATTGTTGACTGCGATAATTGTAATACCCTGAAAACGCTCACCGAATTGTGCGCCGTCGAGTGACAGCAGCCCGGTGACGGGCCGTCCGGGGCCGTTGCCGCCGGTGAGGCCCTCGAAGCTGATGATCGAGGTTAACGAGAGATTAACAGGGTCGGCGGAGCAGATCGGTCTGCCGCAGGTCTGGGACGCGGCGGGCAGGGCGAGCGTGATCAGGAGCAGGGTGATGCGCCACATCCGCAAAGGTTAACATGGCCGGGCCAATTGCCCAGTGTGCAAAACCTGTGCGTGGTGATTCTGGCGTCGGTATTTCCAATTTCGGTAGTGTCCGGGCGAATCAGCATTGCGCAGCAGGTTTGTCGGGTCGGTAAAAGCGAGCATAGTCCGTTGCCATGAAGATCGGTTTAATCCTGCGGCGCGATGCGGGCATAGAGGGCGGAGAGTGCGGCGGTCTGGGTCGCAAGGCCATAAGGCGGGTTGAGGATGAACAGGCCGGAGCCTTGCATCCGGTGCCCGTCGCGCGCGGGCGGAAAGCGGACCTCGTGGCGCAGCGCGTCAGGAAACATCTCGCCTAGCAGTCGCAGCATGGGCCGGTAGGCGCCGCCCTCAAGCAGCGGATACCACAGGATGATGCCGCCGACGGCCCATTTGCGATGCAAGCGGCTGATCAGCACCGGCATCGAATCATAGTCATCCTTGACCTCGTAACTCGGGTCGATCAGGCAGAGCCCCCGGCGTGGGTCGGGCGGAGTGACGGAGAGCGCCAGCGCCGCGCCGTCGCGTTGATGGATATGCGCGTCATAGGGCGACAGCGTGTAGGTCAGCGCCGCGTGTTCCTGCGGGTGCAGTTCGGCCAGATGCATCCTGTCGCCGGGGCGCAGCATCTGTGCCGCGATCAGGGGGGAGCCGGGGTAGGCGCTGGCCCCATGCGCGGCGCGGGTGATGGCCAGTTGTTGGGCGTAGGGATGGCTGGCGTCGAACCAATCGGCCGTCTTTGCAAGGGCTTGCGCAGCCTCGCCGGTCTTTGCGGCCTCGGGTGCGGCAAGGTTGTAGAGCCCGCGTCCGGCGTGGGTTTCGATGTAACTCAGCGGTTTGGGTTTCATACAGAGGTAGTCGAGCACCCATGCCAGAACCGCATGTTTGTGGACATCGGCAAGGTTGGCCGCGTGATAGGCATGTTGATAGGACAGCATGGCGCAGCGGTAGCAGGCGCGGTGCCGCCCCGCAACGGCAGGATAAACGGATGGCGGGCAAGATTGCACAGGCAAACCGCACAAACTGCGCTATGTGAGATTTCAGATGAAATTCATGAGGTTGCCGATGCGCCATTATTTGATCCCCTGCGCCGGACTGCTGGCGGTTGCCGCTTCGCTGACCTCTGCGCAGGAGGGGCCGGTTCTGGCCTTTACCCTTGGGGCGGGGGCGCAGTCCAACCCTGCGTATTTTGGAGCGGATTCGAATGAGATTGCGCCGTGGCTGACCTTGGCGAGGCCATACCTGCGGCTGGGCAACGGGTTCGAGATCGGCTCGGCCGATCCGTTTGCACCGGGGGACGGGTTCGGGTTTCGCACGTCGATCCGCTATGTCGCGGCGCGATCGGCGCTGGATTATCCCGAGCTGACCGGGCTGGAAGATATTGATCAGACTGTGGAATTTGGCGCGGGGGTCACGTTTGAGCGCCCCGGATTCCTGCTGTTCACCGACCTGCGCTATGGCGTGATCGGGCATGAGGCGCTGGTGGCGGAAGCGGGGGCGGACCTGATCCTGCGCCCTGATCCGCAATGGGTGCTGCGGGTGGGGCCGCGAATGCTTTTTGGGTCGGATGACTATGCGGCGACCTATTTTGGTGTGACGGCGGCTGAATCGCTGGCCAGTGGTGATGATCTGGCCGCTTATGAGGCGCGCGGCGGGTTGGTGAGTGCGGGGGTGGAGGCTGGATTCACCTATCAGATCAATGACCTGTGGGCGGTTGAAGGTGCTGTCAACTGGTCGCAGTTGCAGGGCGATGCGGCAGAAAGCCCGATTGCGCTGCAAGGATCGACCGAGGCGGTGAGCGCCTATCTGGGCATTACCCGGCGGTTCAATCTGCGGTTCTGAGCCGTGACGGAGCCCGGCGTTACGTGGTTAACTGTGCCGGGTTAACGGAATATGCGACTGCGGTATCACGTCGGTATTCGGGCGGTATTCCAGCGGTGCGAAAATGTGGGTTACCCGCGTTAACGCAGCGTGCGCCGCGCTAAGCGTCCTTGGATTTGTAATCGTAGCGGTAGCTGTAGTTTTCCGATCCGGCCTTGACCTTGCGCGGGTCAAAGCCGTTGAGCACGGCGCCAGCCAGACGCACGCCGCCGGTGTCGAGCGCGCGCTGCATGGCCAGAATTTCGCCCATCGGCGTCATGTCGTGGCGCACCACACCGATGCTCGCGCCGGTCAGCCGTCCGATGATGACAGGGTCGGTCACGGCGAGGACTGGCGGGCAGTCGAGCAGCGTGAGGTCGAAGCGTTTGTCGAGCAGTTCGATCAGCTCGGCAAAGTTGGAGCGTAGCAGAAGTTCGGAGGGGTTGGGCGGAAAGCGCCCGGTCGAGATGAAGGTAAGCCCTTCGACCGGACCTTGCACCATGACTTCATCCAGCGTCGCCTGACCACCGAGATACTCGGCCAGACCGGGGCGGTTCTTTTCCACGTTGAAATAGCGCCGCAGTACGCCGCGCCGCAGGTCGGCGTCGATCAGGCAGACTTTTTGACCCGACTGCGCCGCAACGGCGGCCAGATTGACCGCGGTAAAGGATTTGCCGGCACCTGGCGCGGTGCTGGTGATCGCGACGGAGCGGGTTTTCGCATCGAGCATTCCGAAATGCAGGCTGGTGCGCAGCGAACGGAACCCTTCGACGGCGAGGTCGGTCGGGTCCTTGATCGCGAGGATCGGCAGGAAAGCCCGGCTGCTGCGCGTGGCAAAGCCGACGGTGGAATAATTGATGGTGGCAAAGACGGGCAGGCCGATCTTTTCAAGCTCTGCCGAACTTTGGATGCCTTTGCGTTGCCAGTTGCGGATGAGGACCATTGCTGTGCCACTCATCAGGCCAAGGACGATAGCGAGCCCCAGAATGATCGTCTTGCGCGGTGCGATCGGGAAACGCGCTGTGCGTGCGGGGTCGATGATGCGCACACTGCCAATGCTGCTGGCGCGGACCACACGCAAATCTTGCGAACGGATGAACAATTCCACGTAGAGTTCCTGCGCCAGTTCAAGCCTTTGAGTCAGGTTGATGATTTCGCGCTGCGTCTCGGGCAGCTCGCCGACTTCGCTCTGCAAGGTCGCGAGCCGCTCTTCAATGCGAGCACGCTCGTCCAGCAACAATTGGTAGGTGGGATGACTGGGCGTGTAACGCTGGCGCAACTCGTCTTCTTCCGTGGCGAGCTCTCGTAACTCAGCATCGAGTTCGATGATCTGGGTCAGGAGGCCCTCGGTTTCGAAACTGAGGTCGACGGTCTGCTGTGCCATACGAAAGTCATTGAGTGCTTCATCCGCCGCCCTGACCACCGCTTCCGCATTGGCCAGCTGTTCATCAACGACATTGAGCGTACTTTCGACTTCGGCCGAGGTCCTATTTATGTTTTGTGCAAGATAGACTTGGGTGATTTCGTTCAGAATCCGCTGGACCCGCACCGGGTCGCTGCCGGTGATCTGCAATTCAAGAACGGCCGAGCCGCTACCACGTTCGGATGACGAGAACGAATCCCGCATGTCATCGATCGCTTCCTCATCGTTTTGCTGCATGATGATGAATTCGCGACCGGCTGGTGCTATAATTTCGCCGATCCGCAGGGAATAGCCAAGCGCCGGGTCGATTGTCGTCTGACCGACAAAGCCGCGCGCCAGCGATCCATTTGGCAATGCCAGTGAATAATCCCCACCGGAGCCGGATGTCAGGATGATTGTTTCATCGACCCATTCCGGCGGCAATTCGAGGTAATCAAGCCGGATGGATTCGCCTTTGCGCACGAAAGGCACCAGAAAACCGAACTCTGGCAGGGCAAGATCGTAGCGCAACAGCACAGATCCTGCGAGCGGCAGGGTGCGCGGTGCGATGATCCAGTCGAGATGCAGATTGGCCATGACCTGGCCCATGATCATCCGTGACTGGAGGAGCTGCATCTCGGTCGCACTGGCCGGTCCACTGCTGCCAGCCAGCCCGGCCAGGGCGTCTGGCAGGGCGAAGTTGGGTGCCTTTTCTTCGAGTTGCAGCAGGGCATCCGCCTGATAGATCGGGTCGCGGCTATAGGCGAAGGCGACGCCGATGATGGCGGCGATGAATGCAAAAAGCAGGATTGTAAACTTGCCGGCCCAGATCTGGGCCAGCAGCGCGCCAATGTCGATTTCGTCGCCGTCGTCATCAACTGGCGCAGCGCCTGCGTTGTTCTGCGTCAAGACCGGCGTCCTGTCATCGTTTCAGTCGCTGGGCCCAGCCATCTGCGGCGGCCTTGATCTCGGTAAATATCGCTTCGTGAAAGTCGCGGGTCTTTTGATAGGGGTCCGCGATGCCCTTCTTGCCGGTCCATTGATCAAAGAGCATGGTACGACCGGCGAGTTGCGGCGACAGACGCTCGATCTCGCGTTTGTGGCCGGCCTCCATCACAAGGATAAGGTCCTGACCGGCGCCGATTGCGGGCGTGAATTGTCGTGCGATATGGCCATCGAGGGAAATACCGTTGGCTGCTGCCACATCCGTCGCCGTCTCGTCTGCCGCGTGACCAACCAGCGCGCCGATACCGGCCGAAGTTATATCCACCCCCGGCAATGCGTCGCGCAGGAGGTATTCGCCGACAGGCGAGCGGCAGATATTGCCGACACAGACAACGAGGATTTTGTGGACCTGCATGGCGTTGCCCTAGTTTCTGAGAGTGTTCAAAGTGGAATCTACTGCTGCAGTCGCCTGGACGGAAGGCAGGAGCCGTGAAATTGTATCATTCCAGCGCTGCAATGGTGAACGCGTGACATATACAACATCACCAGCCTCGAGCACAAAACGTGTCCCCAGCAAGAGACCAGCCGGTGATGACGTCTCCAGTTGGAAGACGGTCATTCGCGAATTGATCACCCGAAACACAAACACGCTCCGTGCATCCGCACGCGCGCCGCTAAGCCCGCC
>Ga0105053_10006222_pt1 | contig 16540 bp, 10 predicted proteins | sample BON01_FD_78093 | JGI IMG/M metagenome (GOLD analysis project Ga0105053, IMG submission 78093) | Freshwater microbial communities from Lake Bonney liftoff mats and glacier meltwater in Antarctica - BON-01 | ecosystem: Environmental > Aquatic > Freshwater > Ice > Glacier meltwater | place: Lake...
GAATTCAGTGATTCCACATAATGTTCTTGCTTCTGATTACCTCACGGATTGCCATCAGGCTCTTTTCTTTCAACAAGATACTCTTGTTTATTAAGAAATTAGCATTTGATGGCTTTTATCCACCACTAGTAGTTTTAAAAAAATCGATTTTTGTTGTTGTTTAAAAAGGAACAAACTAGTGGTGGAACCGAGGATTTAAATTCGCAATTCAATTAAAAATCTCCAGCAGCATCATAAGACAAAAACATAGAGTCACTTTCGTACATGGCATCAATAATATCCAAATACTTGTCGTATACAACAGATCTCTTGAGCTTCAGAGTGGCAGTTAGTTCGCCAGTGTCCACACTAAAATCTCTTGGAAGGATAGAAAATTTCTGAACCATAGATGCGCTACTTGGACACACGTCGCCATTCTTATTGGTTTTTTTTATCATTTGACTCAAATACTCGATAAAAGCAGCATTGTTGGATGCTTCCTTTATTGAATTGCCCCATTTTGAAGCATCCCCATCTAGCTCTTTAGTTCCAGGTAACTCACCAGTGGCACCTTTGCACTTGAGGGTTATTATGCATACATTAAACTTTCTTCTATCGCCTATCATCATAATGTTGGATACCTCATTGCATAATTTCTTGATATTGTCTTCGATGGGAACGGGTGCCACATTCTCACCACCGGCAGTAATAATGAGCTCTTTGTATCGTCCAGTGATCTTTATCATGCCTTCAGAAGAAAGAGACCCTTTGTCACCGCTTAACAGCCATCCGTCTTTTGATATTGCTTCCTCGTTCTTTTTTCTGATCTCTTCTACGTGCTCTGGTCCTAATGCTGGATTTGCCATATAGCCAATCATCACGTGTCTGCCTCTAAAGCATATTTGTCCTTGTTCTTCTTCAGTAGGATTCAGGGCTTTCTTGGCGCGAGGGCACTCTTTTAGGGTGCCGTTTTCAAGAGTTTTAAAGACCTTTACTTCACAGCCTTTCATTTCAAATCCAACGGTGCCCCACTTATGGCAAGTGTTGGTACTTAGAGTAGTGGCTCCCGTACACTCGGACATTCCATATACTTCGTTAATGGTGATTCCAATAGATCCGAAATATTTCAACGTATCTGTCATCATTGGTGCTGCTCCTGCAAATGCGAACTTGCACTTATCCAAACCTAACTGAGATTTAATCTTCTTCAGCAAAACATTGAACACCGGGTACATGCTGGAGCGTTTGCCGTTTCCTCCTAGCTGGAGCTCTCTTGTGGCTGAAAGAGCTCGTTTCTTTGCGGCAGTTGCCAACACTTTCTTAAATCCTCCTGTTGCAGCACCAATCGCTTGAAGTTTCTCTGCAATTTTCTCCCATACACGAGGCACGCCCAAGAACAAAGTGGGCTCAACGGATTGAAGGCGAAATTTGATGGTTCCCATTTTCAAATCATAACTCCTTGCAAAGTTGGTAGACATCCATCCCTTTTTATATGCTGTAACAACAATAGGGGATATAATATCAATCATCATTCCTGCAATGTGACTCAGAGGTAAATAGCTAAGAATTCTCTCCTCCTCTGCATGTTCGCCGATACCACTAACCGAATTGAGTACAGAGTTTGCGCTAAATGCAAGATTGTCGTGGCTTATCATGACCGCCTTTGGTTTCCCAGTGGTTCCACTAGTGTAAATAATGGCACAGCAGTGACCAGGCCGTACGAGTGCGATTCGTTGATCAAGCTCCTTCTCAGAGATCTCTGAACCCAAATTTAAAAGATCAAGAAAACCAACTGTCTGAACAACGGTTCCATCAGACCTAATAATGTCTTCCCCAGCATCACAAGCCCAGCAAACAACAGCTTTCAAATATGGTAAATCCTCGATAACCGCTTTGAACTTGTCAAGACAACTTTCATTCTCAACAAAAGCAACAGACCCATTAGAATGAAATGACTTGTATTGCACTTGTTCGGCATTGTCTGACGGATATATACCTGCAGCTTTCCCGCCAGCGATAATCCCAGCCATCTGAGCAATGAACCACTCTGGGCTGTTGAAACCAAAGATGTTTATGGAATCATGCTGCTTGAAACCTAAAGATAGCAAGCCTTTAGCAATTTTTCTGCAATCGCTATAATACTGCTTCCAGGTCCATTGTTTCCATTTCGAAAGCGGACGGGGGATAGGCACGTTCTCCCCTTTCTTTAAAGCAGGCAAACCTTCGGTGCGAAGAGCAACTTTCAGGGGTTTCTTCTTAGCAGCAATGGCAAATGTCTCGATCAGCGTCATCATTGGAGTTCCTGATTCACTTGCAATCCCTCGTTCAGCAAAATGGACTTCCGCTTCTGCATCTGGCTCATACTTCCAAAAGGGTCCCTTCGTATCATACTTGACGTATTCAGAGGAAATGTTAACAGGAGCATCAGTTGGTACCGTAATCTTTCCCATTGTTATCAATAATTGTCGTTGCTTTTGCAATGGATTTAGATGTATGTTGATGACAGATGACTTGAATGCTTTCTTTCTTCATGGATACACTAGTGTTTTATATAGGGAAGTACTAGTCACACGCGTTGAGTGCACACTATTTTTTGTCCAAAACGGACTGTATTTGTACCTTCACGTGTTCCAAACTATTTCATGTTATATATTTATAATTATTAATTATTAAAAACTGAAAACTGATCCAACACAGGTGATCCCGTTGAACAAATATGTGTTGTTTAACAATCCGTACTGATGAGTAACAAGTTTTACCGCCTCTTGGGCTGCTACTCCCCCAATAAGAGCTGCAACATTGTGTAACTCGCAACCACAATACCTGATCATTTCCTTGGCGTGACTAATCTCAACTGGGACAACATTCGATATTCCTAGTTGGTCCAAAATACTTTCGCATAATTCCAGCAACTCCATTGCATCGGAACTATCGGATGGAAATGCTCCTTTGTTCTTGAAAAACAAATCACATGCTCTGCGCATGAAATAAAAGTAGATAGGACTTTGTATTCCAAAATCTTCGATGCTTTCTTCAATATCGCTTTGCAAGCCTGATTTCAATGATGTGTATTCTTCTCTCAATCTTCGGGTGTGATAGTATTGTAAATCATAAGCATTCTTACAAAAAATTTGAAGTTCCGCATCTGAAAGAGAAATGGAAGTCCCGACCTTTGCTATGATTTCGTTCACACGATTTGTCATTGACGTTAAATCAAGAAGCGCTTGATGACGATATATCCCTTGTAGTTCTACAAACAATTCTGTTGTAGCTGTCATATCAGGTAGAGAACCTGATAAAGGAAGTTGCCCTTCATTAGAAACAAACAAATGAAGTGCTTGTACCATGATCCAGAATTTAGTATTGAATGGACTGTTGCTCTGGTTGTGATGTTCAGATTGGGCTATAGAGAACAAGTTACTAACGTCCTGAGGCACCCCACGAGGAGTGTATGCCATATAAGCATTATCGTAAGCCTCTGCAAGATTTTCTTCCATGCCCCACGGTTGCCTTGCTAATAACCGAATTCCTTCTCGAAAAGCTTTTTTGTCATTCGTTGATGTAGGCAGCCCGTGATTTTTCTTCCACTCCTCGGCGTATTTGAGCAATAGAACAACATAAGGGGTATGCTTGTATTGCTTCTGATCCATGGTAGCGGTTGTTATACTTCGGGCATAGTCTGCCAACGCCGGAAAAGGATTCGCTAGGCGAATATCAATAGCGCCTGCAGGTGATGGTTTAGACTCAATGACACAATGACACATTGTGACTACTCTGCATTCTCCCATAAAACCGTATGTTCGAATGAACATGAGTGGAACATTCATATTTAAACTGTAAACTTTTTCTTCCAAGCTCAGCATGTCCATCTCAACCATACCCGAAACAATAACCAGAGAATATTTCAATATATCCTCCTTCTTTAAGTCCTTAAACCACGAGCAAGTATCTGTATTTGGATGGATGTAAAAGCCAGTAACATCGGGATTCAACTCGGAGATTAATTCGGAAGTTACTTTTGCGCGAGATTGGTTTAAAGAATCAGCAGTTACAAAAAAATTGTTCTTAATATCAGCATGTGATACATTCTTGTTGTCCACTATGGTGAACTTCCCAACCCCTGAAATACGATTTAGACAACAAGAAATATGGTGTAGAAGAAGAAACTCACCCGGTAACACGAGATTTTTTAATGTCTCAGTAGCAAGAGCACTCGATCCAAGTACTAGCAGATGAGACTCAGCTAATAGCTTTTGCCCACCAGCCCCCCACAGCCTCAGCTGTCTGTCATACTTATCGACCATGAACACGATCAATCAATAGTTCGCCACCTTAAAAGTGTCTACCTGTAGTAGTGAACAATTTTTTAAGACTCAGGTTTTTTGAAAATTCGTCCTTGCAGAGACCTTGGAGATGGATTTCGGTAGCAGACGCAAAAGCTTGGCCAAGACCACTGGAGATACTCTCAATAAGCCAGACCAACTCTCGTTATACAAGATTCCACCTTCAGACGCCATGTCTCTCGATGATTTTGAACTTCATGCAATAGACCGTCTTCGAGTGATGAGTGCAGCTGAGCACGCACAAAGTAGAGGAGACAGTATCGCTGAAGTTAACAGGAAGTTAGAAGACGCATTGAAGACGACGCACCTTGAACTCCGTACTGACGAAGATTCTCGAAGAGACACGATTTCTCACTGGGTTTTGCGATTGGCATTTGCTGCCACTGAAGACCTCAGACGCAGATTCTTGGCTTTCGAAATCCTGCTCTTCAAATATCGATTTGAAAAGAAATTGGATTCCAAATCGGTTCAGGATTTCATGAACAAAAACAACATGGGATACAAACCTATCAGTTCACAAGAACGAGATATGTACAAGGAAAGCCTACGAACTGTATATAGTTCCAGGAATGCTTGGCGTCTTAAATCTGGGATCACTAGTAAACCTTTTGAGTCAATTCAGTTTTTCAAAGTAGATTTTGAAGAAGTCCCCGATTTGGTCTCTAAAAGAAATGTTTGGGTGCATCAAGGTTTTGCATACGTACCTGAAACCGACATACTTTCAATTTTAGCATCTCGCTTTCGTCAAATGCTATCATTACAATTGGTTAATGCATACAAGGTATTGCCGCTGATCCGTGAAGATGATCGGATTCGTCCCGTGCTATCTAAGTTGGAAAATGCATATTTAGGACCTGAATTTGGAACAAGCACTTCGTATTGCGGCGATGCGTCAGCCCCTGTAACACCAGACAGCATTGATGCTCGTTCTAAATCATTTCCAATGTGTATGCGTGAAATGTATCGAGGATTAACTGTGGATCATCATTTACGGTATGAAGGGCGTCTACAATTTGAACGCTTCTTGAAAGGTGTTGGACTCTCCATGAAAGATGCATTAACGTATTTTTCACGAGAGTACTGTAAGAAAGGGATCTCACCTGATGAATTCACGAAAAAGTATGCCTATAACATCAGGCATAATTATGGACAGGAAGGAAAACGTGCAAACTATTCAGCATACTCTTGTTCACACATCATCACTGGAGTCCAACCAGGGCCAAACGAATACCATGGATGCCCGTTTAAAAGTTTTGGCGCTCCTCAAATGAAAAAAGTTCTTACTCGCCAATTGGGTACCTCGAATACTCGGGCGATCGATGATATTTGTAGCAAGATTGCAAATAACGAATTTCAAGTGGCATGCAGAATGCATTTTGAATTGGAGCATCCTGGAGCAGACTCTGGTCCTGTTGGAAATCACCCAAACGCGTGGTATAATGAAAGCATTCAATACTTTGAGAACAAATCCAATATAGCAGACAAGTAAATAAATAGTGAAGGATACTTTTTAAAATTCCTAAAATCATTGCATCGTTTTAATTAAGATTCATCATCAGAGTCATCATCGGCAAATACAATTACAGGAGGATCAGCTTTGTATAACTCAAATTCTTCATCTGTAAGCAGCGCGGAATCCAACTCTTTAATTATTTGTTCCTTGTTCATCTTGATACCGATGATAACAATTTCTTGTCGTCGATCACCAAACTCTCCTTCAAAATCTTCTTTGAAATGAGGTGGAATATCTCCGTCTTCACTTGCCCACCACGTTCCTGAAAGACTAAGTTCAAAATGCGCACCAGCATGAGACCAATAGTACATGACATTATGGCCGTCTTCCATCCAGGCAAAACCTTTGGATCGAATGATTGATCGGAGGGGACTTGCCTCCTTCACTTGACTTGATACATCGAGTCCAACATCATCTTTATTGTCGGTTGATCTTGTTGATACATCGAGCCCAGAAACGACAACACCTAGGCGATCAGTATTGAAAGGACGGCGAGCTCGGTAAACGAAACTATCAATTCCAAAACGAGTGGTATGGCTGCTGTTGCACTTTTCATCTTCGCAAACATTTGATTTACAGGATTGATCTGTGCAATCGTGTCCATGAGAGTGAGAATGGGAATGAGAGTGAGAATGGGAATGAGCGTGAGATTTGTGCTCTTCAACCTTTTGCTTTTTGGTAGCATTGATCATTTGAATGGAATGTTTCACATCTGATGTGTCATTCCAGGATGAAACATCATAGAGTTTTTTGTTGAACATTTCATCAACGTCAATCTTGCTAAAGGAGGTAGGACATACTTCAGCATGGCCATTGAGTGCACGAAGAATCTGTTCGAGGTATTCCTTTTTCTCTTGGTCAAGTTTGTCGACTTTGTTCATTATCAAAATATCAGAGCATTCAACTTGCTCACAGAGGAGATCAACGACTGGTCTATTTTCCAATTCGTCTATCTTATCAGTGCCGAGATCAGGACGATCTACCACTCTCTCTTTGGTTCGATACTTGTCAAGAAAATCCTGGCTATCCACGACGGTGATCATGCAACGAAGGTATATCTTGCTCATGATTTCGTGCTCATTGGCTTCTAGAGCAATAAATGTGTCTCTAATTTTTTTGGGTTCTGCAACTCCTGTAGATTCCACTACTATATGGTCATACACTTTTCCTTCTTTACTATTGATCAGATTTCCAATAGCAGTCAACATCTCTTCCGCGCTGGAACAGCAAACACAACCATTTTGCAACTCAACGGTATCTTGAGATAAATTTGAAAAAGTTACCGATGAATCATTGCCAGCTCTATCAATATTTTTCACCAGTTTAGCGTCGATATTAATGGCAGCCATATCGTTGACAATGCAACCAATAACAAGTCCTTTCTTGTTTTCCAAGATGTTGCGCAATAATGTAGTTTTCCCTGCTCCCAGAAATCCTGATAAAACCGTAACAGGAGTTAATCCACTCAGCCCTGGGTAGTCCTCATTCGCCCGCTTCATTGAATTTGTGGATTCGAGAAAGACGGTACGGTCCCCGCAGTAAAGGTTTTTACTTGATGTTTACAAGAGCCGGTAACCGACGGTTTGAAGGGCTAGAAAGATGCGAAATGGTGGAAGAGTATACATTTATTCAACTGGCTGATCCTCAGTTTGGGCTTCTAGGTGCTACAAAAGATGCTCAATGGCTCAGGAATTTTAGGTGTTTAGTTGAAAGTTTGACTTTTGGTCTCAATGATGGGAAAGAAACGATTCCTGTGCCTATCATACATCCTCGCCATCAAAAGCAAACTGCAGAGGAGCTTTATCAAGTAGAAATGGATCTAGCAGATCGCGCTGTAAGTTACCACTCATTTTCAAACAAACGTTGTGGCTTACAACGTATATCAGGTACAAATTATCAACACGATCCTTCCAACATTCGCGGTCGTTTGTGGGGACCTTGTGCATGCATACCCTTCAAGCGATGCAGTACTGAACGCAAAACAGGTGCAGATGTTTAAAAATGTTTTTTCCAAAGTAGACAAAAGTGTAGCTCTGGTATGCACATGTGGGAACCATGATATCGGCGATCGGCCCACGAAAGACACGATTGATATTTGGAAAACCAGGTTTGGTGATGACTATTTTTCCTTTTGGGTAGGAAACGATCAATTTTTCGTATTGAACTCTCAGTTGTAGTAAGTAGATGACTTAAAGCTGTTGACAGGTTGAACTGATTTCATTTAATAGTAAGGATTCCTCCAAATGTCCAGAACTGTTGCATGAGCATAACAGATGGCTAGATTCTGAGCTTGAAGAAAACGGATCTCGATATAGAATTGTGTTGAGCCATATTCCACCCTTTATCAACGATCCTATGGAACATTCTGGATATTTTCCACTAGGAAAGGAAGTTCGTTTGGATCTCCTCGCCAGATTTTCCAAAGCAGGAGTGTCGCATTGGTTTTGTGGTCATTATCATCGGAATGCAGGAGGGGTGTTTTTGAGAGATGGTAAGCAGTTGGAAGTTATTGTAACTGGGGCAACAGGAGCCAATATTGAAACGGATCCTTCTGGGGATGCTTTGGGTCTCAGTGGCATGTTAGGAATAGGAGCTGAAGCATCTTCGAGCCCAATTTGCATCGTCAAGGTTTCCAAGGCTGGAATCTCTCATTCCAATTTTTACTTGGCCGATGTAGCTACATAATTATTATTAGGTTTCATTCATATTAGTATTTTATTTTGTTCTTTTTCGATTGTTGAACTGATTTGACTCCCCGAAATCCAGCTGCAGCAATGTGATCTTCCATTGTGTTGCTTGAAACGTATTTTTGTAATGTTTGTATGAAATCATCGAGATTGACATTGTTGTCTCCACCAGTATCAAAATGTGTGACGATCATTTCCATATCTGAAGTTTTTAAGACGATCCCGAAACTAACTAAGACTTGCTCAAACAATTCACCAGTAATGCAAAGTTCCTTGCCTGATATTTTTGCATCTGCAATTAGTAAATGTTCCATACTTCTCAGAGGAAGTTCGGGTTTCTCAGGACGTCTGGAACATATTTGTTCTTGTATTGTTTGAAGTGCTGTTTCCAATTCCGCTTGGTACAATTTGTATTCCCTGGATCCCAAGCGATCTCGTAGCCATTTTGATCTACGCTCACGTTTTGCCTCCAGTTGCTTCTGCTGCTTGGCAGACAAAATACGAGTGTTCTTCACTCCTGCGACTTGATTAAGAGTCTCTACTTTCTCCATTGTTTGCTGTTGCGTTTTTAAATTCACTTTGTCTACTTGTCCCAGTAATTGTTCTTTCTCGACAATTTCCATGCGCAATTTGATTTCTGTTTCTGTCAGTTGCTTCTTCAATGAATTTATATTATCTCGGTTTTGCGCATCACGTGCATCAGCCAGCATTCTCATCCGGTGATTCTCTGAACGCATCTTCTCCAACTCGGCTAGTTTAATATTATGCTCCTTCAACATGTGAGAATGCGTTTCGTGATCTTCTGGTTTGGCATTTCTCTTGGGTGGTTTTGGTTCGTTTGAATACGTCTCCTCCTGTGCAATTTCCAGTCGTCTTTGCTGCAACACTAGATCGCTTTTTGCCTCTCTCATCTTGTCTTCTTGCAGTCTGAAACTTTGCTCCAATTTATATTTGGCACTTTCTGATTCTGCAAGTTTCGACTTGATATCATTGACTTCCTCTCTCAACCTCATAGCAATTACGCTATAATCCTTTTCCGTTGATGGTGTTTTCCCTAGTGAAGAATAATCGATTGGGACGCTTTCATCGCCTCCTGTTGTAGATGCAAAAGCGTCCTCTAGATCTTCCACTGTTGGTAAGTCTGAATAGGTATCATCGAATCGAAAGGTAACACGAAGTTCTCCAACCGCCTTGCGTAAATTATTTCGTACGGTGATCACTTTATCAATGACTCTCCCTGGATGGTTCAAAATGAATGAAATAGGAAAAGAAGCATTTCCAATATCTAATGGATTGTCAAGATCGCCCATTTGATTCAAAAGAGTGAAACGAACTTGGGGAGTAAGGCACCTTCCTAACTTTACTAGTTTTAATAGTTGACCCCAGGCATCGTTGTCTTGCAAAGGGAAATGCTCATCAAGAGAGATTCCGTCTTTTTCGTTGTCTTGATAGGCTTTTGAACCAGCAATTTCAAGGACTACCTGTTCACTTGTGGTTACCCACTCTGATCGATTCTTATCATCCAACTGATTCGAAGGAGACTGAGCTTCTTTGGACCTTTTCGGAGAACCCCAAATACGATTCTTAGTATTGGGACGTCGGGAGATTGTTTCTTTGAGGGCAGCGTCAACACACACCAGCAAAAACTCATCGTTCGTTTTTGGATCAAAGGCACACACAGAAAGTCTTTTTGATGATGGATCTTCTGAACTGCGCACGAAAGCAATCATGTATCGACCGCATATTTTACTTGCTCTCGTTTGCAAAAATCCTTGCTGCTTTACAGTGGGTGGTGTAAACGGTACTTTTACAGAGCTTTCAAATACTGGATTAAATCCTCCATCTCGTGACAAGGGAGTGTCATAAATGTCTCCAGAAGGAATAACTTCAACTTTCACAAATATATTTCTTCTCTCGGCTAAATGAGCAACAAAGTCAGACCATGATATTTCTTCTTTAAAATCTCCCTGACTTTCTTCGATGACAACAGTCAATGCACTGGATATGCCACTTAATGACGTAGCAATACGGTTACCTTGTTGTTGTCGGAGAGCTTCGAGAACATGCGTTTTATATATCTGGCTTAGCGCTTGTTTCGTACTCTCTCCCTCTCGTTGAGAATTGATGAGAAAATGGATACTTGTATTCGTGACTCGATGGAAAAACGGTAAATCTGAGCAGCTATCAAGAATTTCTCGTACGAATTGTACTACATGCGGACATTCAACAACACACAGGTCCAATCTATCTCCTTCACTTGATTGAGACTTTTGGAAAACCAGACGCTTTGATAAGTCGTATAAATAATTCCGAAGATCTTGAGTTTTGGAAATGACTACATCATGTATTTCAAAACAGCGGTTTGACACGGTATCTCTAGCTACAATTCTAACTCCCTCTATAGGACACCGCATCAATTCCTCCATGTCTTCTTTTTTAATGATCCCATTTGTGCGTGCCGCCTGAAAACACCGCTTAATGAGTGCCACTCGGTCAGTCGTAGCGACCGGGGAACAATCGAAAAAATCAACTAAATGCATGATAGGACCTTCGCGCGCTCTTTGCTGAGCTTCCAAAATTAACCTCAGTTTCTTTGATATCTCCTGGACTGCACCAGGATTGATCATATGTCCAAGTGTAGAGCGAGAAACATTAGTCGTCTTGCAAGTTACACATGCATCGCTGATTAAGAACCTCATTTGTTCTCCCACGGAAAGCTGAATGACACCGTTTTTCACTGTATCGCATATTTCCATATTCTCAAGCTCTTGCTGTAAAAGAGTTTCTTCAGTTGAACCAGATAGTCTAAGTGGATCCTCTGCTATACTATCCGCAACCGCTTTTTTTGCAGCTGCCCGAAGTAAAGCACGGCCTATAGGTCCTACTTTGGGCTCCAAGGAGGTCTCTCCATTGCTCAACAACATCTGAGGGAGACTCTTTACAACAATATCAATGTCGATTTGCATGTTATTTTGCATTGAAACAAGTAAAGCAATGAGTAAATCGCGAGCTTCAGTTGGAGGTTCGACCACTGATTCAGCAGGAGAATATTGAGCCCGTGTGAGAAATTCTTTGAATCGTTCAGGTGATTGAAACATGTGACTAATTCGATATGCCCGCGGAGGAGCTTGGAAATTACTCTCATGGAATATATGTCGGTCTGATTCATTTTTGCATTTGCTAGTAAGTAGTCTCAGTTGACTACAGAACTCCCTGAGTTTATACCAGTTGCTTCCAAGTGCCCATACAACATTAAGTTCTTCAGGTGTACTGCCTCTAGCTCCTTCAGCGATTGCATTAAGAATGACGTCTAAACCCATGATGCTTTCTCCTGATTCCATCTTCTCTGTTTCCCCTCTAGCAAATGCAGCAAACTCATTGTAGTCCACAGTTCCGTCGCCATCTTTATCTAAATGATCAATCAATGAAATAAATTCAGGGTCGTTTAACCGAAACCCAATCGAATCTAGAGCATGCCTGAATTCAATTTTGTCAATCGTTCCATTATTATCTGTGTCAAATGTTTTAAACCATCCTTCTAGATCCATTGATCGTGCAAGCTCAACTTTACGAACAATGGCTTCTCCAGCTATAGGTGTCACCATAGAAAACATGCTTGCCTCCATTTTGAGCTCCATCTTGACCAATTCTGGATCATCTTCTTCTCCTAAGAACCGATTCGGATATCGTGGAGTGATTCCATGGATATGGACTATCTCAACTGCCTTTCCGAAGATATCACTCAAATAAACTTGTTTAAACTCGTCGTAGACAATAGGTGCTTTAGGATTGGTGTTCTCTTTATCGGCTTCCTTATACTGGGACACTATTGGGACACTTGTAAAAGCAAGTCGTTCGTCGTCAGTGAGACCCGTAGCTTCTTCACCGCCTCCCTTGCAAATTTTTTGAGCCATCAATCTTCTCTTGTCTTTCCTTTGGCGTTTTAGTTTAAAAAACTCTTCATTTCGAATTCGATCCATCTCCTGACTCGCAACGGAATGATGATTCATTTGAACCACATCTAGAACTCGAATGAGCTTTTTGTATTCACTTACTTTTTCAACCTTCTTTTCTTCAGGAGATTCTAAAGTTGAATTTGTTCTAGTTAGGAAGAGTGATTCAGAAGGAGGGATTAAACTGTTAATATACTCCAGTCGCTTTGGAATTAAACCTCGCATAGAAATACATTCCGTATTTAGTACTAGGTTTCCATTGGATAATTCTGAAGCCCATATCTTCATCTTTTCCTCCCAATAACCTTGATTGTGTAAAAGATCATCTGTTACTGTCACCATGGGTCCCTTTTCAATGCCATAACTAAGTCCATCGGCACAATTGAAAAATATAGGAATGCATGGGCTTTCGGTGTTCTGAACTTTCCTCCAAACCTGTAAAAGACCTAGATCCCCATTTTTCACTCTGAAAGTGTCTTTTCCAGTAGCTATGATCTTGACGGGTTTACTGCTTGTATGCTGCTGAATGATGACACCTTCGTTAGAAAGAATCAAATTCTTGGCTTCCACTGTATTGACGGTAAGTGTCCCTGAAGAAGGAGCGGTTGGTTTGAACAAAATATCATTGATGGAGCTGTCTGGTTTTGTCTCCATAAGAACACGACGACGAACATCTTGTTCAAATATCTCTCTCAACTTTTCACAACTAAGTTCGCTGTTAGGAAATGCCAGAATCTCAAAATCTCTATCTGGAATATCGGTGACGCTGAATCCCAAATTCATCATCCTGTCTTTAAAATCAAATCTTCCGATACTTTCATTCCCTTGAAATGACATAGATATGCGTTTTGAAGATATCCCCTTCCTGCTTGAAATGCCAACCAGCTTTTCCTTAACAAGTTCGACCTCTTCTGCTTGTTTCCTCGACGAGGTGACAGCAAGTAAGGAGGTATTCTCTTGGGGTAAAAACTCATCTACTCCCATGGACTGGAAGCCAAATTGATCTTTTACTTTGTTGATCGGCATTCCATTTTCAAACTCAACACTCTTATCAGCCAATGCAAATAGAGCGAATAGACCTTCTTTATTCCTGTCGTAAGTATGAGGAACTATGGCATATGTCCCTTTACTGAGAAACACATCCATTGAGACTGATGACTGGAATGAATATTCTTGCTGCATGACCGCAGGGTTACTTCCGGGGATCGAAAACTTGTTATCAGGAACAATCACATTTCCATTTTCGACTTTGCAGAGAGAAAACGAAACAGGAAAAGAGGAGCCTGTAGATCGACCACAATCTAACTCGTTGTTGAAGATAAAGAGTTGTACAAATATTCGAGTAACAGATTCAAACACTTTGAAACGATAGACTGGATTTGTGAACCAAGTGGCTTTACCAGGACCGCCACCGGAAGAATGCGTGCTCCATTCCCCGGGAATAATTCTATTCTCAATCCATCTTGCGAACCCATCCGCTTGATAGTTTATTGTAGCGATAAGTGAGGTAAAGCACTCAAAAAAATCATTCCAGCACATCAAGAAAAACCCATTCGAGCTATTAATTTCAGGAAACAAACCGTTTATATCATTTTGATGGTTGGCAAACTCTTGACTTGTTGCACTCCAAGAACCAGTCCATAAACCAAATGTACCCCAAGGATTTCTTAAGAGTACTACCTGAGTCCCTGCAATACACAGAATGCGGTATATTCCATAGCAATGCCTTTTCTCAAGACCACGGCGAAAGGAAGCTGTCAAATAGGCTGTTTCGCCGTCACTGATTTGTAGTAGTGATGTCTTTTTTTGTTGTTTTGAATGAATTCGTTGATAAAGCTCTTCGTCGCTGATCACGCATCCAATAGCAGCATTGTAATCTAGTAACTCTCTACAGCGCCGAAAAACCGTATCCGACGATCGATTTTCTTCTTGAGCGATCATGATTCTTTCACTGCATAAACCAGTCAGGTTTCTTAGAGCGTCAGTGATCTCCCCATTCTCCAAAGCGTCATAGCTGAAGTGCAACTTTGCATAAGCCTTTTCAAGCAACGGGAGCCATAACTCATTATTTGTTTTACATCTTCCGAACACTGGTTGTCCATTCTCGCAATCAAATACCGGAATTCGATCATCGATCACAACATAGTACCAGCAAGTGTTTTTCAAAAAACGGCAAACGTAGATACCGTATTGCTTAAAATCGTCCAACCTCCAAAAACACTTTTTAACAAGACTTGGTTGAGTGGCGGCAATTGCGATGGCACTTAATAGCCATCCATCACCTATTTTCCCTTGAATAATATCTGACCTGGACACGTTGTAGTTTCTGAAGAGCCGTGCATTACTGCAATAGCACCCTTCTTCAGGCTCGTTAGAGTATCCTGGTCTACTCCAAACTACTTGAGATGGTTTCACATATCCAGCCACTGAACATGTTCCTTTGCGATATAGAGAATACGCTCCAAGCTCATCGTTGACTGAAGGACCAAACTCGGGATCAGCCCATTTTGATCCTGGAGTTTGATTTTTTATCAAAGATTTTACAAGTGCCTCTACTTCCGATTCAGCAGCTTCCTTTAAATCTTCAAGTGAAGGCAATCTTTCATTGTCTTGATTCAGTTTTGTATAATCTGAACAAATAACTGTTCGCCTTTTAACAAGATGCAGGTCGTCATTCCTACTAAACCCACTTCCAACTGTTTTACCTGTCATTGACGCAAATACCCTTTCTCTGTCGAGGCGTTTCAAACAATCAGTTAAGTTGGGTTCCTGTAACGGTATTTATCGAGTGAATAATTACAGCATTTTATAGCCCCCCGCATCATCTTGAGCGAAAAGTGCATATGGAGCTAATCACACCCGAGAATTTTTCAATGGTAGTTCCTGGTGTGTACCGATCAGGTTTTCCAAAAACCAAGCATTTTGCCTTTCTGAAAAAGCTTGAACTTAAAGCTATTCTTACTTTGGTATTGGAAGAATATCCACCAGCAAACAAAGCCTTTAATGAAGCAAACGTAAGTGGTTGAACTTGTGTAGAATGAATGAATTAAAACCCATTTCAGGGGGTGCGCTTACTGCAGTTTGGTGTGCCAGGAAATAAAGAACCATTTGTAGATATACCTGAAAACATGATAAGACTTGCAGTAGAGCAGTTATTGGATATTCGGAATCATCCAGTTTTAATACATTGTAACAAAGGCAAGCATCGAACTGGTTGTCTGATCGGGTGTCTGCGGAAAGCATGCAGTTGGAGTCTTTCATCAATATTAGATGAATACATTCGTTTTTCTGCCCCTAAATCACGTTTTATGGATCAGCAGTTTATTGAGCTATTTGAAGTAAACAAAATTAGACTCAAAAGGAAATATATTCCTGTATGGCTTCCTGCTGTTTCCCAGGTTTCTGCTCCTGGTGCGATTCAAGCATCAGAAGAAGATTTTAATAATAAACAGGAAGAAAAGGTTGAACCTACTTTCAACATATAAAAGTATTTGTTTTTTATTTTAACTTCGCTCTTTGACGAAGTGCCTGATGGCAAACTTTGTGCAACATTTGCGAGATGTCTTTTGAGTTTTCCTCGTTAATAATCTCGTCAAGTTTGTCTAGCAAAATCCTAAATCCTTGGACCTCATGTACTTCAAGTAAACTCCTAATTTCTGTCCACCCCCCTTTAAAATCTTGAGTAACATCCATATTTGCAGCTGGCAAGTCATCAACCATACCAGCATAAATTGCTTGAAGAAATTCAACAGCACCTGGACGTCCTTCAGAAGTTTCTAGCATTTCGATCGCTGACTCCAATGCGTCGGCATCCTGTGCAAGTATTTCCGGGGCGAGTAAAGCAAGTGCAGTGGCAACATGTCCTCGAAGATTCTCGTTACCTTCCATTTGAATTGTTCTAAGAAGAAGTTGGTGGACAGTTGGGGTTAATCTCTCAGTAAGACTGTCAAGAGCATTTACAATAAACATTGGATCATCTTCTTGCTTGGATTCCTGTTTGATTGAATCCAATTTTAGTTGCCACAGAACAGGAACACAACCTCGTTCAACCATCGCCAAAAGATC
>Ga0105053_10006226_pt1 | contig 16534 bp, 14 predicted proteins | sample BON01_FD_78093 | JGI IMG/M metagenome (GOLD analysis project Ga0105053, IMG submission 78093) | Freshwater microbial communities from Lake Bonney liftoff mats and glacier meltwater in Antarctica - BON-01 | ecosystem: Environmental > Aquatic > Freshwater > Ice > Glacier meltwater | place: Lake...
TGAAGGCGCCCGCCCGGCCCGGATCGGCCGGGCGGCACGCCAGAGGGTTCTACTGCTTCATCGCCACGGTCAGGCCATCGCCCACGGGCAGCATGACGCAGGCGACCCGGTCATCCTTGCCGACCTTGGCATTGAGCGCACGGATCGCCCTGGTGTCCTCGCTCTGGTCGGTCTCGTCGATCACCGAACCGCCCCAAAGCACGTTGTCGATCAGGATCAGGCCGCCCTTGCGCAGAAGGGTCAGGCAGCGTTCGTAGTAGGCGTCGTAGTTCGACTTGTCGGCATCGATGAAGGCGATGTCGTAGGTGCCCGTGCCACCCTGGGCAATCAGACCATCGAGCGTTTCGGTCGCAGGTGCCAGGTGCAGGTCAATGCGTTCGTCGACGCCGGCTTCCTTCCAGTAGCGCCGTGCAATTGCCGTCCACTCCTCGCTGACGTCGCAGGCCACCAGCCTGCCGTCGGCCGGCAGGGCGCGCGCCACCGAAAGACCGCTGTAGCCGGTGAAGACGCCGACCTCGATGGCTTTTCGGGCGCCGACCAGACGCGTCAGCATGGCCATCAACTGGCCCTGTTCGGGCGCAATCTGCATGCGCCCCCATTCCAGCTTTGCAGTTTCCTCGCGCAGGCGTTTCAGGATGTCGTCATCGCGCAGCGTGGTCGACACGACATAGTCGTAGAGGGCGTCATCCAGTCCGATCGTCTTGCGTCGCATGCAATCCTCCGTGGTCAATGCATCCAGGTGCGGTAGCTCGCCCCGGCGGGATTGAGCTCGAGAATGCGGTGGTTGTTGGTATCGGCAAGCAGCAGAAGACCGTTGCCCGCAGCCGCGATACCGGCTGGTTCGCCCAGCGGCAGGCAGACCGGATCCTGGCAGGTCAGGCCCGGTTCGATGTCGCTGGCCTCACCCCGCTCGAGATCAAGCAGGCGTACCGCGCGGTTGTAGCTGTCGGCCACGACAAGACCGACGTCGGTCCAGGCCAGACCAAGGGCATGTTGCAGGCGGGCCTTCCCGAACGGCCCGTTCTTGTGGCCGAAATCGAAGAGCCCGGCCCCGACCAGCGTCGTCACCTCGCCGCGTTCGAGATCAAGCACGCGGGCGGCCGAAGTCTCGCTGTCGGCAAAGAAGAGGCGCCGTCCGGCAGGGTCGAGCGCCAGGCCGCTGGGCTGGGCAAGTGCCGCGGCCTCCAGCGCCTCGCCGTCGACCAGCGCCTCGGCACCGCTGCCCGCCAGCCGCGCGACGGTGCCCGCCTTCAGGTCTATGACACCCAGTTGGTGCGTGCCGGCGTTGGCGACATAAAGCCGGTCGCCTGCAATCTCCAGGTCCCAGGGCGAGGCCATCGCGGTCTCGCTTGCAGGCGCCGGATCACCCAGCACCGCACCGCGACGCCCGATCCCTGCAATCGTGGAGACCATGCCGCTCGCCCGGTCGATGGCGCGCACCGCGTGGTTGCCGGTGTCGGCGACGTAGATGGTCGTGGCATCGGCGATCAGGCCCTGGGGGCCGTGGAAGGTCGCCGTGGCGGCATCACCATCGCTGAAGCCGGCCCGGCCGCTGCCATATGTAGTCTGCAGCGCGCCGGAATCGTCGGCCACCACGATGCGGTTGTGACCGCCGTCGGTGATGATCCAGCCGCCGCCGGGCAAGGGTTTGATCTTGCCTGGATAGGCCAGTGTTCCCTCGGGATCCGGCGCGGGTTCCAGCAGGAGCGGAACGGGTTCGAGAACACGCCGCTCGCGGGCCTGATCGACGAGGTCGCCCACGGCCTCGACCAGGCGGTCGGCATCGGGTTCGCCGGAAAACTGGCCGATGACGTAACCCTCGGGATCGAGGAACACCAGGGTCGGCCAGGCGCGCACCGCATATTCGCGCCACAGCGTCATGTTGGGATCGTGGACCACCGGATGGCGGATGCCGTAGCGCGCGATCGCGGCTGCGACGTTTTCGGGATCGCGCTCGGCAAAGAACTTGGGCGAGTGCACGCCGATCACCGCGACTTCTTCCGGGAACCGCTCCTCGACCCGGGCCAGCGAAGGCAGGACGTGCATGCAGTTGATGCAGCAGAAGGTCCAGAAATCGAGAATGACGACGCGGCCGCGCAGGTCGGCCAGCGACAAGGGCGCGGCGACGTTGAACCATGTCATGGCCGGTCGCGCGATCTCGGGCGCCCGCACAGGGGCTTCCATCCGTTCCGTCAACCTGCTCACTCCACCGCGCTTGATGTCACACCCTGCCGATATGGCATCGCCGGGCGGCCAGACCAGCCCCGGGCTTCAGATCGTCTCCTCGGCCTCGGGATCGCCGCTGACGATACCGTCGCTCGACAGCATGATGGCAAGCGGACGGGTGACGCTGAACTGGGCCATGACGATCATCGCGATGACGGTGATGGGAACCGAAAGGAACATGCCGATCACACCCCAGATCGTGCCCCAGACCGCCAGGGACAGGATGATGACAAGCGGCGAAAGATTGAGCGAGCGGCCCATCATGCGCGGCTCCACGACATTGCCCGTAACGACCTGGGTGGTGCCAAGACAGATCAGGACAACGAGGAAGGGCGTCAGGTCCTCGGGGAACTGCACCAGCGCAATCAGTGTGGGAAAGACGATACCCAGGATCGAGCCGATGGTCGGAATGTAGTTGAGCAGGAAAATCACGATCGCCCAGAATTCCGCGAAATCGAGACCGACGATGCGCATCACGACGTAGGAAATGCCCCCGGTCGCCAGCGACAGGATGGTCTTGACCCAGATGTAGGTGCGCACGTCGCTGTTGATGCGAAGCATCGTACGACGCACCCGCTCACGCCGTGCCGGATCGGTGATGATGGCGTCGAGTTTGCCCGAGAAGCTTTTCTGCTCGAACAGCAGGAAGACGACATAGACCAGGATGATGCCGACATTGCCGGCGAAAGCCGTGAGCGAGGAGGCCACGGAACCGGCCATGTTGCCCAGGTCGACCTGGCTCATGAGCTGGTCGAGTGTGGGAATGTGGTAACCGGTGAGCGTGACCAGACGTTCGGCCAGGCCTTCCAGATTGGCCTGATAGGTCGGCGCCACCGCGACGACCTGGCTGATGTTTTCGCGGGTCAGGTCGATGAAGGCCGAGAGCACGGCCACGAAGGTCAGCACGGCAAAAACGGTGGCGAGCCAGGAGGGCAAACGCACGCCCCACGTTCCCACCCGCGCATAGATGCGCGCCAGGGTCGCGATCAGGTACCAGAACACAATTGCCACGACAAAAGGCAGGAGCAGCGCCTTGCCCACGATCAGAAGATAGAAGGTGAGTGTGGCGATCGCGGCATAGAGAGCAAAATTGAGCAGCGCCATGTTCCCCCGGCCCCTTCCCTGTCCTTGTCCGGCATCATCGGGCCAATGGCCGGGCCATACAACGCCGGCTGGCGGGCAACGGGCAATCGACGTCGGATTCAGAATACTAACGTGTCATCCCCCGTCCCGGCCCCGCCAATACTGTTGACAAGTAGCCACGTGGGAAAAGAATGGCAGCAATGGACGTCACGCTCCGGTTCCCGGTTGGCGTCCGGGGTAAATCGTGACCGATGAGTGTCACAAGGGAGGAGAATAACCAAATGTCCCAGCATCCGTATTATTCAACGCTGCAGGATCAGCTTGTGGAAGGCCGTCTGGATCGACGCGAATTCGTTCGCTTCGCATCCCTGCTCGGCGTCTCCGCGGCCAGCGCCTATGCCTTCGCCGGCAAGATCGTCGGCGAGGATTTCGTGCCCAAGGCGCAGGCCCAGGATATGCCCATGGGCGGCACCCTGCGCATCTCGATGCGTTGCACCGTGGTCAAGGACCCGCACACCTTTTCGTGGGTCATCGACTCCAACATCGTGCGCCAGGTCTGCGGTTATCTGACCCGCACCGGCACCGACAACGTTACCCGTCCCGACCTTCTCGAAGGCTGGGAAGCCAGCGACGATCTGGCTACCTGGACCCTGAAGGTACGTCAGGGCGTCAACTGGCATGACGGTCGCGCCTTCACCGCCGAGGATGTCGCCTGGAACCTCCATCATGTGCTCAATCCCGAGACCGGTTCGTCGGTCCTGGGCCTGATGCAGGGCTACATGATGAACGACGACGCCACCGCCCTGTGGCAGGAGAACGCCATCGAGATCGTCGACGATCACACGATCCGTCTGAACACGCGCTCGCCCAATGTCGCCATTCCCGAGCATCTCTTCCACTACCCGCTGCTGATCCTCGATCCGGCCGAAGGCGGCACCTTCGGTGTCGGTTCCAACGGCACGGGCGCCTTCAAGCTGACCGAGTATGTGGTCGGCGAAGGCGGCATCCTGGAGAACGCCCGCAACGACACGTGGTACGGCGAAGGCCCCTACGTCGACGTTCTGGAATTCGTCGACCTGGGTGACGATCCCTCGGCCGCCATCGGTGCGCTGGCCTCCAAGCAGGTCCATGCCATCGACGAGGGCGACATCGTCCAGCTCCAGGCCTTCCAGGCCATGCCGCATGTCGAGATCATCCCGGCCAATACGGCGCAGACCGCGGTTGCCCGCGGCCAGTCCGACGCCGAGACGTTCAGCGATCCCCGGGTCCGCAAGGCGCTTCGCTTGGCGGTCGATACCCCGTCGATCCTGGAAGCCGCGCATGCCGGTCTGGGTGCCCCCGGCGAGCATCATCATGTCTCGCCGATCCACCCCGACTATGCCGAGCTGACCTTCATGTCGCGCGATGTCGAAGCAGCCAAGGCGTTGCTGGCCGATGCCGGCTATCCCGATGGCATCGACATCGAGATCGCGTGCAAGAAGGACCCCGCCTGGGAACTGCTTGCCGTGCAGGCCATGGTCGAGCAGTGGAAGGACGCCGGCATTCGCGTTGCCATCAACGTGATGCCGTCCGACCAGTTCTGGGAGGTCTGGGACAAGGTGCCGTTCGGCTTCACGTCATGGACCCATCGTCCGCTCGGCTTCATGGTTCTGGGTCTGGCCTACCGCTCGGGCGTGCCCTGGAACGAGTCGCACTACAACAACCCCGAGTTCGACGCCAAGCTGACGCAGGCCGAAGGCATCCTCAACGTCGAGGATCGCCGGGTTGTCATGGCCGAACTCGAGACGATCATGCAGGAAGACGGCCCGATCGTGCAGCCGGTGTGGCGTGCGATCTACTGCGCCGCCGACACCCGGGTGCAGGGCTATCAGATGCATCCGACGTCCTACATCTTCGGCGAGACGCTGGCGATCGACGCCTGATCCCAGGCGCAGCTCGTGGTTACCGGGAGGGAGCCTTCGGGCTCCCTCCTTTCTTTTGTGCCGGCGGAATGTGGCGGAAGCGATCGAGATCGATGATGCCTTCCAGGTCAAGGTCGACGCCCTCGGCCTCCAGCAGATCGCGCTGCAGATCGACACCTTCGGGCGTGCGTCCGCCGCCGCGGCTGATCCGTCCGGCGGCGTTGACCACCCGCCACCACGGCACCTTGGGATCGTTCAGGCCGGACAATGCATAGCCGACGCGGCGCGCCCAGCGCGGATGGCCGGCGGCCTTGGCGACATCGCCATAGGTCATGACCCAGCCGCGCGGGATCGCCCGGATCACCGCGTAATAGGCTTCGTATTCCGGGCTCGCCACGGCGCGCCCCGTCAGCCGATGTTCTGCAGAAACGGGAACGTCGAGAGCAGCCAGAAAGCCAGATCCGTCAGGTAACCCGTCAGCATGGCCACGCCCATCAGCACGAGCACGGCACCCGCGGCGATCTGGATGCGCCGGCCGAAGCGGCCAAGGCCCCGGCTGTGGCGCAGGAAAGCACCGGTAAAGGCCGCCGCGGCAACGAAGGGAATGCCCAGGCCGACCGAATAGACCGCCAGCAACAGCACGCCGCCCGAAACCGTGCTGTTCACGGCGGCCAGCGCCAGGATGCTGGCCAGCACCGGCCCGATGCAGGGCGTCCAGCCGAAGGCGAAGGCCGCACCCAGAACATAGGCGCCCACAGGCCGGCCGCCGGGCAGGTTGAGATGGAAACGCAGGTCACGCTGCAGCGGTGTCAGGCGCAGGGCGCCCATCATGATCAGGCCGAAGGCGATGACGATGATGCCGGCCACGATGTTGAGTTCGTAGCGGTAGGACAGCAGCAGGTCGCCCGCCACCGTGGCGCTGGCGCCGAAGATGATGAAGACGGTCGAGAAACCGGCAACGAAGAGCAGGGACAGGCCGATCGCGGCAGAGCGCGCCCAGCGTCCCGCCTGGCCCTGAAGATCGGTCAGGGATTCACCGGCGATGTAGGAGATGTAGGCCGGCACCAGCGGCAGCACGCAGGGCGAGAGGAAGGAAATCACGCCAGCCGCAAGGGCCGCCAGGATACCCACGCCCGATACGTCCATGCTCACGGTTCCAGCCCTGCCTGCTGGGCGGTTCCCAGGCGCGCGGCACGCGCCTGCTCGGCAAGCGGCAGGATCGCCGCAAGAGCTTCCGGGCTGTCCCAGTCAGCAGTGCCCACAAGCTGGGCCACGACCTTGCCCCGGTAATCGATCAACAGGGTCGTGGGCAGGCCGAAGACGCGCATGGCACGCGACACCGCCATGCTGGGGTCGTGGTAGAGGGCCAGGTTCTCTGCGCCGATTTCGTCGTAGAAGGCCGAAATCTGAGCGGCCTCGCCACGGTCGAGCGACAGAGTCATCACCATCAGGTCCTCGCTGGCATAACCGGCGGCCAACCGGTCGAGCGACGGCATTTCCTCGCGGCAGGGCGGGCACCAGGTCGCCCAGAAGTTCAGCACGATCGCCTTGCCGGCATAGTCGCTGAACTGCGCCTGCTTGCCGTCGGCAAGATAGAATACCGTGTCGGGCAGGCCGTTGGGTTCGTCAAGCCAGGCAAGGTTGGGCAGGGTCGCAGCCGCCATGATGGTGCCATCGGCCACACCCTGCGATGCGACAGCGGGTGCTTCGTCCTGTGTCACCTCTTGGGCGGGCATGGCATCGACCGGGATGGCCGACGCCTGCTCCCGCAGGGCGGCGACACGCGGCAGGATCTCGTTTTCGAGGTCTTCGCGCGAGACCGGTCCGATCTTCTTGTAGGCAATGGTCCCATCCGGGCCGATCAGGAAGGTTTCGGGCACGCCATAGACACCCCATTCGATCGCGGTACGGCCGTCGAGATCGAGGCCGGTGGCGCTGTAGGGGCTGCCGAAGTCGTCGAGCCAGCCCGCGGCATCCTCGGCATCGTCCTTGTAGGCCAGACCGAAAATCGGGATGTCCTCCTGCTCGGACAGACGTACCAGCAGAGGATGCTCGTCGCGGCAGCTGACGCACCAGGAGGCAAAGACGTTGACCAGGGTCACCTGTCCCAGGAAATCCTCCCGGCTGAAGGCCGGTCCGTAGCCCGGAACCTCGGCCAGCGCCGAATCGGGCGCCGGTTTGCCGATCAGCGGCGAAGGCACCAGGCTGGGATCGCGGTAGAGACCGACGCCCAGGGCGATCGCCAGAACCACGAAGGCTGCTACTGGCAACGCAAAGAGCAGGCCGTTGCGGCGCTTGGGGGTTTCCGAAAGCTCGGGGGCCGGTTGGTCGGGTCGTTCGTTCATGATCTCGGGGGCACCTGACAGGTGGGCGTAACCTGCCCCCGCAACGTGGCAGGCGCAAGGCGACCGGGACGCATTGACGCAATGGTGAAGGCCCGGGGTTGCCCGTTCGCAGCCGCGGCCTCACCACGCGCCACGGCGCGAGGCGGCTCTTTAGTGGTTGAGACCGGCAGCGAAACGTACCGTGCGCCGGCAAGCCTCAGCGATGCGCTCGTCAGGCGCGGTGAGCGAAAGACGCACGAAGCCGGCGCCTCCCGGCCCAAAGCCTTCACCGGCCAGCAGCGAGACACCGGCCTCCTCCAGCAGGCGGTTGGAAAACTCCTGCGAGGCAAGCCCGGTGTCGCGGACATCGACCATCATGAAGCAGGAACCTTCCGGCTTGATCACACGCAGGCCGCGGGCATCGGCAAGACCGTCGCAAACAATGTCCCGGCGACGCTCATAGGCCGCACGCATGGCTTCGACCTCGGGGAAATCATCGCTGAAGGCCACCGCCACCGACGACTGGATAAAGGTCGGCGGGCCGTAATGCATCGCCAAGCCCAGATGATACATGTGATGGGTGAAATCGGCCGGGCCAATGGTCCACCCGACGCGCCAGCCGGTCATTGCGTGCGACTTGCTCAGGCTGTCGATCACGATGGTACGCTCGGCCATGCCGGGCAGGGTCGCCGGGCAGACATGGTCGAGGCCGTCAAACAGGGTTCGGCTGTAAACCTCGTCGGAGATCAGCCAGAGGTCGTGGTCGCGGCAGACCTCGGCGAGTTCGAGCAGGTCCTTGCGCCGGTAGGCCGCACCCGTGGGATTGTGCGGCGTGTTGATCATGACGGCGCGGGTCGCCGGCGTGACAACCGCGGCGATGTCGGCGGCATCCAGATGGAAGTCACGCTCGGGGCGCAGGGGTGCCGGCACCAGGGTCGCCCCGGAAGCAGCCACCACCGATTCATAGGTGACATAAACCGGCTGGGGCACGATCACCTCGTCACCTGGTCCGGCCGTACACATCACTGCGCCATAAAGTCCACCCTGGGCGCCCAGGGTCATCGAGACATTCTCGCGCCCCACGACCTGACCGGTGTGGCGCGCATGATAGGCACCAATGGCATCCTTAAGCTCGGGTCCGCCGTCGATCCAGCCGTAGTGGGTGTCGCCGGCCTTCAACCGCTCGATCATCGCATCCTGGATGCGCCGGGGCGTGTCGAAGTCGGGATCGCCGATGCTCAGAACGACAACGTCACGGCCCTCGCGGAGATAACGCATGGCACGGCCATGCACTTCCCAGGCGCGCGCGCCCTCGTTGGCCAGCCGATCTACGATCGCCGCGTAACGCATGACAAACTCCCATCCCGAAACGCAAAGCGCGCGACGCCTGCCGGCGCCGCGCGCTTGCTTGAATAAGTTTGGTGCTAGCTCTGGAGGAGAAGCACCGAATCCTCGTCCCAGGTCAGCCAGACCTTTTGCTTGTTGTCGGCTTCGACCGCCTGCATCTGGCGCTGCGCATTCTGCGAAGCAACAGCGACAGGGGCCTCGCGGCCGTTGATCTTGACGTAGTAGTGGCTGCGATCACCCAGATAGGCCGCCGCCTGCAGGACGCCTTCGACAACGTTGTTCTGCACATTGGGCTGCTGGAAGGAGATGTTGAACTTCTCGGGCCGCAGCGCGACGGAGATTTTTCCGGACGTGGGCGCGCTGTCGCCGCTGGCCGTGGAGAACACCTTGCCCAGACCCTCGGTCTCGACAACGGTCGCCTTGCCCTCCTTGCCCTTCACCTCACCCTCGAAGAAGTTGATCGTTCCGATGAAATCGGCGACCTCCTTCACGCGGGGGATTTCGTAGAGGGTGGTCGGCGAGTCGATCTGGAGAACCTTGCCCATCGACATGACCGCGATGCGATCCGACATGGTCATGGCTTCTTCCTGATCGTGGGTCACGAACACGAAGGTGATACCGACATCGCGTTGCAGGGCGCGCAGCTCAAGCTGCATCTGCTCGCGAAGCTTCTTGTCGAGAGCGCCCAGCGGCTCGTCAAGCAGCAGAACCTTCGGACGTTTGATCAGGGCGCGTGCGAGCGCGATGCGCTGGCGCTGGCCGCCCGAAAGCTGGTGGGCGCCGCGCTTGCCGTAGCCGGGAAGCTTGATGAGCTCAAGCATCTCGTCGACCTGCTTGTCGACCTCGGCCTTGCTGAGGCCGGACTTGCGCATGCCGTAGGCGATGTTCTTGTGCACGTTGAGGTGCGGGAAGATGGCGTAGCTCTGGAACACCATGTTGACCGGCCGCAGATGCGGCGGGACGCCAGCCTGCGGCTGGCCGTCGATGTAGATGTTGCCCAGCGTCGGCTGCTCGAAACCAGCCAGCATGCGCAGCAGGGTCGTCTTGCCGCAACCGGAGGCACCAAGCAACGAGAAGAACTCGCCCTGCTGGATGTTGAAGGTGATGTCGTCGACCGCTTTGACACTGCCGAAATGCTTCGACGTGTTCCGGATCGAAATATAGTCCTCACGAGCCATTGGCGCCCACGTCCACTGTTGTTTTCGTTAAATAGCCGCCCCGGATTGCGTTCCGACGCCGCGGCGGCGGATCACTTCCGAGAATGTCACGATGAAGAAGGAGGCCACAAGGATGCAGGCACCCAGCGACAGCACCATCGGCAGTCGGTTGGGGAAACGCAACTGGCTCCAGATGTAGATCGGCAGAGTGACCTCGTTGCCGGCCAGGAAGAAGGCCAGAATGAACTCGTCGAACGAGATCGTGAAGGTCAGCAGCGTGCTGGCCAGGATGCCGGGCCAGGCCAGCGGCAGGGTCACGCGCAGGAAGGTCTGGAAGGCATTTTCGCCGAGGTCGAGCGAAGCTTCTTCCAGGCTCTTGTCGAAACCCTCGAGACGCGACATCAGCACCAGCATGGCGAACGGCACGGCAACCAGGGTGTGCGCCAACCCGATCGTGTAGAGCGACAGGTCGACGCCGATGGTGTTGGAGATGACCAGCAACGCGATACCCAGGATGATGCCGGGCACAACCAGCGGCAGCATGATGAAGCTGGTCAGCGGCCCCTTGCCGGGCAGGCGGTAACGGGTCATCGCCTTGGCCGCAAAGATGCCCAGGAAGGTCGAGGCTATGGCAACGCCCGCACCAACCTTGACCGAGTTCTCGAGAGCATGCAGCAGCGCGGGATTTTCGAGCATGTCGGCATACCACTGCAGGGTGAAACCCTTCAGGGGGAAGGCGACATAGATCGAATCGTTGAACGAAAAGAGCGGCAGGAACAGCACCGGGATGTAAAGGAACGCCAGATACCACACCGCATAGATGAAAAGCGGGGCCTCGCCGGTCCAGGAATGGCCCTCATGCTTGGATTCGATGACCTGCGGCGCCTGGACGCCGCGTTCGTCGGAACCAGCCTTGCTGACAGTATCGCTCATCAGTTCTTGGCCCTTGCACGGGTCGTCGCCACAATGAAGGTGACGACGAGAATGGTGATCATGAGCATGGAGATGACCGACAGCGCCGCACCCATGGGCCAGTTGTTGGCCTTGCCGAACTGGGACTGGACGATGTTGCCGATCATGATGCCGGTGGTGCCGCCCACGAGTTTGGGCGTGACATAGTCACCCACGGTCGGAATGAAGACGAGCAGGCCCGCGGCGATCACGCCAGGCAGCGACAGCGGCCAGGTGACGCGCCAGAAGCGCTCCTTGGGGGTGTCGCCGAGATCGGTCGCGGCCTCAAGCAGCGAACGGTCGATCTTTTCCAGCGAGACGTAGATCGGGAGGATGGCGAAGGCGGCCCAGGCATGGGCCAGCGTCAGCACCACCGCGGTCGGGTTGTAGAGGAGGAATTCCAGCGGATCGCTGATGATGCCCAGGCTGATGAGGCCGGAATTGATGACGCCGTTGAACCCCAGGATGACCTTCCAGGCGAACACGCGAAGCAGGTAGCTGGTCCAGAAGGGCACGGTGATCAGGATCAGCCAGATCAGCTTGTTCTTGGTCACCTTGAAGGCGATGAAATAGGCCATCGGATAGGCCAGCAGCAGGGTCGCGAAGGTGCAGTAGAGCGACATGCGGATCGACTTGAACATCAGCGCCGCATAGATCGGCTTCTGGAAGTAGGCCTCGTAGTTGGCCAGCGTGAAGGTCTTGTCGATGTCGAGGTAGTTCTGGGTCCAGAAGCTGTAGGCGACCAGCATGAAGAGCGGGACGCACATCAGGCAGATCATGACCAGAAGGGTCGGCGAGAGCAGCAGGTAGCCCCGCAGCCATTCATGCTTGAGGAACAGCGACCTCAGCTTGAAGCCGAAGCTGGTCTGTTCCTCGGCGCCCGAGTACGTCCCTGCAGCGTGCGTTTGGTCGCTCATGCCTCAGCCCCAGTTGTCGTCACGATTGCCACCCGGCCCTGCCCGTTCGAGCGTGTGACCTGTTACACAAGTCATACACAGCAGCAGGTCCGTTGAAAACCCCGTTGTGCGCCGGTGACGCCATGCCGGGGGAAACTTCGAAGAAAAGACGGGGCCGGCAGCATCTGCCGGCCCCGTTTCGTTCATGCCAAAGCCGGCATCAGAGGCTGATTTTGATGTCGTCGAACATGTTGACCATCTTCTGGAGAACGGCCGGGTCGTAGGGCTGGAACATGATGCCGTTGTCGAGCATCTCGATGGGGTCACTGGGGAAACCCAGATCGGCCACCGCCTGCGGATCGGAGATCTCGAAGGTGATCTTGTTGGGGTGACCGTAGCCGTAATCCTCAAGCAGGAACTTGCCCGCTTCCGGCGACAGCCAGGCGTCGAGATAGGCATAGACGAGGTCTTCGTCGCCGCTGCCGACATTGGTGATCGAGAGGCCGCACAGCCAGTTCAGGATGCCTTCCTTGGGCACCGCGTAGGCGACCGGGATGCCCTGATCCTTCAGCGACTTGACCGCGGAATTCCAGGCGTAGGCCGCCACGATTTCGCCCGAGGCCATGGCCGTCTCGACCTCGGTCTGGTCGTTCCAGTAGAAGCGGACCAGACGGGCCTGCTTTTCGACCAATGGCCGTACTTCCTCAAGCATCTCATCGGTCATGTTGAACGAGTCGATGCCGAAGCCCGCGCAAAGGCCGGCGACGAGCAGAGAACTTTCCGAATCAAACATGGAGAGCTTGCCGGCATAACGCTCGTCAAAGAGCATGCACCAGCTTTCCTCGCCATCGTAAAGGTCCGTGCGATAGACGATCGAGCTGTTGCCCCAGTCGGCGGGCATCATCTTGACGTTGCCTTCGGCGTCGCGGATGGCGTGATGATCGCGCAGGCCTTCGAAGACGTCGGGCCAGTTGGACAGGCGCGAGGTGTCGATCGCCTTGAGCAGACCGCCGTCATCCATGCGGCCCCAGCTTTCGGCGCAGGGATGGGTGATATCGGCGGGATAGCCGTTGCGGATCTTGGTCGCCATCTCCTGCTCGCTCGCAAAGAACGAGAATTCGGGCTCGCCGTACTTGGCGGCATAAGGCGGATACAGCTCGGGAACCTCGTAACCCGACCACTCCAGAACCAGGGGCTGCTGCGCGGCGAGCGCGCCACCGGGGCCAAAGGTCATGATGGTCGGCACGACACCGACAGCACCCAGCGCAGCAAAGGCCTGACGGCGCGACAGCTTGCCGGTGAAGATCTTGTCTTCGAATTCGTTGATGCCCATACGTTTCATGGAAGTCTCCCTCATTTCTTGGTTGGCTGCGCAGAACAACCATCGATGCCCTGATGTCTGCTCCACTTGAAAATGATCCTTGCAGCATTCGTCGCGAATGAAAAGACCCGACCGCTCGCAGGGGCATCTTGAATGCGCCAGCGCAGCCCCGGCCGCTGCCCCCCGGAGCCGGGCCTGCGCGGCCCGCATCAGGGGAGGTAGCAGCGGAACTCTGCGGTCTGCATGCGCTGGGAGATATCGCGGCCACGCAGTTCGGCCGCCATGCCTGTGCGCTGGCACCGCGCACTCGCGTCGGCCCGCACATCCGAGAGCGAGCGCACCCATGAATCATAGGTGATGGTGAACGGCGCCTCACTCATGGCGACGGTTTCGACCTGGTAGAGGTTGGCGTCGGCGTCGGGCAGATAATAGATGTCGGTGTAGCGGGCGACGTAGAGCCCGTCGCTGAGCAGTGAGGTGGTGACGATGAATTCGGTATCGGTCACCTGCGCCATCGATCCCGACCCGGCTTCCAGGAGCCCCGCGGTCGCTGCGGTCATGACATTGATGTTGCCGGCCGAAAGCGTGTTTTCCAGGACGGCATGGAGCGCGATGACGCCGCCGCCCAGGGCAACAAAGGTGCCAAGAGGCGGGCGCACGTCACGGCCGGGCGCATGGGTCACAAGCTGCGTCTTGTAGCGCAGCAGCAGGTCGCCGGGCTGGGCGGACTCGCGCACGACAAAGCCGGACTGAACAAATTCGGTCACCAGCATGTCGTCGAAGGCGGTGGCGAAGACCGTGCTGGCCCCCTCGCGTTCGATGGCGATGTCGTAGCCATAGGGCCGGGCGCGCTCGGCGATCTGGGTGACGATGTCGCGCGCCAGCACACGCCAGTGCTCGGCTGCCTGCATCTTCTGCTGGAAGGTCAGCTCGTAGGTGCTCGCCATCGGCACCTGGGACTGGCAGGCACCAAGAACGAAAAGCGCAAGGGGCGCCAGAAAGAAGAGCAGCGCGCGCCGCATGGCCGGGCTCCGGCAAAAGGTAATCTGGATTGATACGCCGCGGGCGAGCCGACTGCAAATCGCCTGCCGGGGCATCTTGGCTGGGCGCAACCAAAAGAGAGGATCGCGCGACGACGGCCATTCCAAAGGGGGCGCTAGGAGGAGGCCCGCCGCCGCACGATCCACGCCGGTCCCTTGCGGGCCCGGCTCCGCACGGCGGGGGCGCCGTGCGGAAGGGATAAGGTGGGGATCGGCCAGGGCCAGCGCCGCGGAGCCACCGCGATGAAAGGGGAACTTGTCCAGACCGATCCCTCGCCATCATAGGTGGCGTCCAAATGAGGCCGATCTAAGGCTTTTCGATCACATTTGATGTGTGCGGCACGGTGGTCGCCCGCCCGGGGATTGCCGGTCCGTTCGGCATCAGGCCGGATGTCCCGCGCGCGGGACAATGGCGTTCCAGGCAGGTCCGCGCATCCCATTTCCGGGCTAACGACCGAGTTTGCGCCGTTTTTTGGGCGCCAGCAGTTGACTCCGCGCGGCCGGGAGGCCATGTCTTTGGCACTCGCACCGGGCGAGTGCTAACAGCCGGTCCGGTGCAGCTCAGAAACGCAAGCACTCAGGGGAGTAACCTATGGGCTTCAGGCCTTTGCATGACCGCGTTGTGGTCCGTCGCACCGACAGCGAGGAAAAGACCGCGGGCGGGATCATCATTCCCGATACCGCCAAGGAAAAGCCGATGGAAGGCGAAGTTGTCGCCGTCGGCCCGGGCGGACGCGACGAGAACGGCAAGCTCACGCCGCTGGACGTCAAGGTCAAGGACCAGGTTCTGTTCGGCAAGTGGTCGGGCACCGAGGTCAAGATCGACGGCGACGACCTTCTGATCATGAAGGAAGCCGACATCATGGGCGTCATCGAAGGCGCCAAGAAGAAGAAGTGAGCGCCTGAGAGACACCGTTCCGTCCCAGGCATTCCGACATTCAGGAGATAGCAAAACATGGCTGCCAAAGAAGTGAAATTCGGCGCCGACGCGCGTCAGCGCATGCTGCGCGGCGTCGACATTCTCGCCGATGCTGTGAAGGTCACGCTCGGCCCCAAGGGCCGCACCGTGGTCCTCGACAAGTCGTTCGGCGCCCCGCGCATCACCAAGGACGGCGTCACCGTCGCCAAGGAGATCGAGCTTGAGGACAAGTTCGAGAACATGGGCGCCCAGATGGTCCGCGAGGTTGCCTCCAAGACCAACGACGTCGCCGGCGACGGCACCACGACCGCCACGGTTCTGACCCAGGCGATCGTGCGTGAAGGCGCCAAGGCGGTTGCCGCCGGCATGAACCCGATGGATCTGCGCCGCGGCGTCGACATCGCGGTCGGCCTGGTCATCAAGGACCTGGAGAAGCGTTCGCGCAAGATCACGACCGAGGCGGAGATCGCCCAGGTCGGCACCATCTCGGCCAACGGCGACAAGACCGTCGGCGAGATGATCGCCCGCGCCATGCAGAAGGTCGGCAAGGAAGGCGTCATCACCGTTGAAGAGAACAAGGGCATCGACACCGAGCTTGAGATCGTCGAAGGCATGCAGTTCGATCGCGGTTACATCTCGCCCTACTTCGTGACCAACGCCGAGAAGATGATCGCGGATCTCGAGGATCCCTACATCATGCTTCACGAGAAGAAGGTCTCGAACATGCAGGCCATGCTCCCGATTCTGGAGCAGATCGTGCAGTCGAACCGTCCGCTGGTGATCATCGCCGAGGACGTCGAGGGCGAGGCTCTGGCCACGCTCGTCGTCAACCGCCTGCGTGGCGGCCTCAAGGTCGCGGCCGTCAAGGCCCCGGGCTTCGGCGATCGCCGCAAGGCCATGCTCGAAGACATCGCCATCCTGACGGGCGGCACGGTCATCTCCGAGGATCTCGGCATCAAGCTCGAGAACGTCACGATGGACATGCTGGGCAAGGCCAAGAAGGTCGAGATCTCCAAGGAGAACACGACCATCGTCAACGGTGCCGGCAAGAAGGCCGACATCCAGGGTCGCTGCAACCAGATCCGCGGTCAGGTCGAGAACACCTCGTCCGATTACGATCGTGAGAAGCTGCAGGAGCGTCTGGCCAAGCTGGCCGGCGGTGTTGCCGTGCTCAAGGTTGGCGGTTCGACCGAGGTCGAGGTCAAGGAACGCAAGGATCTCGTCGATGACGCGCTCCATGCGACCCGCGCCGCGGTCGAGGAAGGTATCGTTCCGGGCGGCGGTGCTGCCCTGCTCTATGCGGTCCAGGCTCTGGCCAAGGTCCAGCTCGAGGATCGCGACCAGCAGGTCGGTGTCGACATCATCCGCA
>Ga0105053_10006229_pt1 | contig 16531 bp, 15 predicted proteins | sample BON01_FD_78093 | JGI IMG/M metagenome (GOLD analysis project Ga0105053, IMG submission 78093) | Freshwater microbial communities from Lake Bonney liftoff mats and glacier meltwater in Antarctica - BON-01 | ecosystem: Environmental > Aquatic > Freshwater > Ice > Glacier meltwater | place: Lake...
CGTCGCGGTGAGTTCCTGACGCTTCTCGGGCCATCCGGCTCGGGCAAGACGCCAACTCTGCTGATGCTGGCAGGGTTCGAGACACCGACCCATGGCGAGATCACCCTGGAAGGCCAGTCGCTGCGTTCGACGCCGCCGCACAAGCGCGGCATCGGCATGGTGTTCCAGAACTACGCCCTGTTCCCCCACATGACGGTTGCCGAGAACCTCGCGTTCCCGCTGCAGGCCCGGCACATGCCCAAGGACGAGCAGGCAACCAAGATCAAGCGCGCCCTGGACATGGTCGAGCTCGGTGCCTTTGGCGGACGCCGCCCAGGTCAGCTTTCGGGCGGCCAGCAGCAGCGTGTCGCGCTTGCCCGCGCCCTGGTGTTCGATCCCCAGCTCGTGCTAATGGACGAGCCGCTGGGCGCGCTCGACAAGAAGCTGCGCGAGCAGATGCAGATCGAAATCAAGCATATCCACGAGAGTCTCGGCGTCACGGTGGTCTATGTCACCCATGACCAGAGCGAGGCGCTGACGATGTCGAACCGCATCGCGGTGTTCAACGACGGTAGGATTCAGCAGCTTGCCTCGCCCGAAGAGCTTTACGAAAAGCCCCAGAACGCCTTCTGCGCCCAGTTCATCGGCGAGAACAACCGTTTCGCCGGCACGGTCAAGGAGCAGGCAGGCAAGACCTGCAAGGTCGCGCTCGACAGCGGCGATGTGGTCAGCGCCCTGGCCGTCAACATCGACGGCATCGGCGGGCGGACATCCCTGTCGCTGCGCCCCGAGGCCATCTTCCTCAATCCGGCCGCGGGCTCCTGCGACAACATCTTCGAAGCTCGCGTCGAAGAGCTGATCTACATGGGCGACCATACCCGCGTGCGGGTCGATATCTGCGGCAACAACGATTTCGTCATCAAGGTGCCGCGTGGCGCCAGTCATGTGGCACTCGAAACGGGCACTAAGATCAGCGTCGGCTGGCGCTCGCAAGACTGCCGGGCGCTCGACGCCGCCTGATGGCGTAAAGAAAATTGCAGGGGCCGTGCGGTCGGCCCCGCCGGCCCGGAGCCGAGACGGCGCGTCGCCGAACACGCATTTCCGGGTCGTAAACCAACCGCAATATGGGAGACGAACAATCATGAATTGTTACTGGAAGGGGAGCCTAGCGGCGCTTGGCGGCGTCGTTCTGGCAGGTTTCGCCGGAACCGGTCCGGCTTCGGCAGAAGACACCATCACCGCCGCATCCTGGGGCGGTGCCTATTCGATGAGCCAGCGCGAGGCCTATTACAAGCCCGCCCTGAAGGACATCGGCATGACCGTACTCGAGGACGAGTGGGGCGGCGCCGTTTCCGAGATCCGCGTCCAGGTCGAGACCGGCGACTACAAGTGGAATGTCATCGATGCCGATGCCGGCACCGCGCTCGCAGCTTGCGACGAGGGCCTGCTCGAGGAAATCGACTACGACTACATGGGCGGACGCGATCGTTTCTTCCCGGGCGGCGCGATGGATTGCGCGGTGGGTACCATCACCTACGGCACCATCTTCGCCTACAACGGCGACACCTATCCCGACCCCGAGAATGCGCCCACGACCGTGGCCGACTTCTTTGACTTCGAGAAGTTCCCCGGCAAGCGTGCGATCTACACCGGCGTCAGCCACACCCTGGAAATGGCCCTGATGGCATCCAAGGGCATGACCGCGCAGGAAGCTTCCGACTACATTCAGGAAGACTCCGATGTGGCATTCGACGAGGCCACCGCATTCCTGGCGCCCCACAAGGACCAGCTGATCTACTGGGAGACCGGCGCCATGGCGCCCCAGCTCCTGGCTGACGGCGAAGTCGTGATGACCACCGCCTGGAACGGCCGCATCTTCAATGCCAACGTCCAGGAAGGTAAGAACTTCGTCATCGTCTGGGACGGCCAGCGCGTCGACTACGACGTCTGGGCAGTCCCCGCCGGTGCTCCCAATGCCGATCTCGGCATGAAGTTCATCGAATACGCCAGCCGTCCCGAGGTCATGGCCCGTCAGTCGCAGTACATCGCTTACGGTCCCAGCACCTACGCCGCTGCCGAGCTGATCGAGCCGGGCATCCTGAAGGATCTCCCGACCGCTCCCGCCAACCTGACCAATGCCTATTGGGCGCCGGTCGGCTGGCTGGGCGATCACATCGAGGAGATGGAAGAGAAGTGGGCTGTCTGGAAAGCCAGCTGATCTGAATTGCGACCCCGGCGGGCCCTGCGCCCGCCGGGTTTTCTTTAGAACCTTTTCACAACGAACGGCACGATCACGATGAGCGCGACCGCCGATCCCACCCAGCCCACCTTTCTGTCGGGCACCAACACGCTGAAGTCGCGGCTGCGGCGTGCGGACCGGAAGCGCAAACTCTGGGCGCTTGCCCTGATCGCACCGATGTTCATTTTCCTGGTCGTCGGCTTCATCATTCCGATCGCCTCCCTGCTCAAGCTGAGCGTGGAAGACCTTGAGGTCGGCGAGGCCCTGCCGCGCACCGTCGAGGCGTTTGACGCATGGGACGGCGAGGGTTTCCCGCCGCCCGAGGCGCTGGAAATCTTCGCCGAAGAACTGGTCGTTGCCGATGCAAACAAGACCCTGGGCAGCGCGACGCGCCGGCTGAACTATGCCTTCAGCGGCTTCAAGTCGATGCTGAAGAAGACGGGCCGCGAGGCGGAAGAGAAACTCGTCGGCGTTCCCTCCGATCAAATTCTCGACGCGTTCATCGCGATCGACAAGGATTGGGCCAAGCCCGGATACTGGCTCGCAATCAAGGATGCCGTCGGCCCCTTGAGCGATTTCTACTTTCTCTGGGCTGTCGATCGTGTCCGTGACGAAGCCGGCGACATCGTGAGCCGGCCGTCAGATCAGTCGATCTATCTCGACGTCCTGGGGCGCACGCTGGAAATCAGCATCGCCGTGACCGCCATCTGCTTCCTGCTGGGCCTGCCCATCGCCTATCTGCTCGCGACCCTGCCGCCCTCCAAGAGCAACCTGCTGCTGATCCTCGTCCTGCTGCCGTTCTGGACGTCCCTGTTGGTGCGCACGACGGCGTGGATCGTGCTGCTGCAGAATCAGGGACTGATCAACGATCTGGGGATCCTGCTGGGATTTTGGGACGAGCCCCTGGAACTCATCCGCAACCGCATCGGCGTCTATATCGCGATGGTGCACATCCAGTTGCCGTTCATGATCCTGCCCATCTACGCGGTCATGAAGGGCATCAATCCCTGGCACATGCGCGCGGCGGAGTCGCTGGGCGCGCATCGTTGGCTGGCTTTCCTCAAGGTCTACCTGCCGCAATGCCTGCCGGGCATCGGCGCGGGCATCCTGCTCTGTTTCATCCTTTCGCTGGGCTACTACATCACGCCAGCCCTGGTCGGCGGCCCGCAGGATCAGATGATCAGCTTCTGGATCGTCGAGAACATGGGCCGCGTGCTGAACTGGGGCCTTGCTGCCGCGCTCAGCGTCATTCTGCTTGGCATCACCCTGATCTTCTTCTTCATCTACAACCGGTTTGTCGGCTTCGACAAACTGCGCATGGGATAGAGCGATGGCCCTCCCCGTCTATGCGAGTCCGGCACAGCGCGTCTGGCACTACTTCTTCTTCATCCTGTGCACGGCGATCTTCATCTACCTGCTCGTGCCGATCTTCGTGATCATGCCGCTCTCGTTCAATTCGGAGCCGTACTTCTCCTATCCGATGGAGGGCTACAGCCTGCGCTGGTACGAGGAGTTCTTCACCAGCGACCAGTGGCTGCTGGGCCTGAAGAACAGCATCATCATCGGGTTCTTCGCCACGATCCTGGCGACCACCCTGGGCACGCTTGCCGCACTGGGTCTCAACCGTGCCGATTTCCGCGGCAAGCCCGTGGTCATGGCCGTGCTGATCTCGCCGATCGTCATCCCGATCGTCATCACTGCGGCCGGCATGTTCTACTTCTATGCCTCGATCGGCCTGTCGAGCACGATGCCCGGACTTGTCCTGGCCCATGCCACATTGGGCGTGCCCTTCGTCGTCATCACCGTCTCGGCGACCCTGGTCGGCTTCGACCACAACCTCGTGCGGGCGGGATCCAGCCTGGGCGCCAACCAGACCCGCGTCTTTTTCAAGGTCACGCTGCCGATCATCCTTCCGGGTGTGGTTTCGGGCGCCCTCTTTGCCTTCATCACCTCCTGGGATGAACTGGTCGTGGCGATCTTCCTGGCCGGCGCCGAGCAGCACACCCTGCCCCGGCGCATGTGGAGCGGCATCCGCGAAATGCTCTCGCCGACCATCACCGCCGTGGCGACCATGCTGATCCTGTTCTCGATCGTGCTGATGGTGACCATGGAGCTGCTGCGGCGGCGCACCGAACGCCTGCGCGGCATCCGCAACTAATCCGGCGGTCCGCGCGCTACGGCGCTCCGCTTCAGCCGGTCATTCTGACGCTCAGACTGCCGTCGCTTTCCAGGATCAGTGATTCCACATCCTCGATGCCTCGCCCGCCCCCGGCGCGGATCGCGCTGGTCGCCTCGTCCAGGGTGATGCGCTCACGGCGCATTGCGCGCGGACAAAACCGACCGTCCCGCGCCAGCAGGGTAGGCTCCGAACGCACAGCGGCGGCAAAACCCTTCGACCGCACCGAGGCAAAGGTCACCAGGAACTGCGCCAGAATGAGCAGCGCCAGCGCCGCTGCGCCCTCGGCCAGCGTCACAGCCTCCTGCAGCACGGTCGCTGCGAGCGTGGAACCCAGCGCGACCGTCACCACCAGGTCGAAGGCGTTCAGCTTGGACAAGGTCCGCTTGCCCGAGATGCGCAGGAAGACGACCAGCACCGCATAGGCCAGAAGGCCGACGAGCAATGTACGCATGATGCCCGCCCAGCCATCGAAGAACATGCCACTCCAGTCCATCGTCCGCCTCCCGCTCTCTCGGAATGCTAACGGCAGGCAGGGATGCCGGTTCCCCGAACGCCTGACTTCGGCAGGATCAGGCGGCTGCCAAGCCCTCGCCGTCGAGGTAGTCGCGAATGTCCTCGAACACCGCATCGCTGCCGGGTAGCGGCTGCGCCAGGGCGGCAACGATGCCGATGTGGCCCATGCCCTCGTAACGCACGATGGTGACCGCCCCGCCCTGCTCCCCGATCGCCCGCGCGAGATTCTCGCTGTTGCGCGGCAGGACGATCTCATCGTCGGTGCCGGTCAGCAGCAACAGCGGTGGAGCGTCGCCGCGCGCGAAGCTGACCGGCTGCGTCGCGGCCGGATCGGGCCAGGTCCCGAACACACCCTGGAGGCGTGCCGTGTCGAAGGGGCGAAAGTCGAAGGGCCCCGCAAGGCTGACCACGGCATCGATGCGCGAGGCCGGCCAGCCGGCGGCATCGAGGTAGCGTGCATCGAGTGCGAGCATCATGGCGTTGTAGGCGCCGGCCGAATGCCCCATCAGCACCAGCCGTCCGGCATCGCCATCGTACTCGGCGGCATGGTCACCGGCCCATGCCACGGCAAGGGCGCAATCATCAAGGAAGTCCGGAAAGGCAACCTCCGGATAGAGCCGGTAGTCGGGGATGACGACCAGGTAACCGGCATCGGCCAGCCGCTGACCGACAAACAGGTAATCGCCGCGATCCCCCGAATCCCAGCCACCGCCGTAGAAAAACACCACCACGGGAAACGGGCCCTCGCCATCGGGCCGGTAGAGATCGAGTGTGCGTCGGGGTCCCGCGCCGTAGGGCAGGCCAACGAGCCGTCTATAGCGGTCGCGCGGCACCAGGGCATTAACCAGGTCGGCGCGCGAACAGCCCCCGGCGAGCCCTGCCAGAGGCAGGCTCGCCAGACACCCGAGCAGGTTTCGACGGTCGAACGTCTGTTTCATGCCCCCTGATACGCGGCCGCGGGCCGCGCGGTTCAGCCTGCGTGAGGGATCCCTGCGGCAAGCGCTGCCTCGACCGCTGCATGGGGCCAGACCTGGGGATGGACCTGCTCGAAGGCGTGGCTGGCACGCAGCACCAGATCCTCGCGGTACTTGGCCGCCACGATCTGCAACCCGATGGGCAGGCCTGCCTTGCTGAGGCCGCAGGGGATCGAGGCTCCGGGCTGCCCGGTCAGGTTGAACGGCACGGTAAAGGGCACGGCGTGGTTCCAGCGGTGGAAGCCCTGGGAATGGTAGGGTGTCTCGACTGCCGGTGCGGTCGTGGGCAGGGTCGGCGTCAGCAGGAGATCGTAGCGTTCGTGAAACTGCCCCATCGCCGAACCCAGGCGGTCACGATGCCGGATCGAGCCGAGGTACTGCTCCAGCGTCACGCCAAGCCCGCGTTCGGCAACCTCGCGGAAACGCGGGTCGAGCAGCGCCCGTTTCTCCTCGGGCACGCCGCGCAGCAACGCCGCAAAACCGGCGAGCCAGAGCGGCGTCATCGGCTCCTCGAGCGGTTCGAACACGGCACCAACTTCCTCGACCGTGGCGCCCATTGCGGCAAAGGACGCCGCCGCGGCATCGACCGCGGAACGTACTTCGTCGTCAACCACGGCACCGCCTAGCCCTGGCGCATAGGCGATGCGCAGACCTTCGACGCCCTGGCTCATGCCGGCGCGCCAGTCGCGGTCATCGTGGGGTAGCGCGTACCAGTCTTGGGCATCGGGCCGGGCCAGATCATTGAGCATCAGCGCGGCGTCCTCGACGCAGCGTGTCATCGGCCCCTCGCTCGAGGTCATGCAGAAGGCGCCTTCGCGGGGATGATCGGGCACCCGTCCGAAGGTCGGCTTGAGGCCGTAGAGGCCGGAATAACTCGTGGGGATGCGGATCGATCCGCCGCCGTCGTTGCCCAGGGCGAGATGTCCGACACCGGCGGCCAGCGAGGCCGCACCGCCGCCCGAGCTGCCGCCCGGCGAATGCGCCAGATTCCAGGGATTGCGCGTGTAACCAAAAAGCGGGCCGTCGGTGATGCCCTTCCAGCCAAATTCCGGGGTGGTCGTCTTGCCCAGGAAGACGCAGCCGGCCTCGCGCAGGCGCGCGACACAAGGCGCATCGACATCGAGCGGCTTGTCGTCGCTGGTCGCCGAGCCGTTGCGCATCGGCCGGCCCTTCTGCGGGATGAGGTCCTTGATCGTGACGGTCACACCGTCGAGCGGGCCGATCGGCTCTCCCCTGCTCCAACGCGCCTCCGAGGCACTGGCCTCCGCCATCGCGCTCTCGTGGTCGCGTGTCATGAAGGCGTTGATCGCAGGTTCTACCGCATCGAGCCGGGCCAGATGGGCCCGTGTTGCCTCGACCGGCGACAGGCTCCTGTCGCGGTAGCGTTGCAGCGCCTGCGTCGCGCTCATGTAGCAGAGATCGAGATCGGTCATGACAGGTCCCCGTGTTTACAGGGAACCTTAGGGCGCGCGATGGCACCCGCACCAGCCTCGATACGCTACCGCCGCAGATCAGGCGCCGAAGCGGGTCCGGTGCCAGCGCCATGCGTCGGCGACCTGGGTCGCGGCATCGCGCAACGGGCGCCAGCCGAGCGCTTCCTGGGCCGCCGCATTGGAACAGACCAGCAGGGGCGGATCGCCGGCGCGGCGCGGCGCGCGTTCCACCGGAATGGCGTGCCCCGTGGTCGCCCGGACGAGGTCGACGATCTGCTGGACCGAGGTGCCCTGGCCCGTGCCCAGGTTGAAGGCGCGGCTGCCGCCGCCGCCCTCCAGCCGGCGCAGGGCGCGGACATGCGCATCGGCCAGATCGCTGACATGGATGTAGTCGCGCACGCAGGTGCCGTCGGGCGTGTCGTAGTCGTTGCCGAAGATGGAGATCGAGGGCCGCAGGCCCAGCGCGACATGCAGCACGATGGGAATCAGATGGCTTTCGGGCGCGTGATGTTCGCCTACCTCGCCCTCCGGATCGGCGCCCGCGGCATTGAAGTAGCGCAGCGCTGTCCAGGCCAGATTCGAAGCGGCGAGCGCCTGTTCGATCGCCAGCTTGGTTTGCCCATAAGGGTTGATCGGCGCCTTCGGTGTGTCTTCGGTGATCGGCAGGTTGGCGGGGACTCCATAAACCGCCGCCGTGCTGGAGAAGATTATCCTGCCGACACCATGGCGCTCCATGGCCGCGATCAGCGCCAGCGAACCCTCGACGTTGTTGCGCTGGTAACGTTCGGGCTCACGCACTGAATCGCCGACCACCGACAGCGCGGCAAAGTGCAGCACGGCCTGCGGCTTGTACGCGGCCAGGACGGCATCCAGGCGATCGGCATCGAGCAGGTCGCCCTCTTCCAGCGGCCCCCATCGCACTAGGTCGCGGTGACCAGTACCCAGGTTGTCGTAAACCACCGGACGGTAACCCGCTGCCGCAAGCGCCTTGCAGGCATGGCTGCCGACATAACCAGCGCCACCCGTAACCAGAACCACTGCCATTACATTACGCGCCTCAAGTGTGTCCGGAGGCTATAGCATGGGCCGGCCACCCCTTGCCAAGTGGTGCTAGGATCGCGGCGACAACTTCATGCAGGAGACGACCATGGCGCTCAAGACGACCGTGAAGGACATGGTGACCGCGGCCAATGCCGAAATCGAAACGATCCCCGTCGACCAGGCCCAGGCCATGCTGGAGGACGAAAACGTGCAGTTCGTCGACATCCGCGATGTTCGCGAACTCGAACGCGAAGGCATGATCCCCGGAGCGCTGCACGCCCCGCGCGGCATGCTGGAATTCTGGATCGACCCAACCAGCCCCTACCACAAGGAAATCTTCGCCAGCGGCAAGAGATTCGTCTTCTACTGCGCCTCGGCTTGGCGCTCGGCGCTGGCGACCAAGGCGCTGCAGGACATGGGCCTGCAGCCCGTCGCCCATCTGGATGGCGGTTTTGGCAACTGGAAGAAAAGCGGCGGTCCGGTCGCCGAAAAGCCGGTCAAGAAAAAGGACTGAACAGCCCCACCCGATGGTTCTGTTCTGACTTCCCATGGCGGCCGGCCAGGCCGCGACTATTACCGGCCTTGCGCCCGGAGTCGGGCCAAGGCAGAAGCAGGGTCCATCGCCTGGAGCGCAGCATGTGGCAGGACCTGCCCCCTGACGAGACGTTCGAGCTCTTCACCCACGGACATCGTCTGAGGGCCTATGCCAACGGCAGCGGCACGGAAACCCTGCTGCTGCTCAACGGCGGCCCGGGCCTGTGCAGCCAGCACCTGCGCGCACCCCATCTGCCATTGGTCGAACGCGGTTTTCGGGTCGTCATCCACGATCAGCTCGACACCGGCGCCTCGGACCATCCCGGCAATCCCTCGTTGTGGACGATCGAGCGCTACGTCGAGGAGGTCGAGGCGGTGCGCGAGGCGCTGGGGCTGGGCCGCGTGCATCTGCTGGGGCACTCCTGGGGCGGCTGGCTGGCGATCGAATACGCCCTGACCCATCCCGATGTGCTGCAGTCGCTGGTGCTGGCCGATACCTGCGGCGACATTCCCCATCTGGTGCAGGAAGCCGGCAGGCTCAAGCAGGCGCTGGGCGAGGAGACCGCGGCCATGATGGCGGGCTGCGAAGCGGCCGGACAGTTCGATGATCCCACCTATCTGGAGGCCGTCGCCGAACTCGACCGCCGTCATGTCTTCACGCTGGAGCAGCGCCCTGCCCCGTCGCAGCGCTCGGCCGAGAGTTTCAATCTGGCGCTCTACAACCACATGCAGGGGCCCAACGAATATGTCTTCACGGGTAACCTGAAGACCTGGTCGCGTATCGACGAACTGGCCCGCCTGAGCGTTCCCACACTGGTGATCGGCGGCCGCCACGACGTGATGACGCCGGCCTGCACCGCCCGGCTGGCCGATGCCCTGCCGAATGCGCAATACGCCATGTTCGAGAACAGCAGCCATGTTCCCCACTACGAGGAGAACGAGGCCTATATCGCGGCGGTGGGCGCCTTCCTCGACGCCCACCGCTCGCCATAACGCGTGGCCTACATTGCCGGCTGGAAGCGGCGGTACTGGACGCGGCCGTTGGGCAGCAGCCCCGGCGAGACCGTGTTGCGGTAGAGCACCGCGCGCGGCTCATGGGTGATGAAGACGTAGGCGGCCTCGTCGTACATGATCTCCTGCATGCGCTCGAACATTGCCGCGCGCTTGCCCTCGTCCATCTCCGAATTCGAGGCGGCCATCAGTTCGTCGTACTCGGCATTGGAAAAACGCTCCCAGTTCCACAGGCCGGCCTGATCGCCGGTGAACCACATCTGGGCGGCCGCCGGATCGGGCGTGGAGACATAGCCGTTGAGGATGAGCTGGATCGCCTTCCACTGATCGCCATCGGCTTCCGAACCCAGGCTCCAGAATGTGCCGCCGTCGTGGGGCTGGATTTCCACGTTGATGCCCGCCTCGGCGAGGTTGGCCTGGATGATCTGGGCCGCGGCAACACGGTCGGTGCGGTTGAGGCAATCGAGCGTCAGGGTGATGCCGTCGGGATAACCGGCCTCGGCGAGCAGCGCCTTGGCCTTCTCGACGTCAGGGCCGGGCAACTCGACATCGCGGTGCCCCGGCAGGCCGGGCGCGACCAGGCCGGTCGCCTTGGGCGTCATGCCGAAGTACACGGCCTCCAGGATCTGGTCGACGTCGACCGCAGCCTGGACCGCCTGACGCAGCTTCTTGTTGCTGGTCACCTCGTTGTCGACGTTCATGCCCATCCACGTGTAGCCGATGTCGGACAGTACTTCGAGCGTGGTGCCTTCGATCTGATTGGCCTGGATGTCGGGGATCGAGGTGACGTCGACCTCGGTGAAGTCGACCTCGCCGGCGGCAAAGGCCAGCTCGGCCGGCTTGTTGTCGCCGATCGGCAGGATCGTGATGCGGTCGTAGCCGACCGGCTCGCCGGTCCAGGCCGGGTTCTTCTCCAGGATCAGGCGCTGGCCGGGAATCCATTCGGCAAACAGCAGCGGGCCGTTGGTCGCAATCGGATCGGTCGTGATCTTCTGGGTGCCCGTCGCCTCCATCGCCGCCCTGGAGATGATCGCGCCGGAGTACCAGGCCAGGGTCAGGGTGAAGAAGGGCACATAGGGCTCCTTCAGCACGATGACGCCGGTATAGGTGTCCTCGACCGCGACATGGTCGAGCGCGGCAAAGTCCGATTTGTAGGGCGAACCCAGTTCAGGATCGAGGAAACGCTCGAAGGAGAACTTCACGTCTTCGGCGGTCGTCTCGCCATAGTCACCGGTCCACAGGATGCCGGGTTTCACCTTGAAGCGGAAATGGGTGTTGTCGGCGATGTCGAGGGACTCCAGCGCCGAGAGTTTCCACTCCCAGGTATCGGTGTCCTCGTACGAGATCAGGTTCAGCCAGATGCTGTCGATCACGTCGCCTTCGGGCTGGATGCCGCGGAAAGCCGGATCGATGATCTGGATGTCGCCCTTGCCCCGCACCACCAGATTCTTGCCATCATCGGCAATCACCCGGCCCGATGCCGCCAACGCCGCCAGCGACGCACCACCCGCCAGGGCACCGCGCCGTGTCATGGGAAACCAGTTCATCGTTTCACTCCCTGGAACTTAGCCGATTGATCCTGTTGTCCGTCAATCAGACACATTCCTGGCGGGAGTTGTCACATCACAAAAGCGCGTTCAGGACGCATTTTCCGCCATGCGGTCGAGCGAGGCCACGAGCGCGGGATGCGGCCAGGGCAGGTCGATCGATCGCTCGAAGGCACGGCTTGCGCGCAGAATCCGGGCTTCGGAAAACTTCGGACCGACGATCTGCAGGCCGACGGGCAGGCCGTCTGCGGCCAGGCCGCAGGGCACCGAGGCGGCGGGCTGGCCGGTGACGTTGAAGGGATAGGTGAAAGGCACGACTTCCCAGCGGTCGTAGCGGTTGGCCTCGACCGGACGTGCGGTGGTCGGCATGGTGGGCGTGAGCAGCAGATCCCACTGGCCAAAGAACGCCTCCATTTCCGCACCGAAGTTCGCCCGGTCGCCCATGCCGGCCAGCGCCTCGGGCAGGGTCACCTTCAGGCCGCGGGCGCACAGCTCCAGGGTACGGGGATCGAGCAGGGACCACTGGTGCTCGGGCACCGAACGCAGGAAGTTGCCGGCCCCGGCCAGATAGAGCTTCTCGAAACGCTCACGCATGGGACCAAAGACCGGTCCGACCTCGGTGACCTCCGCGCCCAGTTCACGGAAGCGTTCAACGGCGGCATCGGTCAGCGCCAGCACCTGATCCTCGACCTCGGCGCCGCCCAGATCGCGGCTGTAGGCGAATTTCATGCCCTTCACGCCGTCGTCCAGGCCGGCCAGGTAATCGGCGCCGTCATAGGGCAGCGCGTACCAGTCCCGCCCGTCCGGCTTGGCCAATTCGTTGAGCATGAGTGCGGCATCGGCCACGGTACGGGTCAGCGGGCCGCCGGCGATGTTGATCGCGAACGGGCCCTCCTGGGGAAAGTGAGGCACGCGCCCGAAGGTCGGCTTGAGGCCAAAGACACCCGACCAGCAGGCCGGCAGGCGCACCGAACCGCCGCCGTCGTTGCCGAAGGCGAGCGCACCGATGCCGCTGGCCAAGGTCGCCACCGCGCCGCCCGAACTGCCGCCGGGCGTGCGCTGGGGATTCCACGGATTGCGCGTGATCCCGAACAGCGGGCTGTCGGTCATGGCGAACCAGCCGAACTCGGGCATCGTGGTCTTGCCCATCAGTACCGCGCCGGCTTCGCGCAGGCGTGCGGTGCAGGGGGCATCCTCGTCCCAGGGACCGGCGGGATCGGTCAGGCGCGAGCCGTGCAGCGTCGGCCAGCCCCTGGTCAGTGCGGTGTCCTTGATCGTGGTCGGCACACCGTCGAGCGCGCCCATCGGTGCGCCCTTCATCCAGCGCGCTTCCGACTCGCGTGCCCGGTCGCGGGCGAAGTCGAGATCCAGCGTCTGGAAAGCGTTGAGCACCGGCTCGTAACGCGCGATGCGCGCGGCGGCGTCCTCGATCACCTCGACGGGCGAGAGACGTCTTTCGCGGTAGGCGGCAAGCAGGTCGTGAGCCGAAAGCCAGCCGGTTTCAGTCATCGAGGTTCCTTTCGGGAGATAGCCATTCAGGCGTGGGCCGCGGGACGCCCCAGGAACATGACGAGAATGCCGGCCACGATCAGCCCGGCGCCGGCGACCTGCGCCAGACTCAGATGCTCGCGCAGGACCAGCCAGGAGACCAGCAGGGTGATGACGACCGTGCCGGTGACCACGGTGGGGACCACCAGGCTGGCGGGCAGCGGGCGGATGCCGGCCAGGCCGCTGAAGAGGTAGAAATAACCGACTTCGGCCAGGCCGATACAGGCCCCTGCCGCCAGGGCCCAGAGATAGGCGGGCGTGGTGAGGCGGAAGTTGTGACCGCCCTGGGCGAGCAGGAAAACCAGGAAGGTGGTCGAAACCAGCACCGCGCCGGCCTGCAGGCAGAGTGTGGCCAGGATCGTGGTCGAGGCGCCCGAAGGCGCATGGCCGCCCGAGACGCGGATCAGGATGTTGTAGCCGGCATAAGCCAGCGTCACGAGCGTGAGCAGCAATACGGCCATGGTGTTCTCCCCTGCCCCTGCGGCGCGCGATCATTGCCGAGGAAATCGTCCCCGCCAACCGTGCGATCGATTGACGGCCCGAGGCCGGGGCCTCCACTGTTCCCCGCGCACGATCGGTGCGGCCGTGCGGCAAGGGGAGAGACAGCAGCCATGATGACGACGCAGTGGTACGCCGGACGCAGCGAGGCCGTGGGCACACGGGGCGTCGTCTCCGGCGGCCATGCCGATTCCACAGCGGCGGGCATGGCCATCCTGGAGGCCGGCGGCAACGCGTTCGACGCCATCGTCGCAGCAGCCTTTTCCAGCTTCATCTGCGAACCCGCACAATGCGGCCTGGGCGGCTACGGCCGACTGGCGGGGTTCGTGACCGCCGAGAACCGCATGGTCAGCGTCGATCACTACCTGCGTGCGCCTGCCGGCGTCACCGAAACCATGTTCGAGATCGACGAGAGCAAGCCGGTCAAATACTACGAGACACCCTGGACCAAGGGGCAGAAGGCCGAACAGGGCCATCTCGCGGTCGGCGTGCCGGGTTCGGTGCCCGGCCTGTTCGAGACTCACCGGCGCTGGGGTCGGCTGCCCTGGGAAGCGGTGCTGGAACCGGCCATCGCCCAGGCAGATGCCGGCCTGAAGATGGACTGGGCCCAGCTTCTCTACATCTGCGAGCACCACACGTTCCTGCGCACCATGGGCCCGCTCTGGAACCACCTGTGCCCCGGCGGCGAACTGCCCGCCATCCCCGGCCAGTTCGGCGGCGGCGACACCATCGACCTTTCCGAACTGGCCGCCACCCTGCGCCTGATCGCGGCCAAGGGCCCGGCGGGCCTGCACGAGGGCGAAATCGCCGCGCTGATCGAAAAGGAAGTGAAGGCCGGCGGCGGCATCCTGACCGCGGCCGACATGGCCGCCTACCGCCCCAAGGTGATGGTCGAGACGCCGCGCCGTTTCGCCGGGCTGGACTACGTCTCCTGCTTCTGCCCCACGACCTACGAGCTGCTCAACCTGCTCGAGACCTTCGATCTGGGCGCCATGGGTCCCGACAGCGCCGACTACCGCCATGTCATGGCCGAATGCCTGGCGGTGGCCTTCAGCGACACCATCCGCTGGTACGGCGATCCCGACACCGACGACGCTCCGGTGCAGGAACTCTCCGGCATGGCCTTCGCCAAACGGCGCGCCCGCGACATCGCCATGGACAGGACCCTGCCACGCCCGGTCGCCCCGGTCGATCCGCGCACGCTGGGTATCTCCGAAACCGACGCGCCCGACCACCTGGCGCAGGACCCCTGGCCGCCCAGGCTGGGCGGCACGACCGAACTGGCCACGGTGGACGGCGACGGCAACATGGCCGCCCTGTGCACCAGCCTCTCGGGCGCCCACGGCTCCATGGTCTACTGCCCGGGTACCGGCGTGGTGCTCAACAACGGCATGCAGAACTTCGACCCCCGCCCGGGCCGTCCCAACAGCCTGAAACCCGGCAAGATGCCGATCTTTGCCGCCCCGGTGATCGTGGCCTGCAGGGACGGCAAGCCGGTGTGGGCCGGTTCGGGATCGGGCGGCTACCGCATCATAACCGGCGTCGTCCACGCCTTCGTCAACCATGCCGTCTTCGGCATGGGGATCGGCCCGGCGATGGAGGCACCCAAGGTGCACTGCCAGGGCCGCGACACCTTCATCGACGAAACCCTGCCCGATGCCGTGAAGGCCGAACTGGCCCGGCGCGGCCACAGCCTGATCGCACAGCGCGACCACCCCGGCCTCAACGCCTTCGCCCGGGTCAACGCGGTGAGCGCCGATCCGGTGAGCGGGGAGTTGCGGGGGGCGGCCTTCCCCGGCTGGCGCGGGGATGCCAGCGCCATCTAGGCGCGCCGGTAATGCGCCTCCGGTGGCAGGCCCGCTTGTAATCTGGTATCCCGCGCGCACCGCTACGGGTCCCCGTAGCTCAGCAGGATAGAGCACAGGATTCCTAATCCTGGGGTCGCAGGTTCGAATCCTGCCGGGGACACCATCTGCCGCCGCGTCGGGAGATCGCTATGTCGTCACGCTCTGGCCTGATCCAGCAAACGCTGGCCCGCACCGCTCTTGTCCTGAGCCTGGCCGCGGGGGGCACGGCGCTGGCCGATGAACGGCCGGACGCGGTGCAGCGGGGTGAGCAGCTTGCCGGGACCTGGTGTTCGGAATGCCACCGCGCCAAGGGCGACGAGCAGGCCGGCATGGAAAGCGGCGCCATCGCCTTTCAGGATCTGGCGATGGACCCCGACCGCACCATCGAGAGCCTGCGCGCCTTCCTCTCGAGCGAGCACCCGTTCATGCCCTTCGACGAGCTGGACGCGCAGGACCGCGAGGACATCTTGGCCTACATGATGTGGCTCAAGCCGCGTAGCTGACGGCAAGGGCAACGCCGGCAGCCCGGCGGCCGTGGCCTACTGCGGGGCGTGCTTGGCCAGCCAGGCCTCGATCAGAGCGATCTCGCGTTCCTGGGCGGCGATGATCTCCTGGGCGAGCGCGCGCACGTCCGGGTCCTTGCCGTGTTCGCCGACGATGCGGGCCATGGCAACGGCGCCGCGGTGATGCGGCAGCATGCCGCGCATGAAGTCGATGTCGGCATCACCGCTGGGTTCGAACCCCATGGCGCCGTGCATCTCCTCGTTGACGCCGCCATAGAGCCCCATACCGGCGCCCATGCCGCCCATCATGGCCGTGTCGTCGGCGTCGTGGTGCATGCCGTAACGATCGCCCCAGCCGTGCATCGAGCCCATGATCAGGAAACCCGCGGCGAGCGTGACCAGAACACCGGCGAGGCCGCCGGCCCAGAAACTTCCTTTTTTCAACATGACCTGATCCTTGTGCGCGCAGAGTGAAGCAAGACGAGGATATCGGGCTTCCAGCAGGGGGAAGGTCAAGCACCATGTGCCGAGCTGGTGCGCGACAGCGCGGGCGGAGCCGGGCTATCGTTTCCGGCCAAACACCAACTAGGGGAAACCGCCATGACCGACGCGCTTGCGCTCTACGAGACCGACGGCAAGGTCGGCATCATCACGATGAACCGGCCCGACAAGCTCAACGCCATCA
>Ga0105053_10006230_pt1 | contig 16530 bp, 9 predicted proteins | sample BON01_FD_78093 | JGI IMG/M metagenome (GOLD analysis project Ga0105053, IMG submission 78093) | Freshwater microbial communities from Lake Bonney liftoff mats and glacier meltwater in Antarctica - BON-01 | ecosystem: Environmental > Aquatic > Freshwater > Ice > Glacier meltwater | place: Lake...
AGACACAAAAAACAAAAAAACAAAAAAAAAAAAAAAAACAAAAAAAAAAAAAAAAAAAACCAAAAAAAAACAAAACCCCAAAACAAAAAAAAAAAAAAAAAACCAACCTCGAAAAACACTCCCTAACAGTTCCCCGGCGACTACGGGTGGGACACCGTCGGCCTCTCGGCCGACCCCGAGACCTTCGCCCGCTTCCGCGAGGCCGAGGTCATCCACGCGCGCTGGGCCATGCTCGGCGCCCTGGGGTGCCTGACGCCCGAGCTGCTGGCAAAGTACGCGGGCAACACGGCCCTGCCCTCGGGCGGGGTGTGGTTCAAGCTGCAGAGCGCCATCCTGCAGCCGGGGGGGCTCAACTACCTGGGCAACCCGTCGCTGATCCACGCGCAGTCGGTGAGAGAGAGAGAGGAGAGGAGGGGGGAACGGCGGCGCGCGGCCTCGCGTTTTTGTGTGGGGGGACGCCCCCCCTTGTTTTTGTGTGGGGGGACGCCCCCCCTTGTTTTTGCGCGAGGGCGGCGGGGACGAAGAGAGAGAGCGAAAGAGTCCTTGTCTTTGCCCTGCATCCTCCCTAAATCTCCTCGGCCTGTTGCTTCCACACACGGGCGCACACGCGCGCGCACACACGCCCCCCTCCTCGTTCTTTGCTCACACCAAAACATCCGACGTCGCCCCCCCAATCCCTCCCTCGGTCGAAAAACAAAACGCCGACCGACCGACCCACCCCCCCCTCCCTCCCTCTTGACCCAAAATTCAAACAATCGCAGATCATCGCGACCGTGGCCGTCCAGGTCATCCTCATGGGCCTCATCGAGGGCTACCGCGTCAACGGCGGCCCCGCCGGCGAGGGCCTCGACCCCCTGTACCCGGGCGAGGCGTTCGACCCCCTCGGTGAGCGATGAAAGGGAAAAAAACGCGGCGGCGCCCTTTTTTGGTCGCCTCGTCGCCGCCGCCGCCGGCGTTCTCCCCCCCGGCCGCTCTTTCGCCCCGCCGCCCCCTTCCCCGTCCTGCGTCGATTTCGCGCGCTCATCATCTGTTCTCTGTGCCCCTTCCCATTCGCCAACGACCAAACGACAAACGAAAAAAAAAACAAAAAAAAAACCGACAGGCCTCGCCGACGACCCCGACACGGCCGCCGAGCTCAAGGTCAAGGAGATCAAGAACGGCCGCCTCGCCATGTTCTCCATGTTTGGCTTCTTCGTGCAGGCCATCGTCACGGGCGATGGGCCCGTGGCCAACCTGGCGTCGCACCTGTCCGACCCGGCCGTCAACAACGCGTGGGCCAGCGCGCAGAAGTTTGCCCCCTCGCCCTAGACGCGCCCTGCGCTCGACCGACGAGGAGAGAGGAGAAAGCGAGCGAGAGCGAGCGGAGCGACGAGCGGAGCAGAGCGCGCGCCCGCCCGCCCCCTTTTCTTGTCCTTGTTAGGGGGAGGGGGAGGCGAGCGCGGCGGCGTCTCTTTGCTTTTTTGTTTTGGCCGAGGCGTTTTCCCGCTCGAGGGGGACGGACGGTGTGTAGACACAAAACTTTAATATCATGAAAGAATGAAACGAAACAAAAACTGTCGGCGAGGAAGCACAAACAAACGGCCCCGCGCGGCAAGCGCATGGGCGGGCGCGCGCGGTCTTGGAGCTCTGTCTCCCTTTGCGCGCTCGTGCCGCGCCCTCGATCGCACGCCCCTGAATGTTCGCGCGCGTTTCGGCCTCTTTTTCTAGTCACTGTGTAGATAGCACTGTCGTGTGCGTGAGCGTGCCTCTCAGTTTCGATGCCCGATGCCTCCGATCAGAAGCGGGCGGCGCGCGCTTTTCCGGAAACGCGGCCGCGTCGGTTGACCCGCTCGCGCCGCGCTGGGTGGCGGCGCTCTTCGGCGACGGTGCGTTTGTTTTGTTTCCCTTCCGTTCCTCCCCTGCTGCTGGGGCGTCCTCCGTTCGCCGGCCCGAGGGTCGATCGCGTCTCAGCGGTGAGGCCGAGGAGGCCGTCACAGGTTTCCATTACGCCTGCTCCCGCGGCGACGCGCGGCGCGTGCGCGCCTTGCTGGCGCAGGGCGTCGGCGCCAATGCCGCCGACTACGACGACCGCACGGGCCTCATGCTGGCGGCCGCGAAGGGGCACGCGGACGTGGTGGCGCTGCTGCTCGCGTCGGGCGCCGACCTGCGCCGGCGCGACAGCCTGGACCGCAGCGCGCTGCTCGAGGCGCGCTTTGCCGGCCACGACGGGGTGGCGGCGGCGCTGGTGGCGGGCGGCGCGCGCGTGGGCGGCGCCGCGCTGCTCGGCTCGCTCGACGGCGGCGGCGGCGGCGGCGGCGGCGGCGGCGGCGGGCGGCGGCGGCGGGGCCGGCGGCGGCGACATGCCGATGGGCGGCGAGGACGACGCCCTCCGTATTAATCCGCGACGCCTGCGCGAGAACGGACAAAAACAAAACGGAAAGAAAGCGCATCCCCGAAAAAGCGCCGCCACCGTAATCCTTTCGCCGCCCCCTGCCCGCTCTCCGCCCGCCTGCTTCTTCTTGCAGCGCGCCGTCCGACGACCCTCCCGCCATCCTGTCTGGGAATTCTGCGGCCGCCGCATCCGCGTCGCTTGTTGTTCTTGTCTCTTTTCCCTGCCGCTCCTCCCCCCCCCTGCCTCTTCAGAAAGGGGAGGAGCGCCCGACTCTCGACGCCCTGCAGCGCGGGAGCCGCGAGACCGGCCCGAGAGAGAGACGGAGAGAGGAGGGGCAGCACACGAAACCCGAGACGGAACGCACGATCAACAGGGGCCACGCCGAACGTCTGCGAACAAAAAAAACTGAAATTGCCGCCCTCAACCAAAAACAACCAAAAAAAAGCGACGACGCTCTCTCCATTCCTCTTTTTTTCCTCCGCCCCCCGCCATTCGCCTCCCCAGGAGCTCGCCCCCAATCCAGTGCAATTCCCGGCCCACGTGATATTTGGCTTGCCTGCGCGTCCTCATCGCCCCCGGTAGGTTTAACGACCAAACGAAGAGAGAAAGAGAACCCCCCCCCCCCCCAAACCCGCGCGTCTCCTTGTTTCCCCCGCTGCGCGCTTTTCCGACGCGTTTTTACTATGAATAAAACTCGAGGCAGGGAAAACCATATTGCAAAAGAACAACAACATCAAGGACTCCGCGTCTTCACACGCCTCAAAAAATCATACATCAAACGATCCGGAACGACTGCACGATCGCCCGCAGCGCCGCCACCCGCGCCTCCTCGCCCCCGCCGCCGCGCGGCGTCTGCGCCGTCACCGTCACGATCCGGCGGAACCCTTTCGGCGTCGCGTGCAGCGCGGCCACCGACAGCAGGCGGCGGCCCGTCGGCCCCGTGGGGTTGCTGCCGCCGTCGGGCGGCGGCACCGTGCCGTCCGGCCACACCTGCGTGACGGTGTAGTCGGTGAAGTATCCGACCTCGCCGCCAGAGGCGCCCGGCACGGCGACCTCGCGGGCGTCGAGCAGGCGCGCCACCTGCACGCCGCCCCCGGGCCCCGCCTCTTTCGCGCGCACCCACGCGGGCGCGCGCAGGAGGTTGCTACGGTCCATCGAGTTGACCAGGGCGCTGCCAAAGGCAGAGGCGGTGCCGAAGCTGCTCATCTTTGTGAATTCGGCGCTGGTGTTGCCGACGACCACGACGCAGCTGGTCGCCGGGTCGTCCTTCTCGTAGAAGGCGACGGCGCGGCGGCTGCCCGTGGCGCCGGAAAATGAGGCGTTGCCGCTCAGGCTGCCCTCGCCCGTGGCCCAGCCGGCGGGGACGGCCAGGGTGAAGCCGTCGGCGGCGTCCTCGTAGGTGGAGGCAGCGGCGGCGGCGCCGGCGACGGCGACGGGCGCTTGGTCGTCGGCGGCCGCTTGCGTGCTGCCGGTGGCGGCGCCGCCGAGCAGGAGCAGCTGCGCCGCGCCCGCGCCGAGCACCAGGGCCTCGCGGCGCGAGGTGTTGGCGACGACCGACGAGCGCGCGCGCGCTTGCCTGCGCGTGGATAAGAGGACGGAGGAGGGGCGGAAGGGGCTGGTGGTGGTGGAGGATTTGAGTGCTGCGTTGGGCGCGCGGGTGCTGCCGCTGCGCGCACAAGCCGACGACATGGTTGCTGAGTTGAGATCGGAGTGACAGAGATTGGCTAGTTTAGTTGTGACAAAATCGGTGATCGGACGGTGCGGTCTTGGGCACGAAACGCCGACGCGGCGCGCGTCGCTTTCCGCGCGACGCGTGGCGCTTTTGTTCCGACGGCGGCGCAGCACTGCAACTCCCTTTCACTGAGCATCGAATTGCAGGCCCCGCGACCAACAAACGTCCCGCTTGCACGTATGCCAAGCCACGCATTGGGCGGCGGCCGCCCAGCGCCGCGAGCGAGAGCGTGAGAAGAGGGGCAGACCCTGGACTACCGCTGCTGCGCCTCGTCCGCGGCCCCAGAAACCAGCAGGAACCGGCTCGCCAATCCCCAATCGTCGACCAACATGAGGACTTGGTCATCGTCTCTCGCTCCGCCGAGCACCGCGGCGAGTCGACGTTACCCCTCGCGAACGCCCCGCAGTAGGAGCGGCGGTGGCGGCGGCGTGAGCGTCGCCGCGCCCTCGGTCGCCGCCGCGCCTCGTCCCCGCCCCCGCCCGCTCGCCTCACCGCCCTCGTCCGCCCGCAGCAGCGGCAACCGCTACCGCGAGCTCGTCGAGCGCGACGTCCTCCCGGACGGCAGCGCCAACACCCCGGCCCGCCGCCTGTCCCGGGCCCTGCGCGAGGCCCCCTCCCTGCGCGCGCTGGCCGCCGCGCGCGCGCGCACGGGCGGGCGGGGCTCGTCGGCGTGGTCGGACGCCAAGCACGCGCCGGCGGCGCTCATGCGCGCGGCCACGCTGCACTACTACCGCCTGGTGGGGCAGAGGTGGCGGGCGGCGGGGCGTCTGAGGGCGCTGCTGGTGGAGGGGGAGGAGGCGGGGCGGCGGCGAGAGGAGGAGGAGGACGAGGGGGAGGAGCAGGAGGACGAGGACGGCGGGCGCGGGCGAGCGTTTGACGACGACGACGACGACGACGACAGCAGCAGCAGCAGCAGCAGCAGCTTGTTTGTCGCGCGGGACCTCGCGGCCCTGCTGAGCGACCTGGCGCCCGTGCTCGACCGCGACCCCCAGGTGGCCAAGCGCGTCGAGGGCGAGAAGATCGCGCAGCTGCTGGTCGTGGCGTGGCGGAGCGGCGCGGCCGTCGCCGACACGGGCGCCGCGGGCACGGGAGGAGGGGGCGGAGGGGGCGGAGGAGGGCGCGGCCGCCGCCGCCCTCCCCTCATCCCTGCGCACGCCGTGGCCCCCCTGGCCCGCGAGCTCGTGCGCTCGGGCGCGCGCAAGATGCCTGGCGCGAGCCCCGACCTGCTGGCCGAGCTGGCCGCCGCGCTGGCGGGCCTGGGCTGGCGGGACCCGCGCGTTTGGCTCGCGCTGTCCGACGCGGCGCGGCGGCTGCTCTCGCCGCCGGCGTGGCCGGCGGCGGGCGCGCCGCTCGCGCTCTTTGCGGACGAGGAGGAGGGGGACGGCGGGGAGGGGGGGGGGCCTGGCGCGCCGCCTTCGCGCGCGTCAGTTGGTCCTCTCCGCCCGCGGCGAGGCGGCGTGACACGCCCGCCGGCCTTCCAGGCCGCCGACTTGGCGCCGCTGGCCGCGGGCGTGGCCTCGGCGGCAGCGGCGGCGGCCAGCGGGGGGATCGGCGGCGGCGGCGCCGCGTCCGGCCCGGCCCTGCCCGCGGCCGACGCGAGGGGCTTGCTCGCCGACCTGGCGCGCGCGGCCGTGCGCGCCGGCCTGGTGCCCCTGCTGCCGCCGGGCGAGCTCGCCGTGCTGGCGCGCGCCTACGGGCAGGTCTGGGGCCCGCGCGCGGGCGCGGCCGAGCTGGCGCGAGGGGCTGGCGGCGACGGCGGCGACGGCGGCGGCGGCGGCGGAGGCGGCGGCGGCGGCGGCGGCGGAGGCGGCGGCGGCGGCGGCGGCGGCGGGCGACGAGAAGCGGGCGCGGCGGGCGCGGCCGACGTCGCGCTGCTGGTGGCGGCGCTGGCCGAGGAGGCCGCGGCGGCACTGCGGTCGGCCGAGGCGCCCGGGGGCACGGACCTGGACGCGGCGCTGTTTGCGGCGCACTGGGACGAGGAGGAGGACGCCGACGAAACGGCAACACTAACAGGGAGCAGCGGCGGCGGCGACGACGACGCGTCGCTGGCCGCGGCCGTCGGCGCCGCCTTTTTCGTCGAGGGCCCGGGCCCGGGTCGCGCGGCGCCGCGGCCGCCGCCCCTGTCGGTGTGGTGCGCCACGACCGGGTGGCCCTCGGCCGTGCCCCCCCCGCGCGACTACGTCGACGTGCTCGAGGCCACACACGACGCGTTCGGCTGCTGCTCCCGCTCGGCGGCCGGTCTCGCGGCGGCGGCAGGGCGGGCGGCGGCGCGGGCGCGCGGCGGGGAAGAGCAGGGGGCGCCTTCTGCCGCCGCCGACGCCGCAGACCGCCTGGTGCGCGCCCACGCCGCGCTCTTCGAAGCCGCCGCCGAGCAGGTCCTCGCCGTCCGCCCCTCGCTGGCGCCGCGCGAGATGGCCACGCTGCTGCGCGTGTGCGCGACAGAAGCCGCCGCCGCCGCCGCCGCCCCGGCTCCCGCCTGCGGAGCAGGGGCAGCGCCGGCGCCGGCGGCGCGCCCCGTCCCCGCCCTCCCGCCGACGCCCGCCGTCCTCCTCGCGCGCCGCCTGGCCGCCCGCCTGGCCCGTGCCATGGCTGCCGCGGCGCCGCTCGAGCGGTGGCGCCCCCGCGAGGTGGCAGCCGCCGCGGGCGCGCTGGCGCAGCTTGCGCTGGCGGCGGCGGCGGCCGGGGGCGGCGGCGGCGGCCGGGGCGCGGCTCTTGGCGGCCCGGCCGCCGCGTCCGGCGCCGCCGCCGCCGCGCGCGAGCGCGACGCCTTGTCGGCGGCCCTGCGCGCGGCGATGGCGGCGGCCGTGGCTGGCGGCGAGGCGGAACCCGGAGGAGGAGGCGGGTGGCGCGCGGGCGAGCTGGTTGCTGTGCTGAGCGCGGGCGTCGCCGGCGGCGGCGGCGGCGGGGGCGGCAGTGATCGCGCGGCAGACCCGCTCCTGCTGCTGCTTGGGAGGGCGGCCGCGGGCCGCGCCTCGTCCTCCCCGCGGTCTCTGGCGCCCTCTGCGCAGGCCGACCTGCTGTGGGCGCTGTCGCGCGTCCGCGGCGCGGCGGGCGAGCGCGAGCGGCTGCTGGCGGCGTTTGGAGTTTTGGCGTCGGAAGTGCGAGCGGCGCCGGCGGACAGCGTTCGGCGCCGGCGGATAGCGTTCGGCGCCGGCGGATAGCTCGCGCCTTCAGTTCGGCGGGGCCTGGTCTCTCGTGGCGCCCGGCGGCGCTGAAATACGTTTGCGCGCGCGACACACACACAAAGCGAGTCGATCGATAGGTTTTCGACATCCCTGATTACCAGACTCTCCCGTTCAACGCTCTCCCTCTCTCGCGAACCCCAACGCTTATAACCGCTCCGTCCTCCCCTCCATCACAAAAAGAGCAATCGCCAAACGAACAATGGCGCTACCCAGCCTGCAGGCGCACCAGCCGCCCGCCCTCACGCTCCTCCCCCTGCTCCTGGGCCCCCTGCTCCTGCTCGCGGCCCTGGTCCGCCGCTGGCGCCGCCCGTCGCCGCCGACCGTCCGCGCGCTGCCGTCGCTGCTCGAGCTGTACGGCCGCGTCGCTGCGGGAGCCTTCAAACCCAAGCTCCCGAAGTCCCTGGAGGGCCACGCGCCCATCCGGGTGGCCGTCGGGCAGCCCTTTGTGGTCGACCCGGCCCGCCTCGCCGCCTACCTGGAGCTGGTCGAGCTCCGCGTCCCGGCCGACGGGGCGGGCGGCAGCGCCGGCGCCGGCGCCGGCGTCGACGCGCCCGCCGGCTTTCTGTTTGCAGAGTCGTTCCGCGTCGGAATGCTCGCCATGGCGCAGCCGTCCTTCCCCTTCAACGTCCTGGGCGCGGTCCTCAGCCGCAGCGTCCTGCGCCTCGAGCGCCCCGTGCGCTCGGGCGACGCGCTCCTGCTGAGCGCCGCGGTCGACCCGGCGTCCTACGTGCGCAACGCAAAGGGGGACGTCGAGGCCGTCTTGGCGACGGCGGCGCGCGACGCGGCGACGGGCGCCGCCGTGTGGTCGTCCGAGCTCACGGTGCTGGTGCTCGACCCGCGGCGGCGCCGCCCCCCTCCGCAGGCGGGCAAGGGACCCGAGGCGGCGGCCGCGGGGGCCAAGGGCGAGGCGGCGGCGGCCGCCGCCGCGGCCGAGGACGAGGAGCCGTTTCTGGTGCTGGCGCCGCGGCTGAAGATCGGCGGCGACGCCGGCCGGCGGTACGGCGCTTTCAGCGGCGACCGCAATCCGATCCACCTGTGCGCCGCGACCGCCAGCCTGTTTGGCTTCCGGCGGCCCATCGCGCACGCCATGTACCTGGTGGGGTGCATGGAGGCGGCGCTGCGCGGGTACGAGGGGCCGGGGGGGGCGGGGGCGGCGGGAAGCGCGGGGGCGGCGGGCGGCGGGGCCAAGGGACGGTGGCCGTTTGGCGCGCCGGCCTACCCCTTATCGCTCGAGAGCGAGTTCCGCCGGCCGACGGCGATCCCGGCGACGCTGCGGGCGGTGCTGCCCGTGGCACCCGCCGGCGGGGACGAGGTGGTGCGGGTGAGCGTGGTGGAGGCCAGGGGCTCGGGTTACAAGGACGTGGTGGTGGGGACGCTGAGGCAGGGGGCCAAGGCGGCGGGGAAACCGTGAACGTATTTTGTGTTTTTTTCGGAGGGGAATTTGTCTTTCTGCGCCGCTCCGCGACCGGCGTCGGGCGTCATCGGCGCTCCTACCCCTACAATCTCTCTCCCCTTTCTCTCCGTCAATCACTCACAAACGCGCGCGTGCGACACATGCAATCACTCTCCGCCCCATCTTTGGCGTGCGTTCACTCTTGACACTCAATCCATAAAGGGGGCGTGCGACGGAACGAAACGGGGAAAAAACCCGCCATCAATAAAATGAGCGAGAGATGCCCTCCGGCGGCGCGGCCCCGCGGCATCTTTGACGGGCTCACGGATGTCGTGCGGGCCGCCACCGAGCTGCTGCGCGACGAGCAGCTGCGGAGGTGAGTGCAGCAACAGCTTGATCAAGCAAATCGAGGAAAAGGGAGGGGAGGGGAGGAAATTTCCTGTTTCGAAACGCCGGATGGGCTCGAAAGTGCGCGCGCGCGTATGAGTGCCGTGCGCGGCATGCCTCCGTCCGTCGCCAACAGTCACACACGTCTCGCGTGGGGGAAATCGAGAAGCGCCACCCGCCGCGAACAGCAACTCCCTCCCGACCCCGCCAATCGAGCGTCCGTCCGCCACGTCGCCGCGCCCGTCCTCATTGCGCCGCGCCGCGCGCTCCCGAAAAAACCAACCCCCCCAAAAAAACCAACCCCCCCAAAAAACCAACCCCCCAAAAAAACCGCAGAAAGGGCGCCGCCTTCATCTTCAGCGAGGCCACCAAGAGCATCGGCACCCTGCAGCGCGGCATCAACGAGGGCGTCGCCCGCGCCCAGGGCAGCGCCGCCACGGGCGCGCGCGCCCTGCAGGGGGTCCTGCGCGACGTCGAGCGGCGCGTCGCGCGCGCGCAGGCCGCGCAGCGCGCGGCCGACGCCGCCGGCGAGCTCAGGCGCGCGCGCAAGCACCCGGTCGACGTGCAGATCGGCGGCGCGCTGTACGAGGACGTGCCGCAGGAGATGCGGTCGCGGCTGTGGGGCGCGCTGGCGGCCGACCCGTCGCTCGCGCGGCCCCCGCTCGTGCCCATCCAGGGGCGCGCGCTGCCGAGCTCGCCGCCGCCGCCGCCGCCGCCGCCGTGCGCGGGGGGCGACGCGGGCGCCCGGCGGGGGGCGGCGGCGGCGGCGAGCGCGTCCCGCGCGACATCGCCCGACGGGCGCGGCGCGCCGCCCTCGCCGCGCGCCGCCGACGCCATCGACGACTGGGCCGCCGGAGGGTTTGCGCCGGGCGGGCGGCCGCGGGGCGCGGCCAAGGCGGGCGGCAACGCGGGCGAGGCTGCGGCGGCGGCGGCGGCAGCGGCAGGATCGGCCGCTGGCCCCGGGGCGCCCGCATCGTCCCTCAACACGGCGGCCGCGGCCATGACAAATCGCAAGGAGGCGGCGGCCGCGGCTGCCTCTCTGGCTCGCCGGCCGCGCGTGGGCGGCGTCCTGCTTGGGGGCGGCAGCGCAGACGGGTCGGCGGCAGCGGCGAGCGGCGGCGGCGGCGGCGGCGGCGGCGGCGGCGGCGGCGCGGGGCCGGCTGCCTCTGCTTCGGCGGCCGGCGCGGGGGCAGGCGACGGCTGGGAGGTCGTGCCGGACGACGTGCCGTCCACGTCGATGGGCGCCCCTCTGGACGGCGACGCCGAGGCCGTTGAGTGCGTGCGCACGCTCGTGCAGCACCTCACGCTGCGGCGGCCGCCCCCCCTCGCAGCTGACGGCGGCGGCGGCGGCGGCGGCGGCGGCGGCGGCGGCGGCGGCGGCGGCGGCGGCGGCAGCAGGGACGGCAGCGGCGGAGGCGGCAACGGCAGCGGCAGCGGGGACGGCGGGGGTGAGGGCGGCGCGGCGGGGGCAGCGGCGGCGGGGGCGCCAGAGGCATCAGCAGCAGGCCCCGAGACGGCAAGCCCCGCCGCCGCCCTCCCAGGGCCGGGGCAGGCAGCTGACGCCCAGGGCGGCGTGGCGACAGACAAGGGAGAACAACAGGAGCAGCAGCAAGGCAACGGCGACGACGACGGCGCGCCCGCCGAGCCCGCGCCCGCCGCCGACGACTCCGCCGCCGCCCCGTCGCCCTCCCCGGCGCCCGAGCGCGCCGCCGAGCACGCCCTCCTGGAGGCCATGCTCGAGGTGCCGTGGGTGCTGGGCGACGGCGTCGCGCGCCCGCCGGAGCCGGGCGGCGAGTACGCGCGCCTGCTGGCCCAGTGCGCCGCCGTGCGGGGGCCGGCGGGCGGGCCGGCGGCGACAGCGGCGGCGGCGGCGGCGGCGGGCGCGTCCCCGCCGCCGGCGGCGGCAGGAGCGGCGGCGGCGGCAACGGGGGCGGCGGGCGCATCCTCGCTCGGGCCGTCCGCGTCCACGATGCTGGCCGCGCACACGGTGGACGAGGCCATCGCGCGCGACATCGGCCGCACCTTTCCGGAGCACCCGCTGTTCAGCGAGGCGCCGCCGGTCGCGGTCGACTCGCATCCGGCGGAGGACGACGAGGAGCAGGCGCAGCAGCGGGAGGAGGACGAGGAGGGAAAAGCGGCGGGGCGGCGGCCGGGCGACGAGACGCCGCCGGCGCCGGCAACGGCAGGGTCGGCCGCCGGCTCGCGGCCGGCGTCCGCCTCCCCTCCGCGACAGCGCCCCGCGTCGTCCCCTTCTGCTCTCCGCGGCGCCAGCGGCCCGAGCAGCCTCGGCGCGGGCGGCCCCAGCCGCAGCCACAGCAGCGCCTTCCAGCGCCAGCAGCAGCACAGCCACCAAACCCACCAAACCCACCAAACCCACCACCACCACCCGCCGCCCGCCGCCGTGCTGGCGCGCTCGGCCGCTTCCACGGCCAAGGAAGGCGGCGGCGGCGGCCAGGCCGCCCTGTTCCGCCTGCTGCGCGCCTACGCCGCGCGCGATCCGGTCGTGTCCTACTGCCAGGGCATGGCGTTCGTGGCGGGCCTGCTGCTCATGTACGTGCCCGAGGAGTGCGCCTTCACCCTGTTCTGCCGGCTCATGGGCCCGCCGGGCCCGCAAGCGCCGCCGCCGCCGCCGCCGCCGCTGTTGCCGCCGCCGCGGCTAGCGTCGGCCGGGTCGCCGCGCCCCCCGCCCCCACTGGCGCCCGCGGCGTCGGGCGCCTCGGCCGCCTCCCTGGACCCCATTTCTCCGCCGTCGCCGGCGGCGGCAGTCGCGGTCGCGCGCCCGTCCCCGCGTGGCAGCGTCGTCGGCGCGGGGGGCCTGCCGGCCCTGGCCGCGGCCAACCGCGCCTCCGCCGCCGCCGCCGCTGCCGCCGCCGCCTCTCCCGCCTCCCCCGCCGCCCCCGGCGGCGCCAACCTCCGCCGCCTCTACCTCCCGGGCCTCGCCCCCCTGAAGGCCGAGCTCGCGCGCCTGGACGCCCTGCTGCGCCGCAGGGCGCCCGATCTCAGTGCGCACCTCGCCGACAGGGGCCTGCCTCCCGTGCTGTGGGCGAGCGCCTGGTTCATGGCCGCCTTCACCACGCCGTTTCCCGTCCACTCGCTGTCCGCGCGCCTGTTCGACGTGATGCTGCAGGAGGCCGGGGGGGGGGCGGGCCTCTTGGTGTCGCCGCCGCCGCCCGCGGGGGAGGAGGGGGGGCAAGAGGCGGGGGACGGGGGGGCGTCCGCGCGCCTGGCCGCGACGCCGCCGGCCACGGCCGCGTCGCCCGGGGGCGGCGTGCTGCCGCGCGCGGCCGTCGCCCTGATGGAGGAGCTCGCGCCCCAGCTGCTGGCGCTCGACGACTTCGAGGCCTTGATCGAGGCGATCAAGGTCGCCCCGCTCGCGTGGCCCGCGGCGCGCTGGCGCCGCGTCGTCGACAGCGCGCTGGCGCCGCCCGAGCGCGGCGGCCTGTCGCGCGAGGACTTTCTGGCGGGCGAGGCTTCCGCGGCCGTGGCCGAGCACGAGGCGGCGTCGCGGCGCGCGAGCCGCCAGCCGTCGATGATGTCGATGGCGGCGCAGCAGGCCGCACAGCACCACCACCACGCGCAGGCGGTCGCGGCGGCGGGCGGGCGGCTGGGTAGCGGGGCGCTGGTCGAGGCGGGCGCGGTGGACGAGGGCGTCGAGGGGGAGGAGGTGGAGGAGGGCGGGGAGGAGGACGGTCCGGGCGCGGCGGGCGGCGGCGATGGTGGTGGCGCCATGAGCAAGAAGGATGGAGATGAGCAGCAGGCCGCGGCAGGCGCGGGGACGGCGGAAGACGAGCAGGAGGGAAAGGAGGGCGACGACGACGCGGCCGCCCTCGCGGCGGCGGCGGCGGCCGACGCCAGCGACGAGTTGCTCGAGGTCGTGCTCGGAGCGGCCGCCGGCCTGGGAGACGACGACGACGAGGATGACGACGACGACGAGATGCGGCACGCGGCGGCCGCAGCAGCAGCATCGGCAGTGACGGCAGAGGCAGAGGCAGCTGCTGGTGAGACGGCGGCGGCTGGGGCCCAAGCGCCGCCAAAGGCCACGGGCGCCCCGGGGCCCCCGACGCCGGCGGACGCTTGATCCGAGGGCGGCGGCGGCGGCCTCGGCGACCCCAAGTGCGCGCGCTCTGGCTCGCCGGGGGGACCACGCGACGGAGCAAGGCTGACCACCCGCAGGAACGGTGACGCCGAGAGAGAGAGGCCGCGCCGTGGTTTCGGCGCAGTCGTTTTTCCGGCGGCGCCCTTTCGGCGACCACCTGCCGGTCGAAGGGGCGAAGGGGTGTTTGCAGATGCCGTTGCGGCCCCACGGGCAGGCGCTTTGCGTGCATCTGCACACACCCACGCACTCCGATCGGCGGGTGGCCGCCGGGTGCCGCCGTCGTGTGGCGCTGCTGCCGTAACGACTGCGTCGCCGTCCGCGGCGGCTCCTTCTCCTCGATTCCTTTGCCCCTGCTGCCGCCGCCGCCGCCGCCGCTGTTGCCGCTGCCCCTCGCCAGGCCCGCAGCGCCGGCGCCGCCCGCGCGCCGCTACAAAGGTTTCGTGGGCCTAAGCTCCGCGCCCTCATGCCCTGTCGCGACGACGAGCGCGCAGACGAGCTGCTGCCCGTCCTAAAAGTAGCGTCTTGCCTCAAGGGTCGAGGTACGACCAGTGGGCGATGTCCGTCGGCGATTGCCGCAGGCGGGTCCCGCACCCCCGCCTTGTGTCGCCTTGCTCAACGGCGACGAGAGCATCGCCGACGCGCGGCGGTCCACAGGTCGTACCCCTTCCCGAGCACGACGGGCGTCCAGGATGGGCGGCAGCTCGTTGCACCACTCGTCCTCGCGTTTGGGGGTGAGGACGCGCGGCGCACCAAGGGGCCCAAGATGGCGTTTTAGCGGCGCGCGGGCGGCGGCGCCGCTGCGGGCCTGGCGAGGGGCAGCGGCAACAGCGGCGGCGGCGGCGGCGGCGGAAGGGTGGCGGCGGCGGCGGCAGCGGCAGGCGGCCGGGTCGTGACGGGATACGGATGGTGGGTAGAGGCAGGGCAGAAACAGGCGACGCCGCAGCCGCTGCTGTCCCTTTGAAGAACCCGCACCAGCACCACGTCATTGTCATAACAAGAAACCACGCCTTGCCTCGCGTTCAAATAAAAAATAAAAAAACGGCGCTGGAGAGGACGGCGACGCTAGGGGGGTCCCCTGGCGCTCGGGAAAGGGGGTGGGGGAACAGTGGTGCTTGCGCGGTAAGAAGGGGGGGCGGGGGACCAGTAGGGCGGGGGGAAGTAGGTAGTGGTGGTTGCGCACCGCGCACAGGCACGGCAACAAGAGGGAGGGGCGAACACCCCCGACGGGTAAACAGGGGGGCCCGTCGTCGACGTCGGCGCCCGCTGCCCCGCCGACGCGCCGACGCGCCCTCTCTCGCCCCGCCGCCGCTGCACCGGCCGGGGCCTCAGGGCGAGGCGGGCCGCGGCCGCGTCGCGAACGAGAAGTAGACGTTCCACGCGAGCGCCACCACGTTGGAGAAGCCCACCTGCAGCGTGGGAGGGACGTACCGGAAGTTCACGTACTGCGCCGGCACCCACAGCGCCCAGTTTGCCTTCACGGCCGCGGGCAGCGCCTCGGCGACGCCACGCCGCGCGGCGGCCGGCGCCTGCCCGTCGGCGAGCGCGAGGATCGCCATCATGGACGCGACGAAGACCGGCGCGAAGGCGAGCTGGTCCAGGGCCAGGCGCCCCAAGGCGCCGGGCACCCCCGTGGCCGTGACCGCGCGGCCGAGCAGGCCGTACCACGCGTGCAGCACGGGCGCCACGTAGAGGGCGCCGAGCGCGGCAAAGAGGGCGACGCGGCGGCCGTCGACGGCGGCGGCCGAGCCGGCGGCGCCGCCGCCGCCAAAGAGGGACTTGCGCTCGACGGCCGCCTGGCACAGGAGGTTGCCCGCGGCGGAGATGACGCCCGAGGTCGCGGCCTTGGTGAGGAGCTGTTGGCGTTGGTTGGGCGCGGGTGCGGTTGTGTGGGGGAGAAGTGTGTGGGGGGGGGTTGTGAGAGAAAGGAAAAGCGCGCTTCGCCGGACGGAAGGCCCCGTGTCGAGCGCGCGCACGAGAACCAACGAGCAAAAAAAAGACGACGCACCGGCGAGCGCTCCAGCGCGCGCACGTAGGCCTCCCACAGGCCTCCGCCGCCGCCGCCGCCGCTGCTCTTGCCAAAGCTGCCGCCGGCGCCGCCCGTGATGCGGCGGCCGCGACCGCCGCCACCGCTGCCGCTGCTGCCGCCGCCGCCGCTGCTGCTGCTGCCGCCGCCGTTTCCGCCTCGGCCCCAAAACCCGACCCTCCTCTTGCCGCCGCCGTTGCCGCCGCCACCGCCGCCGTTGGCGCCGCCGCCGCCGCCGAGCGCGAGGGGCGGCGGGAGGGGCGCGTATGACGACGACCCGACCCGGGGCGCGGCGACGGAGCGCACGGCCCTCGGCGCGAGCGACATTTGCAGGGAGGAGGCGCGCTGGGCGACGAGCATGATGATCACGACGATTTGCTGTGTTTTTGATCGACCCTCCTTGATTGACCCTCCCTCTCTCGATACTTTTGAATAATCTTTTTTTGGGGGGGGTTCTCTCGGATGTCTCGAGTCAGAGAGACGCCTCACAAAGAGGGCAAGGGGATCAAGTTGCAAAGGGGTCGTGCCTCGGCCGGCGGTCGGAGGGAGAGGAGACACGAGTCGAGAGAGCGCGCCGGCGCCGGCGCGGCTCGTTCCGCGGAAACGGCAGAGCCGCGGGCGGCGGCGGCGGCTGGCGCCGCCCCCTCTCCAGAGATCCATCCATCCTCACTCCTCCCGGGGCCGCTCGTCCCGCGGTCGCTCGCGCGGGCTGCGGCTGCGGTGGCGCCGATGCTTTTCCCGACGTCCCTCCTCATGCGGGCTGCGGCTGCGGCGGGGTCGCCGCCGCTCCCGCCGCCGCCGCTCGTCGTCGCCGTCGTCGCCGCGGGCGCGGGGCCCGTCCCCGTCGCTCCCCTTGCCCTCCTCCTCCTCCTCGCGCTTGCGGCTGGAGCGGGGGTGGTGGTGGTGGTGGCTGGAGCGGTGCTGGCGGTCGTGCCGCCGCCGCCGCCGCCGCGCATCCTCCTCGTCCTCCTTGTCGACGCCGCTGCCACCGCCGGCGCGCTTGCCCTCCCGCCCTCGCGCCCCTTCTTCGGGCGCGCCGCCGCCCCCTCGCGCCGCCGCCGCCGGCGCCGCCGCCGCCGCCGACGCCAGCAGCAAAAACAGGCTCCCTGGCGCCGCCCACGGCTCGTCGCCCCCGCCCACCGCCGCCGCTCGGGTCCCCTCGCCGCGGCCGCTCCCGCCAGCCCCTGGAGTCGCCGCCGCCGACGCGCCGCCACCGTTCCTCTCGCCCCCCCCCCCCCCCCCCCCCCCCCCCCCCCCCCCCCCCCCCCCCCCCCCCCCCCCCCCCCCCCCCCCCCCCCCCCCCCCCCCCCCCCCCCCCCCCCCCCCCCCCCCCCCCCCCCCCC
>Ga0105053_10006234_pt1 | contig 16520 bp, 15 predicted proteins | sample BON01_FD_78093 | JGI IMG/M metagenome (GOLD analysis project Ga0105053, IMG submission 78093) | Freshwater microbial communities from Lake Bonney liftoff mats and glacier meltwater in Antarctica - BON-01 | ecosystem: Environmental > Aquatic > Freshwater > Ice > Glacier meltwater | place: Lake...
CGGCTCCTGATCCCGACGCGGCCATCGTGCGGATATATTCGGCCAATCTGTTCTATCTGAACAATGACACGGCCCGGATTCGACGTTCGATCGAGGCGGCCGACGCCGACATCGTCGTCCTGATCGAACTGGCCAGCGATCCGGCGCGGGATATCGACGACCTGCTGGCCGGCTATCCGCACCGCGCCGCCTCGATGCGGCTTGACCAGACCCGCGGGCCATCGCGGTCAGTTGTCGCCTCGCGCTGGCCACTAATCGCGCGGGATGATCCGCCGGACGGCCTGCACGCGGTGACCGCGACGGTTCGGACGCCACTGGGACCGGTCAATGTCATCGGCGCCCACCTGACCCGTCCCTGGCCGTTCCAGCCTTCCTGGGGCCAGATCAGCCAGACCATGGCGCTGGACGCGGTCGTTGAGGGCCTCGAAGGTCCGGTTGTGATCGCTGGCGATTTCAACAGCGTCTCCAGCGCCCGTATCGGCAAACAGATTCGGCGGGACATCGGCCTGCGTCCCGCACCCGGCTTTCCCGGCACCTGGCCCGACAGCCTGCCGTCGGTTCTGGGCATAACCATCGATCAGGTTTACGCCTCGTCCGATCTGGCCTTCGTCAGCCGCCGCCTCGGCCGCGCCATGGGATCGGACCATCGCCCGGTGGTGACCGAGATCACCCGCACGGCGGACTGACCAGGGCAGCCAGTCGTTCGGCATGCCCATTGGACGGAAAGTCGTCGGCGATCCAGCTCTCCTCAAACGCCTTGAGCAGACGCCCTGTCTCCGGCCCCGGTTCGACGCCCAGCCGCGCCAGTTCGCGGCCACCGACCGGCATGGCGGGCCGCTGCCAAGCTTCTACCAGTCCCAGCAGACGGCTCGCAGTGGCGGTCTCGGCGGGAGCCTCCGTCCATCGCCGGCGCACGGCATCGGCGACCGCCCGGGGGCCGTAGCGATAGGCGACGACGCGGACCTCGGCATCGTTCATCTTCAAGCTGACGAAAGGCGCAGCCAAGGCTGCTGCGGCCAGTCGGTCACGGGTGGCGTTGGGAAACCGGAGGCGCGCCGACGCCTCTCTCACCACGCGCTCATCGGTCGGACACAGCGTCATCAACCGGATCACCGGGTCGGAACTCTGCTCAACGGCCACCTCGAAAAGCGGGCCGATCGCCGCTTCCGGCAGAATCTGCGCCAGCACCCCGGCATCGGCCATCGCCTCCATGGCCACGCGGGGATCGGGTGCAGCCAGCAGAGACATCAGCTCCTTGGACACCCGCTCGGCAGACAGACGGCCCATACCGGGTGCCAGGGTCCGACAGGCCTCCAGTGCCGCGGCGTTGGGCTCGCACCGGCCATACCAGGCGAAGAAGCGAAAGAAGCGCAGGATGCGCAGATAGTCCTCGCGGATGCGCGTCTCGGGATCACCGACGAAGACGATACGGCCCGCAGTCGCATCGGCCACACCCTCACCAGTTGGGTCGAAAACCCGGCCATCCCCGTCGGCATAAAGGGCGTTGAGACGGAAATCGCGCCGCGCGGCATCCTCGGCCCAGTCGTCGGTAAAGGCCACTGTGGCGTTTCGGCCGTCGGTTGAGACGTCGCGGCGCAGGGTGGTGATCTCGAACGGTTGGCGTTCCAAGACCGCGGTTACCGTGCCGTGGACGATGCCAGTCGGCACGGCCTTCAGCCCGGCGGCACGGATCGCACGGTCGGTCTCCTCGGGCGTCAGGGTCGTGGCGATGTCGATGTCGGCCACCGGTACCCCGATCAGGGCATTACGAACGCAGCCACCAACGAACCGGGCGCAGCCGGGGCCGCCCACGGCCTCCAGAGCCGCCATGACAGCCTGGGTGGCAGGAGCCGTCAGCCAAGGCTGGTCACCAAGCCGGATCACGCCGCATCCTCCGACACGATATCGGCGGTGAAGTCTTCACCATACAGCCGCGCCCGCAACGCCCGCACGATCCCCGCCGTAACGCCCCAGATGTAGCGCTGCTCATGGGTGATGGCCCAGTACCAGCGGCGCGGCTGACCCTCCCGGTCATAGGAATCGCGGCGATGGTTGGCCGGGTCGATCAGGAAATCCCACGGGACCTCGAACACCTCGGCGACCTCGGCCAGCGCCGCCTCGGTCCTTGGCGTTTCCCGCAACCAGCCGACCACTGGCGTCACCAGAAAGCCGGTGCCGGTTTCATAGGCATCGCCAACACCCAGAACCTCGACCACCGCCGGGTCCAGCGCCACCTCCTCGAAGGCCTCGCGCAGGGCGGCCTCGACCACCGTTTCGCCGGGGTCCAACCGCCCGCCGGGAAAGGCGATCTGGCCGCTGTGGCTGGCCAAGGTGTCGGCACGGCGGGTCATCAGCACTGTCGCCCCCTCCAGCCGCGCGATCACAGGGATCAGCACAGCGGCAGGTCTCAGCGTCCGCCCGGGCCGATCGGCGTCGGGGTTGAGGTCAAAGTCCGAACGCGACGGGACTCGATCCGGCATCCAGTCACCGGCCGGCTCCAGCCGTTCGACCAGACGATCGCGCAGCGTGGCCAGACTCATTCCACACCCGCCCCGACCGGACCCAGCGCAAAGGCGACCCCGCCGGATCGCACGGTCAGCCGATCGTCCTCGACCCCCGCCATCTCGACCAATTCATAGAAGACGGACCGGGAAATCCGCGCCCACAGATCGGCGCGGACATGCACCGACGGAGACGGCTCACCGGTCTGCGGATCGGTTTCAACACGAATCGAGTGCTCCGGCCCGGCCTCTGCCTCGTCACCAACGTCGGTGGTAAAGACCAAAGATTCGCCCCTCTGAGTCACACTTACGGCTCGGAACGGCAGGTCCTCGACCCGGATCGACAGCTTTTCGCCCGGTGTGACCAGCACATAGCCGTCGTTATCCTTGCGCAGGACGGTGGAGAAAAGCCGCACCAGTTCGGCGCGGCCAATCGGCGAGCCCTCGTGCATCCACAGACCGTCTCTGCGGATGACGATATCGATCTCGCCGCAGTGTGCCGGATGCCACAGGTGCACGGGCGGCAACCCACGCCCCGGTGCCTGGTTCGCCGCCGCCGCGACGCCAGCCAGTCCTGTCTTGGTGTCGGAAGGCTCGACCATGGGTCAAACCTAGGCTGCGTCGTTCGGTTCGGAAAGCTGCCCGGTGGGGTCAGGCGGACAAACCGCTCCGTCCAGCTCGTTCTCGCCCCGCCACAACACACGCCGCTGATCCACCGGGCCAGGCAGGCGCACACCCGGCACCGGCCGAAAGCCGAATCGACCGAAATAGGGAAGATCGCCCACCAGCAGGATGCCGGTCTCGCCGGCTTGATCGATACAGGCCTGCACCAGATCAGCACCCAAGCCTGCCCGACGACAATCGACCAAAACCGCGATCGGGCCGAGAAACAGCGCCGGCGCTCCGCCGACGGTGATCGCCCACAGTCGAACCGAGCCGATGACCTTCCCGTCCTCGCGCGCTACAAAAGCGGCAGCGATGCGCGCCCGCTCCCTCAGCCGTTCCGCCGTCTTGGTAAAACGACCGGGGCCGAAGGCGGCCAGCACCAGTACCTCGACCGCCGCTGCGTCAGCAGGGACTTCGATCTCTATGCGCAAGGGCGCGGGTCTGGCGAGGGCATCGAACATGTGGGCGCGCAACTAGGGCTCGCGGGGCCGCGAATCAACCGGCCTTTGAAAAGTCCGGTGCCCGTTTCTGGCTGAAGGCCATGAAGGCCTCCATGGCCTCGGGGCTCGACATCTGGCTGCCGAAAGCCTCGCCCTCACGCTGCATCAAGGCCCAAAGCCGTTCTGCGTCACGCATCAGCCGTTTGGTCTTGCGAATGGAGTTGGGTGCCCGCGCAGCCAGTCTGGCGGCCAGATCGGCGGCGACTGCCTCGACCTGATCCGCCGGGACCGCCCGGTTGGCCAGCCCCCAGGCCGCCGCCGTGCGCCCGTCGATGGGCTCACCCAGGGCGAACAGTTCGAAGGCCCGTTGATGGCCCAGCACCGCCGGCAGCAGCATCGACGACGCCGCCTCGGGGGCCAGCGCCAGATTGATGAAGGGGGCCGACAGCAGGGCATCCTCGGCCACCACCACCATGTCGCAATGCAGCAGCAACGTCAGACCAATTCCAACTGCCCGGCCCCGCACCGCCGCGACCGCCGGCTTGTCCAACTCGGCCAGAGCCTTGAGAAAATGAAACACCGGTGCATTGATCACCTGTCCTCCGCCCTGCGAGCCTAGGGCGATAAAGTCGGCGATGTCGTTGCCGGCCGAAAAGCTGTCGCCCTGTCCCTGGAACATCAGCACCCGCACGCCATCGTCTGTCCGGGCGCGTTCGGTCGCCGCAGCCAGAACGGCGTACATGGCCTGGGTTATGGCGTTCTTTTTTTCCGGTCGTGTCAGGGTGACGGTCAGGACGCCGCCCGCCAGCTCGGTCTGAATATGGTCGGTCACGCCGCCTCTCCCCGTTTGATCATGGTCCACCAGTCTACACCGTCTGAATCCCGGACCCGGCTCACCTGACCCCGATGCAGCAGATAGTTCAGATGCGCGATCGCCTCGCCCGTGGCCATACCCCGCACCCCGTCCCCAACCGGGCGAGCGAACAGGGCACCGAAGACATCGACCGCCCGTTTCGGCGTCTGCAGAGTCTTTTCCAGCCGTTTCAGCGACACCTGGTGGCCCCGGATCAGGGCATCCAGCCGCGCCTGAACGCCATGGAAGGGCTCGCCGTGCGAGGGCAGGATCAGGCCGTCCTGCGGCAGGGTGGCCTTCATCCGTTCCAGCGACTCCAGCCAGTCACCCAGCGGGTCGGCCTCGGGCTCGGTCGGCCAGACCGATACATTTGAGGATATCCGCGGCAGGATCTGATCCCCGCCCAGCACCACGCCATCAGCCTCGCGCCACAGACAGGCGTGTTCGGGGCTGTGCCCCTCGCCGACGACCACCCGCCAGTCCTGACCGCCGATGCTTAACCGGTCACCCTCACGCATCCGCACATAGCCGACGGGCATGGGCGAGACGGCCCGTCCGAACTGGCCGAACTCGCGCCTGTAGGTCTCGATCTGCGCCTCGTCCCAGCCAGCGGCGCGATAATGGACAGCGCCCGCATCCGGAGCCGGCTGCCCCGTATCGGCCAACAGCATCCGGGCGGTGACATATTCCACCCGCGTCATCACCAGTGGCGCACCCGTCCGCTCGCACAGCCAGCCTGCCAAGCCGATGTGGTCGGGGTGCATATGGGTGCAGATCACCCGTGTCACCGGCCGACCGCCCAACGGCCCGGCCAGCAGGGCGTCCCATCGGTCGCGAGAATCGGGAATGTTCAGCCCGGTGTCGATCAGGACCCAACCTTCTCCGTCCTCGACTGCATAGACATTGATGTGGTTCAGGGCGATCGGCATCGACAGCCGCATCCACAGCACGCCCGACGCGACCGCAACGGCCTCGCCGAAGCCGGGCGGGACAGGATGCGGATAGGTCAGGCCGCGCCCGTCGCGCGTCGTCTGATCCATTTCCGCCGGGAGATCGCCGTCCGCCAAGTCAGTCTCCAATTGCAACTGATTTGCTTGATAGCCCCTAGCAACCACCTGCGTCCAGCCGTCTGCGGTCGCATGGCTTGACCCCGCCACATCGGCCCGCCAAGGGTTGGACTAACGGTTTTCCTATCCGGAGTGTTCTCGTGTTCTACAAAAAGTTGCTCACGCTCGTGGGCGGTGCTGTCGCCCTCGCTCTGGTCGCGACCCTGCCCGCCTTCGGCCAGGACGTCCCTGACAATCCCAACCCGGGTGGCAGATCGGAATCCGACCGCGCTTCCGGCAGTGTCCGGGGTGAGGGCGTCCTTCCCGGTCGCATCGGGGGCGGTCGTCGCGACACCGTTCAGGACAACCGTGCGACCCGCCAACGCGCCGCGCCGCCCCCGGTGATCGCGACGCCTGAGGAAATCAAGGCTGCGGCCGAGGCCCTCGTGATTGCCACCAGCACGAATTGTCAGGTCACAGAAGCCGTCCAGCCCGGCATCAATGCCGAACTGCAGAAAATCTATGAAGCCGCGTGCGCAGAAGGTCCCGGGTATATCATGATCGCCGCGACCCCGCCTCAGGCCTTTGACTGCCTGGAGTTGGCCGGCACGGCTGCGACCGCCCGTATGCGTGATCCTGCCGCCGACGTTGGTCAGCAGTGCGCCCTGCCCGCAAATCTGAACGGCCTGGCCGTCATCGGCGGCTGGGCCCGCAGTGTCGGCGTCACCTGCACGATCGATGAGGCCGTCGCCATCGGCAAGAGCGACGCTGACAACATCGTCTATGAGATCGGCTGCGCCGGCGCGGACGGCTACTGGCTCGAACGGGTCGGAACCGGCTGGGACCTCAAAGCCTGTCTGGAGGTCGCTTCGACCGGCGGGACCTGCCGTTTCACCACGGGCCAGGAACAGGCTGACAGCTTCGAGACCAAACTGGCCGGCACCGACGCCGCCGGCTGTGATGTCACCCGCGTCCGCCTGATGGGCTCCAACAGCAACGGTCGCTTCTACGAAGCCAAATGCGCCGCCGAGGGCGAGGGCTATATCGCCCGTATCAGCAACGAAGACTTGGCCCAGCAGATCTATCCCTGCGCAACCGCCCAGCGGATCGGCGGCGGCTGCACCTTTACGCCGGCTCCTGCCCCGGTCGAGTAGTTGATCGGTCATTGAATGAAGACGATGCCCCGGGGTTCGCCCCGGGGTGTTTTCGTTTGGGCGATCCCGGCTTCACAGACCGCCCCGATGCGCCGTAAGCATGGCGGATGCGTATCGCCACCTGGAACGTCAACTCGGTCAATGCCCGCCTGCCGACTGTGCTCGCCTGGCTCGAGGCCGCCCAGCCCGACGTGGTCGGCTTCCAGGAGATCAAATGTCTGGACGACAACTTCCCCCGCGAGGCCTTTGAGTCGCTCGGCTACAACGTCGAGACCAACGGCCAGAAGACCTACAACGGCGTCGCCCTGCTCTCGAAATATCCGCTCGGCGATGTGCGGCGCGGCCTGCCCGGCGTCGACGCCTCGGGCTTCGAGGCCGAGTTCGAACAGGCGCGCTATATCGAGGCCGTCATCGAATGCCCGCGCCCCGTCCGCGTCGGCTGTCTGTATCTGCCCAACGGCAATCCGATCGGCACGGAGAAATTCGCTTATAAACTGGCCTGGTTCGACCGGCTCCAGTCCCATGCGCGCGACCTTTTGCGGCACGAAGAGGCCTTCACCCTTTGCGGTGACTACAATGTCATCCCGACGCCCGACGACGCCCGGGACCCTGCTGCCTGGACCGGCGACGCCCTGTTCCAGCCCGGGAGCCGCGCCGCCTTCCGCGCCCTCAACAACCTCGGCCTGTCCGAGGCCGGGGCGCTGGGCAAACAGCCGCCCGGAACCTTTACCTTCTGGGACTATCAGGCCGGGGCCTGGCAGCGCGACCACGGCATCCGCATCGACTTTCTCCTGCTGTCCCCCCAGGCCGCCGACCGTTTTGTCGGGGTCGAGACCCATCGTGACGCCCGCGACATGGACAAGCCGTCCGACCATGTCCCGGTCGTCGTCGAGCTGGAAGACTAGACCGTGGCCGACACGCTCAGGGTCATATTGCTGGTGGCGCTGGCGGCGGCGGCCCTGACCACAGGCGCGCTGGTTCTGGCCTGGTGGATGGAGCCCGTCCGCCGCATGCGCCGGGCCCTGCTGAAATCTCTGGGTACCATACCCGAGGCCGAGGCCCTGTCGCCCGCCGAGGGCCGCGCGGCCGGTCTCGACTTCGACGAGGCGCAGGTGGCGGTACTGTGGAACCGGGGTGGCTCGGGCCTGGTCTATGCCTTCGAGGAAATCGAGGGCGGCGAGATCATCGTCGACGGCCACGTCGTCGCCCGCGTCCGCCGCGGCGAGGCCCGCAAGGCACTGGATCTGCTGGCCCCCGACGCCGAACAGGTGGTGCTGCGCCTGATGTTCGCCGACGCGCGCCACCCCGAGTTCGAACTGGCCCTGTGGGACGCCACCCTGCCGGTCCAGACCAGTTCGCCCGGCGAGGCCCTCCGCCTCGGCCGTCGCTGGCTGTCGCATCTGGAAGCCCTGCTGAAGGGCTGAGCCAAACGGACCCTTCCTCCCGCGCCCGCGTGAGGCTAGAACGCCCCGTCCCTGTTCCCGAGTATCTGAGGAGCCCCCGTGGCCCGCCTGTTCGACGCCTATATTATTGCTGACTGGACCGCCGCCGAGGGCAAGAAGCTCGGCGACAGTTCCGTGTGGATCGGGGTGGCCAAGCGCGACGTGCGCTTCCGCCTCTACAGCGAGACCCACAATGTCGCGACCCGGGCCGAGGGCGAGGCGATGCTGGCGACCCTGCTGGCCGAACACCGCAAGCGCGGCGACCGGGTGCTGGTCGGCTTCGATTTCAATTTCGGCTTCCCCACCGGCACAGCGGCACGGCTGAGCCTGACCGGAACGCCGTGGTCGGCGATGTGGAAATTCCTCGCCGCCAATGTGGTCGACAAGGCTGACAACACCAACAACCGCTATCAGGTCGCGGCCAAGATCAACCGCCTCATGACCGACAACGCCTGGCCGATGTGGGGCGCGCCGGCCAATCAGGCCCAACGCTGGTTGACCACGACCAAGCCGCCCGTCGGTTCGGTTGCCGACATCCCCGAGTTCCGGGCCACCCAGACGGCGGTGCGCAAGGGCAGGCTCCAGCCCAAGAGCGTCTGGCAGATGCACGGTGCCGGCGCGGTCGGCGGCCAGACCCTGGTCGGTGTCCCGGCGGTGCGCCGCCTGCTGGAGAAGCTCGGCCCCTCGGGTGCCGTCTGGCCCTTCGGCACCGGCTGGCGCGCGCTGGACACGGCCGATGTCGAGCCGCTCTCGACCCTGGTGGTCGAGGTCTATCCCTCGATGTTCGACGCCACGCCCCATGAGGGTGAGTTCAAGGATCAGGCCCAGGTCCGGGTCACGGCCGAGCATTTCGCCAAGCTGGACGAGGCCGGAACCCTGTCCGCCGCCTTCGCCCCGCCCAAGGGTGCAGACGAGGCCCTGATCGCGCAGGTCGAGCAGGAAGAGGGCTGGATCCTGGGGGCGTAAGCCACCCCCGCCCCAATGCTATCGTCATTCCGGGCGAAGCCTCGCGCTTGCGAGGCGAAGACCCGGAACCCAGCGGCGCGCGCGAGCGCGACACTGTCGGGAGCGCGGCATTAGGGAGTAGCCTTGCTTTCGACCGCCCGTATTTCGCCGCCGTCGCGGCGCCGCTGGGTTCCGGGTCTCCGAGCCACTGCGCGGCTCTCCGCCCGGAATGACGATAGCCAGAGAGGGAGCTTCGCCCTGACCCGCCGCCCCCTCATCATCGCCCACCGCGGCGCCTCGGGCGAACGGCCCGAACACACCCGCGCGGCCTATGAACGGGCGATCGAACAGGGCGCCGACTTCATCGAGCCCGATCTGGTCATCAGCCGCGACTGCGTCCTGATCGTGCGCCACGAGAACGAGATCGGCGAAACCACCGACGTCGCCACCCGCCCTGAATTCGCCGGGCGTTACACCATCAAGGCCGTCGACGGCCGGACCGTCCGGGGCTGGTTCGCCGAAGACTTCACCCTCGCCGAGCTCAAGACCCTGCGCGCCCGCGAACGCCTGCCCGAGCTTCGTCCCGCCAATACCGCCTTCGACGGACAGGAGCCGATCCTGACCTTCGAGGAGGTGCTCGACATCGCCGCCGCGGCCGGCGTCGGCGTCGTCCCCGAGCTAAAACATCCGTCGTATTTCGCCGCCATGGAACTGCCGATGGAGGACGCCTTGGTGACGGTGCTGGAGCGCCGCGGCCTGACCGGTCCGGACGCCCCGATCATCATCCAGTGTTTCGAGGTCGGCCCCCTGCAGCGCCTGCGCGCCCGCGTCGCTGCGCCCCTGCTGCAACTGGTCGCCGCCTCCGGTCGCCCCTTCGACCGCCCGGACCTCAACTATGCCGCCATGGTGGCGCCGGAAGGCCTCGCCGACATCGCCGCCTACGCCAACTGGATCGGCGCCGATGCGGCCCTGGTCGAACCGACCCCCGGCGCCCCCACCGCCCTGATCGCCGAGGCCCACGCCGCCGGCCTCAAGGTCTCTGTTTGGACCTTCCGCGCCGAGAACGCCTTCCTGCCCGAGGCCGACCGCATCGGCGCCGACCTGGCGGCGCACGGGCGGCTGCGGGAGCGGCTGGCGAGGTTCGCAGGCTACGGACTGGACGCCGCCTTCATGGACCAGCCCGGGTTGGCCCGCTGAAAGGCGCCATCCGACCCCGTGTCATCCGACCCCTTTCGACCCCCAAAGCGCCCTTCTCGCCCCAGCCAGAAATTTATTTGCCTGGCGCCCGTTCCAGCCCCTGTAAAATAGACCCCGTCGGTCCCCGGACCGCCGTCGGTCTTTGACAATCCACCCACCCGCGACCGCCCCAGGCGCGGACAACCCCACAGGCCAGCCGCGCCTGACCGTCACCCGCAAAGGGTCGAGAAGACAGCCTTTCGCGATTTTTCGGGGGAGCCTGCGCGCTCGTCAGGACCAAAGAGGCGCGCCCTTGTCATCCCGGCCGAAGCGAAGCGGAGAGCCGGGACGGGCGGCCGAGCTCTCCACCGAACCTCCCGGAAATCGCCCCGCGATTATCCGGGAGACAGCTGGCCGCCGCACCATCTGTCCTGACCTGTCTCCCGGATAGCGGCTGACGCCACTTCCGGGAGGGCAAAAATGTTGCATCCGGGCGTCCCGGATCGCCGCTTCGCGCCGTCCGGGATGACAAGCTCTCACCGGGCAAGGGTCAGCCCGCGATCATCCCGAAGTCCGCCACCCGGCCCATGACCGTGCGAACCTGTCCCAGCAGCTTCAGCCGGTTCTCCCGCTCCGCCGCCACATCGGAGTTGACCATCACCTTGTCGAAGAAGGCGTCCACCGGCGCCCGCAACCACGCCAGCGCCGTCATGGCGGCGGCGAAGTCCTCGGTCTCCAGCGCCGAGTCCACGGCGGTCGCGGCGGCGGCGGCGGCGAAGGCCAGCGTAGCCTCGGCCTCGGGCTGGTCGGGCAGGCCGGTCTCAACCATGCCGGTCGGCACGGGTCCCTTCTTCTCCTCGGCCTTGAGGATGTTGGACGTCCGCTTGTACCCGGCCAGCAGATTGGCCCCGTCGTCGGTGGCCAGGAAGGCGTCGAGCGCCTCGACCCGCCGCACGATGCGGACGAGATCGTCGTCCCCCAGCGCGAAGACGGCGTCGACGAGATCGTGGCGCTTGCCCTGATCGAGCAGGAGAACCGTCAGGCGGTCAGCGAAGAAGGCCAGGAGGCCGTCGATCTTGGGCCACACTACACTGCGCCACTCCAAGCCGCCTCGCTGATCAGCATAGGCATTTGCTATCTTCTCAGCGGCAGCCAAGACACGTTCTGGAGTAGAGTCCGGCACATCAGTCTCTACTTCCATCAGGTCAAACGCATGGACGAACTCCTGCGAGTCAGCGAGTTCGATTTCGGCTTCTGCGACCTTCCCAGCATAGTAGGCCCCAACAACGCTGGCTCGCATTCGATCGTAGATGCCTCGCACCTCCACTTGGTGATGCGCTGCTGCCAAATCGACGAATAGGTCTCGAAGGGAAATCCGAGCTTGATTGTCCACTACCAGCCGGATCACCCCTAGCGCAGCCCGCCTCAGCGCGAACGGGTCCTTCGACCCCGTTGGCTTCTCATTGATGAAGAAGAACCCGACCAGCGTGTCCAGCTTGTCCGCCAAAGCCACGGCCACCGTCAGCGGCGCAGTCGGCACGGAGTCCGCCGGACCCTGCGGCTTGTAATGATCGCGCACGGCGTCCGCGATGGCGTCAGGATGGCCCGCAGCGCGAGCGTAATAGCCGCCCATGACGCCCTGCAGTTCCGGGAACTCCCCGACCATGGCCGAGGCCAGATCGGCCTTGGCGATCCGCGCGGCGGCCTCGGCCTGATCCGGATCCGCCCCCACCAGCGGCGCGATCTCGCGCGCCAGCGCCGCGATCCGCTCGACCCGTTCGGCCAGCGTCCCCAGCTTCGCGTGGAAGGTCACGCCCTCCAGCTTCTTCGCCCAGACGTCGAAGCCGGTCTTCAGGTCCTCGTCCCAGAAGAAGCGGGCGTCATCCAGACGGGCCGACAGCACGCGGCTGTTGCCGGCGGACAAGGCCTTGCCGCCGTCGCTCGCCTCGACATTGGCCACCACCACGAAATGCGGGGCCAGCCCGTGCGTCGCCGGATCGCGCACGGCGAAATATTTCTGATGCACTTTCATCGACAGCCGGACCACCTCGGGCGGCAGGCTCAGGAAGGCCGGGTCCATGTCGCCCAGGATCGGCGTTGGCCATTCGGCCAGACCCGCCACCTCGTCCAGCAGGCCGTCGTCATCGACGAGGGCGAGCCCACGGTCGGCGCAGACCTTCTGTGCCCCCTCGAGGATGCGCAGCTTGCGGTCGGCGACGTCCAGGATGACGTGATTGGCCTCCAGCTGGCGGCGGTAGTCGGCGAAGTCGCGGACCTTCAGCGGCCGGCCCGTACCCATGAAACGGTGACCCTCGGTGGCGTCGCCCGTCTCGATGCCCTGCACGCGCCCGCCGACATCCGGCGACCCATCGGCCACCGTGAACGGCACGACATGGCCGTCGAACAGGCACAGGATGCGCTTGATCGGCCGCACCCAGCGCAGCGCGCCAGATCCCCAGCGCATCGACTTGGGCCACGGAAAGCCGCGGATGATCTGGTCGACCATGCCGGGGATCAAGTCCGTCGTCGGCTGGCCCTTGCTGCTCAGCACCGCGAAGAAAACGCCGTCGCGCTCGACCAGCTGGTCCTTCGTCAGGCCGGTCTTCCTCAGGAAGCCCTCCAGCGCCTGTTCCGGCGCATTGGCCCGAGGTCCCTTGACCTCTTCCTCGCGGTCGGGCGTCGCCGTCGGCAGCCCCTCGACCACCAGCGTCAGCCGGCGCGGACCCGCGAAGGTCGTCAGCGCCTCATACGCCAGCCCCGCGGCCTTCAGCCACTCAGCCGCCATACGCTCCAGATCGCGCGCGGCCCCCTGCTGCATGCGGGCGGGAATTTCCTCGGAGAAGATTTCGAGAAGAAACTGGGCCATCAGACGCGCCCCCTTTCCTGTTCGACCCACTCGGTGGCGCAGGCCTTACACAGGTCCCTGATCCGGCCGATGTAGCTCTGGCGTTCGGCGACGGCGATGGCACCGCGGGCGTCCATCAGGTTGAACAGGTGGCTGGCCTTCAGCACCTGATCATAGGCGGGCAGGACCAGCGCCTGACCCTGCGGGCCCTGCATGGCCAGAAAGCGTTCGACCTCGGCGACCATGTCCTCGAACCGGCGCTTCAGGCCATCGACGTCATAGCCGTGGAAGTTTGCCTCACTCTGTTGGCGCTCGTTCTCGAGGAAGACCTCGCCATAGGTCAGGCCCTCCTTGGTAAACTTCAGATCATAGACGTTGTCGACGCCCTGGACGTACATGGCCAGACGCTCCAGCCCGTAGGTCAGCTCGCCCGAGACGACGTCGACCTCGATGCCGCCGACGCCTTGGAAATAGGTGAACTGGGTCACCTCCATGCCGTCGCACCAGACCTCCCAGCCCAGACCCCAGGCCCCGACGGTGGGGTTCTCCCAGTCGTCCTCGACGAAACGGATGTCGTGCAGTTTCGGATCGATGCCGATGGCGGCCAGCGAGCCGAGATAGAGGGCCTGAAGGTTGTCGGGGTTGGGCTTCAGGATGACCTGATACTGGTAATAGTGCTGCAGGCGGTTGGGGTTTTCGCCATAGCGGCCGTCACCGGGGCGGCGGCTGGGCTGGACATAGGCGGCCTTCCACGGGCGCGGGCCGAGGGCGCGCAGCACCGTCGCGGGATGCAGGGTCCCGGCCCCGACCTCGATGTCATAGGGCTGCAGAATGGCGCAGCCCTGATCGCCCCAGTATTTGTGGAGCGTCAGGATCAGGTCCTGGAAGGCCAAGGGCGTCTTGGGCGGTTCGGTGGTCACGAGAGGCATTTTGTCCGGGGAAGAAGGCGGCGGACCCTAGACGGGCGGCCGATTTGCGGCAAGGAGCCCGGACGCCGGGTTCATCACAACGGGCACAACGGACTCACGGCGGACACAACGGGTTCCGCGCAAGGCTTCGACCCCGTCGTGCTCGTTGTGACAAAGTTGTGCCCGTTGTGATGAACCCCCGCGTCCCGGCAAGGAACTCCGGCTTCGCCGGAAGGGACGGGGGACGGAATGTTAAGTGTCGGCCGTTAGCGTTCGCCCCATGAAGCTGATCGACCAGATGCGCCGACGCGCCGCGCGCTATCTCGATATCGAGACGGTGACTGTCGCGCCCGCGCACGGCGTCTTCTCGCTGAGTTTCGACGACATCCCGGCGACCGCCTGGACCGAGGCCGGGCCGATCCTGGCCGGGCATGGCGTCAAGGCCACCTACTATGTCTGTGGCGGGCTGGCGGGCGGGGTCAATATGGACCGCGACCAGTTCGAGGTTCGGCACCTGCAGGCCCTGCATGCGGCGGGACATGAGGTCGGCTGTCACACCTTCGGTCACACCAGTGCCCTGCGTATGGATGCCGGGGCCCTGCGGCTCAGTCTCGATGCCAATGCCGCCTGGGTGGCGGAGCGGCTGGACGGCTATCGTATGACCACCTTCGCCTGGCCGTTCGGCGACGCCACCGTGGCTGCCAAACGGGTGGTGCGCGAGCGGTTTGCGCTGGGCCGCGGTGTGCGCGACGGGATCAACGCCGGACGTGAGGACCGGGGCCTGATCAAGAGCATCGGCCTGGAGAGCCGGCGGTTGCCCGGCTATGATCTCGACCGTCTGATGGCCGAGACGGCGACGTCCAAAGGCTGGCTAACCGCCTATGGCCACGACGTTTCCGACCGGCCGACGGATTACGGCTGCACGCCGGATGATCTGGACCGGGTGCTGCGGTCGGCGAAGGCGGCAGGGTTGGAGATCGCGCCGGTCGGCGCGGCGTGGGCGACCGTCACTTCGTAGCGGGTGTAAAAACTCAGGCCGCCTGCGCCAGCCCCTGAGCCTTGCGCACATCCGCCCATTTGATCAGGGCGGCGCGGGGGAAGGCGACGATCCACGAACGGGCCGTATAGTCGCCAGCCTCGATCAGGGCGGCGCGGGTCGGCGAGGAGGTGGCGGCGCGCCGGGTGTGAATCTCGCCCGGGCCCTGATGCACCATGAAGGCCCCGTGCTTCAGCAGATTGAGCCGCAGATAGGCCAGTCGCGGGCTGATGGTTTCCAGCGGCGGATCATAGAACCAGCTGGAGCCGAGCATGCCGGCCATCTCGGGGCGGCGTTTGCAGATTTCGGCGGCGGTGGCCCAGGCGCGGTCCCAGCCGGCCTCGTTGAAGTCCGCCAGCTCGCGGCTTTCGGTATGCACCTCGAGCCACGGCTTCCAGGCCTGGGCGGCGGCACAGGCCGGGACCACCGACCAGCCCCAGCCCTCGCGGGCATGGCGCAGCACCCCACCCGGCCCCATGGGCGAGCTGAGGTCGATCATCTGGGTGCGGGCACCGGGCACGCTGAGCACCAGCGAGATGCGTACATCCTTGGCCCAGAAGTCGCGGTCATAGGGATCGGCGGCGACGGTCAGGAAGTCGGCGAGACGGCCGATCCATTCCGGGTAGAGCTCCAGCACCGCATCCGGCAGGTCGGCGGCGGGAACCCGCGCCGGCATCTCCAGCGCCCACAGGGCGACGAGGGCCCGGCGATGGTCGTCGGTCAGGGCGGTGCCGAAGGCCGCAGCCAGGGCCTCTTCTGCCCGATGGCCCGGCTGGTCAAAATCCCAATGCGGGGCCGAGGCGGCGGCCGCATCGGCGGCGGCTGCCTTGAGAGCGTGAAGCCGGGCGCGGTCATCGGCCGGGACCTTGTTCAAGACGGCTTCGAACGCGGCGATCCGGGCAGGCGAGAGCGTTTCCATAACGACAGTGTGCCACACACGGGTTTGCCGACCGTTAAGGCCGCTGTTGTCACCTAACGTATGACGGTCGCCCGAACCCACCAGTCGGGATGAAGCGCCGACAATTCCCGTTCGGCGGTCGCGGCGACAGCGGGGCTGTCGAACAGGGCAAAGACCGTGGCCCCCGAGCCGGACATCCGGGTCAGGCGAGCGCCGGGAAGACCGGCCGTCGCCGCCAGGGCCTCGCCGATCGCCGGGGCCAGGGCCACGGCAGGCGATTGCAGGTCGTTGCGCCGGGTCGCCAGCCAGTCGATCACGGATGGGACGCTCCAGTCCGTCGGCGGCGCGGGCCGATCCGCCTGCCCCTGAGAACAGGCGTCAAAGGCGCGATAGACCGCTCCGGTCGAGGACGGCACACCCGGATTGACCAGCAGGGTCGGCAGCGGCGGCAGTCGGCGCTCGAAGGTCAGGACGTCACCCCGCCCCTCGGCCCAGGCGGCGCGGGCGTGCAGACACATGGGGCCGTCGGCACCGAGCCCGGCCGCGATCTCCGCCAGCGCCGCATCGTCGAACGGCAGACCCAGCGCGTCCCGCGCCAGCTTCAGCACCG
>Ga0105053_10006239_pt1 | contig 16505 bp, 11 predicted proteins | sample BON01_FD_78093 | JGI IMG/M metagenome (GOLD analysis project Ga0105053, IMG submission 78093) | Freshwater microbial communities from Lake Bonney liftoff mats and glacier meltwater in Antarctica - BON-01 | ecosystem: Environmental > Aquatic > Freshwater > Ice > Glacier meltwater | place: Lake...
CGAAGTCGAAAGATACAAAAGAGACCTCGCATTGGTTTGTCGGCCTGTTTGGAACAACCGAATTAAATCTAATTCTTCCACACAAATACGCTGTTGCACCGAACCCTGGGGGACCTTTTTTGCGTTCTCTTTCGCCTTCAATCAATTCAGAATTTTTCTATAGTATCTTTTATGAGCCAGTTTTCCTGTGTCTACCTTCGATATCATTTCATTGGTGGAGAAAGGATATGATGAATGCATGGGGTGTACCGACTGAAAAGCCAAAGTCGTCTCTGGCTACACTAGCGGAGAAGTTAGAGACACCAAAGGTAGTGAGCAAGATTGAGACTGTCAAAGTAGATGGCCTTGTACTTCTGAAGATCATGAAACATGCCACCGAATGTTTGCCTGATCTCTGCTACGGTACCCTTCTAGGCCTGGATACAGATTTTTCTCTAGAAGTTACCAACTGTGTTGCATCCCCGGATCTTGATCCAGAAGATAGCAAAAAGTATCAGCTAGACATGCTTAAACTATTGCGAGACATCAACATGGACGTAAACCCTGTGGGTGTGTACCATTCGACGGATCTTTCATATGAGGGTTCCTTTGCGACTATGCAGTTAATAGAGGGTTTATTTCGCCATCAAGATGAATATGACAGAGACTCGGAACAGAAGTTTGCAGCCATAATCTTCGATCCTCTACAAAGTCGAAAAGGAAAATTATCGTTGAAAGCGTATCGATTGTCAGACACCTTTATGGACTTCTATCGGGGCAAAGATATTAAAGTTTCTGTTGAGGGGAACGTTGTACACTTATCTGCTTCTGTTATTCAAGCGGTAGGAGGGGTTCAGGATGACGGAAACGCAGTTCCAGTGACTAGTCACAATCAGCTTTCTGCTGAAGAAATATTCGAGGAGATTCCTATTGAAATTACCAACTCTCATTTGTTTACGGTTCTTGTGGAAGATCTAAAAGATCGAAGTGGTGACAAGATCGACGTCGATTTTGACCGGTTCAATCTGTCTACCAACCCCCACTTGGAGCAGAAATTTGAATTGCTGCTCAACCTGATGGACAAACTTTCAAATGAAATCAATAAGACGAAAGACGAGCAGCGTAAGATATCCAGATACGAAGCAGACCAAATTAAATGGATTGAGCAACGACGCGTGCTTAATAAGGCCAGGGAAGAACGCGGCGAAAATCGATTGCCAGAGGTAGATCCTACCAACCCTGTTTTTAAACCCATGGTTCCCGTAACAACTTTGGAGTCAATGCTGATCAGAAAACAAATTAACATGTATTGCGACGAAGTCAACAAATTTGTAGGAGCTGGCTTCTCCAAGTTGTACTTAGCCAACGCTGTACAAGAATGAGTTTAACAATATATCGATTTCAAATTCGTTTTTCAAACAATAAATGTAGGGAGCCAGTAGAAGGTCGAGATAGAGTATGGGTCAATACCCTGTTAAACTGCACTCAAGACCTCGAGGTATCCAAGGTAGTTTATAATGTTAATTGTATATGAATCTCGACCGGGCTTGTAGAGTTAAATCGGCATCAATAAAAGTACACACATCTTTTACTTCTTCTCAAATTGTATATACCAGACTCAGTGCATGCTACCAACAACATGTCTCATTATATTTATAAGCGATCAACGAATCTATCACACCTTCGTCGTCCTTTAATGAAGAAAGCTGTCTGCTTTGTGCTTTCTAGTCAGCTTGCTAATCTCCAGATTATCAGCCATTGCTTAGAGAGTAGCATCAAGCAATCGAGGTGTCTCCTTGGCAAGTGAAGATAGAATCTTGGCACATGAAATTTTTCGCGAAGGCATTGAACTACTTCACACAAGATCCAGTACCGATCAAATCATTCTAAATCCATTGGGTTCTCGCCTTACAATGACGAATTACATTCGGAGGAGATATTGCGTGTCCTACTAAATCCAGCACTATTCTGAATGATAAATACAACAACTCTCAAGTCTTGAAAGCACGTCTCATATTGGGATGTGAATACATAAACCCCAAGGAAATAAAACCAATTTTCTGTGTCAAATTTGTATTTCGTAGATTCGTCGGCGGCTGAAATTCAATAAAGTGATTCTCCGATTCTCGATCAAAAAGTCCACATCACTGGTTAACGTTGAAAAATCAAACATATATACATGGCCATAATTCACAATCAATGAACCTTCGTTTTGGCTAGAAAGCTTGTATATCTGGGAAGGCAAAGATTCAAAAGACATGTTCACGGAAACTGCATTAGAACTAGCCACACAGATCTTTTCATCGCGGTATGCAACTGGAACAAACTTAATCCGGTGGTTGTTGGATTCTAAATCCGAGGAGACAACTAAGTACAGTTGATGTTGGAAATTTAAAAAACAAGCTTTGTGTACATTGCAATACATTGAATACCATTTATCATGCGACTCGAGATGAATTACAGAATCAGGAATAACATATCCGTTAAAAGAACCGCTGGAAATCAAGGAGGCATCGAGACCATGCAACCGCAGACCCATGGGAAGATCCATTTTAGAAAACTCGCACGGATTAATTGTCTTAAAAAACCCATTCATGCATTGAACAAAAATAGACTGATTCGTCATACACAAACCTACAACCACGTCTGGCATTTTGACAACAGAAAGCGCCGCTTTGGATTGTAAACAATATAAAATAACAGTTTCGCCAGCTGAAAAAGCAACAACATTTCCACAAAAGCACAATACGACCGGATGAGACATAGTTTGATCCCATCGCCAGTGATAAGGGTCCACTCTCATGAACATATCACCGTTTCTGGCGTACAGCAACACACTATTTGGCTTCCATGTCCCTACTATTAAACTTTCCTCTAATGGCCCGAATGCAGCATCCACAAATCTACCATGCAAAGATTTCACAACATCGATCCAACTCGCAGTAAATTGATTCTCGTGAAGTATTTTACTGGTGGACCAAACCCCTAAATGTCCATCCACTGCTCCTAACAAAAGCAGTTTACCAGATGCGCTAAAGCAAACGTTGCATATGGAATAAGACTGTGCTAGTCTTACAGTTCTAGGGGACGATAAACACGAAGCGCAAGCACCCGAAACGCCGGCTGCAACAACCCATGGTTGATCGTTTATGATTCCAACCGCAACATCCTTAACTAAGAAATCCAATTTCAAAGAATCCATTTCACGATCATTTCCATTTTCAAAATCAAACACGCGAACTTTCCTCCCAACTGCTATAGCCACCATGCTCCCACTGCAAGTCAAGGCAGCGATGTCTCCATTGCATTGAACCAGGCGAACTCCTGATAATGTACCAACTGTAGGAACATAGGCCACTGCAATACCATTGCTACACGCCGAGACTATTCTGCCATCTTCCAGGGATCCAGCACAATTCCCTATGACCGAAGCAGCATGAAGATGTGTCGTGCTCATCTAGTACAAATTTGAAAAATGATGAAAAAAAATTGGGACATGGATGAGAGAGTTGATGTGCGTAGCGCCAGGTTTGATCCTCGCTTCGCTCTTTCTTCCACTGACGTAGCATTGCCCATCCAAGTATTCCCTCTCCAGAACATGTATGCTGCAAGGAGTCTCCTACCTACCAACCATCCTGATTATCTGGCGAGAAGAATAATGGATCCAACAAGAATTCTCGAGGACAAAGACATTGCTCGAAGAATGGCAAGGAATGAATCTATTAGAGATGAACGGCGCAATAAACGAAATGTAATTTCGATAAATCCGTTAATTCCGTTAATGAACGGTGTCACTTCGGAGCCATTTTCCATGCTCCGCCAAGCCGTTAATGATACGAGTCTAGTTAAAGTCTACATACGAAGAATAGACGGGGTAAGAGGCACATGTACTGGTTACGTGAAGGCATTCGATCGAACCTTGAATTTGTTGATGTTTGACATCGATGAGGAGTACACGTGTTACGAATACAAGTATGTATCCTCAGACGGTTACAAATCAGACACGGCGCATAAAGTGGAAAAGTTCTTGAAAGTCTATAATCCAGAAAAGGCGGATAATGCAACTCCGATCTCCATAAAATACCGAGGAAAAGAAAAACAATTGTGGGAGTTCATGCACGATAAGTATGGCCTTACAGAGCGAGTAAGTGCACATTTAGATACTGGTAGTCTCACTCCAGATGAATTAAAAACCAAAGCACAAACAATGTTGTATTCTTATGCTGGTAAGGAATCTATACTTATGGTCAGACTCGGCATCGCAAATGAGAACGAAAATAGGTTGGTTACTGATAATCAACGAAACAGTAGCGATTGCAACCAAGTTGTAATCCATGCAGAATGGGTCAGGACAGAGAGTGCGAAACATGCTGGTCGTTTTTTTTACTTCAACACTGTGACAAATAACACATCGTGGAAACCACCTGAAAACATCAAGTTCAAGACGCTGAAGTATTTAGTGAAGCGTCGGCGTCACTTGAACCAAACTCTTATTCGTGGGGATTGTGTAATCATGTGCTCCAAGTAAAAGTGTAATCATGTGCTCCAAGTAAAAGTGTAATCATGTGCTCCAAGTAAAACGGAAACTTAATATCCAGAATCCACTGGACATACACCAGCACATGGTTCAACGGATCTAAATAATCAATCTTAAGGAAAACTCTAAGATGTGAAGGAAATACATGATTCCGAAAGTGGATTCCGTTCAAAAACGGTAATTCATGTGGTTGCTTCTTTTGATGCTACCGCTGGCCATCTCGGCCGTCATCATCGACGAAGAACATAACAAGACTGTATTTGACCTTGTAGTCCAAGCCCATAGACACTTCGGAAACTCCTACTTCAACCAAACTGGCTTGATCTCTCACCAGTTGTCGATGGAGAATTATGACAAAATATGCAATGACGATTTTGGCGATCTGGTTCCTCTCACTAAACAAGATGTTCTCATGATCGAGTTCCCGTCGATGGATCTCCTATGTCTCACTTTGAATTTCACGAAATTCGTCAATTTCTGCGCGTATGCTCCCGTCATTGTCTACTATTTCGCCTCTTACACTGTTTTCCCCGGAGCATTTGGTAATTATCACGACGGGTCTAAGTTTGAGGAAATCTACGTCCAAAACCCTGACACGAGGTTAAATTGCTACCTCTTTAATGTGCTCATTGAAAACGATACGCAAAAAGAGTGGAGTCGGACTGACCGTCGCAACTTGACTATTGTAACAAGTCCTGAGAACTTATTTATGCAAGTGAGTGATTCGAACGGGGTATTAGTATTTCGCGCATTATTTGGTATTTGTTTTCTAGTGGCAGCAGGACGAGCCCTAAGTCACCGTATTAAACGAAATCGAGTCGGGAAACTAAACATTGTCCATAGCACCATACTATCAATCAGCTTCTGTACTGCTTTATTCTTTGCAGTGTCAGAGTTGCTTGGCACTCAGGGTATTAGTGACTATTTTTCAGGAAAATTCATTGCTGCATTCTTCACCCAGTTGTTTGGTTGCTCAGCAGGTATGAATATATTACTTGCGATATTATATTACGATATTATAAACGGGGCTAAAGTGGGACGCGCGAAAAAATCTTTATTTGTAAAACATCCCTCACTTTTTGCGCTGGCAATTTTCTGCGTGGGTTTTGATATAATTTTATCAGTTTGCTTGTACTGGGAGTTTCTTTCACCTTTTCAAGTGGAGCCGGTGGTTTATTTCTTCGTATTGTTGCAGATTACATGCTCCGTATTTTTAATTCGAGGAACTTGGTTGCTGGTTCGATCTATGGAATCTATTCAGGAATCCACACAAACAGTGCGGAATACGGGCTTCAGTAAATTGGCCAATCGCTTAAGAAAATGGGTCAAAGTGTCTATTGTTGCATCTTTCATTGGGGTATTGATGTTTCTATCCTTTGAAACTCGATATCAAACTCCTTATGTATTCATGACCTGGAAATTTTGGTCCACCTTTTCTCGACTTGCTGACATGGTGTCGTTGATAGAAGGGATCGGTCCCCCATTCCAGAATTCTAGAAAAGAAAGTCAAAGGCTAAGAACGAAAATGAACTCATCCATGCAATCATCAACATGGAGTAAACGTAAAATAAAACCGATCAGCTAAATCGACAATGCTATATTGACAATGCCCACACCTCGCTCTCAGAACGTACTGCTTGAATTGCACTCTGTACTCCTGCATCGTCACTTTCCCGCATGTCTTGCTTATGTTTCAAATTTTGAAGCTTCATTAGGGCGTATTCTTTAACAAACGCTCTTGCTTGTGGTTCGTTGTAAAACGGAGACAGGGCTTGTAAGCACTCTTGGATGCCCTTTCGAGGCTCCCTGTACACTTTGCATCTTGATTTATCAGGCAATACAATCGTATTGTAATCAAACGGATTCTTTTTCACTGCAAATCCGTATTGTCCCAGCAAATCGCGGTTCCCCCACTGACCGTAAAAGTTTGAGATGATATCTCCCTTTTTGAAACTACACTGAGACACTCCATAGAGCGTTCCTTGGGCATCTACTTGATTGGAAAGCGAGCATTTATCATTTTCGTGATTTGGAAAGTCCGCCACAGGCACCATTGCGAGCTTGTATGGTTCCCCTAGCTGCTGCAGATAGAAACACCTGGAATCTACAGTCTCTCTGGCTGTTAGATAGTCTTCCAATTCAAATTCAAAAAACATCGAAACATATGAATATTCTCGCTTTAAATCGTTCAAGCGCGCAGTGTATGCATTGAATGTGAGCGTGTCTCGCAGTATCTCAAGTGCTTGACCGTTCATATTCCTCGGGAGCCCAGAGACTGATGCGGGAAGAATATTCAAATAAGGAGTCCACATGCTGTTGTTGTTTCTTTTGTGATAAAGCAGTATCGAAGCAAGAACTAGTTCCTCTCGTTTTCCTGCAGACAAAACGGTACTCGCTAAATGTGACAATTGAGATTGATCTTCGACTGACAGACCATTTAGCGCCATGCCGCTTATGAGCGCATCCCCGCTTGTAAAGTAACGATCCCGAGGCACAGTTAAAACATAATCACCTGCTTTAATATCACGCGAAGCCACTGCTATTCTGTCATTTCCTCGTTTTTCGAAGTCGAATTGGTAGTCGATATTTCCCTGTTTCGCCCAGTTTTCAAAAGCGGAATCATCATCGATGGTTAGCATCATAGTAGCAAAGGCCGCTATAGCAACGCTGCCAATTATTATAGCTGTCAAACTCATAGTTCGAATACGAAACTCGGCGTGCGTCTTTTTGAAGTTTTTCATTACCGGTATGCATTTTTTATGCTTTTCTATAATTTAATTTTTATTGATGCGTTTTTTTTTTGTAACAAGAAAAGATCCCTCTTGGACACACTTGGACACATGCAATCTAGTCATCATGCATTTGCAGCCAAGAGAAAACAAGTGGCCCCTAGAAAGAGATCTATCATATGGTTGATTGCAATATCCGTGTTTATTGGCTTCATTGTATTATGGATGCTAGCTATTCGATCAGTTGCGACAGCTGGCTTACGACCTACTTCTGTGCCAATGGTGAACGTAGTTCAACGATATGTTCCATCAGGAGGTCTTACATTGTATTCGGAAGACTATTGTACAGGTGATGTTGTTAATTATATCGAGTATTCCGCTGATGAACCCAATGAGGTGAGTATATGCGGCATCAAGTACAAATCGTATCAAGTCACTGGTAACATTGAGGTTGATTGGTTTTCCGGTTGTAAGGTGAGTGATCCTACATATTCTGCATCTACAGTTGCATCGGAGGGGTGCCTATCCTTTCATTCGTATCCTCAGGCTCAGTCCCTCCGCTTACTTCCCAAGAGTCAAAACCGTCAGATATCTGACGAAGACCTGAACAAACAATTCGCAATGCAAGACCATCATCCTGTTAAACTTCCTGGGGTTCCTGCTAAATCCCGTATCATTTTCTCTTGCGAGTCAGCTGAATACTTTGGCTATCAGGTATGGGCGAATTTATACGGTTACCTCACCACCAATCAGAAATCCTCCACATGGACTCGATTAATGACTGCAGAGCGCAGGGATGATCTCAGTGACGTAGTTCCAGGGCTTTTGACATTTCAGGCGAAACGCACCCGATTCGCTCGCAGATATTCCCCGATAAATAAGCCCGATATTATCGCCAAATTTTTGGAGTCTCCTGACAGTCCGGTAGAAGATGTTTTGGTGGTCATTGATCCTGACAACTGGCTATTGAAAGACGTTTCTAAATACGTCGACATGGTTTCTGAGGGAAATGCAGTAGGAGAACCAGCCTATTACCATGGTAGCAGAACAGCCCAAGTCTTATGGCGAGAAGTCTGTGAGAAGAACTGCGATGTAGATGCTGATTTAGTGGGAGTTCCATATTTTGTGCATAGGGAAGACATGAAAAAAATAGCTCCTTTGTGGCGTTATTACACTATCTTGCTTAAAGAGAAAATGGACAAGGACACAAAATTTCACGAAAAGTTCAATGGCAAGATGGATCTTGCTTGGGCGGCAGAGATGTACGGGTATAATTTTGCTTCGGCGCATGTAGGTGTCAAGCACAATGTGGTTCATAAAATTCAAGTTAGAGATGTTGCTGGGGAACATCGAATATCCAAGCTGCAAGATGTAGCGATGATTCATGTAGGACGTGCCTGGTTTCCAACTACGTACAAACCAGCTCAGCAATGGGCCCACACCGAAGGAAAATCGTTTAAACACTTTGGTCAGCAAGTTTGGTGCAAGTGCAACTATACTGCATCCACTATTATGCCCTGGCCATTGCCCCCAAACTTTGATGATTTCCAAAGTTTGCACACACTTCGTATTTTGCACGAGTCCAATGAAAGATTCGGGCCTGTGCCAATTAATCATCAGTTCAGGAGAGGGGCCACACACCACGACTATGGGACCTCGATGAATTAACGCTATTCTCTTTTAGTATTCATCATATCAAATTTTATAGTTAGTCGATTTCCACAATTTCAGCAACATTACATACGACAGGGGACAAACTTGGAGGTGGTGGATCTCCACCTGGGATGATTTTCTCAAGGTCGATACATTCAAAAACCCATTCTCTAGTTTTAAACATCATCATATCCAAAGTCAGCGTATTTTCGGGGCATCCCTCGTTGTATTTATCTACAACTCCTTTTTGCCCTTGTCTCCAAGTTTCTAGTTGCACAGTGTTCCATGACGAAATGACATAACAAGGCAATATTGTTGGATGTATTTCCAGATAGACCCTCGCACCGCTTGCTATTGAAAAACGGATCAGACTCTCGGAATCAATCATTCTCCGTCTTAACACGAAGAACCTCGTATCGGAAAATATTCTAGGACGCTGAATTGCCACCTGATTAATACTAGGCTCCGGAATAGACAAGCTATTCCTCGATGAAATGAGTTTGCTTGTAGCCATAGCAGCAGCTACAGAAGGAGGGAACCCTTGCGACACAAAACCTTGTTCAAAATCTCGTTGAGCATTGAACTCCGCCATTGCTTTATCTTGCTGTTCCTGTGATTGTTTTTCACTCAAGTCCTCACTCATCAATAAGTCCTCCAGCGTGAACTTGGTGATGAGTGCACCTTTGTCTTGCAATACTGCAGCCAAGGCTGGATCTTTTAGCAGTGCTTTTCTTGTGCGCATATCCTCATCACTAAGGTCTGATTCTGAATTTACTACATGATCGATGGATTCTTTTTGGAGTTGATTAAATTTACTCAGGTTGAAGAAATCACGCAGGTCCTTCACAGTCACAGAGCGTTTCGTGGCACGCGCATCTACTACCCGAGAAGTGAGACTTTCTTTTTTAGTTTGTTGGTCGAATATCGTCTTCTCCATCGTCCCCGCTGCAATCAATCTGTACACAAACACCGGCTTCTGCTGACCAAACCTATAAGCGCGACACATGGCTTCATGGTCCAGACACGGGTTCCAGCATACGTCAAACATCACAACTCGGTTGGCACTTTGCAGATTCAAACCTTCACCGGCTGCCCGGGTACTTGCCAAAAACACTGCAACCGAATCCACCGACCGGGCGTTAAAGTTATCCACGATCTGGTTTCTTTCAATTTGTGCAGTGCTGCCATCCAGTCGACAATAACCGCATGTTTTACCGCGACTATAAATGTTCCCTTGTTCAGTATTTGCGTTATGGCAATCTATAATGCGTTTGATAATATCCAATGTTTTGACGCTCTGAGAAAAAACAATGACCTTGTCACCGACTGAACGACTTTCTCGCAGGATACTGAAAAGAATTTCCATCTTACCAGACTGGCTCATAGAACTATCAGCCGAATACGACTTCATTAACGGAGATGCCCACTTTAACGAATGTCCTTCCTCAGGCTGCATCCGTTGAGCGACAATCTCGCCATCATCATGCAACACGGACACTTGTTTGCTTAACAATTTGTAGCGATAGGATGTAGGATGGTGACGATACACCCCAAACTCAACACACGTAGCTTTCCTCGAGAATATCTCCTTGATGGTGTCTTGTACTAATTGCATAATACCATCAACAGCAACGCCATTCACAGATATAAGCTCATCGTAGTTTTCAAGTTTACCAGCCATTGGACTCGATAACTGAGGTTTTTCCAAAAATATTGCGCGCGATTTGTCAGGAGCAATAAACAAGGAATGCAAACGCACACCTAAGGAATGATTATGTGGGTCAAAAGGACACGAAACAGCAAATGCCTCAAATCTCGCTTCTTCACTCTCAACCTGCTCTTCCTTTACAGTGCCCAATTTCTGGAGCTTGCTATACAAGATATCCGGATGATTTACAATGGACAGTGAATGATGGTAGGCGGCAATAATTCCACCATTCGTACTCGTATTTCCATTCTCTGCATCTCGCACCTTGTCCCGCACGAAAGAACGATACAGTTGGGCTTGAATAGGGGTCAACTTACAGCGCAATAGCCATTCATATTTAGGAGGAAGATCTTTGGCCAAATGAGTAGAGTCTCTTCTCAGCACAATCTCTTTTAGAATCTCGTTCAAAACAAATGTCCGCGATCGTGCGAGCTCTACATCGGCCATATCGCTATCCATCGCCTGCCCATTCTCTATTGGGATTACAAATCTATGTTTAAACTGTTCCTGAGAACCCAAAAAATCAGGTCGTGCGAAATGAACCATGCAATAGTATTCCTCAAGATGGTTTTGTAAAGGGTATCCTGTGAGTACAATTCGTCGTCGCGTTTTCATTTGCATAATGGCAATCACCAATTGTGATTTAGTTTGACGCAAACGATGTCCTTCATCGGCAATTAACAAATCCGGGCTCTTGATCATCTCTGCTGTGCGTCCATTAAATTTATGTTTAGCATCTCCCATCGCCAACAATCTGAACAGTTCATATCCTACAATAAGGACTCCACCTCTCTTCGCCCACGTGCTTACTATGTTATACCTCGCTTCCGGATTACTTGCTGTTTTCGAATCTAACACTGTGGCATTAAACATTTGGAGACCTTGCATACCTTCTTTATTATCTGGGGTCATCCATTTACAAATCTCGCGTAACCAGTTTCTAACTACAGAAGAAGGAGCTAAAATTAATACTGTGGTACCTGCTGGACTATACGACAGAAACGCGTGTATCAAGGAGAGATTCTGTATCGTTTTCCCGAGCCCCATATAGTCAGCGAGAATGCATCCTTTTTCCTGCTGAATGTGTTGCCATAGAAAGAGAACCCCTCGAACTTGATGGGGTTTCAAAACATTGGCAAACATAGGAGTAAGTTTATTTCCCTCATTGTCTAAACTCAGCCCTTCCAAGCAATCCAATTCAATTTCTTCCAGGGAGTTGAAGAATGCACCGTCGTGAGCTTCCAGCTGGTTCAAAAAATCGTCCTCGTCAGCAGTTTCTTCATTTATCTTGCGTTTCTTGCGACGCTTGCTATTATCTGTTACACAAGTGGTAGGTTCATCTAAAAAGTCGTCTAAATCCAAATTCAGCTCCTCTTCCTCTTCTTCCTCGAACATGCACCTCGATTTAACAATTTTTTTTTTTTTTAACCAATGGTTTAAACACTATTAGTATAGTATTTTGTCCTATTTGGATGATATCGCTAATTTGCTAATCAATCGTAGAGAAGAAGATTGGATGTCGCGACGCAGTAAGGTTGCAATGGGCATTGGCCTAACAGCTTTCACATTTGCAGCGGGGGCGTTTCCATTTCTGTACTCTATTAGGATGAAGCAGCAGGATAGAAACTTGCTGCAACAAGACGACAAACTTTCGGGCTCTCAAGTAGGAAGGGGAGCATATGTGAATACTGGGTCACGAGACGCTGGGAAAGATCCAGGTAAGGAAATGATTCAATAATTATTATACAACTGAGACTCATTGCATGTTAAAAGACTGGGATTTTGAACAGCGTACTTGAGAGGAAGCAGCAACGTTGACTCATTAGACTTTTTTTAGAAAATTCAAATCTCTTTATTACGAAGCCTTCATGACGGAAAATTAAATAAATCAATACAATGCATCATTGACTTTGGATGCAATTGTTTCATAAGACATGAATATGATTCCTTGTCCCGGAACTAATTATATTAGAAACAATTTTTCAGCATTTAAAAACACTTACCAACTCTGGCCAACCTCGGTCCCGTGCCTTTCCAAAGAGCCATAACACCTTCATTGTTTACCACCTTGGACAAGCAATCTATAAATCCATTGTATTCCGAAGCCCGCAGGCCCTGCATCCTTGTTTTTATCATGTCAAACGGATTGTTGCAAAGCGTGCTGAAGCATCCAGCACCCATACCACCAGCTAGCGATTCAAGCGCAGTTAACTTTCTCTGAGGGTCTGATTTCGTCATGAAGTTCTTGTACATTCCAAAGGCCATGAACCTTAGCCCTTGATTGCTCCCTTGTTTACCAACTGTAGCCAAAGCACCTTTGTATAGGCCTCCGACGCCTTCCGTTCTTACGATTGATGTCAAGCCTTTTATGAAACTGGAATTACCGTCAATCAGTTTTGTTTTGACGGTTTCTATTGGCGTAACTGCGACAATCGCCTCCAAGCTCCCAGCACAGACACCAGCTACAAAGTTTTTCAACGGAGAAATACTTCCATCATCGTTTTTCAACTTTCCCTGGATGATATTAAACCCCCCAAATCTTATTCCTGCTTTAGGAATAGATCCAATAAGAACAGGTGCCAAACCTCGGTAGAATCCAAGCACACCGTTTTGCTGGTAGGTATACTTGGCGCAATCGAAAAACCCATTAAACTTACGGTTCAATTGAAGTTGAGTTTTGATCATCTCCATGGGCCATACACAACATGTTTCCACCATTCCAGCTGTCGATCCGCTAATGATCGAAACAAGCGGAGGATAATTCTTCTTCTTGTCCGACATCGGTTCGATTGTTGGATGGGCAAATAAAAAAATACGAACTTTTTATGCGAATCAAAAGCTTTCATCGTATGTCTCAACCAATCTTCGCAATATCATCATCAACAACCGCAGGTGTACATTTACCACCGTTAAAATTAGTAACAGTAGCCATTGTGGACTCATTGCAAAGTGCTACTACTGGTTTTAATGTCAGAAACTATTTCGACATTCGTAAATCTGGGCTTCTACTTTATGCACCAACGCTGTCGTCGACTCAGAGCATTATCTTCGAGAACAGCGCGGTGCTTCCTGAAGGCACAGTGTGCGTTGCAGACCAACAAGTTAGTGGCAGAGGCAGAGGCTCCAATGAATGGGCAAGTCCTCCGGGGTGTCTCATGTTTACGTTTTTGGGCAGTACAACCGACGGACGAACTTTACCGTTGATACAGTACATTGTATGTATTGCAATCATCAAAGCCATTAAATCATGTGCTGGATTTGAAAACGTCGACGTCGCAATAAAGTGGCCCAACGATATTTATGTGAATAGAAAGATTAAAATAGGAGGAATATTGTGTCAGTCTGTATTTGTGGACGGAAAATTCAAAGTATCTATTGGAGTAGGCTTGAACGTTGACAATGCAGAACCTACAGTATGTTTGAACCAATTAGGTTCTGTCAAAGTATCGAGAGCGGAGGTCCTTGCAAGGTTTTTGAATATGTACGACGAACTGTATCTTGATTTTCAGCAGAATGGTTTTGAAGAGAGTTTGCAAGCAAAGTATGAAGCTGCTTGGTTGCATTCCAATCAAGTAGTGAAGCTCGACCAACATCAAGGGAAAGAAGTTACTATAAAAGGGATTGTGCCATCATCTGGTGGTTGTTTGCTAGCTATTGATTCCGAAGGAAACAAATTAGAATTATATCCCGACGGCAACCGTCTCGATTTCTTCCAAGGACTGATTTCAAAAAAAATGGACTGATTTTAATTAAATAATTTATGAAAATAATTGGCTTCTATCCACTACTTGCAGTATTATAAAATAATCGTTGTTAGTTGTTTTTAATTACTTGATAAAGAATAGAACGAAACCCTATTTTTTTCTTTTCTTTTGAAACGATTGCCATCCTTGTTGTTTGGCCTCTTGCTCCAATTCCTTAGTCGCACGTTTCGTTTGTTTTTTAAGAGCTCGAAGTTTTTGTCTTTTTCTGTCTTTAATCTTTTCAGAATCGGTGGAAAGAACCTTTAAATGCTTGGGGATTTCAGCGATTGCGGTACTAAGTGAGCTGTCGATTTCTTTCACTTGTTCCAATACTTTCAAGTGCTCGAATGCCACTTCTTCTTGATTGTTATACTTGTTGAATCGAACCACACAACCATTCCTTGTGACCTGCATAACATTACCCTGGTATAACTTGCCGTCACCAGAATATCTAGCCTCGCACACCAGCCCGATCTTTAAATTTGTCCGATCGAAATCCGAGCATTTCTTAATAGGTCTCACACTTGTACTTGGGATCGTCACGGTACTTCCATCATGCAATAGCTTGACTGTTACTGACTCCGTCTCGTCTTCAGGTACTTCAAGTAGCGCCCCCGTCCAAATTCCGTGTTCGTTTCGTACTTCACATCTTGATCCGATAAGGATGGTATGGAATAGTTTGTGCTTTGCTACTAAAGGTATTTCTTCGACAGATAGTTCTATCGCTTCTTTTAAAGTGTTTTTCAAATCCAAATATGCTTCATTTTTCGGATCTGCAGCCAGCAATGTTTCAATTTGCTCCAATTGCAAACGTAAAGTAGTGCAATCCATTGCTTCTTCTATTTTTTTTTGCAAGCGCGCGGTTTATAGGAAACGGATTTATTTACGGTATTTGGCATTCTAAACAAGAAGCCTGATTGGCAACATGTTCATGCTAGGAAGTTTCACCGCTGCTATATGGCTGATCTTTTTAATATTCGCTATCCAGCATATGAGAGACGTAAAGAACCTTTCAATTCAAGTTCTTTATCTACGGATCGTTGCAGTTGCTCCAGTCTGTGCAACTGCATCAACGATATTATCTTATTACGGAGCAGGAGAACTGGTAGAAGTGACTAGCAGCGTTTTAGAAGGATATGTTTTTATCGCTTTCTTTTCGCTAGTGGTAACTTACGGTTGGCAACATGGAAACGTCCTCGACGCCCTCGATGCAAGTCCCAGTAAACGAATGTTTTCATTAAAAGGCTGTGAGTTTGGATTCGCCCATACAACGCCACTGTCGTTTTTAAATTCTTTATGGTGGCAAACGTTTCAGTTGTCCATCATAAAACCTTTAGTCTCCGCGATTAAATTTCACGTCACGAAGCGCTCAGTACGAATACATGGGTTTAACTCCATGGATGATATATCAGTATTGAAAGTTGCACTATCCATTATTTGTTTGATGAGTATTGGCTGTGCTTCTTTGGCGCTCTGGAGATTGTATGTTATATTAGGGAGCTACGAGACTCAAGGCTCTGAAAAGGGATTTATGTTGAAAGATCTCAATCCGGTTAAAAAGTTCTGTGTAGTTAAACTTTTGGCGTTTGTGTCTTTTATCAATGGTGTGGTGTTCTCTCATCTTATTCCCGAAATCCTGTCAGTTCCTGCAATTATCTGTCTGAGTCAATCTGAATATTGTGTTGTCCTATTTGAAGCTTTCATATTATGTTGCGAATGCATGATTTTGGTAATTCCAGCAGTGATATACTTTCAACCAACATTAATTCCCCAATTAAAGCTGGACCAAAATACAGGATGCTGCAAAAACAAAGGGCTGAGCTTATTAGTTCATGTATTTATGCCTCAAAATTCTCATCCAGAAGCAACCCTGTCTTCCAAAGTAGAACCTCTACGTATTGAAATAAAATAGAACTGCAACTGAATCATTTTAATGAAATGTTTGATGGCTTCTATCCACTTATTGTAGTATTTTAAAATAATCCTTGTTACAGTTGTAGTTGTTTTAATTTTAAAAAGATATCATCTATTTGTTGTACTAAATTGGTGGTTGAGAGCATGTTTTGTCAATTTATTTCAGGGCAACAGTTTAATCCTTCTAAGAGAGAATTAGTGATACAATGTCCTGATAACATGTCTGATTTTGCTGCATTTGA
>Ga0105053_10006240_pt1 | contig 16505 bp, 17 predicted proteins | sample BON01_FD_78093 | JGI IMG/M metagenome (GOLD analysis project Ga0105053, IMG submission 78093) | Freshwater microbial communities from Lake Bonney liftoff mats and glacier meltwater in Antarctica - BON-01 | ecosystem: Environmental > Aquatic > Freshwater > Ice > Glacier meltwater | place: Lake...
CGGAAAACCACTTGAGGTGATGGAGGTCAACCTGGACGGCCCCCGCGTCGGCGAGGTTCTGGTGGAGATCAAGGCGACGGGCATTTGCCACACCGACGAATTTACCCGCTCGGGCGCCGACCCAGAGGGGATGTTTCCGGCGATTCTGGGCCATGAGGGCGCCGGTATCGTTGTTGAGGTGGGGCCGGGCGTAACCTCGCTGGCCGTGGGCGACCATGTTATTCCGCTGTACACGCCCGAGTGTCGCGAGTGCGAATACTGTCTGAACCTCAAAACCAACCTTTGCCAGAAAATCCGCATGACCCAGGGGCGCGGCGTGATGCCTGACGGCACATCGCGGTTCTCGATGCTGGATGGTACGCCGATCCTGCATTACATGGGCTGTTCGACCTTTGCCAACCACACGGTTCTGCCCGAAATCGCGTTGGCCAAGGTGCGCAAGGACGCGCCTTTCGACAAGATCTGTTATATCGGCTGTGGCGTGACCACGGGCATCGGTGCGGTGATCAACACCGCCAAGGTGGAAATCGGCAGCCGTGCCATCGTGTTCGGGCTTGGCGGAATCGGCTTGAACGTCATTCAGGGGCTGCGGCTGGCGGGGGCGGACCAGATCGTCGGCGTCGATGTGAACCCCGGCAAGATCGAGATGGCCAAACGGTTCGGCATGACCGATTTCGTGAACCCGAAAGAGGTGAAAGGCGATCTGGTGGGCCATCTGGTCGAACTCACCCGGGGCGGCGCCGATTACACGTTCGATGCCACCGGCAACGTGGGCGTGATGCGCACCGCGCTGGAATGCGCGCACAAGGGGTGGGGCGAATCCATCATCATCGGCGTTGCACCTGCGGGGGCTGAAATCAGCACCCGGCCTTTCCAGCTGGTCACCGGGCGCACGTGGCGCGGCACGGCGTTCGGCGGCGCGCGGGGCCGCACCGATGTGCCGAAGATCGTCGATTGGTACATGGACGGCAAGATCGAGATTGACCCGATGATCACCCACACCATGGGGTTGGACGACATCAACAAGGCGTTCGATCTGATGCACGCGGGCAAATCGATCCGCGCCGTCGTGATTTATTGACGCGAAGGGCGGCGCCCGCACAGAGCGCCGCTACGACCCATCAGCCCTTTTTCAACACCCGGCTGCCCAGCAGTTCGGCAATCTGCACCGCGTTCAGCGCCGCGCCCTTGCGCAGGTTGTCGGACACACACCACAGGTTCAGGCCGTTGTCGATGGTGCTGTCCTGTCGGATGCGCGAGATATAGGTGGCGAAATCGCCCACACATTCGACGGGGGTGATATATCCGCCGTCTTCCCGCTTATCCACCACCATGATGCCCGGCGCCTCGCGCAGGATATCGCGGGCCTCATCCTCGTCAAGGAAATCGTGGAATTCGATGTTGATCGCTTCGGAATGGCCCACGAACACCGGCACGCGGACACAGGTGGCTGTAACCTTGATCTTGGGGTCGAGGATTTTCTTGGTCTCGGCGACCATCTTCCACTCTTCCTTGGTTTCACCAGAATCAAGGAACACGTCGATATGCGGGATCACGTTGAACGCGATCTGTTTGGTGAATTTGCGGGGCGGTTTACTGTCGGTTGGGTTGTAGATGCTTTTGGTCTGGTTCCACAACTCATCCATCCCATCCTTGCCCGCACCCGAAACCGATTGATAGGTCGACACCACCACCCGTTTCACCCGCGCGCGGTCGTGCAGCGGCTTCAGCGCGACAACCATTTGCGCGGTCGAACAGTTTGGGTTGGCGATGATGTTTTTCTTTGAATAACCCAAAATCGCGTCGGCGTTCACCTCGGGCACGATCAGCGGCACGTTGGGGTCATAGCGGTACAGCGACGAATTGTCGATCACCACACAGCCTGCCTTGGCGGCCTTGGGGGCGTAAATCTTCGTCGCGTCCGAACCGATGGCGAACAGCGCCATGTCCCAGCCGGTGAAATCAAAGGTGTCCAGATCCTTGGTTTTCAACGTCTTGTCGCCAAAGCTGACCTCGGTGCCCAGGGATTTGCGCGACGCAAGCGCCACGATTTCGTCCACGGGAAACTCGCGCTCGGCCAGGATGTTCAGCATTTCGCGGCCCACATTGCCCGTGGCACCGGCGACGACGATTTTGTAACCCATTGCGGGGACTCCTTGAGATCGCAAGACGAAACCTGATAGCCTATGGCGTGGCCAAGGGAAAGGCCGCGCCGCATGGCATTTGGTGGGCGGCCCCATTCAGCAACCGGATACCAGCGTGGCGTATATGGCGGATATCGAAACCCTTGGAATGATCGTGATTTTCGTCGTGCTTGGGGTGTTGGTGCTTTACGGGGTCAAAAAGTAATGGCGCGGTTCGGGCCAAACCCGGGCGAATGGCGGTTTCGCCTGATCGTGTCGCTGTGCGGGCTGGCGCTGATGATCGGCGCGCTGGCGTTTCGCGGCATCCCCACCGGGCCCGCGTTCGTCGAGGTGGTGTTGATTGCTGGCACTTTCTTTGGCGGCTCGGCCCTCTGGAGCCTGATCAATCTGCGCAAATCCGACAGGGATTGAGATTGCCCGCAGACAGCGCCCGGCCTATGACGGGGCAAACCACGGGGGGCACATGGCCAATCATCTGTACCGCAACGATCTGCCCGACGGGCTGAACCTTGGGCCTGTCGTGGCCATTGATTGTGAAACCATGGGGCTGAACCCCAACCGCGACCGGCTGTGTCTGATTCAAATGTCAGGGGGCGATGGCAACGCGCATATGGTGCAGGTGGCCCAGGGGCAAAGCGAGGCACCCAATCTGTGCGCCATGCTGGGCGATCCTGCGGTGCTGAAGCTGTTCCACTTTGGCCGCTTTGACATCGCAGCACTGCTGAACGCCTTTGGTGTGGTCACGGCACCGGTCTATTGCACCAAGATCGCCAGTAAGATGGTGCGCACCTATACCGACCGGCATGGGCTGAAATACCTGCTGGAAGAATTGCTGAACGTCGATATCTCGAAATTCCAGCAGCAAAGCGACTGGGGCGCTGCCGAGTTGAGCGCGGCGCAGCTGGATTATGCCGCGTCCGACGTTCTGTACCTGCACGCCCTGCGCAAGCAACTGGACAAGCGTCTGGCGCGCGAGGGGCGCACCGAACTGGCCCAGGCCTGTTTCGATTTCCTGCCCGCCCGTGCCCGGCTGGATCTGGCCGGCTGGCCCGAGATCGACATTTTCGCCCACTGAGCGGGAAAGCCCGCCTCAGGCGTTTCGGGAATAACCGGGTACATGATTGATCGCCAATGTCGTGAGAGCGTGAAGCGCGGCAGGGCATTGGCGATTCAAGTTTTTCCGAAACGCTATGGGGCTTTTGCGCCGCGCCGATCACGCATAGACAGGGCGGGCAGCAACGCAGGACCGCAGACTTGGCCATATACGACAACACCTATTCACGGATTGTCGGCCTGCTGAAGATCGTGCTGCCGTTGATCGCGCTGGCCATCCTGTCGACCCTGTTCCTCGTGTCCCAGCGTGCCGATCCCGAGCGGGCCATTCCCTATTCCGATGTCGAGGTCGCGGCGATTTTGCGCGAACAGCGGATCGACCGGCCCGACTACGCCGGCGTCACCAGCGACGGCACGGCCATCACCATGGCCGCCGCCAGCGCGCGCCCCGACAGCCCCGACCGCGTGACGGCCGAGGCGCTGCGCGCGCGGCTGGAAACCCCCGATGGCGGCGTGCTGAGCCTTGAGGCAAGGGAGGGGCTGATCGATACCGGCACATCGCGCGCCGATCTGTCGGGCGGGGTGCGGATTATCACCTCGACAGGGTATATCATTGAAACCGAAGACCTTTCAACGGCTCTGGATGCCACTAACGTGCAAACAGGCGGGGAAATCCGCGCCACAGGCCCCATGGGCACCCTGCGCGCCGGTCAGATGCGGTTGCGCCAGGCCACCCCGGCGGAAGAGGTGGCCTATGTTCTTGTTTTCAGTCAGGGTGTGCACCTGATATACCAGCCCCAACCAACCCAGGGAGGCAAGCCATGACACGGATCGTTGCACTGCTGCTGGCGATCATGCTGGCCGGGCCTGCTGCCGCGCAAGGCACCGACATCGCCTTTGGCGGGCTCAAGCATGACACATCGCTGCCGGTCGAGGTGGCGTCGGACAACCTGCAGATCGATCAGGCCGATGGCACCGCATCGTTTTCGGGCAACGTGCTGATCACCCAAGGCGAAATGCGGCTGAGTGCCGGGGCGGTGCGGGTCGTCTATGCGCCGGGCGCGGCGGGCCGGATTTCGGAATTGCGCGCCACGGGCGGCGTGACGTTCGTGAACGGCGCCGAGGCCGCCGAGGCGCGCGAGGCGGTCTATTCCATCGAAAAGGCCACGGTCGTGATGACCGGCGACGTGATCCTGACCCGGGGGCAGAACGCCCTGTCTTCCGACAGTCTGACCATCGACCTGAACAGCGGCACCGGCAGCCTGTCGGGCCGGGTGCGCACCGTATTTCAGACCGGCAACAACTGATGCCGCTGCACTTGAGTGTTGCTGCCACGGGCACCGGGCTGCAGATCCGCAATCTGCGCAAGAGTTACCGCAAACGGCTGGTGATCCGCGACGTGACGCTGGATCTGGCCCGGGGCGAGGTGGTGGCGCTGCTCGGGCCCAACGGGTCGGGCAAGACGACGTGTTTTTACTGCATCGCCGGGCTGGTGCAGCCCGAAGCCGGGCAGGTGATCATCGACGGGCGCGATGTGACCGGCCTGCCGATGTACCGCCGCGCCAAGCTGGGCATCGGGTATCTGCCGCAGGAAATGTCGATCTTTCGCGGGATGAGCGTCGAAGACAACATCCTTGCCATCCTGGAGATCAGCACGCCCGACCGTGCCCGTCGCCGCGACCGGCTGGAGGAGTTGCTGGGCGAATTCTCCATCGCCCATCTGCGCCGCACCCCCGCCCCCGCTCTTTCTGGGGGCGAACGGCGGCGCACCGAAATCGCGCGCTGCCTGGCCGCCAACCCGTCCTATGTGCTGCTGGACGAACCCTTTGCCGGGGTCGACCCCATTGCCGTGGCCGAGATTCGCGGGCTGGTGGGCGACCTCAAGACCCGCGGCATCGGCGTGCTGATCACCGATCACAATGTGCGCGAGACGCTGGGCATCGTCGACCGCGCCTATATCCTGCACGACGGTCATGTGCTGATGAGCGGCACCAGTGACGAGGTGGTGCGCGACGTGAACGTCCAAAGGGTATACCTGGGCCAGGGGTTCCGCCTGTCCTGAAACAGGCTGGATTGTTCGATGGTTTCGATTGACAGACCCGGGTCTTCGCGCGCCAAATGGACGCAATGACAGAACCGGCACCCTCGTTCCGCGGCCCACCGACACGCCCTGCCACCCGGGCGGTTCTGTTCATCGACTGTCGCGGGCGCCGGGGCCGCCGCGGCCGGAACGGGCCGTTTTGCCCCTTATTTCCAATGTTTCAGGAGACGTGATGCAGTATCAGATCAGTGGCAAACAGATCGACATCGGCGAGGCTCTGCAAACCCATGTGCAGACCGAACTGGACGAGATGATCGAAAAATACCCCGGTCGGCCCACCGATGCGCTGATCGTGTTTTCCAAGGATGCCCATGAGTTCGTCTGTGAATCGGTCGTGCACCTGTCCACCGGGCTGACCGTGCAGGCGCGCGGCAAGGCGGGCGAAATCTATGCCGCCTTCGACAGCGCCACCGAAAAGATGGAAAAGCAGCTGCGCCGCTACAAGCGCCGCCTGAAGGATCATCACAAAGACCGGCCCGAGCCTGTTGAACTTTCCGGTGCGTCCTCGTATATCCTCGCCGCGCAGGCCGATGATGGTGTGGACGAACCGGACAGCCTGGCCCCGATGATCATCGCCGAGATGCAGATGAAGATTCCGCAGCTGAGTGTCGGCGAGGCGGTGATGCAGATGGAACTGGCGGGCGCCCCGGTGTTGGTGTTCCGCAACGACAAACATGACGCCGGGATCAATATCGTGTACCGTCGCGAAGACGGCAACATCGGCTGGATTGATCCGAAAACGCCAGGATAACAGGGGTCGGCGGTTCAACGTCCCGGCCGGACTTGGGAACAGATGCAGATTTCGACACTCCTCAGCCCGCAGGCGATCCGGGTGGTCAATGTGATGACCAGCAAGAAGCGCCTGTTCGTTGAACTGGGCGACATGGCCTTTGCGACCTATGGCCTGCCCGCCACCCGCACCGTCGAGGCCCTGACCGAACGCGAGACGCTGGGCCCCACCGCCGTGGGGCACGGCATCGCCCTGCCCCATGCGCGCATGGACGAAACCGAAAAACTGTGCGGGCTTTTCCTGCGCATCGAACGCCCGATGGATTTCGATTCAGCCGACCGCAAGCCCGTCGATCTGGTCTTTGCCCTGTTCGCCCCCACTGCGGCGGGGGTCGAACACCTCAAGGCGCTGGCGCTGGTGTCGCGCACCCTGCGCGACGCCGAGTTGTGCGCCAAGCTGCGCGCCAACGACGACCCGGCAATCCTGCACGCCATGCTGACCGAGGCGAGTGCAAGCAAGGCCGCCTGACGCCTACCGCCAGGCGCGGAACCCGAACATCATGTAATCGCGCTGATAGACATCTCGCACCGTGGCTTCGATGGTCTCGTCGTAAATCTCATCCAGAAGACCGTTTGCAACGTCCGGCACCCCGGGCGCCGTCTTGCCGATCTGCTGCGCCAGCGCGGCCAGCCCCTGTTCCAGTTGGTCGTCGCGCAGGATCATGTCAGGCAGAATGAACTGCGCCATCCCCTGCACCGCCATGGATTGCGACGCCCAGGCAGGATCGCTGCGGATGCTGGTTTGCCCGCCCAGGTTGCCCTTGACGAATTTCAGAAAGCCGAGGAACGCCGCCTTGTGGCCTTGCGCATCTGTCACCCCATCCTCGGGCAGGGGCACGTTATAGCGGGCGCGCAGGGTCTCGCGCAGATCGCTGAACGCTTCCGCGCCGGTGGGCAGGATGTGGCGGGCAAAGGTGGCGTGGATGCGCACCACCGGATGCTGCACCACGGTGAAACTGCGGTGGCCGGGGTGCTGCCGCTTCCATTTGCGCAGGTCTTTCTGGGCCATCCCCCCCTCGCCGGGCGCAGCGCCATCCAGCGCCGCAAGCCAGTCGATCACCCGTTGTTCAGCGCACCCCATGATCGGCATGAACAACAGCGGGCTGTCCGCCGCCGTCACGAATCCAGGCACATTGGGGCCACGGCGTTGCTCGAAATTCGGGGTGCGGCCCAGATCGAAATGATCGTGGCCGGACAGGGTGGCCACCATCGCATCATAGTTCACCACCTTGTCCTGCAACGATCCGGGGTTCTGCACCTTGGTCTTGCCGCTGGGCGCGTCCAGCCGCGCCTCGACCCCCAGGAATGCGACAAGGCCGTTCAGGATTTCTGTGTCGTTGATGTCGTCATACCGGACATGGAACGCGGTCTGGCCTGACACTTGCAAGGCGCGTGTCAGCTCCTGCTGGAACGTCTGCACCCGCGCAAGGTGGCGCGAGAAGGCGGCGGGATCGAAGGTGATCTTCGCCGTCTTCGCATTCTTCATGTCGCCGAGCCGCCATTGGCCGGTCTGGCGCGCGATTTCCAGCGAGACGTAACTGTCCAGCGGATTGCGCGTCAGCACGACCTTGGCGCAACGTGGATCGGCCAGACAATGCGACAGGACACGCGGATCGTGATCGTGGAAAAACCGGAACCCGGCGATGCCATCAGTGCCTTCTTTCATCGCCTTCAGCAATTGCAACGGTTCAGCCTCGCGCATCGCCAGCGAAACGCCCGCCTGTTCGGTCTGTCCGGCATGGCTGACGAAGGCCGGGTTGAACGCCTCGCCCCAGCAGCGCAGGCCGGGCAGCGTGTTCAGCGTGTCTTCGAGAAAGTTCGAGCCGGTGCGCATTTCGGCCAGCAGGATGAAACTGTCAAAGCGGGGCGGCATGGGTCATCTCACCAGATAGGGCTTGCGCAGCGCGGGTGCGGCGGTGCCGGTTTCGTCACCGCTGGGGAAATCGCCCATCAGATAGGGCTGCATGCCCTGATTTTTGAGGTTCTGCAAAAACTGGCCGAAGCCTGCAAGGTCATGCATCTGCGGCGCCGTGGTCAGGCGGCGGTTGGCGCGCGGGCCGATGTCGTCGATGATGGTCTGCAATGGTTCCATCGGGGCATCGACGAAATCCGCCATGGTCCAGATGCGCACGCGCGCCTTGGTGTGAATGTGGCGCAGCTTGGCCAGTTGCCTGGCCTCGACCTGCTGCAGGCGGGCGGCGGCCCGGCGCAGGTCGGAAAAATCGCCGCTGGAGCGGAACAGCGGCACCGCCCAGGCGCCGGTGATGACGGAAATCTGCGCATTGGGATCTTCGGCGAGGAAATCGACAACCTTCTGGTTGTCGCGCGGGCCGAACAGGAAACACTGCCGTTCGCCCCGGGTATTCCAGATCAGGTTGGTCAGGAAGGCGCGGGGGTTATAGTCGCGCAAGGAGGCAGTGTCGGGCAGCGCCCCGGCATAAATCTTGTGGTTGTCGGTGAAATGGGCGCGGTCCGGCGCATAGAGATGGCCGTGGACCCGGGCGCCCGTGGCCTTGTGCAGCCAGGTCTCGAAATCCTGAAACAGATCGCCGAACCCCTGGAACACGGAATAGGGCGCGCAGGTCTTGCCGTTTTCCCAACCGTTCTTGGGAAAACGGCTGGCCATGTAAAGCCCCGCCCGGCCCCTTGTCCGCCGCTCGATCGCCTTGGCGAAGATGCGGTCGATCTTGCCGGGGTTCGGTTCGGCCCGATTGTCGGTGGCCAGGGTGTCGGACAGGAAATTGGCATACAGACGCTCGGCCCGGGGCCAGATCTTGCGCGCCATGAAACAGTCGGACCGGCGCAGCAATTGCAGATGATCGTCATAGAAGATGTGCGGTTTGCCCTGATAATCGAACTTGGACAGGGTCAAGGACCGGCTTTCCACCTGGTCGGAATGGCAGCGAACGAGAGTCTGGTAATAGCTCTCATCCGGAATCCAGACGCGTCTGAAATAGCTGTCCAGTGTTGCGCGGCGCGGATCCTGCAGGATCGCCGACAGTGTCCGACGCGTCAGGCACCACCATTGCGAGCCCATGTGAGGCTGGACGCCTTCGGGAATGCGGCGTTTCAGACCCAGGCGTCGTTGCAGGTTGACATAGGCATCGAACAGTTTGCGATGGCGTTTCCACGAGAACGGAAACCTGAGGGTGAAGCGTTCGTGATCCAGGCCCCCTACTGTCCAGGGAACATCCTGGGTCGTCACGCTTTCGATGAAATTGGTGTCGGGGCGGGCCGCCAGATAGGCCGACAGTTCCGCAATCGGGCGCAGCGGCAGGCATGACCCCGAGGCGAGATAGACATGGTCCACCTCGGGAAACTCGCGCAGCATCATCTCGGACCCGGTCTGGGAGGCCATCACAAGCGACCAGGTGCCCCATTCGCAGACATGGCGCCCGCAGAAGCGAACCTGCGGAAATTGCGCCAGATCCTCGACCAGCGCGCCATAGCGCCCGTGGTCCACCCGCCGGTCCACATGAATGACGACCGGACAGCCCGACCGCGCCCAGTGCGCCGCCACCTGCGCCGCCCGGTCCAGCGCGTCGTGGCACATCATCACGAAACCGACGGTCATGCCCAGTTGCCCTTGGACATCAGCCCCAGAATCTCAAGCTGGCGCCAGTTGATGTACTTCTCGCTCCACTTGCACCAGAGGTCGGGGTCTTCCTCGCGCAGTTTGGCGTGATAGGCCTTGTACTCGGCGCCATCGGCGAAATGTTCGCGGCGCTTCACCTCTTCGCGGGCCTTTTGGCCCAGGGTATCGAGAAACTTGGCGTGCAGCAGGATGCCCGATGTCTTTTCGCCGCCATCCTCATCGTATACCTTGTTCAGCCCCCGGGGCAGCAGCATGTGGGTCGAACTGACATAGGCATAGCGGCGGTCCCACTTCACCAGCGGCGTCTTGTTCAGCGCCGGGGCCTTTTTCGGCTGCCCGGCCAGAAACGTCCGCGCGCGCGGCCCGCCCTGTATCCACAGATTGCCCAGGGCCCGGTTCTTGGTGATGGAATAGTTGCCGGAATCGAACCAATTGGCGATCTCGATGGGGTTCTGCCCTTCGGCATATCCGCGCTGGGACAAGGGCCCCTTGGGGTACATGTCCAGCATCATCGCGCCGAAACTCTTGACCATCGAGGCGTCCAGCCAATCGGTCAGCGCCGCGATGGGGCGGGTGTCGCAGAACGGATAGACGAAGAACTCATCCACATCCACGGTCAGCGTCCAGTGCCGGTGCCCATGGCAGCGCAGCAGCCAGTTCATCCAGTCCACACCATAGCGCGACGATCTGTAGCTGCCGCCGCTGTGCCACAGCGAAACATCGGGCTGTTCGGCCAGGTATTCGCGGGTACCATCGTCGGAACCGTTGTCGACCATGAGGAAATGATCGATTCCCAGATCGCGGTAGTACTTGAAGAAATAGGGCAGGCGCACACGTTCGTTGCGCAGGGTGGAAAACAGCAGAATGTCCCTCGGGCGGATTGCCCCCGTGCGATCGTGGACCGGCGCCAGTTCGCGCCGCTTGCGCCAGCCGCGAAACAGACTGCCGCGGCGCCGCCATCTCAACCCATACGACTCAAGAACGCCCAAAACGAACCCTTGCCCTGTCCATAACGCGACAGTCCTAACACCGGGGCCATGAACACGCGGTTAACCGTGTCGGCTGCTCTGCCCTGCCCCATTTTTCATGATGTTACCGCAAGTGATTCGGCGAATCAACAGGTTGCCATGCGCCGCGTGTCACCAATCCAAGGGATTCAAGCTGTTGCCAGCCCTCGAAGCGCTGCGCGCCCGGAGTCCACAAATCGGGGTTGGCGATCAGACCGTTGTAATAATCGTTGTAAAGGGCGCTGTTGGAAAAATGCTCCTTGCGCTGTTTTTCCTCGGCGGATTTGGCCACGATGGTATTCAGGAACTTGGTATGCAGCAAGGCTCCCGTCGGCCGGTGGACCCCCGGTTCGGGGTAGGAACGGTTCAGCGCCGGGGGCAGCAGCGAGTGGGTGGAATCGAGATAGGACCAGCGCCAGTGCCATTTGACCAGTGGCGTCTTGTTCATCGTCGGGGCGCGGTGCGGGACCTTGGCAAAGAAATGCCGCGCCCGCACGCCGCCCCGGGTCAGCAGCGTCTGCAATTCCGGGCGGGGATGATCGGTGTAGTTGTCGGCGTCGAAATACGCAATTGCGTCCAGCGGGTTCTGGCCGGCGCGGTACGGCGTGTCATTCAGGGGGCCTTTGGGATAGAGGTCAATCATCAGCGTGCGAAAATTGCGCCACCCCTGCCCGTCCAGCCAGCCTGTCAGCGCCCGCAGATCGGCCACATCATGGTGCGGATAGATCATCAGTTCATCGGCATCCAGCGTCAGGCACCAGTGGCCGTGACCATGGCGCAACTGCAGCCATCCCAGCCAATCCATGCCGAACCGCGATCTGCGATAGCTGGCGCGCGTGTGCCAGACCGAGGCATCCGGCATGGCGCGCAACAGATCGGCGGTGCCATCGGTGCTGTCATTGTCCACGAACAGGAAATGATCGACACCCAGCTTGCGGTGATGCTCAATGAAATAAGGCAGACGCAGCGCCTCGTTGCGCAGGGTGCAGAAGCACAGGATCTGTCCTGGCCGGATGTGGCCCGTGCGGTCCTGCCCCACAGTCAACTGACGACGTTTTCGGATCGCCCGGCTTAGCAGATAGCGGCGTTTCCAGCGCAACCGATAGGCGCGCCAGGCACGGTACAGCAGGCTCATCGCGCCGCCGGGCTCATTCACCATAACCCTTGGACTGGTGCCAGCGCCAGGCATCGGCGATCATCACATCGAGGGTGGATCGTTTCGGCGACCACCCCAGTTCCGCCTCGGCCCGGGTGCTGCCCGATACCAGAGCCGTGGCATCGCCCGGCCGGCGCGGGCCATCGGTGACGGGGACGGCGCGGTTGGTGACGATGGCCGAATGTTCGATCACCTGACGCACCGAGAACCCGGTGCCGGTGCCCAGGTTGAACACCCGGTTGCCCTTGCCCGCCTCAAGCCATTTCAGCCCCAGGATATGGGCGTCCACCAGATCGCAGACATGCACATAGTCGCGGATGCAGGTGCCATCGGGCGTGGCGTAATCGGTGCCATGCACCGTCAGCGCCGCCCGCTTGCCCTGAATCGCCTGCAACATCAGCGGGATCAGGTGGGTTTCGGGGTCGTGCCATTCGCCGATCTCGCCCTCCGGGTCGGCCCCCGCCACGTTGAAATAGCGAAAGATCACATGATTCAGCGCGTAACAGGCCGAAAAGTCGCGCAACATATCCTCAATGGCGCGTTTGCTCGCGCCATAGGCATTGATCGGCGCCTGAACGCAGGATTCGTCCAGCGTCACGCCGTCCTGTTCGCCATAGGTCGCACAGGTCGAGGAGAAGACGAAATCGTGGCATCCCGAAGCCACCGTTGCCTCGATCAGGTTCAATGAGCCCGAGACGTTGTTGCGCCAGTACTTGCCGGGGTCGCGCATGGATTCGCCCACATCGGACGCCGCCGCGAAATGCAAGACTGGGACCGGCGCATGTTCTGCAAACACCCGGTCCAGACAGGCTCTGTCCAGCAGATCGCCGTTTTCGACAGGGCCGAACTTGGCGGCCATTTTCCAGCCGGTCGACAGGTTGTCGAAACAGACCGGAACATATCCTGCCTTCGCCAGCGCCTTGCAGGCATGGGCACCGATATATCCCGCCCCGCCCGTGACCAGTATCCGTGGCTTCACGTTGCCCCGGCCCTATTGGGCGGCTTTCTGGCTTGAGACCATCTCGTGCAGGTAGGTCGACAACTCATCGCGCAGATCGGGCCGCGACAGGCCGAACGATACGGTGGCCTGTAGGAACCCGGCCTTCGACCCGCAGTCGAACCGCTGGCCCCGGAACCGCAGGCCAAAGACTCCCTCATCGCCGTCGATTTCCTTGGCGATGGCATCGGTCAACTGGATTTCGCCGCCAGCACCCGATTTCATCTTGTTCAGGCTGTTCAGCACACTGGGCGTCAGGATGTAGCGCCCGATCACGGCCAGATTGCTGGGCGAATCCTCGGCGTTGGGCTTTTCCACCATGCCCTTGATTCGCACCAGAGACCCCATGTCCTCCTCCACATCGAGCATGCCATAGGACGACGACTTCTCTGGCGGAACCTCCATCGTGGCGACCATGTTGCCGCCGGTTTCCTGATAGGCCTCGACCATCTGTTGCAGACAGGGTTTTTCTGCGGCGATCACATCGTCCGGCAGCATCACGGCAAAGGGTTCGTTGCCGATCAGACGGCGCGCGCACCACACCGCATGGCCCAGGCCCAGGGCCTTGTGCTGGCGGATATAGGCGATGGCGCCACTGTCCATGTTGGTGTCTTTCAGCACCTCAAGCAATTCGGTCTTGCCCTTCTTGCGCAGGGCCGACTCAAGCTCGGGGGCGTGGTCGAAATAATCCTCAAGCGCGGATTTCCCGCGCGAGGTGACGAAGATGAATTCCTTGATGCCTGCGGCGCGCGCCTCGTCGATGGCGTACTGGATCAGCGGGCGGTCGACCAGGGTCATGATTTCCTTGGGAATGGACTTGGTCGCGGGCAGAAACCGCGTGCCCAGTCCTGCCACGGGAAAAACGGCCTTTGTCACTTTGCGTCGCATCTCGGCTCCTTGCATGCTTGATTTTACCTGCATCATGATATCGCACAAATGACTCCGTTGCCGGTGTCACGGCGTGTTTTTCTTGATTTACAACCTTTCATACCAAGGTCGCGTTCCCAAATCACGGAAAATAATCCTCGAACGGGAAGTTTCGGCCCTATCTTGCCTTCTGGCCGCGCTGCTCAGTTGGCAAGCACAACCTTGAGGCCGGTTTCGGCCGACCGATAGATCGCCTGCTCAACCTCCATGACCGCAAGATAGTTTTCGGCCCGGTTCTCGAAAGGCGCCTCATCCAGCACACCCGCCACGACGTGGCTTTGCAACCGGTGCACGCAGTCACCGCCGAAACCGGGCGACGAATCGGGCGCAAGCAGTGTCTGCACGCTCGGATCGCCAAAGGCGCGCAGCGTGACCGCCCCACCGCCCCCAAGGGAAAGTGTGCCCTGCGTGCCTTCGATCAGGGCCTCGCCCATCGTGCGGCGGGTGTTGTCGGCAGCGTGGTCGAGATGCCGGTTGCCGTCAAACAGCGCCCGCACCCCACCCGGATGGTCGAACAGGACATATCCCGCGTCCTCGCCCGCGATTGCCGGGTTGATGCGGCGCAGGTCGGCATAGACCGCAACGGGCATGCCGAACAGGAACCGGAACGTGTCGATCCAGTGCACCCCGGTTTCGTGGATCAGCAGTCGCGGCATCTGCCGGAAATAGGGCTGGCGGTCGAGATAGGCGCGCGGCCCTTGCCCGTCGCCGGGGCGCAGGCGGAACGTGGCCTGCAAAGGGGAGCCGATGCGCCCCTCGCCCATTGCCTGTGCGATCCTGCGATACCACGGCTGAAAGCGGAAATTCTCATGCACGATCAGCGGAATTCCCGCCGCCCTGGCGCGCGCCGTCATCTCACGGGCCTGGGACAGATCGGCGCAGAACGGTTTCTGGCAGATGATCGCCCGCACCCCGAAGGCAAGCGCTGTCTTTATGGCGTCGCCATGGCCCGCCGGGGGAATCACTATATCCACAATGTCAGGGCGGGTGCGTTCCAGCATCTGTTCAAGGCTGCCAAAGGCCGGATGGCCGGTCTGCGCCGCCCGCTCAAGCCTGTGATCCGCCACGCCGACCAGTTCGGCCCGGCCCATCCGCGCCCACGACTCGTGATGGAACCGGCTGAAATACCCGGCGCCCAGAACGGCCACCCGCAAGGACGACCCGGTCATGGCCGAAGTGCGGCGCGCACCGCCTCGGCAACCGCCGCAGTGCCTGCCTGCCCGCCCATGTCGCGGGTCAGGCTGTCGCCCCGGGCGATCACCCCTTCCACTGCCCCGCGCAGCCGGTGCGCATCCTTCGCCATCACCGGAATGTCGTGACGGATCGCCAGCCAGTCCAGCATCATCGCCGCCGACAGGATCATCGCCATGGGGTTGGCAACCCCCTGCCCGGCAATGTCTGGGGCGGATCCGTGGCAAGGCTGGAACACCGCATTGTCCAATCCGATGTCGGCGGATGGCGCCAGGCCCAGGCCGCCCATCAGCCCCGCCCCCAGATCGGACAGGATGTCGCCGAACATGTTCTCCGTGACCATCACATCGAATTCCCAGGGCTTTTCCACCATCCAAAGCGCCGTCGCATCGACATAGGCATGGTCGGCCGTCAGATCGGGGTGGCGCGCCGCCTCTTCATCAAAGATCGCGCGGAAAAACGCGAAGGCGCGGAACACGTTTGCCTTGTCCACGCATGTCACATGCCCCTTGCCGCGCCCCTGCGCCTTGCGATCATGGGCCAGCTGGAAGGCAAAGCGGAACAGTTTCTCGGATATGTCGCGGGTGATCAGCAGGGTTTCGCGTGCCTCGGTCGCCGTGACCTCGCCGCGCCCCTGGGTGTGGAACAGCCCCTCGGTGCTTTCGCGGATCAGCACGAAATCCACCTCGCGCCCTTCGGGCAGGTTCAGCGGCGTGCGCTGACCCGCCCTGATGCTGACCGGGCGCACCCCGGCAAACAGGGTCAGCGCCTTGCGCAGGTCGATCTGTGGCGCGATCTCGGTACCGTCGGGATAGCGGATGCTGGGCAGACCCATGGCCGACAGCAGGATGGCATCGGCGGCGCGGGCCGCATCCATCGAGGCGGCGGGCAGCGCTTCGCCGGTTCTGGCATAATGCGCCGCACCGGCGGGCAGGCTCTGGAAGGCAAAGGCATAGGCGTTGGAATGGGCCGCGATCTGGCTCAGGATCGCGACGGTCGGCGCCATGATCTCGGGGCCGATCCCATCCCCCTCGAAAACCGCAATGTTCAGGGTCTGGGTCATGGGGAGCGGCCTTTGCAGGGCTGGGAATCGGGGATTGCCGGAGCGTCAATTAACGTATACATTAATTCCATCGCAGGCCAAGCACTTTACCGGCGCTGCGCCCCGATCAAAGGACCACAGGCATGATTGCCGTCACAGCGATTTTCACAATCAAACCCGAACCCTTGCCGGACGTCCTGCCGTTGATGCGCAGAAGCGCCGATGCGTCGCGCGACGAACCGGCTTGCCAGCGGTTCGACATGGTGCCGGAGGAGGGCTACAATCCGAACGAGACGTTGCCCTCTGACCTCGGAACCCGACGTGCGGGGCTCGATGCGCAACGATCCATCGACCACTTCCGCACCGTTCACTCATGAGCACCTGGCAGGTTCACGCCCTGAAATACGGCGACCGCTCCGGGCGTACCAGGGCCGACAGCTTCGTCTTCGACGACAACCACGACGCCCCCCACGACATCGACTATTTCATCTGGGTGCTGCGCC
>Ga0105053_10006243_pt1 | contig 16501 bp, 9 predicted proteins | sample BON01_FD_78093 | JGI IMG/M metagenome (GOLD analysis project Ga0105053, IMG submission 78093) | Freshwater microbial communities from Lake Bonney liftoff mats and glacier meltwater in Antarctica - BON-01 | ecosystem: Environmental > Aquatic > Freshwater > Ice > Glacier meltwater | place: Lake...
ACGATTAACGTCTGTGCAATGATTTCTCTACCTTCAAAACGGACAGTATAGGAGACCACAACTCGTGTAACCTCACCTAACCGTCAAATAATTAATATTTTTTTTCTTTTTCGAATTAATAGTAGTGTATAGTGATTACTAGTTCGTTTTTTTTTCAGTTGCACCATTAATTTTCTTAGATTGTCATGCGACGAAGCACCGACCTGCTTGATCTAACGGGAGAATGGGAGCTCGATAAGGAGTTGTCAGAGAGCATGTATGCCCACATGAAAGCCCTCGGATGTGATGAGATAGCTGCCCTAGCCAGTGAGAAACTTCAAGTAACGATGCAGATAATTCAAACTGACAAACTCATGTCTGTTTGGCAACAATCGCAACTCGGAATGGTGCATAGAACCCTATATTTAGATCGCGCTACTCCTGAAAAATCGTCTCAAGGGGATCGAAGCGTTACCGTTGAAGTGAAAGCGACAGAGATGATCGTGAAAACCACCTTTGAACATGGATGCTTGGTAGACACGCGGACTGTAAGAGAGGAGAACGACCAAGAAGTGCTGAATTCGGAACTCATGCTATCGATGGATGGAGTTGGTCCTCTTAAAACCACAAGAATATATAGAAAGCTTGGTGAGCCGAATAAAGAAGTCACTCAAGCTCCTGACGATTTGGTTGCGACGCAATGCGGTCTCAGTATTTGGAATACCCACAAATCATCGGGACACATGGAAACTAGGAGGTCAAAATCTTAATGCTGTTGGTGTAATAATAACATACATGTAGATTATTCATATTATTAATTACTTCCCGTTACATATTCTGCTTTTCCAATTCGACCCTCAATTGGCTAAACCGCTGCCTCTCCGCCTTAATGGCAGCATCTTCATTCATCTTCGATTGGTTAATGATGTTCATTCTGGCTTCTAATTGCTTCTCTTGAGTATGGATACTAGTTAGCAAGAGTGACTCTGCTTTCCGCTGCTTTTCTAACTGCATAAGCTGGTCTTGTAGCTGCGACTCCTGCTGTTCCATATCCCTTCGAGTTTCCCTGAAAGCATGTGAGACTTTTTCTTGGAACTCCCGCGTCTCTTGCTCAGCTTCAAGTGCGACAATGCTCGATTGTATCTGCTGAGATTCTTCATCGAGTCGCTTTCGCTCCTCGTTTAAAATTTTCGTGCGTTCTCCTTCGGCATTTTTCTTCCAATCGTTCATTTCTGAAACTAGTATTTGGTTCGCATCTGTTTTCTGCTCCCGCAAACGTTTCATCTGTGCTTCCAATTCTTCTCCTTGTTTCAACCGAGTAACCTCGGAGAAATCCCGTAGTTGCTTCTCACCTTCCAAGGACTCTAATTGTGTTTGAGTTTTGATTTGATCAAGAGCGAATGTATCATGAAGCTTCTTTCGAGTGTACTCTATCTCCTTCATGCGAGATTCCATTTGTTTCTTATGCAAGTCTAATTCACGATCTATTTTTCTCTGTTCCTCTGCGCGCAAACCGCTCTGTCGCTGCGCTTGCCATCGCAGTTCCGCCTCTTTCGCCATGGTGCTGGATTCTAACCTTACGTTTAACATCTCACAATCAAGTGCTCGATTTGCATGCAATTCGCGCAGTTTACTAGTTGAATCCAACTCTAACTGCTCCACCTTGTCGTTTTCTTTCAGTAGATTCAACTCCATTTCACGGCGCTTCTGTTGCCGGGATATATCTTGCTCTACTCGATCGATCTCCGCTTTTCTCAACTGGTTCTGCAAATCTAAACTCTCCGAGGCAAGGTTCTCCATTTTGTTGATATGGGCCAGTCGCCGTTCACGGGACAAGATGGATAGTCTTTCCATTTCCTTTAGTCGACACATTTCTTTCTCCGAAAACCTTTCTCGAAGCTCCTCATCGGCAAGTAACATGCGCTGCTGCTGTTCAATATACTCCTTCTCTTTCTTCTCCAGTAGTGATGCTTTCTCCATGATGGATTGCACGTTCACTCTTTCATATTCAAGGTGCTGGTCCTCCATTTCAATCCGTTTTCGTTCCTGTGCTTCAAAGTCAACAACAAACTTCGGATAGTAAGTGAACGCAGGGTAAGTAAGACCACGGGGTAAAGTAACTGTAGACGGATGAGATGGGTGGTTAACCGAAAGTCGAATAACATTTTTGATCCATCGTTTTATTTGCATTGGATTTTCTCTTCTAAAAAAGGATTCCAAGTCACTCTTCCTGGATAAAGACATAATTGCGACGCGATGGTACTGGAGATACGCTAGAGATGCGTATTCTAAAACACGAGGCATTTCTTTTATGTAAAAGATCACATGATCCCAAAATGCCAGCCATTCATCAGTTGAGAGAACTTCGCTAAACATGGATCGGAGCATGGGCCATGCATATTCTTGCGCAGTGATATGGTGCTTTTCCAAATGAGCCAACAGCATTGGATCCATCTCCGTAAGAGATGATTCAATTCGAGATAACACAAACACTGGAGCGTGAGGGTAGGACTCGAACCACTCATTACATAGAGAAAGCAATATCGTCATCACAGTTTCCAGCGACGACATTTCATCCATGCCAAATAGTTTAACGAAAGGGAAAATCAATGCAGGTAAATAAGAAACTTGAGTGAAGAGAGGACTCCAATGTGCTAGAGCGAATATGATGCGTTCGAACCTTAAGAATACCCGCTGACTGTGAATTGGGAATTTTTCGAACAAATTGTTCCAATTGGAATGTCTACCTCGATTCACTAACGCCACATATGCGGTATTATTCTCAGGTAGCTCCAGCAAAAATCTCCATACAAGAACGCGATATTTTTCTGGGAATTCCCCAAAAAACTTCAGCATTTTTTGAAGCTGCACGCGGTTGAAGGCAACGCGATCTTTTTTTAGGTTTTTTGCAAGTCGCACCAATGGCGGAACAGAAGAAAACGCTTCGGCCTGTTCAGATCTACTTTGCTCCTTGACCTCTTTTTTAACAATATTTGAAAACACTTTAGTAGGTATTCTATCATCTTGCGGGATTTCCGCTTCCTTTTTCTCTGCAACATTGGAAACCACTTTCGCAGGTATTTTATCAATGTTCACTTGCGGCAGAAAAACAGAATAACTGGTCAGCATGCCTTCGGAAAGACGAGAGGCTCCCATTTGATTTATTTTGTCATGGTACGCCTGCAGTGCATCTATACTGTGAAGTGACCATGACCCATCACTTGAACAACCAGCTAAAAGCATCGAATCTAAGGGAGACAAAGAAAATGACAAAAATGAGCTACGAGCGTTTTGAATGGTGGCAAAAACCTGCGCGTTTCCGGAGCCTAATACATGAATTAATCTGATAGCCCCATCATCTGTTAGCACTGCTACTGAGATATTGTCCATTAAAAATTCTATTTGCTCACATACTGCCGTTCCCGTTGGCAGTTCGATCACGCGAATAAGAGACTTGGCGACCAATTCCCATACAAATAAAACAGATCCTTTCGTACCACCCACAAGAAACTGCGAATTGGGAGAAACTGCGAAACAAGAAATAGATGAACTTCCTTCTGATTTCGAAATCGCTGGGTTCGGATATTTCTCCGGCACAGCAGCGTTTAGCATTAGAAGAACCTCATAAGAATGAGCCCCCCATCCTACTATGGTTCCATCTTTAAATGCAACTAGTATGAGATCACCTCTAGGAGAAAAGGTAGCTTGTACTATTCCCTTACCACCACCCAAGGTTTTCTTCTTAACCCACATGTTTGTTTCCCATACTATGAGTTTGTCTGTGGACGCCGTGACAAGAATACTCCACGAAGGATGGTAGCTTAGACTAACAATATCGTGATTATGCCCTGTTAGCCTATGAACTCGATCCTCGTCGTCAGTGGAACATACAGAAACAGAATGGTCTTGTGAACTGACACAGAATTCACGTGGTAAAGTTGGCGAGAAAGTAACTTGAAGTCCTCTCTGTCCTGCAAGTTTGTTTCGATTTAAAATAGAATGATGACCTGCGAACAGCTTCATTAAATAAATAGTGCCGCGTTCATCCACGGCAACTACGTGATCTCCTTTTGGTGAAAAGCTGCAAGCAGTATATCGTCGTTTGTTCCTCAACTGAACTATGGTCCCGGATTCATTCATACCAGAGGGCCGTGCATTCCGTTCCCACATCCATCCGTCATCCATCTTTTTGAAAATATCTTGTCGTTGCAACACGTTATATACTTTAATAAAAAGGAGAGCCCCCCTTCTTGTTTGGGTCGTTTCAATTTTAAAATCGATGGGTTTTCCTCTTTAGAATTTGGAAAGTATAATTTATTTATTATTATTACAGAGTGCCAATGCAGTTGGTGATAGTACAACACCCGCTCAAAGCAATGATCACTTGATCCACATCCAAATTGTATTTTAAACATTTGAAAAAAGCAATGAAGCGGGGACCGTATCGTCTGATTTTCATCACCAGTTGATCCCATGAGTGAAGAAGATGAACAATGGGAGGATGAACAATGGGAAGCTCCATTTCGTAAGTGAGGGCTTCGGGATAAAGTGAGGGAAGGATAGTCGGACCTTTGTTACTGGTTGAAATGAATGAATCTGATCCAAGTGGTAGTCGATGCTTTTGAGGAGAAGACCCAAACGTTTCCTATAGGAATGTCTAAGAAACAATCTTCCTATGTGGAATCGTCAAGTGGAGTGGGTCGCCAAATCGTGTTAATGCTGGATTTTAAAAAATCAGATTACTTTGTAGACCTTGGTTCTGGTGAAGGGAAATTCATTCAAACTATTGCTGGTTTGTCTGATTGCAACTTTTTGGGAGTTGAATTTTCGAATAGCCTGCATTTGGAATCTTTGTCGATAAATTCAAAAAGTCCGAACAAGGAAAGAATTCATTTTGCTGAAGACGATATCTCCAACTTCATGAACCATCTCCCTGAATTCGTGCAGCCTTCATCCATTATTATTTACCTCTATTTGGTGGAATATCAGCTAGAGCAATCAGTTCTAAAAAAACAATTGGTGGATCTTATTGATGGAGGTGCGCGAATGATAACATATCGTCACAGACTCGTAGGGCTTGAGAAGTGGGAGTATAAACACGACGAAAAGTTCGGTATTTATATATATTGGAATAAACAAAATTAATCTATTTATCTTGGAACCGATTGGTAAAGCAGCGATTGTTTAGCTTTATGTCGTTGAACTAATTTCAACTTGATGAGGGTTCCTAGACACTCGTTTGCTTGAAGCACCGAGCATCCACATACCTTTACAATATCAGATAATACAGCACCTTTCTCGATTATCTGTGAGTTCATTAATAAACCAGTTTTCACTATACTGTTGTTGAAACTTACGGTTTTATTTTCTACGGTTCTCCATACTATCTCTAGTCGTTTCAGATTCTCGCCTTTCGTTTGGTATTTTTTAGGAAGGTCTCGAAGAACTCCCTTATAGATCTTGGTCCATGCATCGTTTTTAGGGGCCACCTTCTTCTTTTTAGTACTGCCAGGTGGTGGTGCAATTGATTTGCGCTTTTTGGTGTGTGCTTCTTCAACAGGAACCGGTTCGTCCTTAACGGGAGATTTAAGAGGTACACGTTTAACCGGATGATCGTAGTACGTCTGACTTATGGCCTTCATCGCCAACGTCACGGCACCTGCATCACAGCGTTAGGTACATACTGATCATTGCTTCAACGTACGTACCAAATGAAGAGTTCCAGGAGGTCAAGCTCCTATCAGCTGATTTGAGATCCCCTAAATGATGAGAGAGAGTAGTGAGCTCGCGCGACAGCTCTTCGAAGTAAGGGCCCAAAGTCTCCATCATGTGTTCGTTACTTGATTCAAAAATTCAAATATATTTTTTTCAAACCACTTTGAAGTTCGAACTAATAAGTTTGAAGAACGAAAGGGTGTTTTTAAAATACGGATTGAACAACAATTTAAGGTCTCAAACATGCATCAACCGTTGAAGAAATATCTCGCTTCAAGCTGAGAGTCTTTTTCAGTTTTCTCATACATGATTTTCTTTTTCTCCTCTGAGTTGGACGGGGACGCAGCCACCACGGATGGTTTAGTAGCTTGTGCTCTTTCGACAATCTTCTTAGAAACACTGCGGACGTGAATAAATAAAACAGCATATAACATAAAAAGATTCCAAGCGCACAATTCCAAAAGGAATGTTGGAAAGTTGAACGAATTGGTTTTTGAATTGAAACCTTGCCACCCATCATCACTAGCCGCCACACCAATAATAACAATCAATCCATTGAGTAGAAATACCGAGTAAATAACGATCAAATATCCCGAGATACGTTTCACAGCATATACGGTGCGATGAAGTTGTCGAGCATCGTCCGGGTCCAATCGAATAGCCTCACTTAAACGGGCAAGCATTTTCCGCCTCCCTATTATTGTAACAATAACGAGCACAACAAAGAACGGAAAAAGAGCAGCAGTTGCCACAAAAGCAAAACCGGTAAATACGACCGACGAAAGAATTATAATCAAAACCAGAATGAAACCAATGGCAGCGTAACGATAATGTCGGAGTTTGATCTTTTCCCCTTGCTTTCCGGTTCTTGTAATTTCCAACCATATCACTGAAACTTGTAAACTGGAGGATATGAATCCTATAATACCCAGCGAAGCGAATCCCATTGCAGGTATCATTAAGGAGCTGCTTTTGTATCCGTTTCGAAATATCACGGAAGGACTCTTAGGAGCTAAAGCCATAATCATATAAAGAAGCTGACTTAATGTATAAGTCAAACCGCCAAAAAGTGCTCCTGCAAGAGCTATTGTGTGTGCATTGAAAGTAAAACCAACTGACTTGTACACTTTCCTGCCAGACAAAACCAGTAGCGAAGTAACGGGCACCAACAGCACAACTCGTATTCCACATGACACAGCAATGAAAATAGTGGTTCCTGAATAGGTTGAACAAGTCTCACCAGCCCAACCAAACCAAGGATCACATTCACAGCTATTATAGGTACATATGAAATTCGATGGACAGCTTATATCAGTGTTACACGGCTGTCCATCAATTTGGTCGATACCAACTCCGGATGGTTGCACTGTAGCAGGAACACTAGAGGATGGTGATAAGCTAGCACTCGGTGATAAGCTAGCACTCGGTGACAAACTAGCACTCGGTGACAAACTAGTACTCGGTGCCTCTGAGGAAGCTGATGGCGAATCGGGAACTGGGGACAATGATGGTATAAACGAAGGGGCAGAACTTGGGGAGGCACTTGGTCTATTGTATTTGCACATGTCATTGTTCTTTATATATCCTTCATCGCAAATGCAGTCATCGAAATTATTATAGCAGCTTTGTCCAAACTTGCGAGTACTGTTTGGCGGACATACAAAAGAATTATCGCAGCCAGATGCTTCTCCAATTGCAGCGATGAGCAGGAACAAAATATGAAGCATGGGCTTTCGATATACCTAAGTGTACAATTCGTTTTCCATATTTTATTAACGTACGCCATGTTCACTTCAACAAATAAAATACCAGTTCAAATTGCATTCCCTATTATAGTAATTACTAGTATGGAAAATCGACCTCACGCCATTTTTGAAAAATGAAAATAGACCTTGCGACCCTATTTTAGATGAGAGATTTACAAAGAATATATTTATCAATTTTGCTCCTTTTTGAGATACTACAATATTTCTAATTATTTTAAAGGGGCTCCAATTGATACGAATCTAGTAATAAAGGAAATCCGAGCCTGCGCGACAATTGATGGCTCAAGAATAACAGTAACAGGCACGAGGGGCTCGATTTTCACTCTAACCTTATCATGAGTGCCATAAGATTCTAGGGTCATTTCCAACGATTCTACTGCAGGATCTTTCTCTTTCTTTCGACCTTTGAAATTTGGATTTCCTTTAGTCTTCGAATCCCCTTTTGGTTTTGAATCGCCATGTTGCTTTGAATTTTGTTTCGGCTTCGAATCGCCTTTTTGTTTCGAATTCGGATTTCCTTTTGGTTTTGAATCACCATCTTGTTTCGGGTGTTCCTTTTTTACAAAATTCGCCACGAATTCCGAAGCTTTCCAATCCCGTTCGACATGGACTCTGACATCGACTCCATAGTCCATTAATAATAAAGTGAAGGAATTAGGACCCACTTCTTGCACCACAGCCGATGCTTCAATGGGTTGCCCGCTCTCGAATTTCTGTTTGATAAGAATACAAAAGAACACTTTATCGCTTGCGTAAGAGGCTTCCTTCGAGGTTTCCTTTTTCTCATTGCAATGATCTGCAATTTCTTGAATTCTTTCCAAAGAATCTGGGAAATCATCCATGGTTTCATCCAAAACGCTTGTAAGAAGTCTATGAACCATAACATCAGCATATCGTCTAATTGGACTTGTGAAATGAGTATAATAAGGAATATTCAACGCCCAGTGACGCCATTCATATTGTTCTAGATTACCGGCTGTATGATATTTGGCAGGCTTGAGAGGCTTTTTGAGCAAGTTGAACACGATGCCTAGCAGCAAGGGAGATATAGTATTTTTCAATCGCTCTAGGGTGTGATGCAATCCATGCGCAGAGGAAACCGCATTAGAATCGATTTCCACTCCATGTTTCGCCATTATCGTAACAATATCCATCATTTGTTTTGCATCAGGCGGAGGATGATGGCGAATGAAAGCTTTTTTACCAGCACCCATAATCAGTTTCTGTGCCACAAGGAAATTGGCCATGAGCATATACTCTTCAATGGTGCGATTTGAATCGTGGATAGGATATGCTTTGACGTCAACAGGGTTTCCGGTGGTCCTATCAATGTCGAATGACATTTTCACCGCTGTCAGTGCCAATGCACCTCCTTCCTGAAAACGCTTCTCTCTGCGCTTCATCGCTATTCTACCAAGATTACATACATCGTCAATCACCGACTGTTTAGAATGAGGTTGCTCTGGTTGTCTCGACTTGGGCCAACAGTTCGCATCATCCAAATTGCCAGTGTCGCCACTTTCGCTTGTGACCGTACCGTCCAGGATTTTTTGGGCTGTTCCGTAATCTAGTCTTGCACACGACCGTATCACTGTCCGACCAAACCATGCAGGCGGTGAATTTGGTAGCATGTCTCCTTCGCTTGTCATCCGCCAAATGCAGCTGTAGGCGAGTCTGTCTACACCTTCATTCAAGGAACACAACTCCTCGCAAAGCAATGGTGGCAGCATTGGAACCACTTTGTTAACAAGATACACTGTGGTAGATCGACGCTGTGCTTCAGAATCAAGAGGTGTTTCTGGATCTAAAAAATACGAGACATCGGCAATATGAACTCCAATCTCAAAATGTGGAGGCAGCATTTGACCGTCTCGACCTTTCACTTTACCACCAGGGACCCTGACACAACTCAATGCGTCATCCAGATCCTTGGCTGTTGATGGATCAATAGTGAATACACACCAATCGCGAATATCTTTCCGTGCTTGAATCTCCTCGTCTGGAATCGTCCAACCATTTTCTCCCACAGTTTCTCTCAGTGTCTGCATCGCATCATCCGGAAATTCTCCGTGGTCGCAATTGGTTTCAATTAGAAGCGCTTCGGTTTCAGGACCTATCAGACCAGATTCTCCAACCATTCTTACAATCTTTGCTTTCGGGAAACGATGTTCTGGGTTCCATGACGTAATAGTAGCCTCAAATAGTCGTTGATTCGGCGGAGCGAATGACAAAGGATCCGCAGCAAAATCCTGTGGCGCTTGAAACCGCGGAACCATTAAAAAGGGAATTCTGGAATCTAGAGGTCGAAACTCTACAAAGGAATCTGAGGCAGGCAATGGCTTCCCGATTACGAGCGGATTTCTTTCTCTATCAAAACCATAGGACGGAACGAGAACACCAATATGAGTCAATGCCTCAAACCTCTCGCTATTCATTCCTGCTCCCTCGTTTGCAGCTAGAACTCTTATGACCTTACCAGCCGCTTGAAAATTTCCACTGTCGAGAAAATCTGTACGAAGATTGGATTCGGTGTCTGTTTTCTGTTTTGCTGCTAACGAATTTTTTTCTATCAACGGATCCCATAGTTCAACATCAACAGATCGAACAGCGGGAGAGGTAGAGTTGAATAAATTCAAAGAGGCTAAACCAGCAGATACAGCTTTAGTGGCATCGACAGGTTTCCATCTAGATTTATCAAACAACTCGATTGCAACTACATCTCCATTAAGAGCTCGATTACGATTCTTCTCTCCATCAATAAAAATATCTCTTAAACATCGATCCGATTTGACAAACGCCTCGGTACATTTCCTTCCGTTAATTCGGAGGATACCGGTGACCACCTGCCCTAGAAGGATACCTTTATCAACTTCGCTTCGGGGCTGCCACTCTTCAAAGAAAGCGGTGACCATTTTCTTCTTTGTATTATGTTGCTTGCTGGAAGACATCACTCGAAAAATCTTTCCGAGAACGTTCCAAAACGGTGCGACCCCCGCAAATAGAAATTTCAAATTGAATTACCGATTTGAATCAAGGGTCTTTTGGTGGAATGAAAATAATTTAATTAAAGGTTGACTGCTCCTCCTGAAATTGGATAGGTGAACACGAAAGTGAGAATAATAAAGTAAAGATGAAAGCGAATTCTATCGGTTGAAAACGTTGTACAACCAGTCGTAGCAATTTTCAGAAAAAAGCAGCGCGTTTCCCTGTGCACAATGCCCAAGGCTTCCTTGTTCAGGGGTGAAATCCGACACTGTAAGGCGAGTCCCAAAAACTGCCTTTATCAACGGAACATTTGGTGAAGCAATATGCTCCATGGAATTGTCAGTAGCCCATATTGGACAGGTGATGCTTTCAAGGATATCAACAGCGTCAAATTGGGTTAACAATTGGAGCATATCATAAAAACTCGTCTGATTGTGAACGCCCATTCGACTTTCCCAAAAGAATGTGGAATCCCAATTGGAGCCAATCTGATGCAAGCCGCGAAACAACTCATCAAACTTCACCTTGTTACCGTTTTCATAAGAATTTGAGATTCCAGGGCATCTTTTTTCCCAAACATCCAACAAACCTAAAACAAAGTCGATTCATATATTTTCAAAATCACAATTTCTTACCTAGAACAGTTGCCTTCTGGTTTGGCTGCGGTGGATCCAGTAGCAAAGCTGCAAGTTTACCTTTTAACGAGGCTGCGGCCCTTATAGAAAGACATCCAGCAAATGACCGTCCAAATAACGCTATCTTAGACTCATCGATAAAATCTTTCGAACCAAGCATGTCGACGAGTTGGACCATCGCCATATCATACAGCTCAGGGGATAGATACAGCGGGTTCTTCAAGTCCCTTAATACATGACCTTGTCCGGGTCCGTCTACCAAGACCACTACATATCCTCGGGTATGAGCAGCCATGCCTGCAGCGAACCATTGCTCTTCACATATGGCGTCATACCCCGAAGGAAGGATTACCAACGGGTGAGGGGTTGACACACCTTGTTCTGGTTTGATGATATAACCAGCACATAACTCAGTACGAAAGAAGTCAAATTCTTTACCACTATGCTTCAAGTACTGTTGGAAGTTTCTACCCGTGCCGTTTAAAGCTAATTGCCGTCTTGGGTCTGCGAGGTTGTCCAACCCACGTATGAAGAATTCACTAGTTCGAAAATAATCGGTTGCGCGGAGATGAGAGGTGGCTTTTGAATGAGGGCAATTGAAATTATCAGCGCGTGCCTCCACATCTTCGGCTAGTTTACTCCAGGTGTCGAACCAAGCATCCCCTTTGGTTTGACCCTTATCAGTAGCCAGATCGAATCGATTCCAGGCCAAGAGCACTTCACCTATGTCTCCACCACCAGATACGGAGTTACTAATGGAGCGCAAAGCTTGAGCTGCGAAATGGTCTTTTGAGGTGAGAGCATCAATCACCGTTTTCGCTCTGACAGACCCCATTAATATTGTCAATGAGTGGTAACACCCGGGTATATTAATGTGGTTAGCTGCGTGTGTACAAGTGCAACAAGCCTTTCGAAGAGTAAGGTCAGGAAACGACTAGGACCTACTATGGTTTGTGATAGGAATAGGGGAAAATAAAAAATGCCCCGACCACAAAAAAATGGAATATTGACAATCGCAGGTGGGACGTTTTTTCATATTTGAATCATTCAAATTCGTTTCATTTTGACGAGTGTAGAATATGAACTTCAGCTGTGGCAGTAGCGTGTGGTGCCAAGACGATACGCAAGGTTTCGTCCTTGCAAATGTACTAGAGCATGTATCTGATCAGGAGGTGCGGTTGATAATCGAGAACCATGAACGATCAGTGCCAATAAGCATGCTTGAATGTCCAGGAGCCAATAACCGGCCTCTGTCTGATATAGGTATGCTGGAAACACTTAATGATGCCACGATTCTAAATAATCTGAGATTACGGTATGAAAGGGATGAGATTTTCAGCAAAATCGGACCAACCCTTGTTTCAATCAATCCATACAAAATCACCAAGCAAGACCTGGATGAAAAAGAACCTGGAATCTTCCAGATGAGTAGAAGTATTCTTCGAGATTTAATTCAACAAAGAAAGTCCATCTCGGTGATTGTTTCAGGAGAAAGCGGTAGCGGTAAGACGGAAGCCGTCAAACAGTTGCTTCGAAATTTAACTATGGATCTTCAAGACCCTCTTAGCGTGGATAAGAGCAATACAGAATCTACTCCTCAAGAGATTCTTCAAAATAGAATCGTGCAAGTGGGAAGCATACTAGAAGCGTTTGGAAACGCGAAAACTGTTCGCAATGACAATTCGAGTAGATTTGGAAAATGGATCGATATTGAATTTGAATTTGGCTCCGGGCAAATCATCTCAGGTATGATTCAAAACTACCTGTTGGAAAAATCTAGGTTGCTAAGGCTAGGTCATTCTGAGCGCAATTTCCACATCTTTTACCAGGTTTTGACAGACAAAAGCATTTGTACCCAATTCGGACTTTGTAGCGATCCATCGACTTACAGAATGCTAGGCGAGTGTTCTACAGTAGATGCTATAGATGATACACAGTCTTTTAAAGAGCTGCAAGCCGCAATGGATATAATAGAAATGAATGCGGATGATAAATGCTTCCTGTACAGTTGTATTGTCAGCATTCTACTGCTTGGAAACGTGGACTTTGAAGAAAATGAGGATTTGTGCGAGGTTGCGAATTCAAGCAAGTCATTAGTACATTCTGCATGCAAATGGCTGTCCATTGATAGTGAGGACTTTATGTTTTCACTGACACATTGTAAAATCTGCAAAATAGACAAAAACAAGAGCAAATCGGAAGCCATAAACAGTTTGCACGCTTTTATCAAGAGTGTCTATGGAGGACTGTTTGCATGGGTGACTGAACGAATCAATCAGTCACTTGATATTCTTGGGAATAATATTGAATTTGCCTACGACGCACTTGCTGAAACTGGAAATATTGGGGTATTGGATGCATTCGGATTCGAAATATTTGAAAACAATTCGTTCGAGCAATTGTGCATCAACTACTGTAACGAAAAAATGCAGTTGCATTTCAATCGACTTGTTTTTGAATCTGAGTTGGAAGAATATGCTACTGAAGGTATCTTTTCTGTATTTGAAATAGAGAATCTCTCTTTACATAACAAACAGAAGAAAAGTTCGATTGATGAATGTTTGGCACTTCTGGAGGGCGGTAGAGGTATGGGTGTCTTTGCACTAATTGACGACGAGCTGAAGTTGCCCAACGGATCTGATAATGGACTACTTCAGAAGCTGCGAGTCAAGCACCCAAACTCGAAATGCTTTCTATCATCACCCAAGGCTAAGAAAGATGACGGAATGTTTCATATCATGCATTACGCGGGGAAAGTGACCTATAGCACTAGTGGATTTTTAGCAAAAAGCTCCGACCCTATACCTAGAGAATTGCAGCAAGTTTGTATGCAGTCAAGTAATAGCAATGTACAGCAATTGTTTGGGGCAGTATCAGATTCCGTACGTGTAAAAAGCTCATTGGGCACGAAATTCAAAGAGCAGCTTGCCGAATTATGTACGCTAATTTTCGAGGAGTCAAGTCCCCATTTCATTCGCTGCATCAAACCCAATACTGTAGCCCAGCCCCACGTATGGGAAGGCAGCAAAGTCTTAGAGCAGATTCGCTATGCCGGTTTATTAGAAGCGAGTAAGGTACGCAAGGAAGGTTATGCTATACGCCATTCGTACTATGAATTCATTCAAAAGTATAGCGGGATTCTTGATTTTGAAACATCAGTTAAAGTGCAACTTGCGGAACTCAATTATGGAATCGAAATAATGTGTAATTTCCTCTTAAGTTGTGGGTTCTTGCATCCCGATGGGTTTAGGATAGGGAATTCTAAAATATTCATTAAGGATGATCAATATTCAAAGTTGATGGAGCTTTTGGAGGAAAGTTGCATGATTCATGCCGTAACAATTCAACGAGTTTTCAGAGGTTTTTGCCGACGATCCGCGATTCGTTCTTTAGAGGGTTTAGGGTCCGTACTTGAACAGGCAATATATGGAGGCGAGGAAGATGAGCTCATAGACAGCCTAAAACGAATGGAGACTCAGCTTCATAAAATGGGAATGCACAGTCACACGTTACTAAAGGAAGCAGGACTAAAGCTGGAAGAATTTGAAAACTGCAAGGTCATTGAATCTAAAATTGAGCAAGCCATACGTAGAAAGGATTGGAGTGAATTCAGCGTTCAATATTCACGAGCATGCAATAGCAAGCTGATGAAACGATCAAAAATGGTGCGAGAGGGGCAAAAAGTGGTTTCGTTGTCGCTGTTGGTATGCAGTGAACTTGCTTCCTTGCTTCCTAGACAACAGGAAATGGTTCGTAAAATGGAGCCTGATGCTTCACAACGCGAGTGCTTGAAGACAAGATACTGGTTGCAACAGGTAAAGGATTTAAGACAATGTGTTAGGGTATTGGATCAAAAGCGAAATCATGGAGTTACGATTAGTTTCTTGGGATCCAATATTACCATGCTAGACCCTCAGATCGCATATATGGGTAAAGTGAGACAAATCACACGCGCATGTGATATGATGGAACATCATACGTGTGCTACGATCATTCAAAGGTTTTTCAACACCAAATTACACAAAAGAAACCTCTTACTTCAGTTGCGTATTCTAGTGGATACCTTACATGAAGCTATCCGCACTAGGAATTACACTGCGTTAAAGGTTGTCTTGTGCAAATTCGACAAACTTGGATTTGGTGAGCAATCATCGACGCCGCATCCAATGGTATTTGAAGCCTCGTCGACATTGGTTGATATTAAGTTGGCAGTTCTCGGGTGTAAAAATCAACTAGAACATGTGACTTATAGGGTAACTGGAACTATTGAAGGGGAATCCAATATGGAAAACAACAAGAGAACGAAGAAGAAACCATTCTTCAAAAGGCGATTGTTTTCCAAAGCCAAAAAGAACCCAAGACAATCTGACGCGGAGGATTTGAATGAGGCTATTAACAAGGCACGTGAATGCGGTTTGCCTGAAAATTGCAAAACGATGATTAACGCATTGAAAGTACTTTCTCGTGTAGAGGGTAGTTTGATGAACAAAAAACCGCGTTTGCTGAGTTTCGCATCGCTAGGAAATATCTTAAAAAATGACAAGGGTAAGGAGAAGCAGGCAAATGGTGAGGTTGATGCTCTTATTATTCACGGAGATCTTATTGATGATCACCTTATACTCTCTGATGAGGAGGAAGATTTTGCGAGCAACAGCAGCAGAAGCAGTAGCGATAGCTCTCAAAGGACTCCCTTATGTCTAGCACCATTGCAAATCGAAGAGGATGACCCAATATACATGCCCAATGATTTGCGGAATCATGGTCGATCGATATCTGCTTCACTGGAAAGAACATTGCTCGAGCGAGTCGGACGGGAGAAGGAGATGGTGAAGGTGATTGAGAGTCGCTGCTGGGAGGACAGGAGAGCAGTAAGGTTCGCGAAGCCTTGTTCGTTTGCATCGTTAGATGAGGAGTGGCCGAAAAAATGTCCATCGGATAAGTCAGATGTAACGGAAAAATTTGATTGTCCCAAGAAGAGTAAAAGGTTCAGTTGCGGTTCTGTTTCTTCTGACACATCAACACTGACCAATTATTCTACAGCTGCATACAAAGTTCACTGGGAGCACGTCTCCTTTGTTAATAGATATGTTGTGAATACCAAGACATTTTAATTTTTATTAATACCCTTCAAATGGCACTCTAGGATTCGAATTTGGAAAAAATTACATCAGGAGAAATAGAATGTGAATTCAGTGATTCCATATAATGTTCTTGCTTCTGATTACCTCACAGATTGCCATCAGGCTCTTTTCTTTCAACAAGATACTCTTGTTTATTAAGAAAGTAGCATTTGATGGCTTTTGTCCACTACGTGTAGTGCTTTAAAACAATCGATTTTTGTTGTGTTTAAAAAAACGTTAACTCATCTTTCAAAACCCAACTTTAAGAGCTCTCCGTTTTAGATGATTGCAGGATATTTTA